>WNFR01000515.1_pt1 | contig 39961 bp, 34 predicted proteins | sample 5400221 | NCBI WGS metagenome assembly WNFR01 (sample SAMN13153357, study PRJNA577476) | soil metagenome | isolation source: 40 cm soil under Madrone tree | place: USA:California | collected 2016-06-14 | reverse complement strand
CCGCGCGGCAGACGAGATTGTTCCGTCGCAAATTGGACGAACAGTAAGTGAATCCAATAACCGCCTCCCCCAGTGACCATTGCGAACGTGCGCATGGTGTGATTGGAGGCGCGTGTTGCTTCAATGGACTGCCGGTCCCATCTCGCTGAATAGTGAATGCCCGCAAAAAGCTAGCGAATTAAATGGTTTCCGGCAGGCGATCCCCTATCGGGGAGGCTGCGCAGGTGTTGGTCTCGGTTTTGGGCAACCCAACGCTTCAGCTTGGTTCGCCATCATCACATCGCAGGCGCGAACCTGTCCCCCGGATGCGTTGCTGCTCGGCGGCGAGATCGTTCCGCTGCGTATTGCGAACGGTAAAAGAATACGTTCGGCCATTGCGATCATGCGCATTGTGTGCGATGCGTATCTCAACGGAATGACAATCCCATCTCGCCGAACTGGAGTACTCCCGAAAAGATAATAAGATCAAGTATTTCCGGGAGGTGATCCCCCGCAGGGGAGGTTGCCATGCAGCAAGCCAAAGAGCCTTTCAGGCGATTGCGGTTTGGGGTCTTCGAAGCCGATCTTCGAACCGGCGAGCTGACGAAGCAAGGCAAACGCCTCAGCTTGCAGGGGCAACCCTTCCGTCTGCTCGCTTTGCTGCTGGAAAAACCGGGAGAACTTGTAACCCGGGAGGAGCTGCGGGGTAAACTATGGCCGCAGACGACCGTGGACTTCGATCACGGCCTCAACAAAGCAATCAGCAAGATTCGGGAAGCGTTAGGTGACTCCGCCGAGAATCCTCGCTTCATCGAAACCGTTACCAGCCGTGGCTACCGGTTTCTTGCCGATGTCGCGGCGATCCGCGACGAGCAACCCCAGACCGTGGCCGGCAATCTTGTCGTGCAAGCCGACCATGGCCCTCTCCGCGTCATCGATGCCGATATATCAACAAGACGGTTGCCACGTGTCCTTGCTTGGAGGCCTTTCGGCATCGCCGTTGCCCTGGTGCTGATAATCTCCCTGTCGTGGATCTTTTACCCGTGGACGCAATCCTCACCCGCGATTCGTTCCCTGGCCGTGCTGCCTCTGGAAAACCTCTCCGGTGATTCGCAGGATTACTTCGCCGACGGCATGACCGACGAATTGATCACCCACCTGGGGCAGATCAGTGCATTACGCGTGATCTCCCGTACGTCAGTGATGACCTACAAGGGCGTTCGCAAGCCCCTGGCTGAAATCGCCCGTGAGCTGAACGTGGAAGCCGTGGTGGAAGGCAGCGTGCTGCGTTCTGGCGAACGCGTTCGGGTCACCGCTCAGCTGATAGAGGTGCCCGCTGACAGGCACATGTGGGCCCAGAGCTATGAAGGCGATATCCGCGACATGCTCACGCTGCAAAGCAGGGTGGCCCGCTCCATCGCGGAGCAGATCCGGGGCACCTTAAAGCCACAGGAACAGGCGGCGCTGGAGAAGTCGAAGGCGGTGAACCCGGAGGCTTATGAGGCCTACCTCAAAGGACGGTATTTCTGGAACAAGCGAACCGGCGATGGCCTGACGAGAGCCATCGAATATTTCAATCAGGCGATCGAGAAGGATCCAATCTACGCCGAAGCATATTCCGGCTTGGCCGACTCCTACGCACTATCGGGCGATTGGGAATATGGTGTCCTTTCTCCCCAGGATGCGTTCCTCAAAGCCAGGGCAGCGGCGACCAAGGCGCTGGCATTGGACGAGAGCCTCGGAGAGGCCCACACCTCTCTGGCTTTCGCCTTGGACCTGTATGGCTGGGACTGGGAGGCCGCCGAGACGGAATACAAGCGAGCCATCAACCTCAATCCCGGCTATGCGACGGCTCATCACTGGTATGCATGGCATCTGATGGTGATGGGGCGCAATAGTGAGGGCATCTCCGAGCTGAGAAAAGCGCAAAGCCTTGATCCTCTTTCCCTGATCATCAGCGCCGACTTGGCCGACGCTTTGTGCATCGCCCACCTCTATGACGAAGCCGTGCAGCAAGGCAGGAAAACACTGGAGATGGAGCCGAACTTTGCCGTCGCTCACTATGAGATTGGCCAGGCCCTCGCGCAAAAGCACATGCACGATGAAGCAATCGCCGCGTTTCAGCGAGCGATCGCGCTTTCCGGACATAGTGGGGCATTCGACTCCAATCTCGCCTACGTTTACGCAATCTCCGGACGGAAAGACGAAGCAATCAAAATAGTCAAGGACTTGGAGGCCCGGCATGATCAAAACCCGGCCGCCGACGCCAATGTCGCCCTGATCTACGTGGGGCTCGGCGATCATGATCAGGCGATGATCTGGCTGAACAATGCCTATGAAGCGCAATTCAACCCGTCCATCCTGCTGCGCCCGGCCTTCGATCCTCTGAGGTCCGACGCCCGTTTCAAGGATCTCCGGCGTCGCATCGGCCTTCCGCCATAAGAGCTGGGCACACCTCGAAATCGGCCGGCATGACTTCCGATGCGAATGATCAGGTCGGCGGCCACTGGAGACGCGCCGCGTGAGCCGCCGGGGGGCTCGTCCTGGCCCTCATGGCGACCGGATGCGGATTTCCGGCGGCCGTTGTCGCACTATGCCGAAGTTTGCGAAGGTGGAAAATGCGGTCGCCCATCGCTGACAACAAAGCGAGGACCTATCAGGGCGGAGTGACTTTTTTGACTTTTTCCGCCTCGCCTTTCCAAATCGGAACCAGCCCCGTGAGTGACTCGCCTCCGCCGCGCTACGCGCGTTCCCCCTGCTTTCGCGTTACTTCCGTAGGAAGATGATGCCTTCCATCACACGTCGAGCCGATAGGCCTTTTTGGCGGCGCCGCTGAACAGGGCAGTCTTCTCGTCAGCGGAATGCCCGGCGGCGATGCGCTTAAACGCATTCCACAGCACTTGATAGCTGCAGGTGCCCTTATCGACCGGGAAATTGCTCTCGAACATAGAACGCTGGGCGCCGAAGGCGGCAATGCAGGTCTCGATATAGGGCCGCCAGGCCTTCTCCAGATCCTGCGAGGAGGGCGGCTCGGGCTTTTCAAAGAAATCGAAGCCGATCATCTTCATACCGAGACCGCCGAGCTTGACATAAGTGTTGGGGAAGCTCGCGACCTCTTGGACCTTGGCGCGCCAAGCGGCAAAGGCTTCGTCGCGCTTGCCCGCATAGGGACCGATCGCGACAGGTCCGCCGACGTGATTGAGCACGATCCTCGCTTGCGGGAAGGCACGCGCCAGATCGACGACGTCGCCGAGTTGAGTCTGGAAGACCCAAGCGTCGAAAGTCAGATCCATCGCGACCAGCGCCGCAAAGCCTTCGCGGAAGTTCTTGTCCAGGTACAATCCTGGCCCGGCGGCCCCGCCGAAGCCCTTGAGCACCGGATCGTCGCTCCAGGTCGAGCCGTTGCGAATGCCGCGGATGCGGCCGTCGGACACGGCGATGTGTCGCTCGAGCACGCCCTTGGCGCGCGAAGCGAGGCGCAAATCGACATAACCGACGACTCCGGCGATGCAACGTGTCGGCCCGTAATTGCCCGAGGCACTCATCGCCGCAACCCCGCAGACGAACTCCGTCTCGCCAAGCGATTTCAGTTCCTCCGGTCCATCGGCTCGGTACATCGAGCCAGCCTGCTCGTACAGCGTCGCCCGGATGTTATGGCCGCTCCCAACATCGGCGAGAAGGTCGGCGAACAGGTAGGTGTAGCGTGGGCGGTCGTACAGATGATGGTGGGGATCGATGATCGGCAAGCCGGGTTCAAGGATGTCCTCGCTGTGCTTGGCGAGCCAGTCATTGCGGACCGGCGCCTGCGACGCCGGCATGGTGGGCGGAGCCGCCGGCGCTTGCGCCAAGGCGGCCTCCGGTGCCAGAGCTGCAGCGCCAAGGAGCCCGGCGCTCGCAGTCAGGAGCGCGCGACGTGACATCGCTTCGACCGGCGTGTCCGAATTGCGTTCTGGTTTGGCGCAAACCTACCCCAGAGCGGCCCGCGAGGCCATCAACTAACAGTCTGCCGCAGCCGCCTTAGGCGCTTTGTGTTTCGATTGGGTGAGCCGGGTGACACAGGCAAACTGGGCACGCAGCCGGGTCGCGCTAGTGGGTGATGCATTATCCCACAGAGTGCGTTGTGGTCGGGGGGGTCAAAACGAAGGTCCGCTACATCGCGTTACCCACTATCGATGAGGCAACATTCTGTTATTGGCGCCGAGTAGCGTAACGGGCTCGTCGTCGCTTGACTTTTTTGCGCCAACCCCGCGATGAACTCCTATGTCGCTCCAGCTCCATGATACCGCCACCAAACGAATCGAAATGTTGCGCGAAGTTGTCCGCGGCCTGCGCCGGTTGGCGGCCATAGCCGACGTCGTTAATCCCTCCGCAGCGTTGGAGATGCGCGAGGTTCAGACTGCTGCCAGCGCTTTCGCGAGTTTGTCGACGCTGGAGGTTTCATCTCCTATTGCGCCTATTATCCGGCTCTGTTCCGACGCACTGCCGAAATCGTCGACAAGATTCTACGCGGGACGAAGCCTGGGCGATGTCCCGGTCGAGCAGCCTACCCAATTCGAACTGATTATCAACCCCAAGACCGCCAAGGCGCTCGGCCTCACCGTCCCGGAGACGCTGCTCGCCACCGCCGACGAGGTGATTCAATAAGGCGGCGGGCTCGTCAGTCGATGGAAATACCGGACTGGCGCGCGACCTTGATCCAGCGCTCGGTTTCGCTGCGGATCAGGTCGCCGAACTGGACCGGCGCCATGGCTTTGGCCTCGGCGCCTTCGCCTTGCAAGAAGCGTTTCATGTCCTCCGAGGTCAGGAGCTTGTTGATCTCGGTGTTGAGCGCAGCGATCACCGGTTGCGGCGTGCCGGCCGGGGCCACGATGCCCCACCACGAGCCGACATCGACGCCGGACAGGCCGGCCTCGACCAGCGTCGGCACGTCCGGCAGGCTTTGCGAGCGCCACGAGCTCGTCACCGCCAGCGCTTTGGCCTTGCCGCTGCGGGCGATCTCCAGCACCTGGGGCAGGCTCGACACGTAGAGGTCGACATGGTCGCCGATCAGGTCGTTGAGCGCCGGCGCGCCGCCCCGATAGGGCACGTGCATCAATTTGATGCTGGCGGCGCCGGCGATCAGCTCGGCGGCGATTTGGTTGATGCTGCCGAGCCCCGACGACGCGTAGGTCACGGTTTTCGTCTTGGCGAGCTCGATCAGCTCCTTCATCGAGCTCGCCGGCAGCTTCGGCGCCGCGGCGACGAGCAGCGGCGATTGCGCCACGAAGGCGACCGCGGAGAAATCCTTCAGCGTGTCGTAAGGCAGCCGCTTGCGGATCGCCTGGTTGATCGTGAAGGTCGAGGACACCAGCAGGATGGTGTGGCCGTCGTTCAGCGCGCGGGCCACCGCCTCGGCGCCGATCACGCCGCCCGCGCCGGCGCGGTTGTCGATCAGCACCGGCTGGCCCCAGGCGTCGGCGAGGCCCTTACCGATGGCGCGCGCCACGATGTCGTTCGAGCCGCCGGCCGCAAACGGCACGATGATGTTGATCGGCTTGGTCGGATAGTCGGCGGCTCTTGCACCGGTTGCGATCATCAGCGCCGCGAGCACCAACCCAATGCTTTTCATTATCGTCCCCCGTGATCTCGTCCGCACGTTTCGATCAAATCCTCGATGGTCGCGAACACTCGCGCGCCGGCGGCTTCAAGCCGCTGCTTCTTTGACGCGAAAGTGCCGACATTGCCGTACACCAATGCGCCGGCGTGACCCATCGCGACGCCCTCCTTGGCGCCGCGCCCGGCCACCAACGCATAGACCGGCTTTTGGGTTTTCGCCTTCATCAGCGCGTCGGCGAAATCCTCTTCTTCGCTGCCGCCGATCTCGCCCACCAGCACGATGCCTTTGGTGCGCTCGTCTTCGAGGAACGTGTCGAGCAGATCGGGGAAGCGCATGCCCTTCACCGGATCGCCGCCGACGCCGACCCAGATCGATTGGCCGAGACCCATCGTGGCGAGGCGATAGCCGGTTTCGTAGGACAGCGTGCCGCTCTTCGACATCATGCCGAGCGGGCCGGGCCGCAGTGACACGTTCGGCAGGAAGCCGAGCTTCATCTCGCCCGGCACGGCGAGGCCGGGCGTCGAGGCGCCGACCCACTGCGCGCCCGCGGCCCTGACAATCCGTCCGACGCGCATCGCGTCCTGCACCGGCACGCCCTCGGCAACCGTGACGATCAGCTTGATGCCGGCGGCGATGGCATCTTCCGCCGAGGCAAGCACGGCATTGGGCGTTACCATAAGCAGCGAAACCTGAGCGCCGATCGCCCCGACTGCGGCACGGCAGTTGGCAAACATCGGCACGCCCTCGACGGTCGTGCCCGCGCCGCGCGCCGAGACACCGGCGACGATGTTGGTGCCATACTCCTTCATGCGACGGACGTGGACGCTGCCGGCGCGGCCGGTCGCGCCCTGCACGATCACCGGGGTCTTGCGCGAGAGCTGTCCAATCATGACGCGGCACCGCGCAGGATGGCGTCGACACGGCCGAGCGCAGCGGTGAGTTGCTCCTCGACCGCGATGTCAGGCCGCTTCGCCGCGAAGATCGCACGCGCCTTGTCGGCGCGGTTACCGACGATGCGAGCGACGATGGGGGCTTTGAGCGACGGCGTGCGTTCCAATGCGACGCAGAGCAATTCGGCGAACTCGGCGAGGTCGGTGATGCCGGCGAAGATATTGACCAGCAGCACTTTGACGTCGCGCTCGCCGATCCAGCCCAGCACCTTGATGAGCCGCGTGGGATCTCCGCGCAGAAGCCCGGTGCGGATGTCGCAGAAGTTGAGCGGCTTGCCGCCACGCGCCGTCATCTCGTCGATCAGCATCATCGACAGTCCGGCGCCGGTGGTGAGCAGGCCGATCTCGCCTTTCGGATCGACCTCGACGTAATCGAAGCCATCGCGCAGCTTGCGTACCGCGTCGGGATAGATCTCGGGGGCGGCCTCGATCAGCCTGGCAATCTCGGGCTGGCGATCCGCGGCGTTAAGGTCGACTACGAGCTTGGCGTCGCCAGCGACGCAGCTGTTCGCGCCAACGAACAGCGGGTTGATCTCGGCGAGAATCAATTCTCGATCGAGAAACAGGCGAGCCAGTTTGTCGCCGACATCGAGCAGCGCTGGCTCGGCGGTCAGTTCGCGCAGCGACGCGACAATGGCGGTGTGTTCGGGCTCGCAGAGGCGACTGTTGTGCTCGGACAATCCGCTCTCTTCGACATTGACGCCGCCCTCGCGGATCAGCGTGACGCGCACGCCGTAGTTGGCGGGATCAAGCATCAACGACAGATACGTCTCGGTGCCGGTTGCCGGGTGTTCGACCAAGCAGCGATGGACCAAATGGCCTTTGATCGAAATGTCGAACATTCGCTTGAGCGTGGCGTGCACCGCCGCAGCGCTGTCGCAGCGGATCACGCCGCCGGCCTTGCCGCGGCCGCCGACCGGCACCTGCGCCTTGACGATCCATGGGTCTGCACCGGAAAGCGTGGGCGTCTCGCCGGCTGCGACCACGGTGCCTTCAGGCACCGCAATGCCGCATGAGCGCAGCAACGCCTTGCCGTCGGATTCCACCATCAGCATTGCTATTCGCCGATCGCGTCGAGGTCGCCGTTCAGTCCGGCGATACCGTCGGCGTCGAGATCGGTGACGATCTTGCGGCCGACCAGATCGCGCAACGTCTCCGACGCGCCACCGCCGAGCGAGCCGTAGCGCGCGCCGCGATAAAGCCGCGATACGAGATACTCGTCGGTGAAGCCATAGCCGCCGTGAAGTTGCACCGCCTCGTTGGTGACGCGGATGGACATCTCGTTGCAGAAGATCTTCGCCGCCGCCGCCAGGAACGGATCGGGGAAGGGGTCCGCGGTGGCACAGGCGCGATAAAGCAGGCCGCGTCCCGCCTCGATATCCTTGTACATGTCGGCAAGCTTCCAGCGCACGCCCTGCGAATCCGACAGCGCCTTGCCGAACAGTTGCCGCCCGCGGACATAGTTCACGGTTTCGTCGAACGCGCCTTCGGCGAGGCCGAGCGAGATGCTGGGGTTCAAGCAGCGCTGGGTGTTGAACGCGGTGAGCAGCTTGCGAAAGCCGTCCTCGCGGATGACGAGGTTTTCGAGCGGCACCTCGCAGTCATTGAACTGCACCTCGTGCAGGTTTTCGCCGCCCATGGTGTGGTAGTTGGTGGTGACGGCGAAGCCTATGGTGCCGGACTCGACCAGGACGCAGCCGATGCCCTCGCGCCCCGGGCGGCCGTCGATGCGGGTGAACACCACGAACATGCCGGCCTCGGCGGCGCGGCTGATCAGCGTCTTGGTGCCGTTGAGCACGACGCGATCGTTCTTCACCGCGGCGTTGGTCTTGTAGTTGGCAACGTCGGTGCCGGCGTGCGGCTCGGTCATGCAGATCGCCAGGATGCATTCGGCGGCGCAGACCTTCGGCAGGATGCGGCGCTTGATTTCCTCGGGTGCGTACTTGGCTATCACGCGGGTCTGCACGCCGGCCTCGCCGAGCACCGCCATGGCGGTGACATAGTCAACCTTGGCGATCTCCTCGAGGATCAACGCAGTGTCGAACACCGGCAGGCCCATGCCGCCGTATTCCTCCGGCACCGACATGCCGAGCACGCCGAGCTTGGCGAGCTTCTTCATGTTTTCCCAGGGGAACGAGCCGTCCATGTATTTGATCGCGTCGGCCTTGAACTCGCTCTGCGCGAGCGCGCGCACGGTCGCGATCATCTGCCGCTGCTGCGATGTAATCTCGAAGGTCATGCAGCCAGCATGGCGAGTGCGCGAGGCCGGGACAATCGAATTATTTGCGGGCTCGCCCTGCCGGAACGCCTTTGCTAACCTCGCGCCGGCGACATTGTGGGGAGAGGGCAACCCACATCCCGCCAGGCTTGGCCGCCTCCAATTGCCCGCAGCGGCGCTCAGGGCAGGCTGCGCCTGGGCGATTCGTTAACTCTCGCGGGTCCCCTGCGGGAGACAGTCGAGAAGCTGCGCGGTCCGAAGCCGGCGTTCGACCAACCCCTTCCCTGCGGCGCGGACAAGGACGTCCGCCGGGCCGGCCGGTGCTCGTGTGCGAGATCGAGTTGCGCGCGGGACGGCCGATGGGCTGATCCGCCGAAACTCCTTTAAGGGCGCTGCGAGTGGATAAGTCTGCTAACGAGGTCGCTCGCGAAGGGCGAGTGGTGCACTCCGAACCAACTCGCGCTGGTTCGGAACGCCGCCGATTGCAGCGGACGCTGTCAGCTGGGTCTCGGCTCGGACCCTCGCCCTGATTCGTTCGGCGATCTCCGTCGCGGACGCGATGCCTTGAAGATTTTCGGTCACATCGAGATAGCTTCGTCGAGTGACAATGGTTCGATCATCGTAGTGTGCTCTGCGAAGATCGTGCGAATTTGTAGCGACACCTCTTTGTAAACGTCAAATCGCGGCTTGACGAAGATTAGGTCGGGACATTTTCGGCTCGCCGTGATCGATGACATCGCGGACCGAACGCCGAACTTGCGCGCCTCGTAGCTGGTCGCGGCTACGACACACGTTCTCGCGACCCACCGACAGCGATAGGCTTGCCCCTGAGGATCGGATTGTCGCGCTGCTCGACAGATGCATAGAAAGCGTCCATATCAACGTGAATTATCTTACGTGGACGTTCCTGTTCGAACTCCAGATCGCTGCGCCAATCAGCTGACGTCAATTCCTTTTCATCATGATCCAAATCAGGTCCGGCCATGATGATCAAGGCTCCGAGTCCACCTCGTTCAACTCCTCAAGACGGACGGCAAGCCGCTGCGCTTTTGCCAGCCGGTCCAGGCAGTTGTCGCCGACGGTGATCGCCGCGATCGAGGCGGCTGCAGGAATCGCTTCCTTCGCATTACGCGATGCTTCTGATTAACCATGTAATCGCAAGCTTGCGGTTAAACGGTCGACTTCGGATGCTGCTTGTACTGTGTTTCCACAAGCACCGTCGGCGGCGGACTGCATGACGCGCATGCCGGTGTACCGCGACGCGGTCGGCGATATTGACGAGCACGCTCCAAACCCGCCAATACATGCTTCACACGTTGCCCGGAAACCTCCGCGACGGATTAGAAAGCCTGCCTGCCGGCTTTCTGCGAAATGCCGCATTTGTTGTAGAGTGGTTCAAGCCGCTCCGGACCCCGCCGGAGCGCAAAGGAGGAGGATTTCGATGTATAGACGCCGAACGCTTGCTGCCCTGCTGCTTTCCGCTGCCACGATCGGCCTCGGAATCGGCGTGGGCACCGTCTCGGCCGCGCCGACTTCGCCGCAAGAGCGGGTCGACGCCGCATATAAGGCGATGGGCCTGACGAACGGGGTCAACACCCTTGTCGTGAAGGGCGGAATGCACACCTGGGATCCGGGCGAATCCCAAGACGCCTACAAGCCTGAAACGGGCGATTTTGGCGTCTCGACGTTCACCGAGAGTGCGGACCTTGGGCGCGGACTTTACCGCGTGGACTGGGTGCGCCCGAAGCCGAATGGCGGAATGCGCAACTACACGGAGGTGTTCTCGAACGAGATCGGCGGCAAGATGGGCGGCTATGTCACGGGCGTCGACATCAATAACGGGACGCCGGCCCGCGCCGTCGGCCCTGCCGACAAGCCCCTGCATACGATGTCCGGGGTGAGGCTGACGGCGGAGCTGCGCGAACTGGAGCGCAACAACGTCGTCAGTGAGATGCACGCCAATCCGGGGCGGGTATCCGACTATCCGGCGCAGACTGTCGACGGCAAGAGCTATCCGGCCGTCGAGTATCGCGGCAATTACGGCATCTTCATCGTGCTGTTCGATCCGGCCACTGGCCTGCCGGCGGTGGTCAGGACGCGCGATTTCGACGTGATCGAAGGCGACTCCAATTACGATCAGACATTGTCCGACTGGCGCGAAGCCGGTCGCGGCGTGAAGGTGCCGTTCCACCAGGTCATCACCATCAATGGACTGAAGATCTTCGATACCACTCTGACGGAAGTTTCCGTGAATTCGGCCCTTCCTGCCGACGCCTTCGCGATTCCGGCGGAGCTGCGCGGCAAGGCGGCGGCGCCGGCTCCGGTCGAGAATGTGCGTTGGCAATGGGTGCTGCGGCGCATGGGTAACGGCTTCTATCTCGACACCGATGCCTACTACACGGCCGACGGCGGCAGCCTGAAGATCCAGGACATCGCCCCGAACATCAGTTTCGTGAACGGCGGGTCGCACAACACCCTGATTGTCGCAACGAACGACGGCTTAATCGCGGTCGAAGCGCCGGGCGACGACGGCCAGTCGAAGATCGTGATGGGTCTCGCGGAGCAGAAATATCCCGGCAAGCCATGGAAATACCTGCTGCTCGACCATCACCACATCGATCACATCGGCGGCTTACGCGCCTTCGCAGCTGTGGGGGCGACCATCGTCGTCGGCAAGGGCGACGGCGCCTTCTACCGCAAGGTGCTGTCGGCGCCGGAGACGCTCAATCCCTACGGGACCAAGCAGGTGCCGCCGAAGGTCGAGGAAGTCGACGGCAAGTGGAGCGCCACCGAGGGCGGCCGCACCATCGAAGCATACTCGCTCGATAATCCGCACTCCACCGGCTACATCATCCCCTACATCCCGGACGCGAAGCTCGGCTTCGTGACCGACATCTGGAGCCCGGCACCGCAGATTCCGCCGGCCAATCCCGGCACGACCGCGCTGGTGAAGGGCGTCCAGAAGATGGGCATCCAGATGGACCGCATGGCGGGCGGCCATGGCGGCGTCGGCAATTTCGCCGATCTGGCCAAGACGGTGCAGTAGACCAAGCGAGGCGGGGAACGCTTGGGGGCGGGCCCAGGCGTTCCCCTGGTGTCGTGCCCGCTATTGGCAACGGGTTACGCCTCCGACGGGCAACTTTCTGCATCGGCAATACGTTGCTGAGGCGGGCCTCTCCCCATCGAACGTGGCGATCGGTCGGGCGACCGCCGAGAGCTGCTCGCTTCCTGAGGGTCTCCTCAACCCGCGCCAGCCCATCATCGGTGGCTTCATGCGGATCCCGACCCGATCTGAGTTGGTCGGCGAGTTCGTGATCCCGTCCATTTCCCGGCGCTGAGACGGGACTCAAAACGACGCACTGCACCATCCTTAGCGAGCCTTGCCGCGACACGGCCGAAGAGGCATGCTGCCAATTCGAACTCACCTAAACCAAACGCCATCCGCCCAGACGAGGGAGGAGCACATGACAGACAACGGATTTGGGCGCCGTGATTTCCTTAAGGGCGCCGTCGTCGGTGGCGCCGCTGCTGCAGCAACAGCCGGCAATCTGCCTGAACCCGCACAAGCTCAGCAGGGTTCCCCTCCGGCGGCGGTGGGCTACGAGTTCCTGCATAACGAAGAAGCCGCGTTCGTTGAGGCGCTGGTCGATCACATGATTCCGGCCGATGAACACACGCCCAAGGGCACCGACGTCGGCCTCAACGTTTTCATCGATCGCGCGTTGGCGGGTTCGTGGGGCAAAGGCGATCGCCTCTATATGCAGGGACCCTGGAAGCTCGGCGTGCCCAGCCAAGGTTATCAGTTGCCGCTCACGCCTGCGCAGCTCTATCGCGCCGGGATCGCGGCAACCAACGCTCACTGCCGCAAGACCTATGGCATGACTTTTGACGCGCTCAACGAGAAACAGCGCGAGGAGGTTTTGGTCGGGCTCTCAACCGCAAGAATCACCTTTGAGGGCGGGCCGCCTGTGCGCGACTTCTGGACCACGGTCTACCAGACCGTGATGGAAGGGATGTTCTCCGATCCGATGTACGGCGGCAACCGCAACAAGGCCGGGTGGCAAATGATCGGCTGGCCGGGCGTGATTGCGGTGCACCGCGAGAACGTGGCAAAATTCCGGGACAAGCCATTTCCGCACGACACGCTTAGCATCGCGGACCTGAGCTGAGGGAGGACGACATGGCAACGCGAATGAAGGAAGTCGACGTCGTCATCGTCGGGCTCGGTTGGACCGGCGGCATCCTGTCGAAGGAGTTGACCGAAGCAGGGCTGAAGGTTGTGGCGCTCGAGCGGGGCGCGATGCGCACCACGGCGAATGACTTTGCGGTCCCCAACATCCGTGACGAGCTGCGCTACGTCCAGCGCCAGGATCTGATGACGGACACCGCGCGCGATACGCTTACGATCCGTAACAATCCCTCGCAAGAGGCGCTGCCCATGCGCCGGCTCGGCTCGTTCCTGCCAGGCGATGGTGTCGGCGGTTCGGGTGTGCACTGGAGCGGCCACACTTGGCGCTGGAACGATATGGAGTTCAAGGTCCGCTCCATGTACGAGGAGCGATATGGCAAGAACTTCATTCCCGCCGACATGACGATCCAGGACTGGGGGATCACCTACGACGAGCTGGAGCCGTACTACGACCGCTTCGAGCGCACGGCGGCGGTGTCCGGCAAGGCCGGCAATATTCGCGGCCAGATCCAGCCCGGCGGCAATTTCTTCGAGTCGCCGCGTTCGGCCGAATATCCGCTGCCTCCGCTCACTACGATCCTCTCGAGCGAGTTGTTCGCCGAGGCCGCGAGCAAGAACGGCTATCATCCGTTCCCACGGCCGACCGCGAATGCGTCGCGCGCCTACACCAATCCCGACGGGTCGAAATACGGTGCTTGCCAATACTGCGGGTATTGCGGCCGTTTTGGTTGCGAAGCCAACGCCAAGGGTAGCGCCCACATCACGGTGATTCCGATCGCGATGCGCAACCCGAATTTCGAGCTGCGCACCCATGCCTGGGTCACCAAGGTGATGAAAGCCTCCGATGGCAAGCGTGTAACCGGCGTGGCTTACACCAACGTTCTGACCGGCGAGGAATTCGATCAGCCAGCCGACCTGGTGCTGTTATGCGCTTACGCCATCAACAACGTGCACCTGATGCTGCTCTCGGGACTTGGCGAGCCCTATGATCCGGTCGCCCAGAGGGGTGTCGTCGGCCGAAACTACTGTTACCAGACCGGGGCGGGTGCCACGCTCTTCTTCGAAGGCCGCCACATGAATCCGTTCATGAGCGCGGGCGGCTCGAACATCACGATCGACGACTTCAACATCAACTGGAATTTCGACCGCGGCCCGCTCGGTTTTGTCGGAGGCTACAACGTCGGCTCGGGTTTCAACACTCCGCTGCCGATCGGCTATCGGCCGGTGCCGCGCGGCACGCCTCAGTGGGGCAAGGCGTGGAAGGCCGCCACCGCGAAGTGGTACCAGACCGCCATGAACATCGGCGCGAGCGGCAGCGTCATGGCGAACCGCTATAACTACTTCGACCTCGACCCAACATATAAAAATGCGTTCGGTCTGCCGCTGATGCGCATGACGTTCGACTACAAGGACAACGAGCACAAGATGGGGCGGCATGCCGCCGACATTATCAACGCGCTGGCCAAGAGCATGAACCCAACGCATCTCAATGAAGCCTCGGCCCGCACCGAACCGTGGACGGTCGTGCCATACCAGTCGACGCACAACACCGGCGGCACCATCATGGGCACGAATCCCCGTGAGAGCGTCGTGAACAAGTATCTGCAGAGCTGGGACCACCACAACTTATTCACAGTCGGGGCCAACGTCTTCCCCCACAATGCCTCGTACAATCCGACCGGACCGGTCGGTGCGCTCGCCTATTGGACAGTAGATGCGATCAAGCGCTACGTCCGCAATCCCGGCCCGTTGGTGTTATCATGAGCAAGGTCACCTTGCGGCGACTGCGGGTCGTCTGCGCATTTGGCCTGGTGGCCGCGGCCGGCGCGGCGCGTGCCGATGGTGATGCCACGCGCGGGGAAAAGAAATTTGAAGAATGTGCCACCTGCCACTCGCTCATGCAGGGCCAGAATGGCGTCGGTCCAAGCCTGCACAGCCTGTTCGGCCGCAAGGCCGCCGAAATCGCGGACTTCCGCTATTCAGCACCCATGAAACGCAGCGGCATCACCTGGACGGCGAAGACCCTCGACGAGTTCATCGCCGATCCACAAAAGGTCGTCGTCGGCAACCGCATGCCTTACGCCGGTTTGCCCGATGCGGACGACCGAGCGGACCTGATAGTCTACCTCGAGAAGGCGACAAAGTGATGTATTGGCCGGGCCGATGCACGTGCCATGAGGCTCATCGGTTACTGTGCCTGGCAGCTACGGCCGCCCGCCGGGGCCATTTTTTGGCGCCGGTCTCGTGTTCCGCGCGAAGAGGATCTGCCGGTCAGCTTACATCATTTGGTCAGGGCTGGCGTCGTCTTGGGCGGCACACGGTGATGGGTTGCCTGCTCGTAGGAATAGGCGAGCTTCAGCAGCACGGGCTCGCTATAGGGCAGGCCAAAGAATGTGATGCCGACAGGGAGGTTATTGCTCGTGAATCCCGACGGCACCGTGACCGAACCGGCGAAAATCAGGAAGGTGTTTAACGTCGGCACGCCTCTCGTCGTCACATAGGGAGGATTGATGCCGTCCTTGATCAGGGTCGGCTCATGCTCCACTGACCTGTGCACGATGGCGTCGAGCTTGTTGTCAGCCATCACCTTGGCTATCATGATCATCAATTCGTCGCGGGCGCTAACGTATTCCAAGTAGCGTGCCGCATTGAGCGGCGGCAGTGGCGCTCTGTATCGGGCCACGTTCGGGGGCGGAAAGCTCTTCTCGATATCGGGTGAGTTGATGATGTCCGCGCGCGTCTTGAACGGCGAGCCTGGATTGCGGGCGAGGTAAAGCTCTAGCGCGGCCTCGGTCTCGATCGGGTTGCGTTCGCGGGTGGAAAGGAGCTTCTTGAGGTTCGGGATCACGATCGGATCCACCAGCGTGGCGCCAGCCGCCTTCAGCTCAGCGACATTTTTCGCGAAAGCCGCATCGACGATCTTGAAATCCGCGGAATTGGGGTCCGATTGATTCCCAATCGACTCGCGGAGAATGCCGATGCGCGCTCCGTTCAACGCACCCTGGTCGAGATATTTGGTGTAGCTGCCCTCGACCTTTCCAACGCCGAGTGCGGTCACAGGATCTTCGGGGTCGTAGCCCACCATGCCATCCAGAAGCTTGGCGAGGTCACGCACGGTCCGCGCCATTGGCCCCATCTGGGCATGCACCGTCGGATAACCGTCCCACATGCCTGTACGGCTCACCAGGCCCGGTGTCGGCCTCAGGCTCACCACCGCATTCCAGGCACCCGGCCGCCGGATCGATGCAACGGTTTCCTCACCGATCGTCACTGTGGAGAAATTCGCTGCCAGCGCCGCGCCTGAGCCGCCCGACGAACCGCCGACGGTGCGATCGAGGTCGTAGGGATTGCGCGTGACTCCAAAGATCGATCCGTAAGTGTCGCCCGCGGCGAATTCGGAGAGCGTGGTCTTGCCGAGGATGATCGCGCCCGCCTTGCGCAACTTGTCGATGACGAAGGCGTCCTTGGGCGGCGGCCGGTAGTCTTTAAACACGACGGTCCCGAGCGTGGTTGGCATGCCTGCCGTGTCGACCTCATCCTTCACCAGGATGGTCGCTCCGTGCAGCGGGCCAACGAGACCGGAAACGCGAAACGCTGCGTCAAGCTTGTCGGCCTCCGCCAGCGCGTTCGGGTTGATGGTGATGATGGAATTGATGTTGGGGCCTTGTTTGTCATGGGCGTTGATCCGATCGAGATAGCCCTGCACCAGTTGGCGCGCCGTCAGCCTGCCGGATCGGAAGGCCATGTGAATGTCGTCGATGGTCGCCTCTACGATCTGGAACGGCGCGCTGGCGGTGTTCTGTGCGTGCGCCGGCGCCACGCACAGGGCCAACAAACTCGTGATCACATGAAGCTTGTATTTCATCACATATCTCCGGGTGGCGCTGGGCAAGTGGTTCTTAGGTCGATCTCAAGCAGATTACACTGGGTTCGGACCTCGTGCGTGTCAGAAATCGGGTCTATTCGGGAGCGGGCGCACAAGACAAAACTTCAAGATCATGCGCCTAGCTGGACAGCGGACAGCGTTGCCGATGGCTTCGTGGCCTTCGATTCGGCCAAGGCGCTGATCGATAGAGCCATCGCAGCGGTGTGTGTCGGGCAAAGGTCGGATGTTGCGTCTACGATTTCGTGCGATACTAGACCATCCGTCCCCTTAGCGCGTCAGCCCCTATTCCGCGGTGCCGCTATAGTGTAGATTTCACCCGTATCCACCGGCAGTTTTGCAAGAACCCATTGCTTGACAAGGGAGGGTCTTGATGGACACCACCCGACGCGGTTTCCTAGCTTCCACAGCCGCTGCAAGTGGCGCGGCGATGACGCAGAATTTGGCGCAGGCGGCCGACGAGCACGCACACGATCATCAAGCGCTGCCGTCAGAACCTGCTTTACGCGTCAAGTCACTGGAATCCCTGCTCGTCGAAAAAGGGCTCGTCGACCCCGCGGCACTCGAGGCGGTCGTTGATATCTATGAGCACAAGGTCGGCCCGCGCAATGGCGCGCACGTGGTAGCGCGGGCCTGGGTCGATCCGGCGTACAAAGCACGCCTGTTGTCCGATGGCCGCGCCGCGCTCAGAGAACTCGGCTACGGCGGCGCGCAGGGCGAGGACACGCTGGTAGTGGAGAATACCCCGCGCGTGCACAACCTTGTCGTCTGCACTCTGTGCTCCTGCTATCCATGGCCACTGCTGGGTCTGCCTCCCGTCTGGTACAAATCCGCGCCCTATCGCTCGCGTGCGGTCATCGATCCGCGCGGGGTACTGCATGAATTCGGAGTGACGCTCGCGGACGATGTCGAGGTTCACGTCTGGGACTCGACCGCAGAGCTCCGCTATCTCGTGCTGCCGGAACGGCCGGCGGGCAGTGAGCATTTGAGCGAAGACGCGCTGGCCGCGCTGGTCACCCGCGATGCTATGGTCGGCATCGCAAAGGTCGCTCTGCCGCAGAAAGGAGCCCAGCTATGAACGGCGTCCACGACATGGGGGGCGAACAGGGAATGGGCCCCATTCAATACGAAAAGGACGAGCCCGTCTTCCATGCTTCATGGGAGGGGCGGGTTTACGCGATCAATCGAACACTGGGCGCCTGGCGCAAGTGGAACCTCGATGCGTCCCGTCACGGGGTCGAGCTGCTTCCGCCGGCCGACTATTTCCGCATGAGCTACTACGAGCGATGGCTCACGAGACTGATCGACATCTCGATTAAGACAGGGCTCGTCACGCGCGAGGAAGCCGAAAGCGGCAAGCCCGCGCCGGGGTCATCGAAGGCAGCGCCGCCTATAACCGCCGCGAATGTCGAGGCCGCTGCAACGATCCGCGCTTCGGCGCGGCGATCCGAAGCGGTAGCGCCGCGTTTTGCGGTCGGCCAGCTGGTGCGGGCTCGCAACATGAATCCAGTCGGCCACACGCGCCTTCCACGCTATGTTCGTGCAAGAACGGGAACCATCGAACGCGATCACGGCGTCTTCCTGTTCCCGGATACGAACGCCCACTTCCTTGGCGAGAAGCCGCAGCACGTCTATTCGGTTCGTTTTTCGGCCCGCGAACTGTGGGGGAACGAGGCCAGGCTGGAGGATTCCGTCCATCTCGATTTGTTCGATGACTACCTCGAACCAGCCTGACGCGGTGGCCGAGCGCGTTAGTGCGCTGCCGCGTCTTCCTCGCGACGCCGGTGGCCCGGTGTTCGCGGAACCTTGGCAGGCGCAGGCGTTTGCGCTCGCCGTTAAACTCTCCGAGGACGGCCATTTCACCTGGAAGGAATGGGCCGCTGCGTTGGCCGATGAGCTGAAGGCCGCCAATGATCGCGGTGAGCCGGATGATGGCACGCACTACTACGAGCATTGGCTGACGGCGATGGAACGGCTTGTCGTCGACAAGGGTCTGACCAATCGGGAAGCGATGCGCGAACGCAAAGCGGCATGGACGGAAGCCTACCTTCATACTCCGCATGGCAAGCCTGTGGAATTGAGTGGTGGCGTCCGCGAAGGAAACAAGAGCTGAGCCTGGACCGATTGGCATTGAAGTAAAGCGGCGCTGCAATCCGCCATCCTAAGTGGATAACGTGGTGTTTACGACAGTGGCGCGCCGTTGAGCAGGAAGCAGGTCGTCCCGCGAACGAGGCCCGTTCTTAAGCATTCGGTCGTTTGGTCACGTATGCGGTTCGTGCGGAGCAAGCTCTCCTCCTCGCCGGTAGGGCATCGAAAACGGCTTATCGAATCGCTCCCGTCGGAGCTTCGAACTCCTCGTTGGCCAATAATCCTTCACGTCCAAGTCGCCGAGCCCTCTGGCGCTTGCGGCAAGGTGGGTAGACAAGGACACCAACTGGCTGGGTCGCGCGCGCACTTAGAGAGAGAAGTCAGGGCCGTGACAAAATCGGGCTGAAGAGGGACCTTGCGGCCGTGTCGCCATAAACTTTCGCCGCGCTCTCAAGTCTTATTGGAGTAACATTTTGCCATTGCGACCGCGATCGATCCAGCGCACCCAAGCAACTACACGCGTAGCGGCCTTGAAGTGTTCTTCGTTGGTCGGGGGTTCAGATCGCATCTGGATCGCAAAACGCTGGATTGGAAAGCAACGCGGCAAGGTGAAGTACAAGGGTAGGGCGGATTAGGCGAAAGCCGCCGTCGCAGGCACAAGGCGGGAATACGCGGAGACAAGGCCCGTGCTAACCCGCCCTATGCACTATGAGTTATTCGTAGAAAGCCGGCGCGAGCTTGACCGACTCGCGCTGCGGCTTGTCGTGGTTGATCCAAATCTCCCCGTGCTCCTTGGCCAAGATGTCGGCCATGCGCACCATCGACGTCGCCGACTTCGTTTGATCGAAATTGAAGCCGGGAACGATGCGGCTTTCCCAGTTCGATTGGAAGTGCACGGCATCGCCGGTCAACAACCGCGCGCCAGTCTTCGGTAGCTTGACCAGCAGCGACTGGTGGCCGGGCGTGTGACCCGGCGTCGAGATGATGGTCGTGGTGCCGTCGCCGAACACGTCGTAGTCGCCATCCAGCTTAGTTACCGGATGCGCCGGATTGAAGCGCGGTCTACCGTTGGCGTCCGGCCACTCGTACTCTGCCTTCTGCACGAGCAACATCGCCTTCGGAAATTCCTCGACATTGCCAATGTGATCTGGATGAGTGTGCGACACAGCGACATACTTGATGTCGTCGGCCTTGACGCCAAGCTCGGTAAGCTGAGTAGCCAGCGTCTTGGGACGCCGCCAAGTGAGCGCCTTCGGGTCGGCGGAGTTCGGTGTGTCGGTCGGCGTCGCATCGGCGACACCGGTGTCCCACAGGAAATAGCCCTGGGCATGCTTGATGAGATAGCAGTTGTCGACGATGTCCTTCGGGACGTTAACGTTCTGCCCTGGCGTCCAGCGCGACATGTCGCCGGTATGTCCCTGGCCGCACTCGAGAATGTAAAGTCGCTCGACACCCTTGCCTTGCGCAAAGGCTGCGGATGCAAGTGCGATTGTCGCGAACGCGGCAGTGGTGGCGATTTTCATGGGCTCACTCCCTCACAAATGAGTAGAGAAGCATAGCATCGATCTGAGCCGAAGCGATGGTCGCCATCAAAGCAAAGCTTCTCGTTCCTTCCGCGGGTTCCTTTTACTATGAGGATGCCCCGGCTCGTGGCCGTTGCGCGGTCGGTGGGTATGGGTTTCCCTCCATTGACCGAACACGATTGATTCCAGTTCGCCGCGGACAGAAGACTGGCGGGACACGGCGTGCTGCCGACAAGTGCTTCGAGGCAATGTCTATTCGGCCGCCTCGCGCGCGGCCGACGACGATTGGAGGAATCCGATGAGCTCCTCGGTCGTCATCACGTCGGCGAACAGGCGCACCATGTTATTGAGAGTGGCATTATGCTCCGCGTCGGTGTTTGTCGCGTTGCCGTCGGCGACGAAGATGACCTTGTAGTTCATTTGCATGGCGTCGCGCGCTGTCGATTCGCAGCACACGTTGGTCGCGGTTCCGGTGATGATTAGTGTATCGATCCCGCGTGCCTGCAAAATGTCGTGCAGGTCGGAAGAGCCGGGCACGAATGCGCCGAAGCGAGTCTTGTCGATGATGAGATCTTTCGCCTGTACGTCGAGCTCCCGCCACAACTCGAAGCCATGGCAGCCGCGGCAAAAGGTTTCATTCATCGCCTTGCAGCGCTCGGGCGTCGCAAAATAGGTGAACCAAGTCGACCATTGGACGATTGCTGCATCGTCAATTAAGTACCGGATGAAAACGTTGAGGCCGCCCACCGCACGGATCGTGGCGCTGATGCGGTTGACGTTCGGCACGATCTCCCGCGCTTGGGGAATCTCGACAGTGGCGCCGGGCTCCATGAATCCGTTTTGGAGGTCGACGATGATGTGCGCGGTCCGCGCCGGATCGAGACGATCAAACATGTGGGTGCGGCCCCGCAATGCCTTAACGCGATCCATCACCGCAGGAGAAATTTCGATCTTATGCATGCTCACCTCCTCTATGCGCGAGCATCCGCTCGCTAGGTCCCGCTATTGCGGCGGAAAGCGATCTTCCGATGTTGCTCCAGGTGGCTCAAAAATAGAGGCCAACAGGGTCGATTAGAAAAGGCAGCAGGCGGATCGAATCAACTAGAGAAATCAGTCTCTCGCGCTGTAGCGTAAAGTGGCGCGTAGAAACCGGCGCAGGCGAAAGCCTATATCCGGCGCATTTCGGTCGCGACCAGACGAAGCGTGGTCCCGATATCGAGGCACGTTTCTGCCGGCAGTTGCCCGTATACTTCCAAGCTCGCCGCAAATTTGCCTGCGTAGCTGGTGATGCATTGAATTAGGATGGGCCAAACGTGGTGCTTGCTCGCCTTGCCGAGCAAGCACAGGTTCAAATCAGGGGAGCGCAACGAGCTTTACTTGCTGCTCTGTGCGGTAGCATCAATCTTGCCCAATGCGAAATTGACGCCGACTGAGCGTAACGCGGCAGAGTATTTTGTCGGGAGCGTTGCTTTCTGAAGTTAGAGGTCGCGTGTCCGAACCGCGGGGCGTGTCACTTGCGATTGGCGCCGAAAGCCGCCGATCCTGTGAGAGGATTGGGGCGTCGACTCACGCTGCTGCTGTGAACCCGCGAACGCGGTGCGACCTCGCGCACGAACCGATTCATCTCGTCCTGATCTGCGAATACGGTTTGAGCCGGACATTGAAGCAGAGAATGACTGCGGAATTAGCGCGACAAATGCCTTGGTAAGCCGGGCGATTGCGTTCGAGCCCGGCGTTGCGCAATCTTAGTTTTCATCAGGTCTGGTCAATGAGCCCGGCTTCCGCGCCACCGCCTGAGGGCCCACAGACATGCCTTCACTCTCCTCCCGGGCTTTAAGGCTTGTTTGGTGCAACAGGCACGTTGCCGGTGGGACCGATCGCAGTGATCTGCAGGATCACCTCTCCGTCCTTGGCCCATGCATAGTGCGGGGTCATCGGCGATTCCGAATATAACGTCCCGGCAGGATAAGCCTTGAGCTTGCTCTCGTCCCATTGCTCGCCGACTGCGAAGTAGAACGTGCCGGACATGACCAAGACGGTCCGCACCGTGTCAGGGTGCCAATGGGGCATGACCTTCATGCCTGGCAGAAATCTAACGCGATCGACGTAGAGGCCGGACTGCGAGGAATCGCCGAACAAGGTGACGTGTTGCGGCGCTCCGGGAAGTCCCTTGTAAACGATGTCCTGCGGAACCTTGACGACGCTCGTGTCGACGGTTTGAGCGCGGGCGGGGCCCCAGGCCGCTGTCGTGCAGAGGGCCGCGGCAAGTGTAACTGTGCACCTGTTCATGGTTGTCTCCGTCGCTGCGATCACGCTCGCAGTCGGCTTGGCGCCGCCCGATTTTGAGTCGTTCATGAGCTTTTTGTTCGGTAGCAGCGGTGCGGTTTTCCAAGATGGTCGGCGTGTTTTCGCCTTCTTGGGCTTGCGCGCAAAGCATCATTTCTCTGTCATGCCCTATTTTTTCTCATGATCTCGGGGCGGTCTCTGCGGCGATGGCTGTCATCGCTCACCGCCCTGAGGGCCTTCGAAGCCTCTGCTGCCAGGAGAGCTTCATCAAGGCGGCGCAAGAGCTTTTCGTGATGCAAAGGGCGGGCGAGATTTGCGGCATGGCAGAGGCGACATCTTTGAACAACCCGTGGGCGTGTGCGTCGAGCCAATGCGGAAGACGAAGCGCACCGGCCGCAACGACGCGGCGACATTGCCATAGTGCGGTGTGAAGCGGGACTTTTTAAGCCGTGGGTCGGGAGTTCAAATTGGAGGTCCGATACATCGCATTAGTGGACGACGGCCTGTTTTTGCTATTGGCGACGCACCGCTTGAGTGGCTTCGCGGGAAATCTATGAGGCGGCACGGAGATTGTACCGAACGAGGTCCGCTACCGGATAATCCTTGAAAATTCACTGATTTTTGTCGCGTTCGCGAGCCGCTGCAGGAGCCCCATGCGACCGCCCGCAAACCATACGAGGCATCAAAGCGAACAGGGTCCCCGCCTGCAGGTTCTTACGCTCGGACTTTTGATCGCTCTCGGAGCCGCGGGCCGACAAGGTCTGCCTCAAGACCTCAAGCTTTCGTGGTCGTAAGATCGAATGATTCTGTCACATCCGCCTGGGGCGATACCACATCGTCGCTGCAGAGCTCCGACCTAAGGATTGGTCACTGCGATTCATAAAATCCGCGATTGCTCGGCGTGTCCCGGCACGCTGCGTGCCAGGGCCTATTCCCCTCTGCCGGTCCTGGCCGGCGTCGCGGCGTGCCACCACCACAACTCCGGAAACGCCGATATGCCGTATTTCGGCATATTTTTGGGGTGGCCGAACTTGTCCCAGCGCGCCGTGCGCAAATGGCCGAAATTCCAATGCGGTACGACGTAGTGGTTCCACAGCAGAACCCGGTCAAGCGCCCTCGTTGCTGCAACAAGATCATCGCGGTTGCCGGCGAAGACGATGCGATCGACCAGGGCATCGACTGCCGGATTGCTTATCCCGATCAGATTGGCCGAACCCGGGACGTCCGAGGACCGCGAGCCCCAGTAATCTTGCTGCTCAATGCCGGGAGTCAGCGATGTCTGCCATACCGTGACGATAATATCGAAATCCCAGTCGCGCAGCCTGTTGGTGTATTGTACATCATCAACCAGTCGCACCACGGCGTTGATGCCAAGGCGCTGCAGCGCCGGCTGATAGAACAAAATGATTCCTTCGAGACTTTGATCTCCGATCAGGAACTCGACGCTGAACTGCTCGTTCGATCCCGGCGGGACAAGCACGAGATCCTTGACCTGGAAACCGGCCTCGAAAAGGAGACGCATGGCCTCAAGCAAATTCGCGCGGATTGCCTTCGCGTCGGCATTGATCGGGTTCCAGTATGGCGTAGTGAAAACCTCAGGCGGAACCAGTGAGCGCACCGGTTCCAGCAGTTCGAGCTCGCGGCTTTGCGGCAGTCCCGATGAGGCGAGCTCGGTCCCGTCATAATAGCTGGTGATCCGGGTGTACAGCCCATAAAAGAGCTGTTGGTTGATTCTTTCGAAATCGAAGGCGAAGTTGAAAGCTCTGCGTACGCGCGGATCTTGGAACTTCAATCGCCGTGTATTGAAGGCAAAGCCCTGCATGGTACCAATGTTTCGGACAGCAAATTCCTCCCGCACCACCCGTTTTTGCACGACCGCGGGAAACACGTACCCGGTCACCCAGTTTTTGGCGACGTTCTCAACGCGCCAGTCGAGAACCCCCGCCTGAAATGCCTGGAAAGCCACTCCGGGATCGCGAAAATAATCGAATCGGAGCTCCCGGATGTTGGCAGTCCCGATTTTGACCGGCAAATCTCTGGCCCAATAATCCGCGAACAACTGGTAAAGAATGAAACGGTCGGCTTCGAAAGCCTTGATCCGATAGGCGCCTGATCCGAGCGGCGGATCGAGAGTGGTTTGCGAGATGTCGCGCCGGTTTCCGGCTCTGTTCTTCCCCTCCCACCAGTGCTGCGGGAGCACTGTCAACTGGCCGATTACATAAGGCAGCTTGCGAATGCTCGGCTTGTCGAACGTGAACATGACCTCCCGCTCGCCCGTTTGCTCAGCGCGAATCACGTGGCGATAGTAGGCCGCCAGCTGTGGATGAAGGTTTTTGAAGGCATTAAGGGAAAAGATCACATCAGCGGGCGAGATCGGCTTCCCGTCGTGCCATCTTGCGGCCTCGCGCAACCGAAACCGGGCCCACGCACGGTTCGCCGGATAGCTCACCGCCTCGGCGATCAAACCATACTCACTCGCCGCTTCGTCCAAGGAAGGCACCATCAGCGTGTCGTAGATTAGCTTAATTCCCTCAACCAGATCCCCTTTCACGCCAGCGACTACCAGGTTGAAGCTGTCAAAAGTGCCAATGGCTGCTTGACGCGCGGCACCTCCTTTCGGGGCGCTCGCGTTCACATATTCGAACTGCCGGAACTCGGCGCGATAGCGCGGACTGCCGAAAATGGAGATGCCGTGTTGCCATGTCGGCGCCTCAGAAGGGGCACTAAAGCTGACTTTGGTGGCGCTTGCCAACGCGGCCGCGGCGCTGGCTTCGATGAAGGATCTTCGAGTGACCAAAGTTGCCTCCATATCATCGCTTCTACCGGCCGCATCGCAGGCGGGCCAGGCACGCTGCGAAGAGTGGCCGGCGGCGGCTCTCTCATCAGCTAACGGCGTGCGGTCCGCCAGGGCAGCTAGAGCTAACAGCAAGAGGGCTTCCGGTGTTCCGCCGAGGCAGCTTGCATGTGGCGGGTCGCGCGCGAAGCTACCCGGCAGACACGGTGGCTGGTCCTGGGTCAAACCAAGTCGGTCGGCACGGACGGTTCGCGACTTGAGGGAGGTTGCCGGAGCCTCGCGGGAACCATTTTCATGCGTATGTTTGGCCGGCCGGACGACGGGTTGGGTAGGTTACGCCGCCACATTATAGCGCACATGTACGCGAAATTTGGTGACTAGGAATCGACCCCTGAATACATCTGGGACAACTGGCTCGGCGAGCCCGACAAGCCGACCGTCGAGTGCATCGCGCAGGAAATCAACCGCATACTTGCAAACAACGCTAGTTAAATTCGCGCACGTTGAACGCTGGAATGCTTGCTTGCGCGCCGGCCAGCTGCGTCCATGGCGCAATGTGACTGCACACCTCGACGCCTCAGCTGGAGAACCACAAGCCTCACAGGCATCGCCACGCTCAACTCGTGAACCACCGCTTCGATAGGCAGCCATGCGGCTGATCAACGACCGGCCTGGGCCGATCGGCCGTAGGGCAAGCAGGGCCAGAAGGGGAAGGGCACGGATCATTTCTGTCGTTTCAACTCGTTGTAAACCCCGGTGTATTTCGCCAGAAAGGACTGCATGATGTCGCCGCCGTTGGGAGAGCCGGGGTACTCCTCAAGCTGCTCCTCGCAACGAACCAGCCCTAAATCTGCGACATCGTCCGGCAGCGTCATTCGGCCGATAAGATCGAGGCCTTCAGCATACAAGCAGGCTTGGAGTGCTTGGACTGCCACCACCGGATCAATCGCACGAACCAGCATGATCGTCAGCATGGCCCCCATCAATATTGATTTCATCGTCGCCTCCCTTGCCGCCGCAAGATAGCCCTCCGGCCCCAATGGGGCAACCTAAGCACGTCCTTAGCGGCAGCCCTCCACTCTCGCGCTAGGACTCGGGGGGAACCACAGCGTTCCCAAGTCTAACTGGTTAGACTTTGTTTTATGGACCGCCAGGAAACCCCGGGGTCAAGAGCTCCCCCAGATTATATGACTTTGGTGTTCAATACCGTTCTCATTATATATTCTCGGTCCTGTCCAAACCGTTATCAAGATTATGGGTCATATCTAGCGGTTTCCGCCCTTGGCCGCAGTGTGCAGAAGACCTCCCTCAAAATTGAGTATCCAACGTCTGGCAGCTTGGAGGCCGATCCGCGAGCAACTTTTTGGCACCCAAATTGCTTGCGCAAATCGAGGCTCTCAAGGCCCAGATCGCCCGCAGGCGCGTGTAGCGAGTTTCTTGAGCCTCACCGCACCAACGAATGCCCTCGGGCAGTTCCCGCTCAAAGACGTTTAGAGGTCTCTCTTTCGTCGAGTGCCCGGAGTCAAAGTTCAATTGCACGGCTGTCGTGGGATCAAAACAATTCCACCAGAACCAGTGGACACGTCATTCTATCATGGCCGAGGAGACTGCGGAATCGGCAGCAAACGCGGCGCGCCAGGAGCCGGCGCAGCGGTTTGGAAAGTGCCGCTTGTGCGTTTCTCGCTTCGCCCAGTCCCGCTGGATCGCGGCTCAGACGACCAGCTTGCGCAAGTCCCCTGCCCGCGCCACCATGTCGCCGACTGGGTGGGCCGGAGGAGGGACTCATGCGTGCTCACACCTTGATTTCGATCTTGGTGGCTGGCGGGGCCGTGGCGGTTGCGGGTTGGGGATTGGCGGCACCCAAGCCCAAGGCGGTATTTGCAGACAAAAGCCCCAGCGCCATACCAGTCGATGTCGAGCTCGTGATCGCGGTCGACGTGTCCTATTCGATGGATCCGGAAGAGCAGGCGTTACAGCGGGAAGGTTACGTCCTCGGGTTGACTTCGCGCGAGTTTATCCAGGCGCTGCGCAACGGCAACCACGGCCGCATCGCCATCACGTATTTCGAATGGGCTGGCCTTTATGACCAGAAGACAATTCTACCATGGCGGCTGATCGAAGGCCCGGAATCCGCCGAAGCGGTTGCCAATGAGATCAGGCGTACTCCCTATCGGCGCGCGCCGTGGACCTCGATTTTCGGGGCTTTGCAATTTGCCAAGCCGCTGTTCGACTCGAGCGGCTATGGCGGCCTGCGCCGCGTTATCGACGTTTCTGGTGACGGGTCCAATAATATGGGACCGCCGGTCACCATCATGCGCGATGACGTGCTGGCGGCGGGCATCACCATAAACGGGCTGCCAATCATGCTGAGCCGGGGCGCCGCCACCGGTCCCGCCGTTCCGAATCTTGATCTTTACTACGAAGACTGCGTCATCGGCGGGCCAGGATCTTTCGTCATCGCGATCAAGGAGCGCGAACAGTTCAAGGAGGCGACCCGCAATAAGCTGGTGCAGGAGATCGCCGCCGTACCGACCAAGCCGCAGATTGTGCCAGTGCAGGCGAGGCCGCGGGTGTATTGCTCTTGAGGTTGGGCGGATTTCGTAGGATGGGGTGGTACTACCGGAGACGGTTTGCGTTAGCCTACGCTCTTGCACTTCTAAAAAATTACCCTCCCAAAGCGTTCCGCTGAGTGAGGGTCTTCGCTACCGGGAAGGGGGATTTTAGAAGCAGTGCGTGTTGCAAACCTGTTGGTGGCCGATCCACTGACAGGTGGTCGTACAATGGCCGCCGGCGCCGCATGGATTTCAACAGCAGCATTGCTGCCTTCGAAAAAGCCGGCATCGTTCAGTCTGGTCGCCGTCGTCGTGCGTCCAGGTCCCACCGCCCCTTGACCATCGGAGGATGGTGATGGGACGATCGGTGACTACTGGGCAACGCCCGCCTTCTTCTTTTCCTCTTCGACGGTTTTTGCGGCATTTGCCTGGTTCCGTTGGACGTACTCGGCAAATGATGCCGGGTCGACGAAGGGATTGGGGTCGCCGGGCTTGCGCTTCGCCAGCAATTGCGCGCGCTCGAATACGCCGCCGTTGGGATAAGGCAGCCAGCTATGGATCATGACGAAGACCTCGACCCCTTGAAGCTCGCCGAGGCGTTTTGCCGTCTCCACGGCCTGCTGAGCACCGGCAAGTCCGCCGCGCGACCCGCCGCCGCCTTGCCAGAACGCCTTGTGCGGCGTGCCGTTGTCATAGACCGTGAACTCGGCCGATAGCACGCCTGGCGTGTGACCGGGATGGTGATGGAATTTCAGCATCGTGGCGCCGAGCGTCAGGTTGTCGCCCTCCTTGATCACCATGTCGCGCTTCGGCACCCGCGGCGAAGGCCCGCCGCCGCGGCCGGGCGCGCGGCCAACCTGCTCGATCATCTGCCAATCCTCCTCGGTCGCGCCGACCCGCGCGCCCGATGCTTCCTGGATTCGGGCCGCGCCCCCGAAGTGGTCGAGGTGGCCGTGGCTGATGAGGATGTACTTGATGTCCTTGAGGTCGAAGCCGAGCGCCTTGATGTTATCGATCACATGATCGACGAACGGCTCCTCGGCCGTATCGATCATGATGATCCCTGCCGATGTCGGGATAAGCCATGCGTCGACATAGCCCGGGCCGACATGGTAAAGATTGTCGAACACCTTGAACGGCGCGACCTTGTTTTGCAGCTCGATATTGCCGCTGTTGCGATAAATCTCGCTCAGCGTCTGCTGTCGCGCCGCCGGTTCCTGGGCGAGCGCGCGATTGCCGGGGCCGGCATTCGCCAGGAAAGCGGTCAGCAGTGAGCCAGCGGCGAGCAGGATCGTACGTTTCGTGGACATTTTTCCTCCCTCGCCTGAAGGCGCATGGCGTGCGGCGCGCGTTGGCCGATACGCTAAAGAATAGCACAAAAATGCCGGCAGGGTTCGCGTCGAGACCGGTCTGCTGCATTCGCGCGTTCAGGCTTGGGAGCCGGGCGGCGAGGAGGGAGGTCGGCTTCGAGGCGTCGGTCAAACTCTTCCAACGACAGGCGCACACTGCGGGTGACCTCGCGCAAGTCTAGATGCGAGGCGGAGGGTACGCATCGACAAACGGAGCTGTACACTCAATTGACTGTATCCCAGGTCGCCGCCGACCACGCGACACTCAGCGATCGGGCCGATAGCTTGCAAAGTGCATCGCGATCTGCCGTGGTGAAGGGTGGACCACTGGAGCGAATTATGGCGCGGTCGAGGAGGAAACATGCACAAATCTTACAGGAAGCGGCACGTGCTCTCGCTCGGGTTGTTGGTAAGCCTCGCTGGGACGGCGGCAGTACAACAGGCCGCGGCGGCGAGTGCTCCTCCCGTTTTCTCCCCCACCGCCCAGACGGCATGGGTCGGTATCGGCATCGGAGCGCTCCTCCCGGTGCCGGGCTCGCCAAAGCCGATCGGTCAGGACCCGGCCCATCGCTACATTTCGAATGACGAATCCCGCGTCACCGGACAGCAGCCGACCCAACGCATCAGCGACATCAGCAACCCCAATCTCAAGCAATGGGCGAAAGACGTGATGAAGAAGGACAACGACGAGGTCCTTGCGGGCAAGTTCGCCTTCACGGCGCGTTCCTCATGCAAGCCTGCCGGCGTTCCGGGCTTCGATGTACTGCTCGGGGGCGCTCTGTTCATCCTGCAATCGCCCACGGAAGTCACGATGATCTTCTCCGGGAACGCCGAAGCGCGGCATATCCGCCTGAATTCGTCTCATTCTGCCAATCTGAAACCCTCCTGGTACGGAGAATCGGTTGGCCATTACGAGGGCGATACGCTCGTCGTCGATACCATTGGCCTCAACGACAAAACATTCCTCGACAATTATCGCACGCCGCATACCGACAAGCTGCACGTCACGGAACGCTGGCGGCTGATCGAGGACGGCAAGAAACTGGAAATCCTTATGGCCATCGATGACCCGGACACGTTCAACCAGCCTTGGCAGGCGCTGCGGCAGTACGATCGTGTGAACCGGACCTTGTCGGAGGACATCTGCTCTGAGAACAATTTTAATCCGTTCGGCATTGACTATGGCACGCCGGTGGCGGAGAAGCCGGATTTTTGAGGCATGCGCATGGCCCGGGTTGACCGCCAGGGCTATTGCGTCGACAAAGGAAAGCCGTTGTACGTTTGGTTTGGTGAAGTAGCCGAACCGTTCGCACGCGCTGCATTTTGAGGCGTCATCCCGGCCGGCCAGCGGCTCGCTTGTCAGCTAACCAAAATTTGAACGAAACCAAGGAGAACAAAATGATCGGGCCGTGTCGTAGAGCCGTTATCGGCGGAGCCGCACTCCTCGCTGTGAGCATCAGCTGTCTGGGTATTCCCTGCACATTCGCGCAAACGGCGCCTGACTATGCGGCGCTCATGGCGGCGCCAGACCGCAGCGACGCCGATCGCGCGGCCGACAAGCGGCGCGATCCGGTACCATTCCTTGCCTTTGCTGGGCTGATGCGCGGTATGAAAGTGCTCGATATGGGGGCCGGCGCCGGCTACAGCACCGAGCTCGTGGCACGCGTCATTGGTCCGACCGGCACGGTCTATGGTCAGAATCCTCCCGACAATTTTGAGCGTGCAAGGAATGCGTTCGCGACGCGGGCCGCCACACCCTCAATGAAAAACAGCGTCGCCGTCGTGAAACCCTACGACGATCCATTGCCGGCAAACGTGCACGATCTCGATATGATCACCTACTTGTTCTTCTATCACGATACGACCTACCTGAACGTCGATCGGGCGCAGATGAACCGCGAGCTGTTTGAGGCGCTAAAGCCTGGCGGTACGCTGGTCATCGCCGACCATTCGGCCAAGGCGGGCTCGGATGCGTCGGTCGGAAAGACCCTTCATCGCATCGATGAAAGCATGCTCCGCCGTGAGGTCGAGGCAGCGGGCTTCAAGCTGGTGGCTGAAGGCAATTTCTGGCGTAACCCTGGCGACCCGCGCGATTTCTCAACGCAACAGCCGACGGGTCCGGTCGATAACTTCGTCCTGAAGTTCCAGAAGCCGCAGTGACCTCAAGGCAGAGGATCCCAGCGAAACAGCTGCTTTCGAGGAAAAGTTGCCGAAAGGCCCGGCCTTATTCCTGATCTCGACCGACCTGGCTAATTTTGAATTCGTGAAAATGGAGACGGTCTGCACCTGCCACCACTCGAAAATCGCGCCCATCGATCTCGATATCCGCATTGCGCCGGCCTCCGTAGTGGCCGGCCGTAGCCTCCCGCCGGTTCCTCTCCTCACGCTGCGACGCCGGCGGCGATGCCATCGAGCGCGGCCACGGCGTCATCCGGCAGATCAAGCTCGGCCGCGGCCAGGTTTTCGCGCAGGTGCGTGACGGAAGAAGTGCCGGGGATCGGCAGGATGTTGGGCGCGCGGCGCAGTAGCCAGGCAAGCGCAACCTGCATCGGCGTGGCGCCGAGGCGCAGGGCAACACTGGACAAGGTCGATGACTGCATCGGCGTGAAACCCCCGAGGGGAAAGAATGGCACATAGGCGATCTCCTCACGGGCCAGGTCGTCGATCAAGGCGTCGTCGGCGCGATGCGTCACATTGTACATGTTCTGCACGCAGACGATCCCGACGATCCGGCGCGCCTCGGCGATCTGCGCGGCCGTCGCGTTGGAGAGCCCGACATGGCGCACGAGGCCTTTGCGCTGCAGCTCGGCAAGCGCTTCAACCTGTGCCGCGTTCGACCCGTCGGTCGGCCTGTGAATGTCGCCCATGATGCGCAGGTTCACCACCTCCAGCACATCGAGCCCGAGGTTGCGCAGGTTGTCGTCCACCGCCTGCGTCAACTCGGCCGGCGAGAAGGCGGGCAGCCAGGAGGCATCGGCGCCGCGCCGCGCGCCGACCTTGGTGACGATCACCAAGTCGTCCGGATAGGGATGCAGGGCCTCGCGAATCAGCTGGTTGGTGACATGAGGGCCGTAGTAATCGCTGGTGTCGATATGGTTTACCCCGGATGCGACCGCCTCGCGCAGTACGGCGCAGGCCGCCGCTGGGTCCTTGGGTGGGCCGAAGACGCCGGGCCCCGCCAGCCGCATGGCCCCATAGCCGAGCCGCCTCACGGTACGGTCGCCGAGAGCAAAAGTGCCGGACTTGAGGATATTGGGCATGCCGATCTCCCAAATTTGATGTGCGTTTCATGCGCGCGACGCCCCATCACATACGCCTTGTCGGCTTGTGCGAAAATAGGCCGCTATCCCGTGCGCTCGTGATCCGCGATGAAGGTCTGCGCCACGGCCTGGTGCTTGGCGTGAGCGAGTGTTGTCGTGCACGCCAGCCTGCTACCGGCCCGCACAGAAGAGCCCGCTCGGAGCTGTCTTCGCGTGCTATTAAGTACTTGCTCGGTGGGCGTAGTAACCCGACTACTGACCGTCACAGCACTGAGCACAATCTTGGACGAAGTTCCTGGATCGCAATTCCTGGGAGGATTTCATCATGAGCGCAAATCCGAACCTCTGCACCACCATGACCTTGCTAGCCGCCGGGCTCGCCGCCGGCGTAATCACCGCCGCGGCGGCCGGCTCGCTCGGCGGCTTGCTGGAGCTCCAGGACGAGGGCGTTTTCTTCGTCAACGGACAGGCGGCCGCGACTGCGTTTCCGGATTCGCCTCCGACCGGAGCGGCGCCGCCCGGCCAGATCATGATCGACCAGATGTATGTGCAATACCGCATCCCGAAGAACGTCTCCGCACCGCCCATTGTCATGGTGCACGGGTCGGGTCACACCGGCGTCACCTATGAGACCACGCCTGACGGCCGCGAAGGTTGGGCCACCTATTTCGCGCGCAAGAATTTCCCGGTCTATGTCGTCGACCATGTCGGTCGTGGCCGTTCGGGCTTCGATCCGACCCCGATCAACCAGGCGCGGCGGGAATCCAATCCTGCCCTCCTGCCTTCGGTGCCGCTCTTCACCCGCGAACGCGCCTTCGCGAATTTCCGCTTCGGCCCGCAATATCCGACGCGCTACCCAGGAGGGCAATTCCCGGTCGAGGCGCAAGACCAGTATTACGCGCAGCTCGTGCCCAATACTGAGACCATGCTCGCGGGCGGCGGCGCCAATACCGTAAAGGCGCTAGGGGCCCTCCTCGACAAGATCGGGCCCGCGATCGTGCTCGTGCATTCGCAGTCGGGCGCCTATGGGCTCGAGCTCATCCGCCAGCACGCGGAAAAGGTGCGCGCCTTCGTCGATGTCGAGGGCAGCTGCGGGCCGCTCAGCGCCGATGATGTGTCGAAATTCTTCCGCAACGTGCCAACACTCATCATGTTCGGCGACTACACGGAAGGATCGACCGGCCCCAACAATGATGAGCGCCGCAAGATCTGCAACGAATCGGTCGCCGCCATCAACGACGCTGGCGGGACCGCGAAGTTCATGTACCTGCCCGCGCTGGGCATCAAGGGCAACGGCCACATGATGATGATGGACCAGAACAATCTCCAGATCGCCGATCTGATCATCGATTGGCTCGGCCGAAGCACCGCCGTCGCCAAGAAGTGACGACGCTGTTTGTCCATGCAACGCGCCGCTTGCTTTGGAAATCGGGCGAGCGGCGCATTAATCTCCTGAGTTGAATTGTGCGTCGATCGTTAATGAGGGGCGCCTGCCTCCACCAGAAATAGACGGCGCCGCGCGGCATGCAAGCCATGCTCAGCAGGACTTTGCCGCTTGGCAGTCCTTTTCGCGGTGGAGAAGTGCGGCCGACGCTTGCTCCGGCGGCGACGTTCTTCTGCTTGGCCGACCGCGGCGGGCGGTGCAGCCTGATGCTCGCCTGCAACCGATGCGGTCTCGCGGACGTCACATGCTTGCAAGCGCGAACGCTGCACCCCCGCGCTCAACCAGTGGCAAAGACTTCGAATCATTGCAAAGGGCGATCGTTCCAGGCCTGGCTGAACGATCAGGGTTTGATCGATTACCGCGACGACCGCTTCGCGATCGGGCGCATTGGGTTGTGGACAAAGACCGATTCCGTCACTGCCTTTGACGAGGTGATGGTGGTGCCCCTTGATGACAACTGAGATTTGCTTTGATCCGTTTTCGAGCACGCGGTGGAGGACGCTGTGCTGTCTCGACGCAGGTTTTTCAAGGCGAGCTTGAATGCATGCGGGTGTACTCTATGCGGCGTCGGTATTTCGGGGTCCATGACTGTGAAGCCATCTCCGGCCGGCGCCGGGATGACTGTGAGGAGCGCTCTCGGCGGCCGCCGTGAGCGCGGGTGAAACGACGCAGGATAGTGCCGCAAGGCCCTTGCTTCAGCTCGGTTCCATACCCTTTGCGTGGTAGACCGCTTTGGCCGGCGCGTCGGCGAGGAAATCGATCAGCGCCTTTGCCTCCGCAGGGTGTCGGCAGGTCAACGGCATCGCGGCGAGGAAGACCAGGTCGGGGCTTTGCAATTCGGCCGGCAATAGCCCGACGATGTCGACCCCTTGGGTCTCGCTCAGCACACTGATTGGCGCCATTGCGATCTCGGTCTCGCGGCGCTGGAACAGCCCGGTAAGATACTGCGCGCCGCTTTGCCCTGGCGACGGCGAGATCAGCCGGGTCTTTGGCCGCAACACCTCCGCAAGGCCAAGCGTTTGGAGGACGTGAGCCACATGGACGCCAGCGGCATCGCCCATCACCGGATCGCCATAGGTGACGATGTTGGCGTTGAGCACCGCCTTCTGCCACGCCGCGACCGTGCGGATATCGGGTCGTGGCGCGCTCGCCTTGACTGCCAGCCCGATCGGCACGTGCGCCAGCGGCGCCTCCGTGCCGCCGACGAGCTTCCCGATACCCACCAGCTTCTCGAATAGCGGCCTGGTGAGGATCGCGACATCGACCGGATCACCGCCCGCGACCTGCTCCACGACCTTGGCGACCACGCCGTATTCGATCAACAGCTTGTGGCCCGATGTGTTCTCGAAGATCCGCGCCAGCTCCTGCAGCGCGGCACGCATCGCGCCGCCGCTCAGCACCTTCAATTCCACAGCTCCAGCGGCATGGATAGAGCAGAACGCTGCGATCCCGATCGCACTCAGCCGCGCGGAAATGCGGCGGCTGAGTGCAGCGATAAATAAAATGCGATTGGTCGTCGGCAGGCCGTACCGTGCCCACACCTTCGCTTCCACATGCCCTTGGGCGCTGCGGGGACAGGGTAACGCTTGTCCAGTGACGACTGAGGGGTGGTTGCCGGCGACGCACCCACGCTGATAATGCGAGCGCGCGAAGAAATTTCCAAACCGAAAACTGTTGTGGTTCATTGGATCAGCCTCTTCTTGCTATGCCCATGCGGCAAACATGCTGAATGCTCACACTCAGCCCCGGGATCAGTCTCGAAATCGGCGGCGAAGTCTTCGTCGGAACGAACATCGACGATCGGCCGGCGAATTAGATAGCCGGATCAGACGAGACAGCTGTGGGAGGTGATTTCGATGGTTGACGGCATGGGCGTCCTCCTCAAGAAAGATGAGGATAAGGACGCGATCTTTGGGCTGCCGCCTCACGAGGCAATCGCGCAAAACCCCTTGTGCCGTAGTCCACACCATGAAAAGCGGCGATGTCAAGAGGATCGATAAAGCATCGCACGCTGAACGATGGCGTCCGTTTCCCTCTGCAACGCATTTTCTCGGCAATTCGTGACCAAAGCCAAGTTCGGCGCACTGCCTGCGGCAGCGGCTACCGGCATGCGGAAATCCGGGTCATTTGCGAATCGGAGTATTGCGTCATCGAGAGCCGGCGCGTCCAGCGGCAGAAAAAGGATTCCCGTCTCGCCGTCTTGCAAGGTCTTCTGCAGGCCCTCCGACCGCGGAAGCGGCCATCGCGAGGCCATGGACCATCGCCGGGGTGCAGGCACTTCGGACACTGTGGGCCCAAGGCAACAGTATCGAGGAGTTGCCTGATGGCGATATCGTCGCAAGTTACTGGCCGACCGCGACGGCTATTCGAATCTCACGCAAAAGCGAAGCGTCGCCTGCAAGCTCGGCTCACCCACGGTGGCTGGCCAACAAGCGCCGACCCTGTTGCGGAACGGCAATGCTCTAATATTTTGACAACGGAGTTCATCGTGTCGATGACTCGGTGTCTACTCGCGCGTGACTGAGATCAATCCAACCACGAACGAATCGTCTGGAAGTACCAGGACAAACCCGCTTGGAACCTCTTCTCGAAGCGCATGGGCAATGCCAAACGCCTGCCGAATGGCAATACGTTAATTACCGAGTCTTCCGTTGGCCGCTTCTTCGAAGTGACTAAAGAGGGGAGGTTGTCTGGAATACGTCAACCCTTTCTTTGGCAGGCCCTTCTTTGGCGCGGTCCGCCAAACTCTGAAAGCAACCACGTCTCGGGACGCTTGCAATAATGAGTATAACATCTGCATGAAGTATTGTGGGAAGAAATGACAATCCGGGGAATACATACGGAAGCGAGCTGAGGGAGGTGAGCGGCCGGCAATGTAGGGCCGAAATTTACAACGCGTATTCCGAAAAAGTGCGTAAATTGGACCTCGGTCCGTTCGATAGGTTAGCGAGTATTTCGGAGTGACGAGACGTCGAGCGAGTCAGCGTGCGCGGTGGCCTCCTTGTTTTGTCGAAATCCTGACGTTTTGCCACATTCACCACCGCTCAAGCGCATTGTTAGTTGCGAGCCTGTCGGGACTCTGGCCAGGGCAGGATGCAGCTTTGCGAATTGCACAAGGCGCGAAGCATTCGCCTAACGTCCATCCACGGCTCAACCCACCTCGCTCTTTGCACGCCGTGCGCGGATAAATGCGCGATCCGTCGACATGAACTTAGCAAGCATCGACGGCACAAGCTTGATGGGCTCGATGCTCTGGCCGTGTTCTTGCGCAAATACCTCGGCGTAGGCGACGAGATCCCGATGCACAGCACCTGGCAGCTCGACGGTGAGCTTCACTGGCCGGTCATCAGGAATGGCGGAAAGCTTCAGCTTCGTCATGGGACGGTTCAACTCTGGTAAGGCGCAAGTACGAGGTCGCGATTGACGATCACGCGGACCGGAAATCCGGGCCGGACGGTGATGGTCGGCTGGATGTTGAGATTGCGGCGCACCACCTGCTGACCGGTCTGGTTCAGGCTGTCGGTGGTACCGCGCCGGAGCGCTGTCACGACGGCGCTATCGTTGTTGGTGGCGCCAAGCTCCGAGCCGACACCGAGCACTGTCGAGAGCGCGGCCGCCATGGCGAGCCGGCCCCAGTGGTGATCATCATCGTCTTCGAGCCCCGCGAAGCCCTGAGTGTCGCCACCGGGCTGGCGCTCCAGCACGATGGAACGGCCGTTCGGCATGATCAGCCGGGTCCACACCAGGAGTACGCGATCCTGGCCGAAGGAGATCTGGCTGTCATAGATGCCCACGAGCTTCGATCCCTGCGGGATCAGCAGGAACCTGCCGCTCGGGCTGTCATAAACATTCTCGGTCACCTGCGCGGTGACCTGGCCGGGAAGATCGGAACGAAGGCCGGTGATGAGGGCAGCCGGAATCACGGCGCCGGCCTGGACGACATAGCGGGAGGCCGGATTTTCCAGGCGATCGGGGCTGACAGTCTTGCGATCGACGGCGCCGTTGAGGAAGGCGGCCTTGCGGTCCTGCATATTGAGAAGCGATTCGGGATCGATTGGAGGAACATCCAGTTGTCCGGCTGGCGGCGCGGTCTTCTGGTCGGCAGCGGGAGCCGCTGGGACCGCGGGCCGCTCCCTCGTGCTGGTGGTGGCGAACAGACGGCTAGTGCGCGCAGCTTCGGCTTCCTGCGCGATGCGCTGCTGTTCGGGATCGACGGCGCCCGGGCCTACCGCTTGAGTGCTGGGTACCGGCCGCCCGATATCACCCGGCAAGGGCGGGCCGAGCGGGGGTATTCCTGATCCCGCGGGAGGCGGGGCGACGCCGGCATAATCGCGTGGCAGGGCGGACAGGCCATCGGGCGCGGTCTTGTTTTCGGTGTTGTAGAGCTCAGGCCCACTGCCAGTTTTGCGGTTCCCCTGATAGAGAGCCCAGATCAGCGCCGCAGCGACCGTGATGGCCGCGACACTCGCGAGACCGGTCAGCACTCTACGGGAGAGGCGCATCACGGGCGGTCGTTCACTCCGCAGGCGCAACTCAGCGACAGGCTCGCCGCCCTGCCCCGATTGGGCCTGTTCGGGTTCGTTCACCACGCCAGTCTCCCGTCGGTGCGCACGATACGAACGCGACGTTCGGAGCCGCCGGCACCAAGGCGGAGCTCGGCCGCAGCGAACAGGCGATCGACGATCATGTGGTTGCCGCGCACCCGGTAGTTCACGAGTTCCGAGGTCTTGCCCTCGGGGCCGATGATGAACAGCGGCGGCATCTCGCCTTGGGCAATGCCGTGCGGGAATTCGATGTAGACCTTGCGGCCATCGTCGAAGGCGTGCAGGGGGCGCCAGGGCGGATTGTCGCCTTCAATGTTGTAGCGGAAGCGCAGGCGCCCGATATCAAGCTCTTTGCGTTGGCAGGCCCGCTCTCGGTGTCGCCGATGATCCAGCGCACGGTGTCGCCGGCGGCAACCGGGCCAGACCCGACCAGCTGCTCACCCTCTTGCAGGGCGATGTCGGTCACTTGTCCGGGCGCGGCGTAGACCTGGTAGAGCGCTCCCTCGGCAAACGGAAACACCTGCACGGCATTGACGTAACCGGCACGGCTCGGCTGGACCCTGGCGGCGGCGTTGGCGAGGTCGACACGCTGGCGGGGATCGCGCGACTCGGGCGCCGATCGTGCGCCGGCAGCGGCTTGAGCTGCCCTGGCAAGGGCAGCGGCTTCGGCAGCTCGACCACTTGCACGGGCTTTGGAGGGTCTGTCTGCAGGACTGCCGGCTGTTCGTCATCGTAGCTGATCAGTGGCGGCTTGAACGTCGCGCAGCCGGTCAGCGCCGTTGACATCAGCAGCATGAAAGCGAGAGACCGCGAGCGCATCAGCCCAGCTCCTTCGACCAGTTGATGGCGTGGACGAACACGCCGAGTGGATTCTTGCGCAGCCGTTCGGCGTCGTGTGGCGTATCGAAAACGACGGTCAGGATCGCGGTCCATCGCTCGGTCGCGGCCAGGCTGGCGTTCTCATAGCGGCGTTCGATCCAGGCGACTCGGAAGCTGTCGTTGGAGGCGCGGATCACGCTTGAGATGTCGACTGCGACCTGGATTTTCCCGACCTTGGCAAATGGATCGCTGGCGCGGGCATAGTCGCTGAGCGCGACCGCACCCTTGTCGGTGATGAAGTCGTAGGCCGAAAGCCAGTTCTGGCGGACGATGACAGGGTCTGCTGGCAGCGACCTGACATTCTCGATGAAGCGCGCGAGATACCAGGCGATCTGCGGGTCGGTCGGCCGGTAATCGGCGATCGCGGGTGATACGGCCTGGGCTTGGCCGAGCTTGTCGACCTCGACCACCCAGGGCGTGACGGTGC
>WNFR01000503.1_pt1 | contig 40023 bp, 32 predicted proteins | sample 5400221 | NCBI WGS metagenome assembly WNFR01 (sample SAMN13153357, study PRJNA577476) | soil metagenome | isolation source: 40 cm soil under Madrone tree | place: USA:California | collected 2016-06-14 | reverse complement strand
TCTCGTCGAGCGCTTCTTCAATAAAATCAAACACTACCGCGCCATCGCCACGCGCTACGACAAACTCGCTCGAAATTTCCTCGCCGCTGTCCAGTTGGTCGCAGCTATCATCCTGCTCAACTGAGGACAGGCCCTAGATGACATCATGTTTTCGAAAAGGCGAAGTCAGGGCGCGGCGCGGTGTCGCTCCGCATCCAGGTGCCTTCGACCGGCTATCCGTTCGAAACCGCAATCAGCCGGTCGAGGCTACCCTCGGCCCCGCCGGAATCGATTGCGTGTAGGGCGAGTTTCAGGCCGTCGGCCAGCGTCTCCGCCTTGGCGGCGACCACAAGGGCGGCCGCCGCGTTGAGTACGGCGACGTCGCGATAGGCGTTCTTGCGGCCTTCGAGGACCGCCTTGAGGGCCGCCGCGTTGGTTGCGGCATCGCCGCCGCGCAGTGCGTCGGGTTTGACGCGGGTAATGCCGAGGCTCTCCGGCACGATCTCGAATGTCCTCACGCTTCCGTGCTCCAGCGCCGCCACGGCAGTCGGCCCTGACGTGGTGATCTCGTCGAGGCCGTCGGAGCCGTGCACCACATAGGCGCGGTCGGAGCCGAGGTTCTTCAGCACGTGGGCGAGCGGCTCGACCCATTGGCGCGAAAACACCCCGACCATCTGGCGTTTGACGCCGGCCGGGTTCGACAGCGGCCCCAACAAGTTGAAGATAGTGCGGGTGCCGAGTTCGACGCGTGTCGGGCCGACATGCTTCATGGCCGGATGGTGTGCCGGCGCAAACATGAATCCGATCCCAGCCGTCTTGATGCAGGCACTGATCGTTTCCGGTGCGATATCAATCTTGACGCCGAGGGCGGTGAGGACGTCCGCCGCCCCGGATCGCGACGACAGGGCGCGGTTGCCATGCTTGGCGACCGGCACGCCAGCACCCGCCACGATGAAAGCCGCGCACGTCGAGATGTTGAACGAGCCTGAGGCGTCGCCGCCGGTGCCGACCACGTCGATCGCATCGTCTGGAGCGGCGACCGTGAGCATCTTGGCCCGCATGGCGGTGACGGCCCCGGTGATCTCGTCAACCGTCTCGCCGCGCACCCGCAGGCCCATCAGCAATGCGCCGATCTGTGCGGGCGTCACCTCGCCGGACATCATGCTGTCGAACGCCTCGTAAGCCATTTCGCGCGAGAGGGTGGCACCGGACGCCACCTGCCCGATCAGCCCTTTGATCTCCACCATGATGCCCCAGCTTGTCTGATTTTATCCAACGACTTGCACCCGACCGGCATGGAAAAGTCTGCAACTTTTCGGTATCACGCGCCAGTGTTCCGTTTCGCGATTGACCATCCTCGAAGCCATCATCGTCCCCCGCAGAACTCACGGAGAAATAAAAGGCCCCCCCTTGCCGAAGAGACCATCTTTCGGTGCGCGTGCTGACGTCTTTCGTTGAGGCGCTGAATGGCAGCGCGTCCATGCCGCGGCGCGCAAGATCGCGATACAAGGTCCTCAAATGAACGGCTTGACCGCGGTGCGATCGCTCTCGTCCGTGGCGCCTTTTCGGGCAAATGGAGGATCACCGGCTGGCCGGGATAAGGGACCGGAATAAATTATCACGGCACTCCTCAAAGCCGGCGCCGGCCCGCCGCGGCATTCCAGTCCGCCGCAATCTCGAGGAAATTCTTCAAGATAAGATGCCCATGCTCGGACGCGACGCTCTCGGGGTGGAACTGCACGCCGTGCACCGGCAGCTTGCGGTGGGCAAGGCCCATGACAAGGCGTCCGTCGGTCTCCGCCGTCACGGCGAGTTCGTTCGGCATGGTGTCGTGGTCAACCACTAAAGAGTGATAGCGCGTTGCCCGGAACGGTCCGTTGATGCCGCGGAACACGCCCTCCCCGCGGTGGCTCATCTCCGAGAGCTTGCCATGCACCGGCACCGGCGCCCGCACCACATTGGCGCCGAACACCTGACCAATCGCCTGATGGCCGAGGCAGACGCCGAACACCGGGATGGTGGGAGCGGCAGCGGCGATCAATTCCAGACAGATACCCGCTTCGTTGGGGGTGCAAGGCCCGGGAGAAAGCACGATCGCATCGGGCGTGGCCGCGATCACGTCGGCTGCGCCGATCTTGTCATTGCGGTGCACGACAACCTTGGCGCCCAGTTCACCGAGGTAATGAACAAGGTTGAAGGTGAAGCTGTCGTAGTTGTCGATGAGGATGACCGATGCGTCCATGTCACACTTGCTTCCGGGCTTAGGCGACCGGCATTCTGCCAAGAGACCGTTCAAAAGACCTCATCATCGCCTGGCTGGGACCCTGCGCTCTGCAGTTCAAGCAAACGCTGGATCCCGCGATCCCAGCCATAAAACGTGGGGAATGTCACGCAATAGATTGATATGATTGGTCTTAGACGTGCCGTCTTAGACGTGCCGCGCCAGACCGTCAAGGCAATCCCATGCCACGTACCGCCAAGAGCCAAAAGTTCCCCGCCGCTTCAATGTGAACATGCAAAAATTGTTGCGTCCTGGTCTTTTGGCGGTGGATCAGCGCAAAGTATGTTTATTGAACTGTTTGCCCGGCGTCATAGTCGTGCGTTCCCAGCGATATCTGCCAATCGGTCAATACTTTAATGAGACATATGCCGATTTGTTACGCAGGCGAGACAAAAATAGCGCAATAATTTTGAGACACGATCACAATCCGGCCAAATAATCGCGCGATGCGTTTTTGTATATTTACACTTTTAAAGTGCGCTGCTGCCAAAATCAAGCTAATCTGCTGGCAATGATGCGCCCGCGATTTTTGTGTCCCAACGCGATTGATCCCTTGGTTGGATGCTTTTGGAGAGAAGCTCGTTTGAGTTCGCGCGGATTGGGGTCGCTGCGTGAGGCAGTTGTTGTGCCGTGCTGTTTTGGTACGCCTTTTTGAAGACTTCGGTGTAATGCGGGGCAAGCAGACATGTCAGGCGAGCCAGCACAGTGTGGAGGGGATCATGGGTGCGCCGGTTCGAGAGTCCAACGATAGCGAGCCATCGAGAAATGAGCCGTTGAAAAGCGAGCTGTTAAAGAATGAATCATTGAAGCCGGAGTCACTGAAACCGGAGTCGCTGAAACCTGAATCACTGAAACCTGAATCACTGAGACCCGAGGCATCGAAAAATGAGGCATCGAAAAATCAGCCGTCAAAAGATGAGCCTAAAAATGTTCGTGCTGCACCGCTCAGCCAAACGACGGAGGCGCCCGAGCCGCCATGGAAGCGCAAGGCGCGACGCGATGTCTTTGAGGGCGATGTTGCCGTCGTAGAACTACGCTCACGGCTTGCAAAGGCGCCTGAGCGAGTTCTGGAGCCAGCGGTACCTCCTTCGACTCCCCCGACCGTCGGCGCCGGCGTGCGGTTGATGGGCGGCGTGTTGATGGCCGCGGTCGCAGCAGGCGTCACCGGATACTTTTGGGGCTTTAGGCTGTCGACCCAACCGCCTGAAGTTGCGCCCGTTTCTGACCAAGCCAACGTCCGGCCGGCGCCGTCGACCGTGGCCGCAAACCTCACGGCCTCGAACCCCGATTCCGGGCGACCGTCAGGGCTGTCGACCAAATCGCCTCAGTTTGTGCCCGCTTCAAACCAAACCAATGCTCTGCCGGCGCCGTCGCGCCCGGCCGCAAATCTCAAGGCTCCGAGCTCCGGACCCGAGCCACTGTCGCGGCCAACGGCCGCCACCGGTCCCGCACCCTTCGATGCGCGTGGGGCCGCTAATGATGTGACCTCGGTCGACGCAGCACGACGGCCCATGCCGTCGGCGCGACCCATTTCGCCGTCCCCCGCTTCCCGGCCGCCCGCATCCGCCGACGATGCATCCGAAATCGCAGCAAAAATGAAGATCGGCGCGGAGCTGATGGCGAGCGGAGACATAACGGCGGCTCGCATGATGTTTGAGCGCGCCGCGGAAGCGGGCGAAGCGGCGGCGGCTTTTGCCCTTGCGGAGACCTACGACCCCGTCGTGCTCAGGAGACTACGTTTACGAGGAGGAATCGCGCCGGACGTGGCCCTGGCCCGTAGGTGGTATGAAAAGGCCAGGGATCTGGGCTCGATCGCAGCGCCGGAACGTATCGTGAGATTAACACAGATTCCGCAGTAAATATGCCGGCGCCGGTCGCGTGCGGCGAAATTTGTCGCACCGATTCGCCTCCACACCCCGATCGCTAAGTGGCCTGCCTAAAATCGTCTCGCAATAACGCGCTCGGCTGTACCTCGCAACACCCGCGGAAACACGAGCTACGAAATATCGGCGCGGACGAGAGGGGCCCGACGGAAGGTTCACGGCTTGCGTTGCTGCTCGCGCCAGAGCATGAACTGGCGAAACATGGCATCCCGCTCGGCGTCGTTTCTGGGAGCGGTGCGCACCTGCCGCGTCATATACGTCTGAAAATCACGCGCCATCGTTTGATCGGTGGAGCCCTGCCCAACGCGCTGGAGCATTTCTTCAGATACACTGAACCTGGTCCAGCCGGGAACCGTGGCGGCTAAGTTGACGTCGCGCCATCGCGGATGGAAAGGCGGCTGGGTGAGTTTGTCCCAGCGGTTAAACAGATATTGGACGAACCGTTCGACCCGACGGTATCTGTCGCTGTTCTTCGGCCAGTTATAGACGGCGAGCACTGACGGCACCGCGATGGTGTCGATTCTCTCGCCCGGCGGTATCAGGTTCGGATAGTCCGCGTTGGTGAACTCGCCAATGACATAGAGGTCGGCGAGGGCCTTGGAATACGGCACCGGCAAGAGATGAAGGCCGGTGTTCGGCGGTATTTTCGACCAGAAGTCGACCGGCTTCGACACCACCCCGAGGAGACCGGCGACCTCGCCCGACCTGATCATCTTCATGCCGGTCGAGAAGTCGACAAAGACCGGCTCGACCGGGATTCCGAGGCGCGGGAAGACGATCGGGCCGGTCAGCGTCGGCGAGCTTCCGGGCGGGCCAAACACCACTTTCTGGCCGCGCAGGTCTTCGAGGGTGCGGATGTCCGCGCGTGCCGTGACGTGCAACTCGGCGACCGGGAGGCGAATGATGTACTGGACCCTGGTCTCCAGGTTGGGCGTCTTGCGCTGCGTACGGAAGTATTCAAAGACATCCGATTGGGTGAACGCGACGTCGATGCCGCGAAGGTAGAGCAGGTCTTGCAGGTTGGCCGCGGCGCCACGTGATATCGTGGGCAGCACGCGCAACTCGTCGCCGTCGTCGAGCACTTTTCCGAGCTCGTCGGCGAAGCGCAAATACGTGCCGTCCATGTTGCCGCCCGCGACGCCGACCGTCCAGTTGTTCTGGCGCTGTTTGAGGATCTCCTCAGGTCCGCCCTCCTGCAGAGACTTCGGAATGGTCTGGCCAACGACCGCGGCGGTGCCGACCCACAGGCCAAACCCTAACCCAAACGCTCCCGATATGATGACATGGCGCATGGCTCGCCCCTCATAGCCAACCGATAAGGACGTTTTCCCACGATCGTGTTGCCGTGGGGCTAGCACAGTATCTCCTCATTGTGAAATAGTGTCTGGAGTCAAAGTTATACGTAAGCAAATCGGTGAAATCATTTTAGCTATTTGCGTAGAAATTCGAGCGCACCTTCCGAATTTTATTTCCAGTCCTAGATGAACCAGAAGCGCGATCGGCCCAGCGCAGTTTTTATGGCAGCTATGCCGAAGCTGATCTGCGAGGATGGCCATCTTGCGAACACGGCCACGATGGATTACTGTTCGCAGAGTTCCAGATACAGCAGAAAAAAACCCGCGTATTTCGACGGGAGGTTCGTGCGCCAAGCAACGATGAACGTGAATCAATCAAGGGAGACCGGATGACCCCACATCGGATGACCCGTCGCACCTTCTGGCGTTCGTCGCTTTCACTGGCGACAATCGGTGCAGGCTCCATGGTGTCGAGTTATGCCCGCGGAGACGACAATGTTCGCCACGGCATCCAGATCGGTGCGCTCGGCGCGTTGCGGACCCTGTTACCCAGTATCGAGAAGAAGCACGGGTTGAAATACGACGTCAAAGACTTTCGAGACAGCACCGCGGCGCTGCTCGCGCTTGATCAGGGAGAGCTTGACGTCGCCAACACCACAAGCCAGCATCTGGCGCGGGCAATCAGCGAAGGCATGGACGTTGTTTGGATTTGCGGATGGGGCGGCGGGTATAACGTCCTGGTCGCCGCCAAAAGGCTTGACCTGCCGACGGCCGACGACGCGGCGTTGGGAGCCGCAATCCTGAAGCGCAAACGGGAAGGCAAACCGATCACGATCGGTGTACCGACCGGCTCGTTGCAGCACGCCAAGCTGTCGTTCTTCCTCAAATCTCTCGGCATCGACGGCGAGCGCGACACGCAGATCGTCAACATCCCCTTCCCGAACCATCCGCGCGCGCTCGAGGCGGCCGAAGTCGACATGGCGATGACGCTCTGCGTCTTCGGCGCCATCGCGATCGACAAAGGCGACGCCAAGCTCGTGCGTCACCTGTTCGGCGATAAGTCAGGCAAGCAGGAGATCGGGTTCATCGCCAACCGCAAGCTGACGCAGCGCAAGCCGGAATTGGTCCAGAAAATCGTGTCCTCCCATGTGGAAGCGATGAAGACGTTCATGGGCAATCTGGATTTGCGGATTGAGCTCGAGCGAAAATATTCCCGCCTGCCCGATGCCGTGATCGCCATGCAGGAGCGGCAGTTCCTGAAATACGATTATCGGACCAACGTCGCCGATCTCAAAACCATGGCGAAGGAGCTGCGAGAGCTCGGCTGGGTCAAAGAAGATTACTCCGACCGCGTCGACAAATACATCGACCTGGCGTTTCTCGCCAAGGCGACCGGACGGTCTCCGGCACAGCTTTCGACATGGTAGTCGCTGATGTAGGGGCGACCCTCATTGGCGCTAAGTTAAGCGAGAGCCGGGCAGCGTTACCTCTCCCGCTTGCGGGGAGAGGGAGCACGCAATTTACCGCATTGGCTTGCACTTCCACACACCGATCATCGCCGGCCACAGCGCCGAATACTGCCGTCCGTCGCTGAGTGTCTGCTCAATGTCCCGAAAGACGCTTTGCATCCGGGCTTGGGTCGTGACGCCCAGCTTGATCGCCCTGGGCAAGAGACTGTGGCACAGGTCCTGGTGATGGGCCATAAATGGTTCAAGTGATGTCATTGGAAGATTGATGTCAGTGCCATCGGGTGCGCCTATGCCCGCTTCAACAAAATAGACCGGCAGCTTGAAAGCAAATTCCATGTCCTGACCCGAGCGTTCGCACGTTTCGAGGATGACTCGCAGGAGTTCGGAGCAGGCTTCGAGCTTCGGGTACAGGTTGATCGGACTGACGTGTAGGTCCTGAACCGCAACGTATCCCCCCGGCTTGGTCCAGCTGTACATCTTGCGAAGCACCGCAACAGGATCTCGGGTGAACATCAGCGCGAGCCGTGCGAAGGTCAGGTCGAACAGTTCACCGCCGATCTCGCTCGTGCTCTCCATGTCCGCTTCGATGAAGCGGTATCGGCTTGTTCCTGTTGCTGCAAGCCGCTCGATGGCTTCGCGTCCGGCTCTGGCGTCGCGGTCCAGTCCAGTCACCTGGCCTGACGGCCCGACGAATTCTCCCATCAGCCGCATGGTTTCGCCCGGTCCGCAGCCGAGGTCGAGACACCTCCATCCGGGTCGCAAGCCTATCGCGTGGAACAGCCGCGTGGTTACGGGGGCAAGCGTCTGGGCTTGACGCCGAAGCCGCTCATATTCGTCCGCTGAATGTCCGAGCACATAGTCATCCCGCAACAATCGCGCTTCCTGTTGAACCATCTTCAATGCTCCAAATACCATCCTGTCATTTGCGACGTCGGTACGTGCCGCACCCGTTACTACTGCGGATTTCGATCATTTCGAATCACATCCCAGTGTCGTCGCCGGGTCCTGGACGGTATTTTCTAAGCAGGAAATAATCTCTGAGGTGACAGTTACCTGTAAGCAAACCGGTGAAATCATTTTCGTTATTTGTGTAGAAAGCCGAGTACAGCTTTCCGATTTTATTTCAAATTCCAGATAAAATGGTCGCATTATCGGCCCTGCGTGGTTTTTATGGCAACTGTGCCGAAGCCGGGCCAGTTGGGGGCCGCCTTGCGCATGCGACCGCGATGGATTACTGTTCGCAGGGCTCCAGACGCAGCCGAAAAAAGTCCGCCCATTCTGTTCGGGGAAGCCTTGAGTCATTGCTCCGTCCAGCGGAAGTGACAACGGGATTTGTATTTGGGAAGCGGGCCGTCATTCGGGACTAGCAACGATGAACGTCGATCGACCCAGGGAGACCGGATGACGCTACCCCGGATGACGCGGCGCACCCTCTGGCTTTCGTCCCTTTCTCTGGCGGCGATCGGTACGGGTGCTCTTGCGGCGACTTACGCGCGCCGGGATGATGCGGTTCGCTATGGCACGGCCATCGGCGCGGTCGGCGCGCTGCGCATGGTTTTGCCGAGTGTCGAGAAGAAGTACGGACTGAAGTACGACGTGAAGGATTTTCGAGACTCCATGTCCCAGCTGCTCGCGCTCGGCCAGGGCGAGCTCGACATCGCCAACACAACGAGCCAGCACCTGGTTCGTGCGATCAGCGAAGGCATCGACGTTGTCTGGATTTTGGGATGGGGCGGGGGAAATAACGTGCTCGTCGCCCGCAAGGGGTTCGACGCAGCGGATGAGGCCGCTTTGACGGCCGCCATCCTGGCGCGCAAGCAGCAGGGCAAGCCGGTCACCATCGGCGTGCCGACCGGCTCAATGCAGCACGCCAAGTTGTTATTCTATCTGAAATCGCTCGGTATCGACGGCGAGCGCGACACTCAGATCGTCAACATCCCCTTCCCGAATCATCCGCGGGCGCTGGAGGCCGGCGAAGTCGACATGGCGATGACACTCTGCGTGTTCGGCGCCATCGCGATTGACAAAGGCGATGCCAGGCTCGTGCGCCACCTGTTCGGCGATGAGCGAGGCAAGCAGGAGATCGGGTTCATCGTCAACCGCAGGCTGACGCGTGACAAGCCGGAACTGGTGCAGCGCATCGTTTCCTCGCTCGCGGAGGCGCTGGGCATGTTCATGGGCAATACGGACTTGCGGATCGAGCTCGAGAGAAAATATTCCCGCTTGCCGGACGCCGTCGTCGCTATGCAGGAACGGGAGTTCCTCAAGTACGATTATCGGACCCAGGTCGCCGACCTCAAGGCCATGGCGAAAGAGTTGCGCGATCTCGGCTGGGTCAAGGAGGATTACTCCGACCGCATCGACAAGCATCTCGACTTCACCTTTCTGGCCAAGGCGACCGGGCGATCGCAGGCCCAGCTCTCGACATGGTAGCGCGGGTGCGATGGGGAACGGCGCCGGCACCAGATCGATCGTGGGCGCCGGCAGCCGGCCGGACGATGGTCGGTCGGTCGCTTGCCCTGCGCGTGCAATATGTGGTGCTTCCCGCCGCGTTGCTTGCCGTCTGGCAGGTCTGCGCCCAGATGGGTTTCATCCGCCGTAATGTCTTGCCGGCGCCGACCGATGTTGCACTCGTCTGGTACGATCTGATCACCGGAGCGACCGATGCGGCCGCCCGTTATTCCGGAACCTGGTTCGATCACGCGGCCGCCAGCATCTGGCGCGTGTTCGCTGGATTCGCCTGGGGGATCGCGCTTGGAATTCTAGCCGGACTCCTGATCGGCCTCTCGCGCGTCATGGAGCGCGTGCTCGACCCGACCATACAGGTGCTTCGCAACATTCCGGTCACCGCCTGGGTGCCGCTGTCGCTGGTGTTCTTCGGCATCGGCAATGCGCCGGCTGTCTTCCTCATCGGCCTTGGGGCGTTCTTTCCGGCGGCGGTTAACACCACGCACGGCGTGCGGCAGATCAATGTGACGCTCACCAAGGCCGCCCGCATGATGGGAGCTGACGAGCGCGAGCTGCTGATCCGCGTGATCTTGCCGGGCGCCTTGCCGTCGATCATGACCGGCGTGCGGTTGTCAATGGGCATCGCCTGGGTGCTGGTTGTGGTTGCCGAGATCCTGGCCGTCCGCAGCGGCCTCGGTTATCTTCTCAACGATGCGTACCAGTTCTACCGCAACGACGTGATGATTGCGGCAATGCTGAGCATTGGAATGCTGGGATTTCTCTCCGACCGACTCGTTGTTTTCGTCCGCGACTATCTCCTCGAGTGGAACCGCTTGGAAACGTTCAGTGGCCAGAATTAGCCTGAGCCACCTTGGCAAGACGTTTGCAAGCCGTCACGGCAACGTGACGGCGCTCGCCGACATCAACCTGGAAATCGCCGACCAGCAATTCATAACAATTGTTGGTGCAAGCGGATGCGGCAAGTCAACCCTGCTCAACCTCTTGGCGGGTTTTGACACCGCGACGAGCGGCGCAATAACCGTCGACGGCGCACCAGTCGCGGGACCTGGGCCGGACCGGGGCGTCGTGTTCCAGCAAACGGCGCTGTTCCCATGGCTATCGGTGGAGGAAAATATTGCCTTCGGCCTCAGGCTGCGCGCCAACAGGCACAAGGGCTCGCCCGAGATCGTCGTCGAGCGCTTGCTCCAGCGCACCGGCCTCGCGGCCTTCAGGTCGCGCCGGCCCGCCGAGCTCTCCGGCGGCATGCGCCAGCGCGCCGCGATCGCGAGCGTCCTCGCCATCAACCCATCGACTTTGCTGATGGACGAGCCGTTCGGGGCGCTCGACTCGCTGACCCGGTCGATCATGCAGGATTTCCTGCTCGAGGTTTGGGAGGAAGAGCGCAAGACCGCCCTGCTCGTCACCCACGACATCGACGAGGCGATCTATCTTGCTGACCGCACCGTTGTGATGACGGCCCATCCGGGTCGGGTGCGCGAAGTCATCGACGTCGACCTGCCGCGGCCTCGCCGCTACGAGATGCGCAGCGAGAAGCCGTTCATCGCGCTTCGCGACTACGTCACCGGCATCGTTCGCGAAGAGGCGATCAAAGGGGCGATGGAGGTCGCGGCCTGACCATCTCAGCGGATTCTGGCCATGTTGAAATTGCGCACAGTAATTGTGCCTAGTATTTATCACAGTATAAGCGCCGCCCGAGGTAGAAAGGAAAGTAGCCGCAGAAACTTCGGGAGAACAATTCGGTCCGGGACTTAAGTTCTGACGTTCTTCGGAGCCCAAAAATCATAAAACAGGTCGCGCCCGCGAAGGTGCCGCCGCAAGAAAGACTTAATCGCGACTACCCTCGCCGACCGTTGGTGCGCTTTCCGCACACCGGGGGTCATTTGGGGGAGAACCGCCATGCGTCTCGTGCGCACACTGGGCCTGCTTCTGTTCGCAGCAATTGCTGGCGTGTCGGAGGCTGCGGCGCAACTTGTTTCGATCACCATCGCTCCACCGGTGCTGCCGGTCTACGTGCAGCCGGCAATTCCGGGGCCGGGCTATATCTGGACGCCAGGCTACTGGGCCTACGGCGACGACGGCTACTATTGGGTGCCCGGGACCTGGGTGCTGCCGCCCGCGGTGGGCCTGCTGTGGACCCCGGGCTATTGGGGCTGGAACGATGGCATCTATGCCTGGAACGGGGGCTATTGGGGTCCACGCATCGGCTTCTACGGCGGCGTCAATTACGGATTCGGCTACACCGGAGTAGGCTACGCCGGCGGCTATTGGAGCGGCGGCGTGTTCAGCTACAACCGAACGGTGAACAATTTCGGCAACGTCAACATCACAAACGTCTATAACAAGACGGTGATCAACAACACCAACGTGACCAATGTCAGCTTCAATGGCGGCGCCGGCGGAACGGCTGCGCGGGCGACGCCACAAGAGCTGGCCGCCGCCAACGACCGCCACACACCAATGACCTCGATGCAGACGCAGCATCAGAATGCGGCCAGCACCAACCCGGCGATGCATGCTTCAAACAACAGTGGCCACCCGCAGGTCGCAGCGACATCTCACGCCGGCCAGTTTAGCGGCGCCGGAGTCGTTGCCGCCAGGACCGCCATCGGTCCGGCAGGCAGCAATCCGGCGGCGGGCGGAGCGGCTAAGGGCACGCCCGGGGGTGCCAACACTCTCTCAGCGAGGCAAGGGACCGGGACGCTTGGCCCTGGTCCGGGGCCGAAGGTGACCAACAACAACGCCCAGTCTCCCGGCGGCGCTGGACCTGGTGGTGCAGGACCGGGGAGGCTCACAAGTACTGGACCGGGTGCCGCGGGACCGGCGAAGCTCACCGGCGGTGGACCTCCCGGTGGCGGAGGACCAGCGAGGTTCACAGGCGGTGGACCCGGTGGCGGTGGACCTGGTGGCGGAGCACCGGCAAGGTTCACAGGTGGTGGACCCGGTGGGCCAGCTGCCCCCAGGACCGCCAATTTCGGAGGACCCAGGCCGATGAACTTCGGCGCGCCGGGGGGACCCAGGCCCGGCGGTGGACCCGGCCCGCGCCCGGGCGGCGGAGGTGGCCCACACCCCGCGAACGGTCCTCATCCGCAACACTAGGGCGGATTCCGGTCAGGTTTCTTCGCCTCTCTCACCGTCGTGGCCGGGCTTGTCCCGGCCACGACAATTTCATGCTCTATGCCTCAACGTCCGGGGTCGCCGGGAAAGGCCCGGCGACCCCGGACGCCGGCGAAATGATTCAACGCGATCGAACTCCGCCGGAAGCAAGTGGCTTCAGAAAGTCATCACCTGCACAGGCGAGCTGATTTTGCGGTAAGACTCAACATGGATTAACAACTTCATTCGCATACGAGTCAAACTTCGAATCTGGCGTCCATTTTTGAGAAACTCTCTGGGAGCAGACGAAGGGGCAATCATGGAGCCGAGCACACCACGCTACGCGGAGCTGTTCATCGAGGGATTGAAGGAAGCCAACGTGACGGTCGTCGCCGCCGTGCCGGAATCGCTTTTGGCGGGGGTCTATCGCATGTGCGCGAAGGACAATGCCATCCGCTACATTCCGGTGACCAACGAGGCGGAATTGCCGGGCATCTGCGCCGGAACCTATCTGGCCGGCAAGAAGGCCATCATGGTGATGGAGAATTCCGGATTACGCCAGGCCTGCGAGCCGATCGCCCGCTTTGCCTATTGCCACGCCATGCCGCTGGTCATGGCCATGAGCTTTCGCGGCGAATGGGGCGAGCGCAACTGGTGGGGCCACAACCACGCCCAGACCATGGAGCCCATTCTCAACGCGCTGCGCATCCCGTTCCGCTTCATCGCCCGGCTCGACGACATCAAGCCGGCGATCCGGAAAGCCTACTATCACGCCGATTCAAGCAACTGGCCGGTCGCCATGGTGTTCACCGGCGAATGCGTCGAGGTGCCCGCTTATGCAAAGGATTGAGGCCATCCGCCATATGGCGCAGGTCGTCACCAAGGACGATCTCCTCACGACATCGATCGGCCAGACCTGGGACGACTGGTGGAATCACAAGCCGGCCGACAATACGTTCTTCACCGGGATCCTCGGCTCGGTGACCCCAACGGCGCTGGGGCTCGCGGTGTCGCTGCCGCATCGGCGCATCATCGCGATCGAGAGCGACGGGTCGGTCCTGCTCAACACCGGCGTCATGTGCACGCTCGGCAAGGAGCGGCCAGCGAATCTGACCGTGGTCGTGATGGACAACGGCATCTACGAAAACATCGGCGGGCCGCCGACCCATACCTCGTTCAACGCCGATCTCGCCAAGATGGCGGAGGGAGCCGGGTGCCTCAATTGCGTGACCGTTCGGGAGGCGGACGAGTTCGACCGCCAGTTCCGGCGCATGCTCGACGACGATCAGATGGGCTACCTGGTGGCAAAGATCGAGCCCTTCGCCAAACACAAGTGGGAATGGAAGGACCGCAAGGCCACTGACGGCGTCGAGGACAAGTACCGGTTTCTGCGCTACGTTGAGAGGCTTGAGGGCGTCATGATCCACCCGGGGGCGGTGCAGAATTAGGAGATCGCCTCAGCCAATCTGGAGGATGATGTATGGGCGACCCTACAGCAGGCCTCTACCGCTTCAGCCGCCAGAAGACAGCGTCGCCGTCCTTCGCCGCCTCGATGCGCTGGCGTTTTGCCGGCGGCTTGCCGTGGCGCAAAAGGTCGAAAATGTCGTGCAGCAGCGCCTCGGCTTGCGCGAAATAGGAGTGACCGAGGAGATCGACATCGAAATCCGGCACCGCGATGGTGTCGACGCCCGGCGTCACTGTGTAAGGCACGAAATAGCCGGCGCGCGGCGCATCGTGCAGTTTCGCCGACAAATGCACCGCCAAATCTCGGCTGGAGGCATAGAGCGTGACGCCATCTGCGTGCGCGCGATAGAGCGCGGCGAGACTGAGAAAGAGATCGCGGTCGACGTCCGGCGCGGCAAGAATGATCTGGTTGAAATGCACCTTTCCGCGCAGCCCGGCGCTGGCGGCGATGCGCTGCAGGGCGCGCAAAAATCCGCGATTGCCCATGCTATGGGCGATGAGATGGAGCCTCAGTGCGTTGTCGCCCGCCTTGCAATTTTGCGCGAACTCGACGAGAAAATCTGCAATCGGCTGCTCGCTCGCCTCGATGCTCGCCTCATCCGCCGGATAAGCGGCAAGGCTGCCGCGCGAGGGCCAGCTGAAGAAGGCGACCGGCCCTGGGACTTTGAGGTCGTAGCCGATCTGCGCCGCGCGGATCGCCGCGTCTTCGAAGCTCACATTGTAGCCGTGGAGAAACACCAGCGCCTCCGGCTCGTCGCCGGCCTCCCGCGCCGCCTCAATCGCCGCGCGCACGCCGCCGTAAAAGACATCCATGGCTTGGGCCACGATGTCCTTGACGCGCAGCCGGTCGTCGCCGCGAATAAGGCGCGCAAAAAATCCCGAGCCGGTTTCGCCAAAGCGATGCGCCTTGGGCACATGCACGACGGCGCGGCCGCGCGTCACGGAGTTGCCCCGCTCGCCGCCAAAGCCGCCGTTTGCTGCTCCCTTGCGGTTGGTGGCGAACCAGACGGGATAATCGACGCCTTTTCCTTCCTCAGGTGCGGCGCCACGTTCGAGATCGAAATCGAAGTGGCGTAGAACGATTTCGGGCCGCTCGACCTCTTCCAATTCGATGGTGATTTGCGCCGTGTCCGTGCGCGCGTCGAACTGTGCCATGAGTGCGCGCAGGCGGCGCTCCATGGCGGCGCTTTCGGCGGCGTTTGCGGCGAGGCGTTGCGATATGGCGCGTTGAAGCTCAAATGCTCGGTCGCGGTTTTTGTCGCGCAAGGCGGCTTCGAGTTCGGCAAACAGGGCTTCGAGCGCGGCTTCGTCGGTCATGGCGGGGCGGCTATTGTGCCGGCGATTGCTTCGCGGCTTGGCGGGCATGGTCGAGGAATTGATCGATGGCGGCTTGGAGATTGTCGAGGTCGACTTGCTGCTGGGCGAGCCATTCCTTCAAAGCGGCGAAGGCAGGATCGTCGAGAAGTTCGGCGAGGCGGGGAATGTTTTGCTCAGTCTCGCCCGGCGCAGGGGCGCGGAAGGAGATGACATAATTGTGGAGACTGGTTTTGAGTGACTGGGTCGATCCGGTGGCGAGGCAATAGACGACATCTGCAACGCGATGGCGGGCGCTCTCGGCAAGATTTTGTTGCCCGCCAGCCTTTGTAAGATAAATAGCGAGATTTTGATGCAAAGCGGCGCGTGTAGTCGGGCCGGGCAAGGCGTTAGCAAGCGTTAGAGCGCGGCGTTGTTGCGTGATGGCTTGAGCAACATCGCCAATGTCGTCATAAAGGCTGGCAAGCGAACCGAGCACACCAGCTCTGCCGGCGGGATCGTTATCGACAATATCGAGACAGGCTTCGAATTCCAGTTTCGCTTCGCCGTGGCGCTTCAATTGACACAGCATGTTACCGCGGTTCGTACGAACTTTAACAATGTCGTCCGGCGGGCGCTTTAATTCTTGTTTGATTTCGATCGTGGCATCGATGCGTTTGAGCGCCGCCTCCCATTGCTCCTGGGCGTAATGCGCCTGCACAGCAATGTCGAGCGCGCTGATCATGGCGCGTGCGAGAGCTTCGCGATCGCGCGCATCCGGCGTCGGCAATCCGGCGCGGCTCGCAGTCCACCAGCCTTCGACTTTGCTTAAGCGTTCCTCGATCTGCGGCAGCGCTGCGTCGGCTTGTCCTTGCATGACGTCGGTGCGCAACACCTCTAATTCGTTGCCAATCACATCCACTAAAGGGCGGCCCGCCTGCCGATGTGCCTCGGAGGCTTCCACCCGCTTTTGTCGTGCGGCGGAAAGGTTGCCCGTGTCTCTCAGCGCATTTGACCAATTGGTCAAAACCACGCCGAGATCTGACCAAGCCTGGCGCGCGGCGGCGCCGCCAGCCTCGGCCGATATTCGCGCCAAATCGGCCGCTTGTTGGTAGTATTCGAGGCTCTTGTCCGGCCGGCCGGCTCCTTCCAGCGCATTTGCGAGGGCGAGAAGGCAACTCCAGCGCATTCGGCCCTCCGGCGCAGCATGGGCGGCGGCCTCCAAATGCGGCAGCAGGCGCTCCAGAAACTTTGGGTCGTTCGCGGAGGTCACGACCCGGCTGGCTAACACGCCCATCCGTTCATAGGCCCCCGCTTGCACGAAATAGACGATAGCGCGGGCGCCGGCCTCCAGGGCGTCGGACATATTTTCATGCAGCAGCTCATCGCTGACATACGCGAGCCGTTCGCCATAGGCGAGACGGGTGGCGTTTTCGCTCCAGCCGCCCTGGTCTTGCTCATGCGCGGCCATCCAACGGCGGATGCGCTCGCGCGCCAGCTCATGGCAGGAAAATTCGGGGTTCTCATCCTCCGCCCCGCCCCTCCACTCATCGATCAACCCAACCGCCGTCAATTGCCGCAGCAACAACTTGGGATCGGCACGCTGCGGCGCGGGCGGCAAGGCTTCGATCTCGGCGCGCAGCTCCGGCGACATCTGCTTCAACATGTCCTGCATCTGCGGCGGCAGCGTCGAAATGTTGTCCAGCAGTGCTTTCATTTGCCGCAGTTGCTCATTCTCCTGGCTCTCGCCGCTCCACGCCCCCGCCAGCAGGCCGAACGCAACCGGCTCGTTCGCTGTGGCTATCATCCACATGAGACGGCGGGCGTCCGCGCTCACATCCGCGATCAGCCGGTCGAGCGAAGTTGCGAGCGCGTCTTCGAGATAGGCGATCTCCTTGGCGTCCCCGGATTTTGTCGCAAAGAGTGCCGGCAGTTTCGAAAAATCCTCGCGTTGTTCGAGCGTCGCCAAAGCCTGTTCGAGCTGCGCGGCAAATTCCGGCGCGGCGAGGCGGGCGAGACGGTCCATCAGCAGCGGGTGAAAGCGGCTGGCGTTGACGATGCGTTGCGCGAGCTTGCGCTCCTTCTCCCCTCCCGATACGAGCCGCTGCAGCTCCTTGTGGTCGGCGAGGAACAGCGCCGCTTCGCCCGGCGGCAACGGCCCAAGACGGGCAAGATGCGCCGCGCCGGCAAGCGCCGCCAGCGGCCGCCGGCAGGTGATCAGCACGCGCGAGGGGGTTCCGTCGAGTTCTTGCGAGAGCCGCGCGAGGCAATCGTCCCAGGCCTTGTCCTTGCAGGCGTAGGCGGGCTCGCCGCCGCCGGGCGGCGGGTGCTCCTTCAGATTGGTCTCGAAATTGTCGAGCACGATCAGAATGGCTTCGTCCTTGAGCGCCTGCACGAGATTGCGCACGAGCCGCTCATATCGGTGCCCGCCCTTGAAATCGTCGCGCGGCGGCAGGAACACGGCGTCGCCGGTATGCCTCTGCACATGGCGGAAATACCGGCCCTGTTCCTCACGCAATTTCAAATCAATGTCGCGCAGCCAGTCGTCGATGCGCAATTCATTGGGCTTCGCCTGATAGACCAGCACATGTTTGAACGGGCGCCCCCAGAGGTCGGCCGCCTCGGCGGCGAGCGCCGTCTTGCCCATGCCGCCGATGCCGACGATTGCTGCGACGGGTTTGGTTTTGGCCTGCGGGTCAAGGCCGAAAAACTCCCGCTCCAGTGCCGCCAGCTCCCATGTGCGGCCAACGAAATGCGCATGCGTCCTGGCGTCGAGCTCAGTGATGCGATGGCGGCGATTGCCGCGCGGGTCGAACTCCGCGCTCTCTCCCTCGGGCGGTGCCACGCCCGGCTGCGTTTCGCCGTAGAGAATGGGCGTGGCGTGGTCGCAGGGGCTGTACAGGCGCTGGTCCACTTCCGGCGCAAGGAGTGCTTTGCGGGCTTGCGCCAGCGCGCTGGCGGCGTCCTTTGGCGCGCGGTCGGCCAGCAGCCCGTCGTAAAATTCTATCGCCAGATCGCGCGCATAGGCGTCGCCGACCGAAAAGCGCATGGCGACGACGGTCGGAACGCCGCCGGCCAGCAATGCGTGAGCCGTGCCCGTGAACCCGGGCTTGTGAGCGAGGGCGTCCGCTTCTTGGGGGGAGACCTCCCTTTCGTAACCGTCGCCGCCGCGCGCCGCCCGCAAAAGGCTTTCTATATCCGTCGCGGCGACCGCCCCCGAGTGACATGCGCTCAAAAACGCGAGCCTTGGCACATAGCCGCCCGCGTCATGGAACAATTCGAGCAATTTTTCGCCGGAGAGCTTGTCAAGCCCGCCGTCCGCCTTGACGAGCTCCAGGAGGTTCTGGTGCCCGTGCCCGCTCCAGTGCAGGATGTGATAGCCGCCACGCGTCTGGACCTGCTCGATGAGCCGCTCGCGCGTCACGCCGTGAGTGAGAAAATCGACGATGACATTGTGGTCGCGGAAGATTTTCGTCTCGAACAGACTTCGCAGTTGCCACCGCTCGCGCCTCGCCGCCAGCGGCCGAGAAGAGCGCGCCGCGGCGAAGACGAACAGAATGCGCAATGGCTCTCCGGGGACGAGGGGCAGCGGATCGGTCGTCGCGCGCTTGGCGTCGTCGCCAATGCACAGGTGCAGATTGGTTTCGGCGAGGCTGCCTGCTTCCGGCGATTGACGGGCGATTTCCCAGGGCAGGCGGGCGAGCGCCGCGGCGAGGTTTCCTGCGGGGTCGGCCCCCTCGAACACAATTTGCAGCGTGCGGGGCCCTCTATTCTTCCAAAGCGCATCGAATATTTCGCTGCCGAAAATGTCCCTGGCGATAACGACGCCGATTTCCTTCAATTTTCCCTGGTGCTCGCTTGTCGGATAAAGGCGCCTTAGCCAGTTGCGGGTGTCGAACAGCTGGTCGTGGCACGTACGCAATGGATCACGGCCGAAATCCACCGTGCGCTGCGCGACTTGCACGCCAAAGCCGTCCTTCAGGGTGAGATCCGCCGCCAGATTTTTGGAGTCAGCCGTGATCGCGAGCTGAAAATTTGATGACATTAAATCCCCCAAAGCGATAAGGACCGCAATGCAGGTGTCCCCGAGCTATCCTGGCGCCGGGCGCAAAAAAATTGACGCGTCCCCGGTATCGTTGGTCTATGTCAGGATTTGTATATCATTTAAAGGAATACCTGTCTGGTCAGACATGCGGATATAAACTCTGACACGCATGTGCTTGTCAACGATATTGCCCCACCGGGTATGGACATCTCTTTTGGTGTAAGCACGTTACCGCGCAAGGAGCGCATGCTGCGCCACGGGACCGCGCCAAAGTGTAATTTCTCCAATTGATCGACTCCAGGCGCCGTAGACCGGCTTGTACGTCATCGCCTTGATCCAGGCGCGGATGTCGTCTGGCCGGTCCACCGTCTCCTTGCCCCGGGCGAAGATGTGCTCGGCTATTCGGGTCGCGGTGGTAATCTCGGTCTCGAGGATGTCGTCGTTTCGCGCCAGTGATCGAGAGCTTGCTATTTTGTATGCAGGCAAAAAGGCGCTGCGGCGCGACGCGCAACCAGTGCCGCGTGTCCTGCGCGGCTGCCCCCAAGAGTGAGAAAGGAGGCGAAGGGCATGTGTTACAAATTTTTTCCCCAGATTATCTCGCCGCAAAGTTCTGCATCAGACAGACGGTTACCTCTGGCTCGTGTTCTCTGCCCATCGATCAATACCTGCCTTCCCCACGCCCCTCCGGCGGGTCATTGGTCATCATTGGCCCTGGTACTGGTTGCCAGGGCCAATGGCTTTTTTGGGGCCCCGATGGCGTGGTCGAGCCGGCTCTCCGGCGCAGATGAACGCACATGGAGTCGCCCTGGTGCCGCGCGGCCCCGTACTGCCATCACCCCCGCCGCGGCGAGATCAATCTTACGGCCGAGCCGCTTACCGATGACCGTCGCTGCGGATGAATTCACTTCTCGTTCCCGAGCCGACCCATCCCGGACGGTGCGGCAAATTCCACGCACGTCGTTCCTGCGCAATCAAATCAACGCAAAGCCGCGCTGTCATTCATCGGTCCGCCGGCGCGCCGGTCGCGGCGCCGGACGACCTGCGATATGAGCTCGAAATTGCGGGGAACGGGGCGGCCGGGTACGGACAGCCTGGACTGAATCGCAACGACGCTCAGCCCGGGCTTGTCCGGATTACCGCGGCCTCATATGGAACTCAAGGAACGATGCCTCGCGACCGATGCGATGTCGGTCACGCCTAATACGCAGGAGATGATCACGTCCGACTTGACGAGGGTCTGAAACTACTCATGTCAAAATCCCTTAAGGGCTCTCAATGAACGGTTACCCTGGTCGATAAGCTGCGGCCAGGCGAACGGCACGGCCAGCCTGACTTGCCCAATCGTGGCCCCTTAACGGCACACGAATTCGAAAGAGGGCCGGCGTGATTTCAGGGACGCGATCGGGCGTCTCCGCCCGATCAGCCTACCGAGCTCGCGGTGTCAGCCGACTCAAGCCCGCTCTTGGCGAACCGCTCCGATGGCCAGTTCGCCCGGCCAAGGGCAGCGCAGCAGTCGCACGCGGCGGTTCGCAGTCCCTCGCGATTGCGAATCCGAATTTTACCGCGTCGATAGCTGATCATTCCTTCCATCTGCAGGCCCTGCGCAATCAAGGTGACCGTGGTGCGGCGAATTCCCAGCGCCTGCGCAATGGTTTCTTGTGTCGAAGGGATGACCTCGCCTTCGACGCGTTCTGCCGACTGCAAAAGCCATCTGCAGAACCGTGCATCAGCCGGATGAACCGCGTTGCAGGCCGCGAGCTGTTGGGATTGGGTAAGCAGCCAATCACAACAAATCGCCGCAACACGCGCGATTTCATCATTCTGCTTTGCGGCGTTGGCGAGTGCCGATGCCGACATGTAGGAGAATGTTCCGGAGATCAGGGTGGTACCTTGAGTAACGGACCGGAATTGCCCCGATCCGTAGCTGAGGCCGGCCACGGCCTCACGACCGACACTGGCAACCTCAATTCCGCTGCCGTCCTTGACCGGCAATACGACCGATATGACGCCAGATAGCGGAAAGAACACACGCTCGGTTGGTGCTCCGGCGTCCCACAGCACGGAGCCTTCAGCAAAATCACGATGACGCAAATGGGACTCGAGCATTGAGAAGGCGCGCGGCGAAAGCGCCGCGAGCACGGCATTCCTGTGATGAGGACGGGGATAGGTAACGAGAGCGGGCCGGCGGAGTGGACCAAGTCCTTGCAGTGGCATGTTCATGCAGCTTCCCCTCAGCATTAGAGCGCTGGAAGGCCTACGGTTTTCGCCGCACGAGCGGACACGGGATGTTACGGAACGATGCCCGTTGCGGGTGTGGCCCCCCGCACATAACTCGCCATCCAGCATTTGGTTCCGCACAAAAATGTGCCAATATGTCGTGGAACCCACACTGCGCAGATGCCGGGATCAGCGCTGAGAAAGGCCGCGGCGTTGCATACGCCGTCGGGCCGAGCCAAGGTCCCCCCCTTCCCTACCCTCGTAGGAAAGGAGTGTCGTCCGGACCTGCTCGATGGCTTCGTTGAGCGAAGCTGTGCTACCGCCAGCGTCCGCGAACATGAAGCGCAACACGGGCGGCAATCGGGAAATTGCCTCATCCGTCGACGCGAACACTAGCTCGAAACGCAGCGTCCCCTGCGTATCACGGACGGCAAGGCACCACGAACTCGTCTCTTGCTCGCGGTTTCTCGCCAATTCTCGCGCAACCTGAGCGGCATGTGCGCGGGCGGAATCATCATCCGGCAGCTCGGTTCCCTCAAGATCGGGAATGATTTTCCGGCCGTCGTTCAAGTTAAAGAAATAGCGCGGCATGACAAGCCTCGTTACGAGAAGCGGTTACTAGCGGCTTTCGACTGCGTTCGCAATCACCACACCTATATGCCCGGCTGGGCGGTTGAGGAAACGGCGCCTCATCCGAACTCCTAAACTACCAGCACCAGCAACCGCCCATTCTATCCGCGGAGTTGATCCTTCGTGTGGCAGGATCGCGGCGCCGCTCCAGACGCAAAACCACCAAGCGAGCTGCTAGAATAAGAAAATGACAAGGCTTCCTCGTCACATCTGCCCCATTTGGAATCATGCTAATGAAGCCTGATCACGCCGCCGACACGGCCCGCCGCCTCCAGGCGATCGCCGACATGCAGCCTCCGTTTGCCAACCTGTTGGGAGGGAAAATCGTCGAAGTCACATCCGATCGGGTGGTCGCCGAACTCCTGGTCCGGGAAGAACTCGCCAACCGCAACGGCGCCCTCCACGGCGGCGCCGTCATGGCGATTGCCGACAACCTCGGCGGCACTGCGACCTTCCTGAATTTGCCGGAGGGCGCCGGCACGACCACCATCGAGAGCAAGACCAACTTCTTCGCCGCAGTCCCACTCGGCGACACCTTGCGGGCGGAATGTACCCCGCTGCATCGGGGCCGCACCACCATGGTCTGGCAGACCCGGATCATCCGGGGCGACGGCAAGCTCGCCGCCATGGTAACGCAGACGCAGCTCGTCATGCGCCGGGATGCCCCAACACCGTCGTAGACAAGTAGCCCGGGTTGAGCGCCAGCGAAACCCGCGAGCGGCCTTGCCGCATTGACAGGGCGTTCCCGGATTCCGCGGAGTTTATCATCGGGCCGGCCCAACGGGTCCGGCCTCTGGCCGGCCCGATGGCAGGCTCCGGCCGGACCCGTTGGCTCAATCCGGGCTACGCTTGCCGAAGCCCATGTCAATCCGGGACGCTGCCATTCCAAACATTGGCCCCGGAAAATGCATTCCCCCCCGTTCCCCACCGTGCGGATCGGACTACAATAGCACCCAATGCGATATGCGCAGGGAGGAATCGAGCATGAAGGAAACGTCTCGGAGCGAAACCGAACAGGTGGCCGGCAATGGGCTTCTGCATCGCCGCATGTTTCTTAGCGGTAGCGCCGCCGCGATGGGCGCGGGCGCCATGGCGGAGCAGGCCGGCGCAGCACCGCTTGCGGTCGAATCGTGGATGAAAATTCCGGGCGCGCCGTTCAACGGCTACGGCCAACCCTCGAAGTATGAGGAAAAGGTCGCTCGCACCTGGGCGTCGGCCCCGGGCACCGGCGGCACCGGCTCTTCGCGCACCCCGCATCATCTGCTCAACGGCATGATCACCCCGAGCGGCTTGCACTACGAGCGCAGCCACAGCGGCATTCCGGACATCAATCCGGACACCCATCGCCTGGTCGTTCACGGCCTGGTGAAGCGCCCGCTGGTGTTCAGCCTCGACGATCTCGGCCGCTACCCGATGGAATCGCGGATCGCCTTCGTGGAATGCGCCGGCAACAGCGGCGCGCTGTTCGCAAAACAGCCGGCGGCGGCGAATATACAGGCGATCCACGGCCTGTTGTCATGCTCCGAATGGACCGGGGTCAAGCTCTCGGTGCTGCTGCAGGAGGCCGGTGTCGACCCGGCCGCCAAGTGGGTGCTGGCGGAAGGCGCCGATGCCTCCGGCATGAGCCGCTCCTTCCCCATCGAGAAGGCGCTCGATGACGCCTTGGTCTGCCTTTACCAGAACGGCGAGCGCGTGCGGCCGTCGAACGGCTATCCGGTGCGCCTGCTGCTGCCTGGTTTCGAAGGCAACATGAACGTCAAATGGCTCCGGCGTATCAAGCTCACCGCGGGTCCGACCATGACCAAGGACGAGACGTCCAAGTACACGATCCTGCTGCCGTCCGGGAAAGCGCTGCAATTCGTATTTCCGCTTGAGGGCAAGTCGATGATCACCCATCCCTCGCCCGGGCTGACGGTGCGCGGGCCGGGCCTTTACGAAATTTCAGGTCTCGCCTGGTCTGGATACGGCAAGGTTGCCAAGGTCGAGGTGTCGGCAGACGGCGGCAAGAGCTGGGGTCTCGCGGCGCTGCAGGAGCCGGTGCTCCCGAAGGCCGTGACCCGCTTCCGCATGGCATGGCAGTGGGACGGCGGCCCGGCGATACTGCAGAGCCGTTCGACCGATGAGACCGGATACGTTCAGCCGAGCCGCGAGCAGCTCGTCGCGCTGCGCGGCGACCGCGGCAACTACCACAACAACATGATCCAATCCTGGGCCGTGGCCGGCAATGGCGAGGTGAAAAATGTCTATGCGTAAGTTCTTGAGAGCGGCCGCGCCGGCGGCTCTTTTCGCGCTCGCATCGCCCGCGTTCGCCCAGCAGAGCCCCAACCTCGGCAAGCCGATCTCGGTGGAAGACCTTGCCGCCTGGGACATCAGCATCGGCCCCGACGGCGCCGGACTGCCGCCGGGCAGCGGCACCGTTAAGCAGGGTGAAACCGTATTCATGGCGAAGTGCCAAGCCTGCCACGCCGAAAAGGGCGCCGGCACCCCGAACGACCGCCTGGTCGGCGGCCAGGGCTCGCTGCCGGGCGACAAGCCGCCCGTAAAGACCGTCGGCAGCTATTGGCCCTATGCCACGACCCTGTTCGACTACATCCGGCGGGCAATGCCGTTCAACGAGTCGAAGTCCCTCACCGGCGACGAGGTCTACGGGGTGGTTGCGTACTTGCTCAACCTCAACGGCGTCATCCCGGAGAGCGAGACCATGAACGCGCAATCGTTGCCGAAGGTGACGATGCCGAACCGCGAGGGGTTCGTTGTGTTCACCCGCGGCAAGTAGGCGAATTTTGTTGCGAGTTCAGTTCGCGGGCGTTTCCGGCGAGGTCGAGGAGGTCCTTTCGCCTCACCCATGAGACGGACCCGCGGGGATCAAGTCCCGCGGGCTACGGGCGAAGCAAGGATCAACCGAAGAAAAATGCCGAGCAAGAGTAACCCGCGGTGCCGAAAAATGACGCCGCGGGCCTTTATCTATAGTATAATACATAAAAAATAGGCGCGTTGAACCGATGCTCCCTCAATTGCTACAAATGGTTGAGCATCAACAGATCGGTGGCGCATCATGGATTGGCGCTTGATTGCCGCGGTTTCGGCAGCCGCTGGGTCCTTTTGCTTCGTCGCGGTCGGAGCCTATGTGGTTTTGAGCCACGGCCCGGCTCCTCAATCGACATTTACCCCGGCCCCGATGCTTCTGTCCGAATATCGATTTCCGGTCGCGACAACACCAGCGCTGATGAGTGGGCAGCCCACATCCCCAAGTCCGTTTGCGCCGAGTCCGTTTGCGCCGAGTCCGTTTGCGTCAAGTCCGTTTGCGCCTGCGGGCAATTCCGCGCCCCTGATTCCGGCGGCTACGTCGGGGGCGGCCGTTGCTCCGGGGCGCCTCGGCGCGTCCGGCTCCTCCGGCGATCCGCCGCGCGCCGCCGAGGATTTCAATAAATCGTCACAAGGACGTTCCGAGCCGAAGCAGGGGCCGCGCACCGCCGGGTATAAGACCGCCGCCCTTACGCCATACGACGCCGCCCCCCGGCCCGAGCCGCCACCACGGCCGGTCGTCGAGGTCAGGAAAAGTTCAGTGGTGCCGGAGCTTCATACAGCACTTCCGACTTCCCACTACCGCGGAGTGCTGACTTCGGCGGAAATTGCTCGAATAAAATACAGTCTGAGGCTCTCGCCGGACCAGGAGCGGGCTTGGCCGTCGGTCGAAGCGGCATTGGCGGAGATGGGCCGGCAGCAGATCGCGCTGATCCGGCACGGGCAAGAGCCGCGGATTTCTCCGAACGAGTGGCCGCCCGGCCGGCTTTATGCGGCCGCCGGACCGCTGGTGCAAACCTTGCGGCCCGACCAGAAGGAAACCGTCCGCAGGCTGTGCCGGTCACTGGGGTTCGAGAGCGTCGCATCCATGCTTTAGAGCTGATTTGGATCACATTGAATCACATACTGGCGTCGTCGGCGGGCTTGGCCCGGCGACGCCCCGAGTTTTTGGGCACGACCCCGGCAGCGGCGTCAGGCGCTTCAACCTGACCGGAATCCGCTTTAGTTTAGCGCCGCGTCGGCATCGTATGCTGTCTCGGGTGAACCAGAAGCAACGCTGTCGCGACCAAGGTTTGACCCCCGTGAATGCGCTGGCAAAATCCATGAACCGTCTCAGATGCACCGATGTTCCGCTGGCTTGGACTTTCGTGGCCGTAGCGCTGGCGGGGGCGATCCTGAGTATTGCTGCGGGCAGAAGCGCCGCAGCCGACAACACAGTGGTCAAGCGCTTCTCGAACGGCACGACGCACAATTCAGTCGGCATCGTCGACGCCAGCGAGGACGCCCCCCAGGACGGCCCCCAGGCGATCTATGCGGCCGATGACGGCAGCCTGTATCTGCTTGATCAGGTCAACGGCCGCATCCTGCGCTTCGATGCGAGAACTCCAGGCGCCCCTGTTCAATCCCTCGAATTGCCTGAACAAATTCGGCCGACCGACCTCGTCGTTCGGCGCGGCAGCGTCTATGTGTGGGACGGTGCCCCGCAGGCTCTGCTGCCGACCGGCCGGGACGACGCACCGGTGCGCGGATTGACGCAGACGCGGTCGAGCGAAGCGCCGGACAATTTCACCCTTTCGGCCTTCGCCCAGATGGGATCGCAGGCCCTCGACAGTCCCGCCGAATTGCTCGGCGAACAGACGCGCGCCATCACGGCCAGCCGCAAGCCTGCCCGGCAATTCATCGCCTCGCGCGGCCGCGGCTCGATCATCGCCGACGTCACCACGGGCGACAAGCCCAACAGCGCTCAGGTCGACGTGCGCGAGCAGGCCTCAAACACCGAGATTGCGAAACTGCGCCTTCGGGTGCGTGACCGCATCGGCGTCGTCGAGTTTCTTGAGATCGACAACAGCGGTCGGATGTTCGTTCTCACCGAAAACATCCCGGACAGTTCGAAGCGCGCGGCGAGCGCCTTCGTGGTTCGTTTTTCTCCGCAAGGCGTGCAGGAAAGCATCTACGATATCCCGCTCCAGGAAAGCGTTGCGCTGTCGCGCCGCTTCATCGCGATTTCACCGGATGGCGACGTCTACTTCTTGCGTTCCCGAAAGTCCGAAGTCGACGTTGTCGGCGTCGGATCGCGCACCGTGCGCTCCACCGCCGTCATCGACAATCCGAGCCTGCCGCGTCTTGCGGACAACGAGGCGAGGATCGCCGGCAAGGGCCCGCTTGCGGCGGTGCGGCCGCTGACGCGCCAGCAGGTGGTGCAGACGGCATTCGGCTTCGAAGGTTTGCAGTGGCGCCTCACACCGGCGAACTACGGCCCCGACCCTGATACCACGTGTACCGGATTCAACCGCATCCGGCGGCCAGGCTATCTCAGCGGCAAGCTCAATCAGGAGGTGCGCGGGGTGCCTTATTGCTGGGGGTGCCACGGCTCGCTCAATCAATTCCGCGCCAGAATCGCGAACGGCACGCTGGCCGGCAACGTGTGCACCCATAATGATCCGCGTACCGATGTCGCCGGGGTCGATTGCTCAGCCTTCGTGAGCGCCGCCTGGGGGCTCGCGAATCACTTCACCACCGCCGCTATTCCGGCGATCACCACCGAACTTGCTAATCCGTGGGATTTGCAGCCCGGCGATGCGCTCAACAAGGCCGGCACCCACGTCATGTTGTTTTTGCGTTTTACGCCGGATCGCAAAGCCGAGGTGATGGAGTCCTCGACCGGCGGATGCAACGGCCGCGTCTGCCGCAACGTCTATCCGCTCGCCTCGTTGCTTGCGCGCGGCTTCAAGCCGGTCCGCTTCAACGCTCTGCAGGACCCGACGGTCGTTGCCGCCGCGGCATCCAATGACGACAAGTCGGCTGGAAAAGCTGTCATGCACTCGCCCTCACCTCCCCGGCAAGCCGGGGAAGGTAAGGCGGGGGCGGAGCCGCGCGGGCGCCATCACAGAAAGCACACGCAGGAGGCAGGGCGATGAGCATCTCGTTCAACGGCGCCAGTTCCTTCTTCCGATCCGCGTTATCAGCAGTATTGACGCTCGGACCGCTCGCGGTCTTCGCCCTGATCTTCGCCCCCTGCTCCGCTGCGCAGGCGGCGATTCGTCCTCCCCAAGGCGGGGAGGTGCGCGCCGTAGTGATCGGCATCGATGCCTATCAGTTCGTGCCGCAGCTCCGTGGCGCCGTCGCCGATGCCCGCGACATCGAACAGACGTTGCGAAGCCAGGGCGTGAGGGACGTTACCGCTCTCTACGACGCCGCAGCCGACCGTGCGACCGTGATGCGCACGCTCGATCAACTCCTGCAGCGCAGCCGGTCGGGCGACCTCGTGGTGTTGTCGATCGCCGGCCATGGCGTGCAGGAGCCCGAGCACGTCAAAGGATCGCAGCCCGACGGCTTCGACAATGTCTTTGTGCTCGCCGGATTCAATCCGAAGACCGGCGCCGGGACGCAGCAACGCATCATCGGCACCGAATTCAACCATGTGATCAAGCAATTCGAGGCCAAGGGCACCTATGTGCTGTTTGTCGCCGACGCCTGCTATGGGGGTGGGCTGGCGCGCGAGATCGACCCGCGTGCCGACGAAATGAGCTATCGCCAGGCGCCGCGCTATGCGCTGACGGTCGACAATCTCCAGCCGATCTCGACCGCCAGCGATGCGTTCTTGAGCGATATCGATTTCGAACGGACCTCGTTTCTCGCCGCGGTCGATCGCAACACCAAGGCGCCGGAAGTTCGCATCCCGGGCGTGCCCGGATTTCGTGGGGCGCTGAGTTACGCGGTGGCGCGTGCCTTCGAGGGCGCGGCCGACCAAAATCGCGACCGTCGCGTATCGCAGATGGAATTGTTCACCTATGTGCGCCAGGTGGCCTATCAGCTGTCCGATCAGCGGCAGCAGGTTGTGACCGCCGGTCCCAGTCTCAACGCCGGCGGTTCAGACGTGGTCTTCGAACAGACACGCGGGGTCGTCATGCTCGATGCGGTGCCGCCGGCCGGAGCGCGGCCCCAAACGCCGCCGCCGCAACCTCCCGCCGCGACTGCGCCCCCCAACCCTCAGACGGAGCGTCCGCCCGCGCCGCCAGCAGGCGCGACGCCGTTGGGCACCGTCCGCATCGCCGTCCTCGGTAACCAGCGCGATCTTTTGGCCAATCTGGAAGCCCGGGAGGCGCGTTTCGAGGTGGTGGGGACCAAGGACAATCCCGACCTCATCTGGGATCCGGCATCCCTCGATGTGCTCACCGGCGCGGACGTCGTCGCCCGCGGCATTGACCGGGCCGCTCTCGCCAGCGTCATCGACCGCGTCGCCGCCGTCAACGCCTTCAAGCGCCTCGCCGCGAAAGGACCACAACCAGTACGCATCCTGCCGGACGACAAGGTCCACCGCCGCGACGAGCGGGTCGATGTCCAGGTGTCCGGCATCACGCAGCGTTCGCTCGTGATGTTCAACATCGCGGGTGACGGTACGGTGCAAGACCTCTATCCGCGGGGCTCGGACAAGCGCATCATCGATACCACCGATTTCAAGCTCGAGATGAGGGTCAGCGAACCATTCGGGGCCGATCAGGTGGTCGCCATTTCCTCGACGCAGCGGCTTGGCGATCTCGAAGAGGCATTGAAAAAAGTGAGTCAGCGCCGCACCGCGGTCGAGGTCTTCAAGTTGGTCGAACGCTTAGCGCCCGCCGACGCCCGCATCGGCGCCGCCGGCCTCTATACGGCGCCGTAATGTATCGATTCCATGAAACTGATCAGATCGGCTGATAGAATTAGAACCTACGGACCTCATCCTGAGGAGCCGTGCGGGGCACGGCGTCTCGAAGGATGGCCACTAGCACGGCCTCGCCCGTGGCCGTCCTTCGAGACGCCGACCTTCGGTCGGCTCCTCAGGACGAGGTTGATCGACGAGATAGCCCAACGGGCCATTGCCGGACTGTTGGCCGCAGTTTTGGCCGGGACTGCTGCTCTCGCCCAGGCGCCTCGATCGGTGACGATCCTTCCCGACATTCCCGAAGCGCCGGCGGCCACGCGGGTGCCCGACATTTCGCCTCTGAGGCTCGAACTCCTGAACTCGACCGTCAAGGTCGAGAATTCGGCAGGTGTTTCGGTCAATCTCCTTGCCAAGCTGGAAGTGTCTGTCGGTTCGAAAATCGGATTCCGCATCGCCACAAAAAAGACGGGCTACCTGATCCTCCTCGACGTCGACGCAAGCGGGAAGCTCACACAGATATTCCCGAACCCGACCCCGGCAACCCACGGCTTGCGCGACGCGACCAATCTCATCAAGCCCGGACGCCCCCTCACGCTCCCGCAGCTCGGCACCCCTCATTCGGGATTCGATTTCGTCGCCGATTTACCCGCCGGCATCGCCATGGTGGTTGCGTTGTTGAGCGACAAGCCGGTGCAGGTGGTCGACCTTCCCGACACGCCACCTCCAGGTTTCGCACCGGGCGACACGTTGAAGTATGTCCGCGATCAGGCCAGAACCCTGAAGGTGCCGACCCCGGATGGCGGGCGGCTGGAGCAACCGAATTGGTCGATTGACGGAAAATTTTATCTCATCAAATAGCCGGCTCGCATTGCCCGGACGAATCGAAGCCCGGACGAATCGAACGAAGACGAAAGCACAAAATTCGCTGTCGTTGCATTCAGGTCACAGCCAGGATCATGTCATCGTGGTAGATTAATCAGACAGGCCAATCCATTGCGATGCATCAGAGCTGATCATGTTCGCGGATATGCAGATTGCGGCAGACGGTCGTTTTCTTGAGTTCAACATGGGGGATTGGTCCATGCTGCTCGGCGGATTTACGTTGATCGGCCTTCTGGTGTGGCTGGTCTGATCCGGCGTCAAGGATACGCCAGGTAGCGGCGTAATTTCTCGGAACGGCCCCCTCCCCTTCCCTCCCCCGCGGCGGGGGGATGGTGCGTTCGCAGCAGGAGCGGACGACCGTCAGGAGGACCCTTGTTCGAATTAAATACATTCAAACACGGCCTTTTCGCCCCCGTCTGAGCGGATTGCGAGCATTCGCGATGAATGTCCGTACTTCAAGCAATGGGCCCGTGCCATCTCGGCGGCTTGTTGACGCGTGAGTCCCGCCAGCGGGATGGCCCCGCCAATTTCGTTACCCGCCACCACCGTGGTTCCCATGCAACCGGACAGCGCGAACGTCGCAGCCAACCCAAGCAACAAAGCTGCAAGACACCGATTCATGGTCGCTCTTTTCATTGCCTTCTTGTGCCAGCTCGGGAACCGGCAGATTATGGAGAGATGAGGTTTGAGGAAGGCAGAATCTAGGCGAAAAAGAGGAAGGCTACGGTGCTGACAGAATTTGGCAGAAATATGCGGAGGGAGGTGCTGACTGACGCCCGCACGCTCCCACGGGCCGCAGTGGGCACTTCAGCGCATCCACGACGCGACCGCGCATCCGCGTACGAATCACGGCGTGCACCTTGCCTCAGACAAATCGTCCCAGGAGGAAAAACCGATCCGTCTTGATCACGACCTGTTAGCCTTTTCCTACTCATCCTCCTCCTGATAGCGCCACAAATCGCCCCATTCGCTCTTCCAGATGTTATCCCGATCGATCACAACGATCGGAATCTTTTTCGAATTGGCGAGCTCGATTGCACCGAGTACGGCGTCGCGTACCGGGATCTCCGGGGTTGTGAGGTCCGCGGGCACGCGGTCGGGCGCCGCCGTCTTAGGGCAGTGCACGATGCCGACCTGACCGTCGCTCTTTTGGATCAGGGTCAGGTTGATGGCGTCGGGCTGAAGTTCATCAACCTGTTCGAAACGATTTTTAACCACCGGAAACCTCCTTCCAAATGTTGAATACTCACGGACAAAGCTCATTCGCCAATTCAAAGTCTTCATACGACGCAACCACGCCGACCTCAGCTCCCCTTAGGCACGATTCCGAGCCGCTTTCCGTGGGCACCGACAAAGGAGTCCCAGCCTATGAGCGCCCCCTCCGGCGGTGTAAAGACCTTGGGCTGGAACCGCTTGTACATATCGATCATATTCTGTCCCGGTCGCTTGGAGCCTGGTTTGATCGTCATGTACATGACTGGTGCTACAAAAAAACAACCTGAATTCATTGCCCTTAATTTATTGGTCTCATTGTCGTTGCCAATTCCGCAGGCGCCCGCCCAAATGACGCCACCACTCATGCTCTTCAGTTCAGAAAACAGTCCGACGTTGTCTCTGCTCAGCCCGCTTCCGATATTGATCGTACTGTCAGTAATTTTGTTATCGACATACGAGATATGACCATGACTACTGAAAACGAGATGTTTTAATCTGCCTTTCGCTTTTGCCAGGCCAATGACGTCCCGAGCTGACATTCCCGAGCTCACGGTGTGATTGAATGTCAGCTTGTAAGGAACCGGGGTATCGTGTGAATTGAGAGCCAGACTGGGCGCGGCCAGCTCAATCAGCCCATCGGGAACCGGAGGGGCCGCTCGCGCTTCGACGTTAACCAGCAATGTGCCGGGCCATGGCGATCCTGGCGCCCAACTCCAGCCGTCAGGATTGAGTATCCCGAAATCGATATAGGCGCCGCCTGTAGTGGCAGCGGGAGTGATCGTCAGGATTCGCCCCCCGTCGCCCAGCCGCTCCGGAATTGGATTTTTAATGACGTTCGGGTTATTTGATCTGACCGCAAGGGTGTCAGCACAGCAGAGCACGATCTCTGCTGTGCCGTTTGGCGGCACTACCATTCTTCCAACCGACCCGACCGCCATCTTGTTATCAACATAATAGTCGGCATCGGTGTTTTTCCCCGAAGCTGGGATTGCGAAATGGCCCATGAGAGGCTTCCGTGCGATTGGAGCGGGGCGACAGCCTTTTCCATCAGGCAACGCCGCAGATCACGTTGATATCAAAGGTTTGCGCACGCGCTAACCGACATTGGCCGATTCGTGCAGCGCGCCCACCTTGCCGGTCTGTCGCGGGCAGATGCTGCGCGGTTCAATCACGGTCACGCGCTCACGCCCATCCATAGGCAAAATCGTCGTTCTCGATCGTCACTTTGGCCTCCTTCAACTTCTCCCTGGCAAGCGAGCGCTTGAGGAATTCGCGCGACAGCGCCGGCAGCAGCGTGTTGGTGATGATATTGTCGATCATACGTCCGCCCGTGTCCGGGTCGTTGCACATCGACACGATGTGATCGACCACCGCATCGTCGCAGACGAACGCCGCATCGTGGTTCTCGCGGATGCGCCGGCCGATGCGGTCGAGCTGCAGGCGCACGATGCCGCCCAGCATCTTGTTGGATAGCGGATAGTAGGGGATCGACACGATCCGCCCCAGCAGGGCGGCGGGGAACACCTTCAGTAGTTCGGGCCGCAGCTCCTGGGCCAGCGCCTCGGAATCCTCGCGATACTTCGGGTCGGCGGAAAGCCCCATGATGATGTTGGTGCCCACATTGGTGGTGAGGATGATCAACGTATTCTTGAAATCTATGCGCCGGCCGTTGCCGTCATCCATGAAGCCCTTGTCGAACACCTGAAAGAAGATCTCGTGCACGTCCGGGTGCGCCTTCTCGACCTCGTCGAGCAAGATGACGCTGTAGGGCTTGCGCCGCACCGCCTCGGTGAGCCGGCCGCCCTCGCCGTATCCGACGTATCCGGGCGGCGCTCCCTTGAGGGAGGAGACGGTGTGCGCCTCCTGGAATTCCGACATGTTGATGGTGATCATGTTCTGCTCGCCGCCGTAAAGCGCCTCGGCGAGTGCGAGCGCGGTCTCGGTCTTGCCGACGCCCGACGGCCCGCACAGCATAAACACGCCGATCGGCTTGTTGGGATTATCGAGCTTGGCGCGGTTGGTTTCGATGCGCTTGGCGATCACGGCCAGGCCGTGGGATTGGCCGACGACGCGCCGGTTGAGGATTTCCGGCAGCTTCAGGACATTCTCGATCTCGTCTTTCACCATGCGCCCGATCGGAATGCCGGTCCAATCGGAGACGACCGATGCGACGACATTTTCGTCCACGTGCGGGTAGATCATTCGCTTTTCTGGGTCGCGCCCCTCCAGCGTCTCGAACATCTCGCGCAGCCGATTGCGCACATTCTCTTTGTCGGCCGGCTCAGACGCCGGCTGCGCAACGGGTGACGGTGTGGCCGCCGGCTGCGCTCCAGCCTGGGGCTTAGCTGCGTCGTCCCCTTGCTTTGGGGGATTGAGAATATCGCGGAGGCTGCGGATTTCGTTAACCAACTTGTTTTCCGTCGCCCACTCGGATTCCAAACCCGCGAGCGTCTCCTTCAAAGTCGCGATCTCCCGCTCGATATCGCCGATCCGATCGTGCGCCTGCGCGCCAAGATCGCTGTCGCTCATCAGCGCCGCCTTCTCCTTCTGGCGCGCGTCGATGGCGGCTTTCTTGTCCTCGATCATCGCAGGCACGGCACTCTGGCTGATCGCGACTCGCGCCGACGCGGTGTCGAGCAGGCTCACGGCCTTATCCGGCAATTGGCGCGCCGGGATGTAGCGATGGGACAGATTCACGGCCGCGACGATCGCGGTGTTGGAAATCCGCACCTTGTGGTGCTTTTCCATCGGCCCCAGAATGCCGCGCAACATGTCGCAACACTTCTGCACGTCGGGTTCGTCGACCTGGATCGGCTGGAAGCGACGGGTCAACGCCGGGTCCTTTTCGATGTACTGGCGATATTCCGACCAGGTGGTGGCCGCGATGGTCCGCAGCGTACCGCGCGCCAGCGCCGGCTTGAGGAGGTTCGCGGCATCGCCGGTGCCGGCCGATCCGCCGGCGCCGATGAGTGTGTGGGCTTCGTCGATGAACAGGATGATCGGGGTCGGCGACCCCTGCACCTCGTCGATCACCGACCGCAGCCGCTGCTCGAACTCGCCCTTCATGGAAGCGCCCGCCTGCATCAGGCCGACGTCGAGCACGCACAGTCGCACGCCGCGCAGCGGCGGCGGCACGTCGCCCGCCGCGATGCGCTGCGCAAAACCCTCCACCACGGCGGTCTTGCCGACGCCGGCTTCGCCGGTCAGGATCGGGTTGTTCTGACGTCGGCGCATCAGCACGTCGATGATCTGGCGGATCTCCTCGTCGCGGCCAAGAATCGGATCCATGTCGCCCGATTTCGCCTTGGCGGTGAGATCCTGGGAAAAGCGATCAAGGGCCGTAGTGCCCTTCGATCCGGCGGCCTGAACGGCGCCCGGCGAAGCGGCGGCGACGAGCCCCGATCCATCCATCGGACGCAGGTTTTCCTCGTCCGACGAAGCCCAGATCTTGCGGTGCTCGGCGGTCAGAACATCGACCGATATCTTGCTGAATTCCTGCGAGACATTGGTGAGGGCGCGCGTGAGTTCGCGCGATTGCAATGCGCCGACCAGGATGTGGCCGGTGCGAATCTGGGTTTCGCCAAAAAACAGGGTGGCGTAGTGCCAGCCGCGGTCGAGCAGATCCATCACGGTGTTGGAGACCGCCGGCATCTCGGTTTCATTCTTGCGGAAACCGCTCACCACCGCGGTGACATCGGTCATCAACTTGCCCCGATCGAGCTTGAAGTGGTCGGCCGTAAGGGCGATGTCGGAGCGATCGCCCTGTAGAATGTGAACGAGCCAGTGGGCCAGCTCGACATTACGATTGCCGGCCCCCTTGGCTTGGCGCAGCGCCTTAAAGAAGGCTTCATAGCCAACCCGGTTCAGCTTGCCCGCAACCGCTTCAAGGCTGATGTCGGCCATTGCATTCCCCTTTTCTGCCGATCTTAATCTTCGACGTGTCGCGCTAACCCACGCTTGTGCCGCATGCGCTCGGCAGGATGAAACCGCGCATCGCGGCGGTATGCGTCCGATAAAGTCCAGTTCGGCGCCATCCAGCTTGTCCAGCCAAGCTGCCCGAAGCGGCCGAGCTTGATCGGCTCGACGGCTCCCGATGGGATCGCCAATTCAGTATCCCAATCGAGCTGGTCGCCGTTGTAGAAGAAGACGAGATCGGCCAGAGGCTCGCACAGATCGCCGCTCGGGAGGAAGCGGAGATACTGCGCCAAATCCCGCACGAATATCCGGATCCTGATCTTGTCCTGGACGCTGAAAATGCTCCTTCCCAAGAGCGCGTCTTCGCCCAGCGTACTGTAGCCCTCGCCAAGATGGGTCCATTCGGCCGGCTCGATCACGAGGCGCGTGCCGACGAATTCGTCGACCTCCGCGCGGACATTGAACATGCCGCAGACAGCCCCGGCAAGCCGGGAGCCGCATTTGACCTGCGAGCCCAACAAGCCCGCGAACCCGAGCTTTACCGCGTCCGGCACGCTGTCGAGGTTTTGATAGGGCCTGGAGCCAAGCCCGATGGCAGAGCCGATATAGGCGACAAAGCGGTCGGCGGCCGGCCGATCATGCTGCACGATCGGCCGGGAATCCGCCCAGGCGCGAAAGAACAGTTGGATGAACCTGTTGTTGAATATATCGAGAAACCGCGAAAAAGCGTCATCCTGGGCCAGCACGAAGTGATAAGCTTCCTCGGTGGTCGCGAGCGGCAGCGCCCCTTGCGGTCCAAGCAGGCCGAGAAATTTGACAAAAACCTTCAGGGTCTCGTTGTCGCCCTGCACCGCACGGGCAAGGTTGGAGGCAGGAAACTCCATGTAAGGGTCCTGCCCGAATTGAACGTACTCCTCCCGGCGCGCTGCGCTGTCGCTGATGCGCGGGGAGTCTTTGTATGTGCGCTCGAGATGGCGCAGCACCGTGAAATAATCGAACCGCCAAGGCTCGGCCTTAAGATTGCGCAGGAAGGTCACAGCCACCTTACCGTCGATCATAGCTGCCTACGCGCTCCCATGCGGGGGGGCCATCGCGCCACTTCGCCGCGTTCGACGGAGCGGATCACCGTCTGGGTGAAATGGTTGAACCCCGAATACTCCGCGAAGAATCTGTCGAGCACGGCACCGAGGAGGAAAATGCCGGTGCCCTCGAACGCCTTCTCGTCGATCGTCACCGTGATCTCGATGCCGCGCGCTGCCCCGACGCCGCTGCGCTCGCGAATGCGGCGTACGACCGGCCGGCTATCGACGTTGCGAATGCCGCGGACGCGGCGCTCGGTGGCGGCGTCGGTCATTTCCGCGAACATCGACAGCGTTTCCCGCAAGGCCTGAGCATTGCGTCCTGCGCCACGCTCCACAAGGCCGAGATGATTGGTGCTGAGCATATTGACGAGTCGCCAGGCGACGGTGCCGGTGTGGGCCACTTCGCTGCGACTGCGCAGCTGCGTCACGACCGGCTCGCGGGGCGGCGTCGGACCGGCAACGCACACCAGGTCCAAGGTGATGTCGTCGATCAGCCGAAAATCGGCCCCGCCTATTCCGATCGGAAGAAGCTCGGTCAGATGCCGGTTCGAGCACAACGCCCGCACGCTCAGCTCCGCGATTGCGGCATCGTCATCGTCGCCGCCCAGAGCGCTCAAGGAGATGAACATATCCGTCCCGGTGTAATCGGACGCCATGCCGGCGCGCTTTTCCTCGACGGTGCGGCGCCGCGGCAGCCGGCGCACCGTGAAATAAAGGCCGGAGGCGTGTTGCGACCCTTCGAGCGAGGCCGAATAAAGAGGCTGCACCGGTACCTTGTCGCGTCCGCCGGGATGATGCGCGTAGACCTCGAGGAGACGATGCGGTTCGTAGTCGAGATAGTGGCTGCGATCCGGAACCACGTGGTACTCGTGCTGGCTCGACTTCAAGGGAATCCGATCGGTCGTCTTCTCGAACAGATTGATTGCGGGCGCCGCATAAAGAGCGAACATCTCCGGCTGCACGGCCGCCGCAAGGCGCGCATTGACCTCATCGAATGCAAACAACACGTCGACAGTCTTGGCCTTAAGCCGTGGCATCACGGCGTCGAGGCGGGTCAGGTTGAGGCCCAGAAACTTACGGGGAAACACGAAGAATTCGCGCAACAGGTCGAACCCTTCGAACACCCGATGATCGTTCTGGAACAGCGCATCCTCCCGCTCGAACCCGACTTGGTGGAGGCATTGCGCCGGTGCCGGAAGGACGATCGGATCTCCGAACTCGTCGAGGCAACGAAAGTAGACGGCCTTGCAATGCGCGAACATCTGTTCGTACAGCGCAACCGAATCGGCCTCCGACCCGACGAAATACAGCGGCAAATTGACGGTACGGCAGCCGGCGAACAACAGTTCGGGTTTCTTCAGCGCCTCGGCGTCCGATGGCTCGTCCTCCCTTCGCTCGGCCGAGCGGTGCGTGAGGGTGAGCCGCATGCCGGCCAAAATCTCCCTGCCGACGGGCACCCCGAGCGCCTGCAGCGGCGCCGGCAAGGAAAAATACTCGGCGCCGGTGATCTGGAACGGCCAAATCGTGATTGGCGCGCATAACCGATAGCGGCATGCGATCTGGCGGTCGAGCTGGCGGAAAGTGGCGTCAAGATAGGAGCCGCGGCCGATCCGGTGCCCGTCGCGCAAGGCGGCGTCGCCGAAGGTCGGGGAAGCCTTCACCAGCATGATCGATGGCGTCGGCGCCAGATAATGCGGGACGAGTTGTTCCAGCAGGTTGTTGGTGAATTCCGGAAATTCGTGCTTCAGCTTGAGTTGGACCCGCGCGGCAAGGAACGCAGCGCCTTCGAGAAGGCCGCCGATCAACGGGTCGATGCGGTCTTCCAGAATGCCGCCGAGCCGTTCCGCAATGCCCGGATACTCGTCTGCGAATTCGCGCGCCTGCTCATTGAGCAGCTGAAGTTCCCGATTGTAGAGGTCGAGAAATTCCCGGTTCATGGTTGCGTCACAAGCGATTGACGACGATCTTGCCGGTATGGATGACCTCGGCAATGAATTCCACCGGAACGTGGACAGGGTCGCACGTCAAATCGGCGCGGACGATGAACCGGATTTTGAGTTCGACCGGATCGACGCTGGTGTCGCGCGCGATGCGGAGCGAAGCCGCGGCGAGACGCGGCTCGTAATTGATGAGCGCCTCCTTGATTTCTCCGGGGATGTCGTCGACGCCGGCCTCGTCAATCGTCCGGTGGGCGATGTCCGGAATGCCGAAATTGACGATCGACTTGCGCACGTGCGGCGCGTCGGTCATGTCGATGGTCGATTCCAGCGCGATGGAATTGAGCAAGTTGTCGACGTCGCGGCCGACCTCACGCCGCAGCACCGGTTCGGTGATGACGTGGCGTGGCCGCAATCTCCGCCCGGCGAGGACCCGTTCTCCGTGTTCGTTGCGCAGTTCGATGGTCTGCTTGGCGTCCTTCGCCTCGTGGGCCGCACGAAACACGTGCATCAGCGGCGGGCTAAGACGGGTTTTGCTGTCCAAACGGGCCATTGTCAGTCCTCCCGTCCCCTAAAGGCCGCTATCCACCGCAACCAGAAAGCCGCGTAGATTGCGCTACGCGGCTTCCAAAAAGTAAGCCGACGATCTCTGTCGCCGCGCTAACGGCGAGATCCGGCGCCGGTTGCCCGTTAGCCGGCCTGGACCACCGCACCTTTGGTGCCGTCCGCTTTCTGCTCGGTGTACTCGAACTTGACCTCCTCATAGGACAAGCTCAGCGATTCGCTGATCGCGGTCGCATTGCCGTGGCCGCCGAGCGAAACGTTGCTGACGGTGACGTGCTTCATCGTGATCTTGAGAAACTCGAGCGCCTTGCCGTCGTTGCCGGTCTTCTTGCGGCAATGAAGAATGGCTTCTTTGAAGTGGTCGCCGCAGTTGAGCTTATCGAACAGTATGATCGAGGCCTTGTCGAGGTATTTCTGGCATTGCATGTCGCCGTGCATCACCTTGCCGGCGCCGCCACCCGCCCCGACATGGTGCATCGAGGAATTGGTCCCAGTCCAACTCCAAGAGTCGATATGGATCGATTCCTTGAACTGGTCATCCTGCGATTCGCCCTTCAGGTCGGGACCTTTGATTTCCAATAGATAGTCAGAAACAGCCATATAAGTCTCTCCTTTGCTTGCAGCACGCTGCTGAAGTGAAGTCC
>WNFR01002702.1_pt1 | contig 40051 bp, 38 predicted proteins | sample 5400221 | NCBI WGS metagenome assembly WNFR01 (sample SAMN13153357, study PRJNA577476) | soil metagenome | isolation source: 40 cm soil under Madrone tree | place: USA:California | collected 2016-06-14 | reverse complement strand
TATTCTTTGCCATTGGGATTTTTGCCGGTCGCATCATAGTCTCCCGCTAAACCTGAGCCACCAGTGCGTGTCGCTGTTTCTGTGCCCGCTTCGTTAGTTCCCCAGTAGCCCCACTTCCCGTCCAGCGCGCCGTCGTCTGCAATTTCATAGTCAACCACGCCGCAGCCTTTGCCGTTTTCGCCATTGGCAAACGCCACCGCGACGACGTTGCCGTTGGTCACGCCGACGCCGTCGTATTGGGTCCCGGCGTTCCAACGAAACTGGTAGACATCACCATGCTGAATGATCTCGAGCGTGCCTTTGTAGGCGCCGCCATCCGGGTTACTCCCGACTACGTCGTACTTGCCCGCGATGTCCGGTGTGGCGTGCTTGCGGTTTGTGCTGTGCTGCGTGGCCGCGCCGCTGGTTGCACTGTTGCCGTTCTTCGGAGGATCCGTCTTGCTAGTGGTCGAGGAGCTGGCAGTCCCTTTGCAGCCGATGGCGAAGGCAAAGAGCAATGCGAAACCAAGAGTGGCGTGGGATCCCGTTTGCAGTTTCATAGTCGTCTCCTTATGGATTTCAGAAATAGGATGGTGACGTGCTACATCGGCATAGACATTCCCGGCGGCATTCCTCCTCCTCCAGGCATGTCCATTCCTCCAATCGGCGTGCCCGGCGCCGGCTTAGCGCCCCCGCCCTCGCCTCTTGAGCGCAGCAGCGAGGGATCGACATTCTTCAATCCGTAAAGCGTCTTGTAAAGGCCCTCGCGCGCAACCAGTTCTTCATGCGTGCCTTGATCCACGATTCGTCCTTTGTCGATCACCAGAATCCGATCGGCGACGTCGGCGACAAAGTTCAGATCGTGACTAATCACCATACAGGTGCGTTCGTTGGCATATTCACGAATCACCAGAGTCAGGCGGTTACGCTCTGTCGCGTCCAGGTTCTCGGTCGGCTCATCCAGCAGGAGCACCTCCGGCTTTCTCAATAAGCAACGCGCCAAAGCGATCAGGCGCTTTTGCCCTCCCGACGGCACCTGGACGCCAACTACTGTGTCGTAGCCTTTCGGCATTCTTTGCGGATCAACTATCACGTCGTGGATGTGCGCCAACTTGCACGCCTCTTCAATCTCGGCGTCGGTAGCCCCTGCCCGACCAAGCCGCACGTTCTCTCGGATCGTATCCTTGAGAAAGAAAGGAAACTGCGCCAGCTTCGACACCTGTTCGCGCAACGAATTGAGGGTCACGTTGGAGATGTCCTTGCCTTCGAGCAGAATGCGGCCTTGCTCCGGCTCGAGGAAACGCAGAATCAAATTCATGATCGTGGATTTTCCGCAGCCGATGGGACCGACAAACGCTATGGTTTCGCCCTCTTTGATTTCAAAGGAAACGCCGTTCAGCACTTTCTGCGTAGGCGAGTAGCCAAAGACAACATTTTCAAAAGTGATGTCACCGTGGACTTCGCCCAGCGCCACCGCGCCGGGCTTTTCCACCACCGTTGGTTTCGTGTCGAACAGTTCGTAAGTTGAGACGATGCCCGGCACCAGCGATTGGTACATCGTGTAAGAGCTAATGAGTCGCTGCACCGGGGTAAAAAGGTTTGGCGCCATTTGCATAAAGACCAGCGCGCTCGCAAACGTGAGTCCCCACTTTTGGCCCAACAGAATGGCCGACAGGAGAATCAGCGCGGTGGTCAAAGAAATAAGCACCTGCGCGCCGCTGTTGCTGAGACTCATCCAGGCAGTTGTGTTCGCCGTGTTTTTGGCGGCGATCCGCGAAGCTTCCCGAAACCGTTCGTTTCGTTTTGGCTGTGCATTGAAGACCTGAATATCAGAGATGCCGTTGATGGTCTCTTCCAACTCAGAGCCCAAATCGCGAGAACTCAAGTTAATGCCCATCGCCCCCTGCTGCAGTTTGCCGCTGGTGAAACGGAACATGAGCACTGTAAAGGGAGCGAGTACGAACAGCACCAGCGTCATTTGCCAACTCAACGCCAGCAGATAGCTAATCACGATGATCAGCACGATGGCGTCGATTACCGGCGTCAGCAGGACCTGGGTAAGTAGTCGCTGCACGGCGGTGGTCTCTGAGAGCACGCGCTGCATTAGCGCTCCGGTTTGTCCACCCATGAAGAAGTCGAGGGAAAGCGATTGGATGTGTTCGTAAAGTTTCTGCCGTAACCCGGTGAGGATTCGTTGCTCTAGATTCGCATCTACCCAGGCGCGAAAAATATCCAGAACGTTGCGCAGCACTATGGCGCAGGTCCAGATAATGAAAATCGTGGTGAAGGACAAAGGCGTCGCCAACCAGTCAGAGATGAAAGGTATAGAAAACCCGCCACCGTCCCCGGTTTGCGCGGACCTGTCATAGAACGAACCGGTCACGCTCCATACACGGTTCCAATCACCACCCTTCGCCACATCGCCGAAGAGTTTAATTAGTGGACCAAAGGCAGCGGCCGCCAGAAAGGGCAGCAGGAACATGATCAACGAAAGCAGAAGTGACAGGGCCACCATTGCTTTGTGCGAGCCCAGAAGTTTGAAGGCGCGTTTGAGATAAGGTCGAGCGTTCATGCGGGGCATTGTCTTCATCCGGATTGGACCGCTGTCCGGGCCCGGGATGGGTGGTTCGCCTGCGGGCAGATCAGGAAGTCCGCCGGGCGGCAAACCATCTGGCGGCAGTCCCTCAATCGGCTGACCGCTTCGCATTTTTGCGGGCGTCGCGTCGGGCGCGCCGGGAGGCGGAGTTTGGGAACTCGACATTATGATCCTCTTTCAGCTGCGTGGGAGTGGAAGATTAGAAAACCGAAGATGTAGCTACCACAAAACGCGGCTGGCGGGCAAGTATTTCGCTTGCCCGCCATCAAATGGTTTGCCGCAATAGCCGTTCCGGAAAGCGAACGCCACGGCGAGGAAATCTTCCGTGCGAATGCTCAGCCGGTTTGGCCAAACATCGAGCGCTTTTAGCAGTAGCAATAGTAGTAATGCCACCAGCAGCCGTAAGCATTACAAAGAAGCTCCCGACAAACGCAGATAGCGCTATACGCTTGAACTTCACCGAGGCTTTCAGCATTTTCGACCTTGACGGCATCGGCGCCGCTGCTTTGAGGAATCTCAGCGCCCGCAGTCTTCTTGCTCTCGGGAAACATCTGAGCTGCTTTGTCGCCAGTGATCGCATATTGCGAAAGTACGCTATCAGGGACGTCGTAAATGCTTACCTTATTGTCTGCTCCGGGCGTAGAAGTCAAAATCGCCATTGTTGTCTCTCCTTTTGGAATTAAGTCTGGAGGAATTTGCCATTCCTCAGTTAAAGCGCCTGGTAATGAGCCTCTTCGGTCTCATGACCGCGGCCCTTTCGTCTCCGCGCGAGCCAGTGCGCGGAAACTTAAACCTGGAACCTGAGCCTGGCTCGAATCCCGATCTTCAATCTCTATCTGCTCGCTCTTTGATATGCCGGGGAAAAGCCGTCTAGGCGTTAGCATTTCCCTGATACACGGCTCAGAGGCAGCTTTGGCAAAACCAAAAGTTTGAAGGCGGGGCATCCTAACAGCCAAGACGTGATGAGGCAAGCTTTTTTGCGCAACGGAATCGGTTTCTATTCAGATTCGTCCAGACATTGCCACAGCGTCCGTTCAAAACCGGGGTCCTCGCCGCCGGGTCCTGCATAGCGCACCACGCCGTGGCGATCAATCAAGACCGCCGTCGGTAATCCATTTGCGCCATAGACCGCCTGGAGGCTCTCGTCCTCAGCGACTCCCACAGCAAAACTGACTTCATGCGTAGTTACCGCTGTATCCATTAATTGCAATTCTTCTTGCTTCGATTCGTCAGTTCCGCCGTACGCCATGTAGTGGCGCGTGATTGCTATGATTTCCAGTCCGCGGGTAGACGCTTGATCGTGGAGTTGTCTCAACTTCGGAAACATCTCCTGACATGGCTTGCACCACGTTGCCCAGAATTCCAATAGCACGACTCGACCGCGCAAATCCTCAACGCGCACTGGTCCGCCATTGATCCAGGTCTTGATGGTAATCTCAGGAGCCTTCTGGCCGATCAGGGCAATCTGGGTGGCGCGGTCCCGGATCTGCAGATAACCGCTGGTGGCTGCGCGCTTTTGCGGCGGGGTGCCGCTCGCTTGCATGATCTGGGAAATTCTCTCGGCGAATGCGACTTCGGCCGCGAGCATATCGCGCGCCGCTTGATTCTGGTCAAGCGCCAGGTAGACATCCGACAACATCATTCCCAGGCGGATGCGCGTTTGAAATTCGATCTCATAAGGTGTGGCCCGCGCCGCACCCAATGCCTTTTCTAACACAGCCGCGGCGTCAATCAACTTGCCGCTGCGCTGAAACTCTGAAGCTTGATCCAAGCCCGCCGCAACCGAGGCTTGCGGCGTTGACGTGACAGATTCAGTCGACGCTTCCGATGGGATAGTCATTTCCATTTGGCTCCGTTCGAGTGACGCAATATAGCCGTCTTAAGTAAGCGAGAGCAAGCGCGGGTTTTATTTGCGAATGTTCTATCCTGGCAGACGCATCTTGCGCGTGATACACGGGGCGGGTCGAGCAACTCCAGTGGCTTACCTTGCCGAGGGAACTCACGCTCGTGCAACTCTAATCGCAGAATGCTTGAAAAAGTTGCTCGCAACTGGCTTTGCCTAATAAGTCAGACCCCGGTATGAGTCTTTTGACCGGCGGGTTACTCTTTGGGCAAGTCTGCGGGCCGGGTTCTTACCATCTTCCAGCTGCGACGAGGACCATCATGTCAGGCTTATCATGCTCGACTGGCTCGTTGGTTTCGGAACAGTGAATCTGAGCGACGGCCTGATAAAACTCAAGCGGTATTCCCTGCGGATATATGTCGCTGACTCGACGCACGTCGAACGACTCGTCCAGTGTTATGCGGGTGAGCGCGTCATGAAAGTTGCCACAATTCCGGCAGAGTATGTAAAGGTCGTATTTGGGCATCGACTGGCAGCAATCGCCGTAGGGCAATCCATAGGCCAAATGAAAAGCCTCAAAACGTGAGGCTTCGCCCTGTAAATGTCGTGAATTCTTCGCGAAGTATCGAAACATCATGAATTAGCGAAACTTGGCGGGATCGTTTGTGAGGTCACATTGATTTGAACCGGTACTTGTTAATCTTGAGCGATCTAATCCTCGACTCCAGCGTAGACGGGGGGATTCCGAGCTTCGCTGCTGCTCCTGAAGATCCCGCCACCCGTCCTCTGGACTCAGCCAACGCGGCCTCAGTTATCTCTTTCGCACTTCTTAGGAGTTTCGAAGGCATTGGCTGTCCAGAGGACGTGATTTCATAAGAGCCGCGGGTGAGCCATCTCTCTTCCACCAATAGGTTCTCGTCGTCGGAGAGAATAATAGATCGCTCGATAACATTTTGTAGTTCTCTAACGTTGCCGGGCCACGTGTAAGACTGTAAAAAGTCCAGCGTTTTCGCATCGACACGACGTATTTTCTTCCCGAATCGTTTTGCGAATCGTTTCAAGAAATAATCGATAAGCAATGGGATATCTTCCGATCGCTCGCGCAAAGATGGGATTTCAATTGGGAAAACATTCAGCCGGTAAAACAGGTCGCTGCGAAAGGAGCCACCGGCGATTGCCAAAGGCAAGTTGCGATTGCTGGCCGCAACCACCCGTACGTCGGATTGAATTGTGTGAACTCCTCCGACACGCTCAAATTTGTGGTCCTGGAGAACCCGCAGCAGCGCAATCTGGGTTTCAAGAGGAAGCTCACCGACTTCATCTAGAAAGATCGTGCCGCCGTCCGCCAGCTCGAACCGACCCATACGTCTTTGGGTTGCGCCCGTGAAGGAACCCTTTTCGTGACCAAATAATTCAGAGGCGATCAGTGACGGTGGGATTGCGGCACAATTGACCTTCACGAACGCTCGGGAGGAGCGCCGGGACCGTTTGTGGATGGCGTGGGCGATGAGCTCCTTGCCCGTTCCTGTTTCACCGGTTACCAGCACCGTCGAGTCCGTGGTGGCGACCTTGGATAAGCGAGTAAGTACTGCTTGCATAGCAGGAGAAGTACCAACAATCTCCTCAAACATCCAGGATCGGTCGATCTCCGCTTTGAGAGCTAAATTCTCTTTGTAGAGTCGGTCTTTTAACTCCTTGATTTCCTCTTCAGCCCGCCTTCGATCATCTATATCGTGGCCTGCCGAATACCACTTAACGATCCTTCCCGATTCGTCTCGAAGCGGCACCGTGCGAACAAGAAACCAACGATATTCTCCGTCAGCCCGCCGCATGCGGAACTCGGTCGCAAGCGGCTTTCCAGTGGCCACAGCCGAGAGCCACTCCTCCGTTACCTTTGGCTCATCTTCGGGATGAACTACGATCTTCCAGCGCCAATCCTTCAGATCCTCCAAAGAGAGACCGTAGTATTCCAGCCAACGTCTATTAACGTAATCAGCGGAACCGTCAGGAAGAGTTGTCGCGACCATTGCGGGAATTGTGTCGATCAGGGTTTTGAGGCGAGCTTCGGCTTGCTTGCTGTCCTCAATGTCGGTCCGCGTACCGTACCATCGAATGACGCGGCCCTGTTCATCGCGCAGCGGGATGAGACGAATTAGAAACCAGCGATACTGCCCATCATGTCGGCGAAATCGTCCTTCCATTTCAAACGGGATTCCGCCAGAGAGCCCGCACTGGAGTTCGTCGCCGATTCCTTGCAGGTCATCCGGATGGACCAACCCAGCACGAACGTCTTTGGGTTTAATGTCTTGCAGAGTAAGGCGGTAGTATTCCAGCAACACCTGATTCACATACAGAACGTCTCCATCCGAGCTCAAAACGAAAATTTGCTGCGGAATAACATCTACAAGTTGACGAAATTCCATCTCTGGGAAGTCGTCGCTTCGCTGCTTCCCTCGTTGTCGATCTTCCATGAGTTGTAGTCGCTAAGCTTGAACCTTCCTTTCCAAGTTGATCTCAACAAGTCATCGCCGAGACAATCCACATACGGCGTGCCTGTAACAGAGACCCTCGGCAGATCAAGACCTCAGTTCTGTCTTCGCGCTCAATATTACCCCGTGAAAGCGTTTCGGCTCTAGCTCAATATGAGTTGGGTAGTGCGCAGCCGGTAATCTGCCACAAGCATTGTTAAGCGCTCCACCGTTTTTGAATGTCCATGGACCGACTTTTGGACGGCCTACCTGCATCTTGGGAAATCTGGACATTTTAGGCAAAGCCTTCGCAACTGTATAATGCGCTTCGCAACTATCATCGATGTGCAGTGTGGTTTGGGAGCCTGAGTCTTCAACAGCTAACGGCTCATTCCTTGATCGTCCAGCTAATTTATCTTCGAGTCCTGAGAAAGAAAAAAACATGAGCGACCAAGTTTCTGATGAAGTAGGAGGGACGCAGCCCGGCGGCAGCGCCGGCCGGAAGTCCTTCGCCACCCAGGTGGGTGACGTTGTCAGTAAAATAGATGTTTCAAACTCTTTGAGCGCGCCGCTAAAGAAAGCCATCGACGATCTGCTGCAAGTTGCAGCTCAGTCGGTGGGCTCAGCGGTCGCATCCGTGCTGGTGCGCGACGGCGACGAAGGAGGCCTAAGGTTTCTGACCGCGACCAGCGGCGTTTCCGAAGAGTTGCTGGCGTTGCGCCTGCCCCCGGGCGCAGGCATAGCCGGATTGGTATTTTCGACCACCCAACCCATGGCGGTCGCCGATGTCTCGAATGAGGGGTCGTTTTGGTCAGAGGCTGATCGACGCACGGGATTCAAGACAATTACCTTACTGGCAACGCCGCTGCGTGACCATGGTGAAATGGTCGGCGTGCTGGAGTTCGTCAACCGTCCCGGCGAGCCGCCGTATCCACCATTTACGCCGGCCGAGATGGATAACGGCTCGCGCTTTGCCGACGAGATAGCTCGTCTGGTCGATGCGTACGAACTTGCTCAATTGTTTGAATCTCTTTTTGATTATTCAGTGAAAGCTTCTTTGGGAACGACAGCGCCGGCTGGTCGCGAAAGCGATGTGCGCGCGTGGCTCGAACGCACTCCGGCGGCCGCTGAGCATCGCGATCTCTTACTGTTGTGGGTGACCTTACGTGAGATTGTTGGTTGCGGGACCGCCGAAAGACAATTGTGCCGGGACTTGCTGGACATGATTGCGCGCTTCGTGAGAGGGCGATCCGGAAACGGTGGTAATTTCGGATTTTGAAGATTCACGTTGTGAGAAGGAGATCGCCAAATGGTTCTTGAGATTACGGCGGAAGCGACGGAGACGATGAACGATCTGTGGGCCGCCATCCAGCCAGAGGCTATCTGGAACGGCCGCAGCGGGCGTGGAGTCCGCGTAGCCGTCGTGGACAGTGGCATAGATACAGAACATCCCGATCTGAAAGGCAAAGTAAAGGAATCAGTCGAAGCCGTGGCAGAAGACGGGCGCATCGACTTTCGTCCGTCGACCTCCGGCGATCAAGCGGGACACGGCACAGCCTGTGCGGGGATCATCGCCAGTGTTGCGCCTGACGTGGAACTCTATAGCGTGAAGGTGCTGGGACCGAAGGCTTCCGGCTCTGGCGACATGTTTCTGGTGGGCCTGGATTATGCTATCAAGCAAAAATTTCAGGTCATCAACCTCTCTCTGGGAACAACAAAGCGTGAGTTCTTTGCTCCTCTGCATGAGCTTTTGGACCGCGCCTACCAGTCGGGCTGCATCGTGGTATCGGCGGCAAACAACCTTCCTTACCCCAGCTATCCTTCAATCTTTTCCTCATCGGTCGTGTCCGTGGTTAAAAGGTCAGGTGGCGATCCGTTCAATTTTGGTTATCGCTACGGGCAAGTGATCGAACTCGTCGCCCCGGGCGTTGAAGTTACAACTACGTGGCCGGGTGGGGGCTATCGACAACTGACCGGCAACAGCTTCGCATGTCCTTACGTCGTCGGCATCATTGCGTTAATTAAGGAAGCTTACCCAAATCTGACGCCTTTTCAGATTAAGTCTGTTCTCTACACGATCGCTCAACGCAACAGAGAGAAGGCCGCGGCCCTCGCCCAGAGTAACGAGGCCAGCAAGCCACAAGCGTGATTACGACTGGGCGTTTCCCCTCAACTGGCTTGAGTCGCTCTGCCTTAGTTCTCAGGATTATGTTTCTGGTTTCTCGCTGGGACGGATCCTTCCGGGACAAATGCTTCGCCAAAAATTCTTCGGCAAAAACGTGTCGCTGAGCGCGTCCCCAGACATGGGGAGGGAAGTATTGTTTCTGTCAACTATTCGAGGTGTGATAGACCCGACCGCAAGGGAGGACCTGGTCTGGCGGCTGAGCCCTCCCTAACGGTCCCACCCCAGCGGGCTGCCCGGCCGGGGACCCCGGAGGTCGGGCTTCTGATACGAGGCCTTAGGCATTCGGTGAACCGCTAAGTCGGACGCTTATTGTTCGCCAAGCTCTTTGCCAATATAATGAGCGCACTTTGCCAGACAGTCGCACCCGTTCCGAGACCTCGTCATTCGAAGCCGAGTCTCTCAATAATCTAGCTGCCTGCGCGTCTCAGGTGGATGCGATCTTTGCTGAGTGCGCGAAAGCGCATTCAGATTTTGATTTGTCGCCGGCCGAATTTCGCGACGCGATTGAACGGGCCGTTCGCAAATACCTGATGACTCAGCGGGCCACGCCGTCCAGGGAAGAGGTCGGGCGTTTCATTGGCGAGCTGCAGGATCGTGATCTTTATCTCGCCCTGGCGTGCGCGCGGGGTAACGAACAGGCCTGGTGGGAGTTTGATCGCCAGTACCGATCGTTCATTGAACGTTGGGCCCGCCACCTCGTTCGCAGTGGCTCGGATGCCGATGAGGTCATCGACTTTGTCTATGTCGAGCTGCTGGGAACCAGGGTTGTCGACGGCGTGCGGCAGTCAAAGTTCAGGACCTATACCGGGCGTGGCACGTTGCGGGGCTGGCTGCGCACGGTCATGTTGCATGCTGTCGTCGATTTGTACCGGGGCCGAAAGGACGAAATCTCTTTGGAAGAGTGGTCTGGGAGTGCCGAAGAAACGCGTGAGCGGCATGGCTCGCTCACTACGACTCGCGGCACTGAGGAGTTAATGCTGGTGAATGTAGTGCGCGAACGCTATCGGGCGGCGACGATGACTGCGTTGGATCAATCGCTGGCAGCCCTGGACGATCACGAGACGCTGCTATTGCTCTACTATCATGTCGAGGGTCTGAAGCTTCGCGAAATAGCCCGCATAGTCGAGCAGCCGCGCTCGCCGATCCGCCGCTGGTTTCAGCGACAGTCCAAATTGCGAGTCGGCCAATCACCGGGCCGGGTTCACGAATCGACGGTAATGCGTTGGCTGGAGAAGGTGTACAAGAAGGTTTCGGATCATTTTCACGCTGAACTGGCGAACAAGCATGGATTGAATCCCGCGGAAATCGAGATTTGCAAGGCTATTGCCACAGAAGATCCGGGGCAGGGCGTGCGATTTGAGGCGTGCGTTACGGACAGCGAAGGCTTCAATACTGAAGAGGCCGAAGGGCGGGTTGAAGGAGCCTCGTGAAGAAAAAGTTGACGGCACAAGAAGGCGGAACAGAGACGGAGACTATTCGCTACATGATCGATCAGCGTCTCAAGGCCCGTATCTCGGAACAGTCAGCGGCCCCGTTGGATGCGCACGTTGATGAGGATGCGATCTGCGCCTTTGTTGAGGGTCGACTCGAAGAGGCTGAATCATCCCCGGTGATCTCTCATCTGATCACCTGCGCGTCCTGCCGTCACACGACAGCGCTATTGATTCGGTTTGAGTCGCAGTTCGAGCCCGAGCAAGATCCAACTCCGGATGAGGGTCCTGGAAGAGTACGGCTGCTACTCGAAAGATTGGCTGCGGGTCTTACGTCATCTCTTGAAGAAGATGCTGTCTTTGCTTACCAGAACCCGGAACCGGATCAGACTGCGGAATTAGTTGGTGAAGAGACACCAGAGAAACCTGAAAACGGTAACTGAACTAAGTGGGTTTGTTCGCTCGGCTTCGTGTGACTTCGTGGATCGTTCTGGTCGGAGAGTAGAAAAACGCGAAACCAAACTAATCAGCGACAGTCCACTGATTCAGATGTGAGAGGAACACGGCCCGGCAAGAGAGGCCGGAAGACTCATCTGAAAAAGTTTGATAGGGCTTAACCCCATCCAACCTTACCACCTGCACCTCGCCGTTTACGAAACGGAAGTCACCGGTCATATTCGTAAAGGGAATTCCCTGTTCATTGTAGCCGTGCTCAGGCTCGATGTAATCGGAGTGCAAGCGGGTTTCCCACTCTTGCGCTGACAATTGAGTTGGCCGTGTTTCGGTGCGCACCTGGCCCTCCATGTCTCCGACCAGAGCGGCGCGATCATTGAACGCGAGTAAGAAATCCATAACCTTGATCCTCCGGAACCACCAAACAATAGGTGAAGTCCTGACCGTCCGTCAAACCACGAGGCCCACACGTCACGGGTAGTGTCCGACTTTGAAAAACGGTGTTCAGAGTACCGACTTTAGTAGGGCTTTAGCCCCGTGATTAGTGGTGCGCTCGGAATAAAGACCTTCCAAACGGTTTCCGATTGTGACGGCCACTAAATTCACCGCATAAAAAGACGGTGCTAATGACAGGGTACGGGCAACTCGCACCATTAACCCACGAGCGCATTCAACTTGCGCCATTAGTTTACCGAGTGGCAACATTGCTTTCCTGTTTCATTTAACAGAACGAAATGAAAAAGTCCCCAACTTCTAAACGCGTGCGCGCCGGCGTCGACACCGGCGGGACGTTCACGGATTTTGTTTTTTCCGCGGGTGGTGATCTGCGGATTTTCAAACTCGCCTCGACCCCGAATGATCCCTCGCGCGCAATAACTGAGGGTTTGCAACGCATTGCGGTTGAGACTGGTTCGTCGCTGGCTCAGATGGAAGTTGTGCATGGCACCACAGTGGGGACCAACGCTTTGCTGCAACGTCGCGGTGCGCGCGTCGCTCTGGTGACCACTGCCGGCTTTGAAGATGTGATCGAGATTGGACGTCAGGCACGGCCGGAGCTCTACAACCTGAATGCCGTAAAGCCTCCGCCGTTGGTTGCAAGCGACCTAAGATTTGGCGTGGGCGAAAGGGTCGCGGCTTCGGGCGAGGCGATCGAATCACTTCGCAAAGACGAGTTGCAGGAGCTTTGCGAAGCACTCCGACAGTCAGGTTGTGAAGCGATCGCAGTGTCGCTGCTGTTCTCGTTTGCTTATCCTGAGCACGAACAAAGAATCGCGCGAGCGCTCGATCCGCTGGGCCTGCCGCTTTCAATCTCGCACCAAATCCTTCCCGAATATCGCGAGTACGAGCGCACCTCCACCGTCACCGTCAACGCTTATCTGCAACCATTGCTGGGCCGTTATCTGAATCGCTTGATGAACTCGGGTGTGGAAGCCCAAACCTCTTCGCAGGGAAAGCAAAGCACAAAGCGCAAACTACAAAGTTCGCCTTTCCGTCTGAGAGTAATGCAATCATCAGGTGGAAGTATTTCCGCCGCCGCGGCCGCTGATGAACCCGTACGCACGATCCTTTCCGGCCCGGCCGGCGGAGTGGTTGGCGCATTGCAGGCGTCCCGCGCCGCCGGTTTTGAAAACATAATCACGTTTGACATGGGCGGCACCTCGACTGATGCCGCGCTGTGCGATCGCGAAGGAATGCGTCTGACCAGTGAAGCCATCGTGGCGGGATTACCGGTTGCTGTGCCGATGATGGACATCCACACTGTAGGCGCCGGAGGCGGATCGATTGCGCAGATCGACGACGGGGGATCGCTGCGCGTTGGTCCGGAATCCGCGGGCGCCGAGCCCGGCCCGGCGTGTTACGGTGGCTCTTTTCTGCCGACGGTAACTGATGCGCACGTGGTGCTCGGTCATTTTCCCGGCGCTGGTCTGCTGGGTGGTGAATTCAAACTCGATGAAGGGCGCGCCGGCGAAGCTCTCAACCGGCTGGCCGCCGAAATGAGCACCGCGGCGCGACGCCGGGTCAGTAGTCTTGCAGCCGCGCACGGCATAATCGATGTGGTTAATACCAACATGGAACGAGCCCTGCGCTATGTCTCGGTAGAGCGGGGCAACGATCCGCGCGATTTTGCGTTGGTGCCTTTCGGCGGCGCCGGGGGCTTGCACGCCGTAGCCCTCGCCCGAGCGTTACGCATTCCGCGCATCCTGGTTCCGGCTTCACCGGGCGCGCTTTCCGCAAATGGCGTTTTGACGGCGGACGTAGTGAAAGAACAAAGCCGCACGGTGATGCTGGCAGCCACGCGTGGTGCTGAGCAGAAACTGGCAGAAGTATTTCGTGAGATCGAGAGGCAAGCGCGCGCCGATCTTCGCCGCGAAGGCTTTGCGGAAAGCAAGCAGCGTCACGAAAGGTCCCTGGCGGTGCGTTATCAGGGCCAGTCGTTCGAGCTTCAGATCAAACAAACAAGTGGGAACATTGCTGACGCCTGTCATCGCGCTCATCGCGCCCGATACGGATATGCGCAGGAAAAGAATGCGGTGGAGATAGTGAGTGCGCGCGTCCGATCGATTGGGGTGGTGGAAAAATTGAAAGCTGCGCGATCGCGGGGCGTTGCTTCGCAAAGCTTTGCCAAACCGCACGAGATGACCGAAACGTTCTTCGAACGTAATGAAATTCGCGCCGTGGTTTACCGCAGAGGAGAAATCGCGACCGGCTCGCGCTTGCGCGTGCCTTGTATAGTGACTGAGTATTCGGCGACCACGTTGATCCCTGAAGGCTGCCAGGCACGAGTTGATTCGCGGGGGAATATCATCATTGAGGTTGGATAACCATAAGCATCCAAGGGAACCGCTCAAGCTGCACAACCTCAAGGTTAGGAAGGGGGGCTTGCCCCCGCTGCACTTATTGTTAATGCTTGTCAGGTTTCCAATCCAAAAGGCGCAGGGGCAAGCCCCCCTTCCTGACCTTGAGACCCGGTGACCTGAGTTTGCTAATGCTGTTTGTGGGATTATGAAGAAATTCGATCCAACGACACTGGAGATTTATCGCGCGCTCTACACTTCAGTCGCGGAAGAGATGGGTGTCGCCCTGCGGCGCACTTCGTTCTCGCCGAACATAAAAGAGCGGCGAGATTATTCCTGCGCGGTTTTCGACTCTTCAGGGCGTGTGATTGCGCAAGGCGATCACATGCCGGTGCATCTGGGATCGATGCCGATGGCGGTCGCGGCGGCGCTGAGGGAAGTTGAGATTGGCCCGGGCGACGTGGTCGCGCTCAACGATCCATTTGCGGGCGGCACGCATTTGCCGGACGTGACGTTAGTGATGGGAGTTTTCTCCGAGTCGGCAGACAGCAGACGGCAGGAAGCAGGAAAGAAGAAACGCTCGCCTCCTGCCGACCGCCTCCTGCCGACCGCCTCCTGTCTGTTCTTCGTTGCCAACCGCGCGCATCACGCCGACATTGGCGGCGCGACACCTGGATCGATGGGATTGGCCACCGACGTCTATGGCGAGGGAGTACGCATTCCCCCAATTCATATTGTGCGAGGCGGAGAGATTTGTGCCGACGTGATGAAGTTGATCCTGGCAAATGTACGCAGCAGCCGGGAGCGGCGCGCGGATTTCGAAGCTCAGATTGGCTCGCTCAAAACCGGCGCCGCGCGCTTGCTCGAAATTGTCGAGCGCCGGGGGACCAAAGAAGCCAGCGAATATGCTGCGCACCTAATTTCTTATGCATCGCGTATGATGCGCCGCGCTATTATCGCAATCCCGAATGGTACTTATCAGGCTGAGGATGCCCTGGATGATGATGGGATTAGCGAAGGCGAGATCCCGATTCGCGTGCGCGTGACGATCAAGGATGATCGCGCCCGAGTTGATTTTACTGGGAGCGCGCCCCAGGTTGCCGGGGCGCTGAATGCCGTCGAATCAATCACGGTTTCGGCCGTCTCGTATGTGTTTCGCTGTCTGATCGACAGTGACGTGCCGGCCAGTGCCGGCTTGATGGAACCAATCGAAGTCATCGCGCCGGAAGGGACGATCGTTAATGCGACTCATCCGGCATCAGTCGCCGGCGGGAACGTCGAAACTTCGCAGAGAATAGTCGACACGGTTTTCAAAGCCCTCGCTCATGCTCTTCCCGAACGCATTCCCGCGGCCAGTCAGGGAACGATGAACAACCTCACCATAGGCGGAATTGACCCGCGGACAGGAGCCGAGTTTTCCTATTATGAAACGGTTGCCGGCGGGATGGGCGCGCGGCCTGAGCTGGACGGCATGAACGCGACGCATACGCACATGACCAACAGTCTGAACACGCCGGCTGAGGCGCTCGAGTACTCTTACCCCCTGCGAGTGCGCGAGTATCGCATTCGCAAAGGTTCCGGCGGGAAGGGAAGGCACAAAGGCGGCGACGGATCCGTACGAGAGATCGAAGTACTGGCGGCGGCGCGCATGTCGCTTCTGTCTGACCGCCGCAAGCGCGCCCCATATGGGCTGCAAGGCGGCGCTGACGGCGCTCTCGGCCGCGCGTTCATAATTCGCGCTGATGGAAGTAAAGAACAGCTCGCTTCAAAAGGGAGTTGGGACCTGCGAGCAGGCGATCGCGTGCGGATTGAAACACCGGGTGGCGGCGGGTTTGGTGCTGGTTCGAAGCCGGAAAAGCGATCTACGAAATCGCACGAATGACTCGAAACAGGAATTTTCCTGGTGTTGCTTGGTGTGGTTTCGTGGATCGTAGTCTTTTCTCGTAGCTCGTCTCTCAGTGTCTGATTGATATTTCTTAGCGCCTTAAGATCTGTCTTTGCACCCTTGCGAGAAACAACCACTGTGGTTTTGGCAAATGAATCGCTTTGAATTAGACTGCATCGACGATCAGATCAAACTTTCTTTGAAAAGAGACAAACAGCGAGCCACATGAATAGTTCAGCGACGATGACCCGAAGCAATGAACCCGAAGATATCGACGTCCACAACCGCAGCGAACATCCTGGATGGTCGCGGCGCAGTGCCGGCTGGATCGAAGTAATCGCCGGCTCAATGTTCTCAGGCAAATCTGAAGAACTGATTCGCCGTTTGCGGCGCGCGAAAATCGCGCGCCAAAAGGTCCAGGTGTTCAAGCCTGAGATCGACGAACGCTACTCCGACGATCACATCGTCTCGCATTCCGAGATGAAGCATGAATCTGCCAACGTACGTACTGCCGCCGATGTGCGCGCTAGTGTCGAACCCGACACCGAAGTTGTAGGGATTGACGAAGCCCAGTTTTTCGACAACGAACTGATCCAGGTCGTCAATGAACTCGCGGCACAGGGCAAGCGCGTAATCGTGGCCGGGCTGGATCAGGACTATACCGGCAAACCCTGGGAGCCCATGCCGCAACTGCTGGCGGTTGCCGAGTACATCACCAAGACGCATGCAATCTGCATGAAGTGCGGGCAGCCAGCCAACTATACGCAACGCACTTTTGAATCCGAAGAGCGCGTCGCGGTCGGGGGCGAAGGCATGTACGAAGCCCGCTGCCGCCAGTGCTTCGTGCCACACGCGGACGCGCCGACCGTACATGAGAACTGACGTTACCTGCGAAATCCAAGCCCACGGAACTTTAGGCCGGAGTGTCTTTGCTAATCCCGGTCGGAACGTTCAAGGCATGATCCGGGCGGGTGGCGTGATTTCGAAATGGGCGTGATTGAGGTGCCCCTGGACCGCCCGGCACAATCCTTCATTGACAAGGACGGGATCGCTTAGGAAGACCTGGTTCGCTATTTGTTGAGCGAGGAAGGCTTTGATTAAAGCCCTCATCGCCGCTCGATCAAACACGCCATCCGCCACGGTTATCCCACCAACAGTTCCATCCTTATGAGGAAGGCGGATGTCTGAGGCCAGGCCGGCTTCGTGCCCAAAATGCGCGGGTGTGTCGCCTCCCTGCGGAAGGCTGGTGTCATTAATGTGCAAGAGGGCAGCTTGAGGATGTTGGGGCAGGAAAGTATCGCTGTACATAGCTCCCGTGGCGCTCAGCGTTTCCGCCATCCAACTGGTTCCGAAATCGTGATTGTCCGACAGGTCGGCGATGTTGTCATTGAGAAAGCCCTCGGCGACTGACCCCGCAGGCATCCGCTGCCAACGGGGCGCATTTACAGCCTGGAGCCACTTGAGCGTATCGCCGTTGACATCGACCCGGCCGTCATTGCGCGGATCGTTGACCACATTCAAGCCATTTTTCGCTGCCTGAAAGAGCTTGATGGCCTTGATCGCGATCGGTCCCATTACCGGGTCCGCAGTTATGAAAGTGAATCCTAACTCCACAAGTCGGGTCTTAACGGCCAGCACGTCATCGGGTTTATTGATGCCGTTAAGTCCGACACTGCCTTGAATTGTGATAGACATAATGCTGTTTCCCTTTCGAAGCTAATTCTGGCGAAGGTGTCGTGTCCGCCTCGTTATCTCAACCTGCGCGCCCGCGCGGTCAGTCGGCGGCAACCTCATCCAGCCCCCAGGTTTTGACGTCAAATTTGGAACCGTGCACGGTTCCCCTACCGGTGGCCAACGTCAGCTTGCGTTTCCTGACATCTTCGATGAACTGCGGTTTGCTGTTCTCGGCCACGACGTTGGCAATAATCATTCGCAGGTCCTGAGGGGTTGTGGGGGGTGTTTGCGCGACTTTGTTTTTGATGCGGGTACCCTCAGTTTGGTCGATCCCGCCGTTCTGGACGGCAATGTCAAAACAGAGCCCAAGTCCCAACTCGTTTTCAACCTTGAATCGCTCAACGTCGCGGGCTGCGATATTAAAGAAGTTTTCGGTGCGCTGGAGTTGCATTTCCTGCACCTGGGGATCCTGGCCTAACCTATCAAATGCCGCGGCCCACCCAGGCAGGATCCTGACTTTGCTGCTGCCGATGGAGATGCTGTTGGCAAATTGGATCTGATCCGCGTGAGAGCTATTCAGCACTGCGACAATCTTCGTTTCCAAATCCCCGAAAGCGGCACTGAAAACAGCCGGATGGGCGGTCCTGATCTCTCTCAAGAGTTTCCCGAGTTCGCCATTCGACAAAGTAAAACCGATGATGCCCCAAGTGATGCCGGCGCCGTCAAAGTTTCCCACGGCCTTGGTGAAGCCGGTGCTCTCGAAATCTGCGGTGATTTGAAGACATCGCTGTTTGAGATCAGGCGCCGCCGAGCCCATCAGGCTTTGCCACGTTTGCTCGTCAACCTTACCGGTGACGGGGAGCTGCTTTTGCTGCTGAAACTTCTGCAGCGCGGCCTCGGTTCGGTTGCCATAGACGCCGTCGGCGGTGTCGTCTAAGAGCCTCTAATCGAGTCTGCCAACCCTAGCAGAGGTTGCAGACGATGCTTTTATCGGCAACTTTTGAAGTCGCGCTAGTTCATCTATCAAATATGATTGGGATTCCAAAAATGTTTCATCCTGAGCGGCACAAACCAGGTTGTGTAACTGAGTAGACGATATCGAGGTCAATCGTGAGAATCGTCGTCGGTTTGGATCAGGACTATCTGGGCCAGCCGTGGGGCCGATGCCTCAACTGCTCGCCGTCGCCGAATACATCCCCAAGACGCACGCCATCTGCGCCAAATGCGGCCAGCCCGCCAACTATCACAACGCATTTTTGAATCGGAAGAGCGCGTCGCCGTCGGCGCCACCGGCATGTACGAAGCCGCTGCCAAACCGACTAGAGCGACCTTGCGCTTCATTTAGACTCATCAAGCGACTGAAATGCTAAACGGTCGCTGCGTGATGAAGTCCGAGTCTTTTGGAGAGAGAAAGGAAACCGGGTTCTGAGGGATGCTCTGGGATGCAAGCTTCTTGGTGATGCCTGTCATCAGAGTTTCGTAATTCGCGGGGGGGGCCTCCTTAAGGATCTCCAGTAGTGCTTGAGTGAAGAGACCGTTAGGTGTCCCATCGCGTGACTTCTCGAGATCTCGACACGCGGCCAGAGTGAGAAGCTCGGCTTTGAGTATAGCCTTCTCGCCTGAGAACAACCCATCCTTCAGTTTCTTGTGAATGTCGGGGCGGAGTTCAACGATTCTTTTCTGATCGTCTAGTGTGAATTCGCGGTCAATTGGATTCGCGGCGCCGTTCGTTTTCAAGTCATCTGGCCCGGAACCAGCACCGAAGAAGTGATGAAATGTCGGCAGGATCTTTCCGGAAAAGGTCGGCAACCCAAACTCTGCATTGAGGGCGTTGACATTCCCTGGATCCGGAAATAGCCCGGGAGGTTGAGGCGCGTGGTCGATCAAAGACGCAAATAAGGCGGATCCGGCGTGACAACAATCCGCCACTCCGAGGATGCGCACTCCTGGCGGGAACTGCGACCACAGGTTGCGGCGCAAATAGTTGTCGATCAGGATGCAGTCGTGAAGCAGTATGGTCTCGTCCTGACCATCGGGTTCGCCAATAAAATCCAAAGTTGGTTGAGTGCTTCCGTGGCCGGAGAACGTGAAAAGAAAGAGGTCTCCCTCTTGCATGTTTTGGTTGTTGGCAGCATCCAGTATCGCACCCGCGACGTTTTCGAATGTCGCCTCTTCATCCAGAAATATCCGAGATGTAAAGCCGTGATCCGTAGCAATCTTCAACATTGCCTCAGCATCATTGCGGCAGCCAAAGAGTTTCACGACACTAAACGACGGGTCAGCGTTATTAATACCAACGTGTACAGACAGCCCCTTGGCCATGGTTTTGCTCCCTTTCTTAATCTGTGACTGTCAGTCATACCCCCAATTCCGTCCCGAAATCGTGGGCAAGACTATGCTCAGTACGACGATAATCTTCATTCGATGTGGTTCCCTCATTCATGTGGCGGCGGATCCACGATGATGGTCATGCAGGGAATCATCGTTGTCCCCCTTTCGATGGGCGGCCCGGCAGGAACCGCTTTCTTCACTTCCAACCTGAATTGCTTGTTGGTTGGAACCGCCGTGAGGACCTTATAGTACTCCGCGAACTCGTCGTGTTTGGGGTCCAGGGCCGTGTTCGTAATCGAGTCGTTCTCGTAAAGGGGATCGTTGACGATATAAATTTCGTAGCTGACGCCGTCCGCGGGCTTTGTTAGCGGCAACGTCTCCAACTTGCCTTGATTGCGCCACGTCAATGCCAGGATTTCCTCGTCCTCCAGATATATGTTGGCCCCGATGAGAGCGGCGAAGGGTTCTAACGCCACATCTGCCATTCCGCGTTGCTTGAGGCTAAGCGCCAGGCCATCTCGGGTTTTGGCGGCAGTATGAAAAATGCCATCGTCGATGAATATACTTGGTCGGCCGGCCAACGGATCAATATCCAGTAGCCTGCGCGGGTTATTGGTCACCAGGTCAGGATCGACGGCAGGATTTCCGTTATGGAACGGCGCGGCGCCCATGTTCACGGCCAGAAGCAGGCTCTCCTCGCCTCTGGGCTGAGCCGCTGCTCCGGTATACATTTTGATTCCCTTGGGCCCCTCCGTGACTTTTCTGATGATGAGACCATGAATCGGTGGATCTTGCGCATCGTCGGGCCCCACGAATGCGAGCGCACCGACATGCCGCATCATAACCTCGTCCGGCCGGTCAGTTCTCTTGCGCCGCACCTCGATTGTCAGTTGGTGCGCGGAAGCGCTGCGGTGGACAAAAACCTCGCACGATCCATCCCCGTCTGGCTGAATGATCATGAGGCCGGAAAAAAATATCCTCACGGCGGGGGGGCTCGTCGGTAGAGTTTCGGCTGGTTCGAATGGCATTTTAAATTCTCTCCCTTCTCTTAGTAATGCAATTCCGACTCTTTTTGTTTGCATCGCCGTCTGGTTAATACGGTGAGCGTCCACCAAGGGCGAGGAACGACGCCCAATAGTAAGGATGCCGGTAGCGCTTGTCCTGACCCTGGATCATTTCAATCTGCGCGCGCCTCAGAGCCTGTGCCACCGGAAGGGTGTCGCGGATCCTATGCCTGTGAAAGTTGACCAACAACTCCGCGGACGATTCCGAGTCAACTGGCCACAGGCTTGCGACGACGACCGGCACTCTCATTGCCAGAAACGGACGCGCCGCGCTGATAGCCCCCTCCCCGGAATACTGTTGCTCAACCCCGGTTTGGCAAGCGGACAGAATGACCAGGCGGGGTCGCGACAGATTCAGGCCGTAAATTTCGTAGGATTGCAAAAAGCCGTCGGAGTTCTTCTGGCCGGCCAGGTGTGAACGTTCCGGAGTCAACGGAAACCCGGAAAGCATTTCTGAGCGGCTATTCAAGATGTAGTGCGTGGCAAGGTGGACTACATCGGCGCTTTGGATTTCAGATCTGATCGCCGTCTCCGTGGCCTCGCCTCTTAGTAGAACGCGGCGCTTATTGTAGAAAGCAGAGACGGCCTGAGCCTCCCGTGCGGCTGACGGCAGATCGGCGAGTGAAGCGAAATCGAACTTGTTAAAGCGTGGGTCACCCGCGATGAGCAGTTTCTCTTCGAAGGGGCCTGCCTTTCGCTCGGCTGCGGCTGACAGATCGGCGAAAGTACTGGAACTGAGAGCGATGCCGATATCGTAGTCCTCGATCAAGTATCTGGCGGTCGCCGGCGAGACCAGCGCACCGTAGGCGAGCCGGTTAAGTACCTTGTCGGGAACTATGCACAGGAACTTCGATTTATCCAGGAAAGGCTCGGCAGGCGCGATCAATATGTACTGGAGAATCTGCGTCGTGCCAGGCATCCTCTTTTGAACTTCAGCCAGGGACATGGGGTTGGCTACGGCGGCCAGGTTGAGGTCTGGCCCATCGCCCTTTTGCTCAACCTTCGCTCCCATCTGCACGGAATCTAATAGCGACCGCGCGCGGCTTTCTTCTGAGTACTCGAAGGCCTTGACGGGGTCCTTCGCGAACTCGTAGTGGATCGCCAGGTCGTAAACGCTCTGCTCCATGTCAAAGAAGCTGTTCCGCTGACTCTCAACAGTGATCCTTGAGCGATACAGCTTAGAGAGATCCAAAACGGTTTGAAGTTCCTCGCACACGGCCAGTTCGTCGGAACCTGCTGTGAAGCAGAGAAGTTTTCCTTTGTGGGCGACGTATTGATAATAGTCAAGATTCAGCTTTTCGTAGAGCAGGATGCTCTTGTCGTAGGCTTCGACCGCTTTGTCGCACTCACCCGCCTGGCGGCGGATATCTCCGAGCTGCTGCGAGGACTTGGCCATGATTTCGAGTCCGCCAGTGCTTTCCGGAATGCCCCGCCCGATCTCGAATGCCTGGGTCGCCTCGCTAATTGCCTCAGGGTACCTCTTCAGCGCGGCGTAAGCGGAACCGAGGTAGCCATATGAGCGAGAAATGTAGAGCGGGATCCCGGTCTCAAGAGCAAGGCTCAGCGCCTCTTTTTGGTAACAGAGAGCCACCGTAGGCAGTTGCACGGAATTCATGTCTAAGGCCATTTGCACCAGGATGCCCCATCTCTGCGCTGGAGCCGCCGAGGTTTCGCTCGCCAGCGCCAGTCCCCGGCTGAGATATTCCAACGATCTGTCGATCCGGTTTAACCATTGATTTACGTCGGCGAGTTGGGTCAGGCATTTCAACACACCGTTGACATCACCAGCCTGCTCGAACTTCGCCAGAGCTCGGTTACTGTAGTCGAGTGCCTTCGAGTATTCACGGCTGTCGGCGCTGACGTGGGCCAGGTCGAAGAGACATTGGGCGAAGAGCCAACGATACGCGTTTGCTTCACAATTGGCCGCCAGGCGCTTGAAGACGTGTTCTGCTTTGTCAAGGTCTGGGAGAAATACATAGCAGTGGGCTAGTTGGTAGTCGACGAATGCCGTCTCGACTGTGTCACCGGCCCGTTCATATCCCAACTTTGCGTCATTGTACTCGGCGATCGCCTCAGCAAACTTCGATTTTGTGAATAGCGCATACCCGGCCTTCATATGCTGGTGGGCATCCGCCAACAACGGTCTCAGTTTTGGGGACGCTCGTTCGTATTGCCTGACCAAGTCCGCAGTGAAGCGATCTCCGGCCTTGCTCAATTCGAGCTTCGCCAGGTACGACAAAAGCGACAGGGGAGAGTTGGGGTTGGTGGAGGCACTGCTAGTCTTCGATTCCAACAACGAATCAAGCAGACTGTTCGTCACTTGGTTGCCGGCCGACGTGTAATTCTGCCGGAGAATCTCCCAAGCGACCTTATCGTCCTGCGAGCGGCGAGCATCAAGGAAATTCCTGATAGCATTTTCGGCGTTCGGGGAGCTCTGGCGACCACTTTCCTCCAGCAGTTTGAGATTTCGCCTTGCTTCGTCAGCCCAAGGCGAGTTCCCGTCCCTCTGGAGATAATCCTTCCAGGCGGCTTCGGCCTGCCGCGGCAACATCATGTACTGGGAAACGAGAGCGCGATTGAAGTGTGCTTCAAGCAGAGAGCTATTCAGTTCAAGAGCCCTGTTAAGTTCCTCAAGACTTCGGGCGAAGGTCTCAAGTTCCTTGCCCTTGTCTGGTCCCGAACTTTGCACTTTTGCTTCTTCGAGCAGAGCGGCGCCCAAGTCACAATGAATCTTTGCGTTTTGCGGATCCAGTCCCAGTGCCGCCCTGAACTGGTCAATCGCCGGCTCAAACTTATGCTCAGCCAGATAGTACTGACCCAGAGCGTGATGAGATTTGGCGCTCGGATGGTCGGAAACCTCTTTGAGCAAAAGATTGGCGGCAAGGTCGCGCTGGAAGTAGTCAGTCTTCGCAGGCCCGCCGCGTTGGTTGGCGAGGGGCGCATAGTTGAAGTCGGAGAGGCGCGCTTCGAGCGGCCGTTCTTTGCTAAAGGCTGACCGTAACGCTACCAACCCCTTGTTAAGATCGCTTTGATAGAAGAAAACCCGCCAGATTCCAAAGCCCGCACCGACCACCACCAGGATAGATGCGGCTATTGCCAGATAAGGAGGAAACACCCGCCTTTTGTGAATATCCTTCTGTTGTTTTCGCTCTTTCAAGGCCAGCGCGAATTTCAACTTATCTCGCCGCTGGGTAGACCGGAAAAAATGCTCTTCCACCAGCTTGAGCTCTTCCCCTTCAAATCTGTCGGCAACGTAATCGTCCGTGATTTCATTGACGACGATGTCGTATTCCTCAGCAAAATCGGGATCGGTGAGCAGACGCAGTTCGAACTGCTCCTCGTCGGCCTCGCTGAGTTGGCCAAGCAGATATGCTCTTATTTCATGTTCTGTCTGGGCCATGGCTGACGCTCTGGGGGGCGGCACTGCTATCTACTATGTTTCCGGCGACACCTTTTGTTTGCTTCTTCTTGAGATTTTCAATGCATTGTTGGACACATCTTTCCAGTTCGCTTCTGATTTGATAGGCCCGCAGACGCAAGGCCCCTTTTGTAATGCCGAGTTCCTCGGCCATGTTCTTGTGCGTCTCAATTTTGTCGTGTCCTTCATAGACGTGGTAGTCAAGGATTATTTCCCGTCTCGCCCGAGCTAAGAACTGGAGGCAGCGCATGAGGCAAACATATTCGTCACTCTGATTAGTAATCTTGATGGATGCTACGGTGGCGCTTACATCGGTTGCGATTTCCTTAAGGCGATAACGTTCTAGGACGAGATTGCGAGCGACTCCGTAAAAGTAGCAAGCTGGATTGCCGACGTAAGTCTTTCTCAACTCAGGCGCTTTCTTCGTCACTCGCGAGATTACCTCATCGGCCAAATCCTCAGCGTCATTAAACCCCTTCGCCACAAAGATTCTGATGAGTCCCGCGCGGATGTTTTCATATTTCTGCGCAGCAACGTCGCGGTCAGGATCCAGCCATGCGAGCAAGTCATCGAAGGGTGTGTTAGCCAACTAATTCCTCAACGAGAAACTGCGATTATCTCTGAGATTCGCGCACGAGGCGGAATCGGACGCTGGACGGCCGTGAAGTACAGCGAGAAATTAGCCCAGACAACGAGCAATAGCAAGAGCTTAGGCTCGATTTGCCCAATAGCAGAAATCTACCTTGAAAGGCTGTCATCGGGATTTGAGCTGATTGAGTTCTCTGCCGCCCGTCTGGATTCTCAACGAACGCTCGTCGATGTCATTGATCGGAATGGGAAGGTGAGTTATCGACTAGAGGGTGAGCCCAATGATTTTTCTTTGGGTTTACCTATTGTCAATTACGAATTCATCGATCTCTTTCGCGATGACAAGAATCCCCAGACGCTGGACACGATGAAGTTTCAGATGTTCGGGTGGACGTTGATCGCCATTCTCATCTACGGGTATCTCTTCCTCTCCTCGATAAGCGCCAGCATGACCGAACTTCCCACAGTGCCTGAATCCATCGTTGTCCTGACAGGTCTCAGTCAGGGTGGATATTTAGCCGGCAAAGCAGTCAGTAATATGAATAAGCCAAGCTCATAGGGGGACCTGGACTAATTTCCCACACCTCGCCATCGGAACGCCCGGACATTTTTTGGGTTCAGGACTACACTCGGGCCCACCGCGCATGGGTTACGAAAAGAGGGGCAATCGTAGATCCCCAGCTTTTTAATCCAACGGGTTCCGGCTCAGCGAAAAGTGCCAGAATCCAATTCGCTTGGCAAACATCCATCGGTCATTCCATTCTCACTCCGCAAGAACCCTACCCATCCCCGTTCTAACCACACAAAGCATCCGCAGACTCGAATCGCGGACGCGGCAGTTTCGGTTCACGCTGTGTGGAGAGGTCTCCCCAAGGCTCGCGCACGGCAAAGTTCAAGAAGAGTAACGGAAAGGGAGACAAAATGATGAAGACGAATATGATTAGTTTGGTGGCGGGTCTCGTATTGACGATCGCGGCGCCCATTGCCATGGTGGCTGGCGGTATTCATCCGGGACAAACTCCGCAGGCCAAGGACGAGTACCGGCTCGAGGGACCATTCACGCAGGGCAACCTTACGGTGTTTCTGATTCACGGCAAAGACAGGATCAAGGGCCGGACCTTCATAACATTGCAGGAGGCTCTGGTGCAGAAGAAAGTAATCGTGCGCGAAACACGCTCGGTCAATGAACTGTCGATCGAAAACATTTCCAGCGAAGAAGTCTATGTCCAGTCAGGCGACATTGTGAAAGGCGGTCAGCAGGATCGCATGATGGCAGTTGATCTGATCCTGCCGCCGCGTTCGGGCAAGATCCCAATCTCTGCATTCTGCGTCGAGAACGGACGTTGGAGTAAGCGCGGCAGCGAGGAATCCACGGTCTTTAATTCCTCGGCGAACGTCATAGCGGGCCGCGAATTGAAACTGGCCGCGAAGAACGCGGAATCGCAGGGCGAAGTTTGGCGGCAAGTGGCCGTGGCCCAGGACAAGCTCAGTGCCAATACGGGCACGCGTGTGAATGGCGCCGCGTCGCCGACAAGTTTTCAATTGGCCCTGGAAAATGAAAAGGTGCAGGCGAGCGCTGAAAGCTATGTCAAAGCTCTGGGTAACGTCGTCAACGGCAAGCCTGATGTTATTGGTTATGTGTTTGCTATCAACGGCAAGATTAATAGCGCGGACGTTTATGCTTCCAGTTCGCTCTTCAAGAAACTTTGGCCGAAGCTGCTGCAGGCGAGCGCGATCGAGGCAGTGGCTGAATTGCGGCGCGGCGAAAAATTCACAGCACCTGCCGCGGCTGCCGTCCAGGGCTTTCTGGATGATTCGCCGAAGGGATCTGACGAGAAGCAGAAGGACGTTTCGTCTCGGGTGCAAATGGTCACCCGAGAGTCGAAGGAAAATGTGTTCTTCGAAACGCGCGACCGCGCGAAACCCGACACTTGGGTGCATCGGAATTACATTAAGAAGGACTGAGGCTGGGAGCGCGCACATCCTTGTCCGCCTGAGGGCATAGCGCGAAAAGAGGAGGAGCGAGGCATTGTGCTTCGCTCCTCATGTATTTTTCCAGGGAATGAGAGCGCGTTACGCGCGCTGGGGGACAGGATGTCCGCGCTCCGCATCGGCGCTCGATTTAATGAACCACTTTCGTCGAATACATGATGCCGTAAAGTTCGTCCTGATGCTTAGCGAAAGCGCCGTCATCTGTGGACAGAATCATCGTTATCAATTGGTTCTGTCCCGCATAGGTGCGGTAGGCCTGCCATTCCAGCCGACGAATGTCGCCCGGCGTCTCCTGCTTTGATTGGCGAAACTCCAGGCCGCGAAGGCCGTCGAGTTCGAGCCACTTTACTTCGTCGTACTTGCCATTCTTTTGCTCGGTCTTCGCTCCCTGATGCATTGCCTTGATGCTGACATCGGAAGGGAAGTCGGCGCTCATCGTTGAGATGTTGACGGAGAGAAATGCTCCATTGCCGCCATAGCTCAATGTCTCGTTCCGCACCTCTTCTTTTTTCCACGTTGGCGGCAGAGTCCAGATGATTCCCTGTTGGTCCCACTTCGCTTCCTGTCCATTCGCCAGCGCGGCAGTCTGGGCAGCCGTCGGCGCGGCTTTCTCGACGGGCTCGTTATCGATCTTCGACGGGTTACCCGACGATGACGTAGTGGATGAATTTGAATTTGAGGAACCGGACTTGAACTTGTTAGTCAGATTGCAGGCCGCAACCACCAACACTAAAGCGACGAGTAAGAAAACATGTTTCATCGGGTCACCCAATGTTTCTGGAATAGAAAGGCAAACGCCTTTTACGCTAACCAGGCGTAGGTGTCAAATGGTTTTATTAGCAGCGTGGGTGCTAACGAGAAAGGTCAAGAATGAAATTGCACCCACACTCCTGACCCGGGTGGTGTCCTGATTTTGGTTTCGTGCATTCTTCCCGCTGGGGAAAGGAACGATCAACGAACTCACACGAAACCTCCACGAACAAAATTCTCCGCTTCGTGTGTTTGCGTGGATCGTCTTACGTCTCAAGAGAATCTCTAGGATAGGGCCCCCAATCCTGACTCGCGTGTTTTCCTTTAAAGACGCGGCGCGTGCTATCCTTGCTTTCGAACCCCCGCCAGTTTGTCGCATGGTAACGGCCTACAGCAGGGCCAACACAATAGAGGTCAACTATGTCCAGAATCCGAAGCTCTCGAAATACATCGACGCTAGCGCTGGCGCTTGGAGTTCTGCTCGTCTTTGCCAACAACGCTTGTCAACCGATGTCGAATTCGAACTTGAACGCGAACGCCAATACGAACTCGAGCGCTAACACGAATTCGCAAACCAGTGCTGCCAATGTCAACTCGAATTCGGACAGCGCCAATAGTGGCCCAACCATCAATACGCGCGAGCCGGACAAATACAGCGCGACGCTGGTTTTCAGTATTGAAACTCAGGGCGGCGACAAAACGATTGGCATTCCGTCGCTCTCAGTGCAGGTGGCGCGCAATGGCGATGACCGCCGCGTGGAATTCAAACTGCCTGACGGTTCGCCGTTGGTCTATCTTGACCACAACAATCGTCATTATGTGATCCTGCCGGCGCGCAAGCAGTATGCGGAACTGACGCAGGAGGCGACCGGCGTGCAGATCCATAAGCTGATCACGCCCGGTCAATTGGTCGAGAACTTGAAGAACATCAAAGGCGTTGAGCATGTGGGCGAAGGACCGATGGACGGCCGGAGTGCCGAGAAATATCGTTACACCGCTTCCACGAATACGAACACCAAAGCCGGCGAGGTAAAAGCCGAAGCATTTGTTTACGTCGACAAAGAAACCGGACTACCTCTGCGGGCAGAGATACTGGCGGAAAGCTCTGGCGATGTTAAGGGAGTAAATGCGGCTCGCGTCGTGGCAGAGATGCACGACATTAAAACTGACGTCGCTCCGGCCCTCTTCGAACCTCCCGCCGGGTACGACCAGGTTGCTCCTGAGAAACTGCGCCAGCAGATTGATGCTTTGACCAGCGCGGTTGCGGCTATCTTGAAAGCGATGATGGCCAACGCAATGAGCGCATCACCGTCACCGGCGGCCTCTGTAAAACCTTGACCCGAACTTGATATTAATGATTAGAAATCTTCTGATACTGGTTGGTGGGTTGCTAATCGGCGCAATAGGGACCGCATACTTTCTAGGTACGCCGAGGGGACATGCCTTGCCCGGAGTTCCGGTGAGACCGCCCGACCCAACTGTCGCAACCACCGGCACGGTGGCGGTGACTGTCGACGAAAAGTTTTTCGACTCGCTGCTGGGTACGATCTTTAGCCAACTCGGCCCCCCTCAACTTAAGCTGTCGCAAATTCAAAATGAGTCTCAGGAGCAGACCCCGCTGCGGCCCGTTGCTTTTCAGAGCTCAACCTGCAGCGACGTACTCGTGCTCAATCCGGAAGGCGGCAACGTTAAGACCGGAGTGCGCTTCACCGGAGGCAAGATTACCGCGCCACTGGCTTTCACCGGCAGCTACAGCGTGTTAACTCAATGTGTGCAGTTTAAAGGCACGGGCCAGGCCACTGTTGACCTCTCGTTCGACCAGGCGAAGCAGACAGTCTTTGGCCAGCTGAACGTTGAGGATGTGACGCTTGATGACGTTCCACCGATTGTCAGCAGTTTAGTTACGGCATTCGTCCGCAAGACGATCGCCGAAAAGCTAAATCCGTTTGAGGTCCTGCAAGTTTCACAACTGGCCCTCTCGCTTAACGTCCAGGCGAGCAACGGAACACTCAAGGCCCGCGTCAAGGACGTGCACGCTGAAGTGCAGGAAGCCGCTTTGAAGTTGTATCTCACATATGACTTCAGCGCCGAGAAGAAGTAACGCAACCCGAGAGCCGGGTTTAGAGTTCAAGCTTTAGCTTGCGCCGTCCAATGCAGCAACCTAAAGGTTGAACTCTAAACAAAAAGCGAGCCGCTACCAGATTCACTCTTTCTCAACCGTCTCATCAACCGCAAAATAAATTTCTTTCAGTCATGAAATGTTTTGCCCTCTATTCCCATTCACCCAGCGAAGAAGGGAACCAGCGCTTCTCTTACAGGAGCGTTCATACGAATGGAGGACAACCATGACGAAGAAAGTTTTTGCGGTAATGCTTCTGTCGCTGACAATCGGGGCTTGTGAGCCGGCCAGCACAGAAAACAACTCGAATGCGAACAGCAACGCGAGACCGGCCGCGTCGTCACCGGCGCCAGTCTCGGCATCGCCCGAACCGAGCGCATCGGTCAAACCACAGGTCAAAGCCGGCGACAAAGTCAAAATCACGATCAATGGATCCGCCACCGACGCCACGGTTGTCAGCACGGACGAAAGATCCGGCAAGGTGACAGTCAAGGTTGCGGGTCAGAAGGAAGAAAAGACGGTCGCCATGGCCGACGTAATAAAGAACTAGCGGGCGACAGCCATTTCGGTGGCGCTGAGAGCGGGGATGAGGGCAACTCTAATGGGTTGCCCTCATCAAACGCTCGAAAGAAGTTTGGAGTGCGCCGGCAGAGCGAAGCGGCGACGGCGCTTTGGTTTGGAGTTCCGCCTTCAGACGGCTGATTATTTAGAGAGAAGCGCCGCCAAAGGAGGAACGCCAAACAATCCAGAGCGGTGTAGCGTTACGCTTGCCAGGGAACGCCAGAGATATGTCGCCCGCTAAGAAACTTCACATACTCAAGCAGGATGAATTGGATCGACTGTTAAGGTGGCTCGATCCTGATCCCGAGCGGGCTGGCCTGACTTATGAAAAGATTCGTTGGCGTCTGGTTGCAATTCTGGCTTCGCGCGGTTGTACCTGCCCGGAGGAATTGGCGGATGAAACCATTGACCGGGTGGCGCGCAGAGTAATCGATATTCAAGACTCGTACGTGGGCGATCAGGCCATATACTTTCTGGGTGTCATGAACAACGTCCATCACGAATACCTGAAACGGCCGATGATGCCGCGGCAGCCGGAACCTGATGATGACGTTGAGACGAAAGAGAGAACCTATCTCTGTTTGGAGAAGTGTCTGGAGAAACTGTCACCTAATTCGCGTCGAATGATCGAGCAATACTATGCTGAGGACGGGCGAGCGAAGATCAATTTGCGCAAGCGGATCGCTGCAGAACTCGGAATCGGTCTCAGCACTCTAAGACTGCGCGCATTGCGCCTCAGAGATAAGCTGCAAACGTGTATCGATCAGTGTCTTGTGTCAGAAGCCCGACCGTCACGGAGGGCTCAGTCCGATGGTTGAAGATCGAAACAATTCATCAGAGTTTTCCGACGAGACGATTCGCCGCTTTCTGCTCGGCGAGTTAAGCGAGTCGGAGCAACCTCTGTTGGAGCAACAATTGTTTACCGTCGCTGGTCTGGGCGCGCGTGTTCGCCTGGCTGAGATTGATTTGGCTGACGACTATGCGTTCGAAAGGCTGAGTATTGCTGACCGAATACTCTTTGAAGAAAGATTCCTGGTGACTTCCAAACGGCGGCGGGAGCTTAGCGTCTCAATCGCTCTGCGCCATCGCTTCTCCCGCGCCAGAGCGATGGCCGCGCAGTCAAAGAAGAGCACGGTCAATGAACGATGGAGGTATCTGTTCTTTTTCGAGCGGCCCGCCTGGAAAATCGCGTTCGGCGTCCTGATGCTCCTTATTCTATTCGGAACGGTTTTGCTGGTGGTAAAGGAACCACGACTCACTGAGCAAATCACTAACAAGATAGTTCCCAGACGGTCAGCTCCGCGCAGTTCGCCGCAGGAAATGCAACATCCGGCCAATACCTCGAGCCCGGAACACCAAACGCCCGCCGCGCCGATGCCGCTTCATGACTCAGCCAACCCGTTGTCTGAGAGCCTTGTGCTGTTTCCTTCCTCACCTGACTTGGGCAAGATACCGACTCTAACGCTCCCAAACGGTGAAAAAGGAGTCTTGCGCCTGAGACTAGCCGTGGCCGATCAGATGGTACGTTACAGGGCTGAAGTGTTGACTACCGACGCCAGGTTTGTTTTCAGTGTTGATTGGCTCAGTGGTCCGCCATTCAATGTGGACGTCCCTGCGAGCCTGCTGAAGAGTGGGGAGTATCAGATTCGGTTGAGCGATGCGAGGGATGGATCGAAGAAAGAAGTGGCCGGCTATTATTTCCGGGTGCGATAGCTTACTTCACGCGACTCTTCCGTCTCTTCAGAAAATCTATCAGGACGAATTGTGAGAGATTCGATGGGTTGGCAAAGTAGGCTTTGCCGTTGGTCATTGCCGTCATCTGCTTAACGAACTCGACCAGATAATAGTCGCTGGCCAGCATGAAGGTATTGATCATGATGCCTGCCTTGCGACAGGCCTGGACCTCGCGAAAGGTTGCTTCCACAACGTACGGGTCGCCGCCCATCGAGTTTTTATAGAGACGTCTTGATGCTGGGAGCGCGGACGTCCCGTCCGCAAATCCTCGCACTCGGCCAACCCCAGCCATACTCGCTCCTTCTACAAAGCACGCCGTCGGCTTTCCGTCGGTGACCATCACGATCTGCTTCATGTCTTTTCGTTGAGCCTGCAAAATGCGACGGGCCAGGCGCAGACCTTCCGCGGTGTTCGTGTGATACGGGCCAACTTGTGTCGTGGCGAGTTTCGCCAGCGGCAATTCTTCCGCGCTGTCGTGGAACAAAACAATCTTCAGCGAATCTCCCGGATACTGCGTCCTGATCAAATGAGCGAGCGCCAGAGCGACTTTCTTCGCCGGGGTAAAGCGATCTTCGCCGTACAGAATCATGGAGTGGGAACAATCAAGCATTACCACGGTTGCGCACGACGATTGGTAGTCGCACTGATGAACATGGAGATCGCGATATTCAAGATTGAGCGGGACTGAAAGCCCTTCGCGTTGAATCGCCGACAACAGCGTCGTGTTTACATCGAGATTGATCGTATCGCCGAATTCGTATGGCTTGCTGGCGGATTCAGCTTCGACACCCGTGGCCAGATGCATGGTGTCGTGCCGGCCGAGCGAACTCTTCCCTAAGCTGCCCAGCAGACTGCGCAGCGTTTTATAGCCCAGGAAATCCAGACCTTTCTCAGTAACTTCGAACTTGATGTTGCGCGGCAGAGGTTCTTCAATCCGGCCCTGGCCGTTTCCCCGCCTCATGTCTCGCCGCTGTTCGGATGTCTGCGGCTCTTCATGCAGAGTGAGATATCCTTCTTCGACCAGACGCTCGATCAATTGATTCAGCATCTCCTGAAGTTGCGAGCCTTCGTACTTGCCTTCGTTCTCGTCCAGCATCTGCTTAATCTGATGCTCACTGAGCATGCCCTGATCAATCAGAGCCTGTAACAAAGCGCGCCGCAAAGCGTCGAGTGTCGTGTCCTGCGGCGTGCGCTCGCGCGTCCAGTAGTAATCGTCATCGTAGCCGGAAGAGAGCAGGGAATCCGACAGACCTTCCATCAGGTCACCGAGATCAAGCGACCAGACATCGAGGCCGTTAAATTTTCCGTAGCGAGTAAAACGCATCTGCTAACCCTTCCGAGAACGCCAATATCCGGGCCGGCGACTACTGTGAGCGAAAGCAACTATCACAATCTCGTCCATGTTTTCATAGAAGACAATTGAGTAGGGGAAGCGTCTCAACAGGACTCGCCTGGCATTCCTATTCCTTGTGACGCCGGGAACAGGATTGCTGGGCAGGACGCCTGAACGGATTCGTTCAACGGCCTGATCGATGAGTTCGACGAAGGCGGTTCCCAGGCCGGGCTGTTTGCCTTCATACCACAATGCAGCGCTGGCGAGTTCATCCTCCGCGAGCTCGTGAACTCGAAGACCTTTTGTCACGAGTTCCCTAGCTTTGACTTAATTCGTGTCCGGGCGTCCTCCCAGCTCACGGTTTTTGCTTCGCCTGATTCAACTTCAGCAATCCGCCGTTCGATCTCGACCGCCCACGCCGCTTCGACGTCAGCATCTTCACCTTCGTCGAGGCTCGCAATCAGTTCCGAGGCAAGCCAGGCGCGCTCATCTGGCGGAAGCGCCAGCGCCGAACCGAGAATTGTGTCTGCTCTAGTGCTCATTGCGATTCAGTCTAACAAATCGGATTGCTTCCGTGAATTGTTAAAACGTCAAAGCCTCTGGCACAACGTCGACGGGGTTGAAGGTCCTTCCTTTTCAGCCAGCACCCCAAGCGTCGAGCAGGGACGAGCGAAAGACCTCGTTAAGCTTGTCACTTGTCCCCTTGTGCCTGTGGTCCTTTAGCTTCTTGTTCCCCAGCCGTCTTAGTTCATCCTTGATGAATTCACTGAGACGAGGGATTGCAGGGCCGCGGTCCAGTTCAGCGCCACTCTGTTTCCGCTGAATTAAATCAGCAATCGTCGCCTTCAGTTCGCCGTCAAGAATTGTTTTCTCAATCAACTCCCCAAGCGTCATTGGAACGATTTCCTCACACGCTTCGATCCACCTGATCGCCAAGACCGGCCGCAGAACGTAGAAGTATTTCTTTACCCAAACGATGTCGCCTTTTAGGTACTCCTTGAAGTTTCCCTGAGCCATGTTCAGATAGTGATGAAAGCAGGCTACGGGGGAGTAGTAATCAGGCAATAACTTCCTTAAGCGATCCGTAATATTGACGCTCTGCCGATAGATGATTGGCGAATTCAGCTACTCCAGCAACGGCGGATTAGATTTCTTTAGGAGTGCTAACGCCTTTCGAATGTCCCAGCCGCTCACGTCCAGTTCATCGGTAATTGGAACTTCAATAACATCCGGCTTCTTTTCAACATCAACCGACAGATACCAATCTCGGGGACGGACATAGAGGAATCTAACGTCATAGTCACTATCGGCGGAGGGGAACCCCCCAGGCGCGACTTCCAGACTCACAGGCGTAGAAAATCTTTACGCCCTCTCTTCGTTCAATCTCAGCTAAGGAAGTCTTGATGCGACCTTCCATCGCTTAGCTATATCTCCCACTCTCCGTCAAATCGTCGTAAATCATTCCCCGCCGATCCTTCTTCGCTTTCGTCACTGCCGTGTAACCACCTTCTTCGTTGCGGCTGATCTTGTTGGCGGCGTAGAGACCTTCGAGCGCGAACTCGCACGCGGCGACAGTTTGCGCCTGGTCCTTGCGGTTGAAGTCGAAAGGAATCAGCGCCGTGTCCAACAGTTCAGGCACGGATTCGAGCAGCAGCATGCACTCATCAGCCGAGGCCGTATCCGCCAGACGCAGATTGTTGCCCTCGTCAAACCAGCGAATTGTGCCGGCGAATTCTATGCCCACAAAATAACCCTCGAAGATTTCGCCGGACGCGCTCTTGATCAGATCCTTTGCGATTCGGTTAGCCCCGATTTGCTCGCCTTCGTATTCCAGCTCCATCTTGCCGGTCATTGACGGAATCGCGGCGTAGATATCGGCGATGCGCGGGACGATCGCTTCCTCGTCGGTTACCAGAGCGCGGCGCTCAGCGTTAGACACGACCGACTCCATTACGCTGATTGGTAACCGCTGTGACACGCCCGAGTGTTTGTCTATGCGCTGGTCGTCGCGCGCTTCAAAAGCGATCTGTTCAATGACCTCGCGAATGAAGTCAGGAATCAGCAAGCGATCCGCAAAGCCGTCGCGGGCGGTCCACGCTTCCTGCCGCGTGATCTGGATCCCCAGGTCGATTTCTTTGGGATAGTGCGTCAGGATTTCGGCGCCGATGCGGTCCTTCAAAGGGGAAATGATCTTTCCGCGCGCCGTGTAGTCTTCCGGATTGGCCGAGAAGACCAGCATCACGTCCAGCGGCAGACGGACCGGATAACCCTTAATCTGCACGTCGCCTTCCTGCATGATGTTGAAGAGGCCGACCTGAATCTTGCCGGCCAGATCGGGCAGTTCATTGATCGCAAAAATCCCTCGATTAGCGCGCGGCAAAAGACCATAGTGAATCGTCAATTCGTCGCTTAGGAGATGCCCGCCTTTCGCGGCCTTGATGGGATCAACGTCGCCGATAATGTCGGCGATAGTCACATCGGGTGTGGCGAGCTTTTCGACAAAACGCGCATCGCGCGAGACCCATGCAATATGCGCAGAGTCGCCATGCAACTCGATCATCTGTCGTCCATAAGCGCTAATTGGCTGAAAAGGATTGTCGTTGACTTCCGAACCGGCAATGATGGGAATCTCTTCATTCAGAAGATTCGTCAGCTGCCGAATGATCCGGCTCTTTGCCTGGCCGCGCAAACCCAGCAGGATTAGGTTATGCCGCGCCAGAATTGCATTGATAAGTTGCGGAACGACGGTTTCATCGTAACCAACGACGCCGGGAAAAAGTTTTTCGCGCGCCTGCAGCTTGCTAATCAGGTTTGCGCGCATCTCGTCTTTGACTGAGACACTTTTGTAGCCAGTCTCTTTCAGTTCGCCTAAAGTCCCTGCTCGTTCCATGGACACGATTCTAACCGCAAAGGACGCAAAGTTCGAACGCCAGAAAAACCCCGAGCGATTCTCTCTGCATTCCTCTGCGAAACCCTCTGCGTCCTTTGCGTCTAATTCTTTGCGCCGTCGGCGCTGAATAGACCTTCCAGGGTGTGTGAGACTAAGCCTTCGTCTGCCAGCTTCTCCAAATGCGCCAGCACTGCACGCTCAGCCATCGCATGAGCTTTCCGAGGGACGTCGGTGTAGACGCGGGCGACAATCTCTTTGGGACTCGACGCCCCCTCGCGCACGGCAGCGAGAATCAGTTCTTCGCGTTGCAGACGATGTGAGATGTACTCGTCGATCTTCTCATACGGATTGGCGACCGCCGGCCCGTGTCCGCCAAACAGGACCGACAGGTGAGGCAGCGAGCGCATTGTTCGCAGTGATTTGAGATATTCGCGCATGTTGCCTTCCGGCGGATCGATCAGGACCGATCCGAACCCGACAATGTTGTCGCCGGAAATAAGCGCGCCCGTTCGCTCGGCGTAAAAGCAGAGGTGCCCGCGCGCGTGTCCGGGGGTGTACAGCGCTCGCAAGCTAATCGCCGGTTCGCCATTCAACGTCAACAGTTCGTCGGGTTCGATAGAACGATCTACGATGAATTGATTCTTCAGTGACTCGCCGGTCGTATGGTGCGCCGCAACCGGAACACGTGTTCCATGCTTTTGCGTCAGATGATTATTCAAGGCTTCAACACCGGCCACATGGTCTGGATGGAAGTGCGTAAGAATAACCTCGCGCACGATTCTTCCCTGAGAGATCAGATCATCGATGCAGGCCGCGAGGGCAATTTGTTCGTCTTCATAAGGCGAACCGGGATCGATTACCAGGACCTCGCGAGAGTTGTAAATCAAATAACAGTTAGTGTGAGTGGCTGGGGGCTTTGTCGGCGTGCGCAACGGAAAGCAAATGTAGTTGGGATGGAACTCGATGCGACGTGTCGGCTCCCGCCGTGCTTGCGGCACCGAAAGAAATCGTTCGGCCAGATCATCGGTCAGGCCTCCTGCCAGCGTCTTCAGCGCATGCAGTACCGGCGGTACCGCGACAACTTCACTGCTCTCCCATTTCGCATAGGCATCACGCGCGCGAATCCACTCGCCGCTCTCCAACTCAGAATCTTCCGTTACTTTAGGATGTTGCTTTGCCGGACAGGTAGCGAGAAAAAACCACGTGTCAAAACGACGGGGCGCAAAGGGAGGAGTCACCCAGCGCCCAACGAAGGTGAAGTCATTGGCGTCGAAATGCAATCCGTAAAGGTTGAGTAACTCTGGCCAACTCAGCCGTTTCGATTCGAGATCGTCCAGCAGCGAAGCTCGCTGGCCAATGGTTAACGTCTGCGAACCGCGGGCGAGCAGGACTCCAACCTCTTCGAACAGCTCACGCGCCGCACAGCTGATCATTGCGGCAGCGTCTGGATCGTCGCTGTTTCGCACCGGGACTTCGGCGTCGCTGGTTTCGCGCTGGCCTCCGGGAAAAGCATAAAAGCCCCCGAGGAAAGCGAGTTTTGTGCTGCGCTTTGCCCAAAAGATTTCAGGATTAGCTGGATCTGTATCGGGCCGTAGGAGGATGATCGCGGCGGCGTCTTTGGGAACCAGTGGTCTAGAGGGATCCATTCAACTATTTGTTGACCTGAGGTGATAAGCGGGGGCAAGCCCGCCTTCCCGACCTTTGAGCCACTCAAACTTGAGTGGCTTCTCCGTGATTGAGAGGTTTTCAGTCCAATCGACAACCAGTCAATTTGAAAAGCCTCTCAGGTTAGGAAGGCGGGCTTGCCCCCCGCTCTAACTTCTAGCTAAGACCATCTGAATCGCTCCCCATCGCCACTCGTCCACGGATTGCCGCGCATGTGATAGCCGCCTTCTTCCCAGAAGCCCGGCTGATCTTCGGCGAGGAAGCGCACGCCTTTGACCCATTTCGCTGATTTCCAGGCGTACAGTTGTGGAATGATCAGGCGCACGGGACCGCCATGCTCCGGCGGTATCGGTGCACCATCATGAAGAAAAGCGAAGAGCGAATCTTCTTTGAGAAAGTAGTCAATGGGAACGTTCGTCGTCCAGCCGTAATCGTACGCTAAAGCCAAAACGAATTTTGCTTCTGGTTTGACCGAGGCGAGCCAGCGCGTCACGCAATGAAAGTCGGAATAGACCTTCAGCGGTGGCAGTTCCATGAACTCATCAAGCGAAAACTGCAAAGGCTTATCGACCAGTCCGTCAACTTCAAACGTCCATGTTGCCAGATCGATCGGCGGAGCCCCGTGCGCGTCGAGCACGGGCCATTTCTTTGTGCGTGCCTGTCCCGGAGGAACCCGATTTTCGCGTCGCGTGTCCGGACTGATGATGATCCCCGGATCCGAAACCTCTTCCGGTTTGCGCGGATCAGTATTCTGGTATTTTGGGTCTTTGATTAAGCCGTCAAGAAAGCTCATCACGTTTAGCCCTGGGAACTGCCGGCTGCTTGCTCCTTAATCAGCGATTCAATTAAGGACTTCTCTTTCTCAACCAGTGTGCGCAAAGCCTGGCCAAAGATTCGCTGCGACAATGAAGGATCGCGAAGCAGTAGCGTGCGGAAAGCTTCATCGGACCACTCCAACACTGCGGAATTCTCTTTGGCCTGGACTGACGCTGAGCGCGGCATGCCGCACAGCATAGCCAACTCTCCGAGGATCGTGCCTGGATCTGCTTCAGTCAGAACCAGGTTTCTGCCGTCGCGCTCGACAAACACTTCCAGTTGGCCCGATAGGACAAGCACCACGAAATCCGAGTGGTCCCCTTCTTTCAGCAACACGTCACCTGCGGCGTATTCCTTTACTTCCCCCGCGTCGAGAAGTCTCTTCGTGCCATTTACGGTAAAGCCCCTGAACAAAGGGAAGCCGGTGATCAATTCAGCGTAGTTTTCGTTCATAGGTGTTCTCTTTTGGAGTGCGCCGGCAGAGCGAAGCGGCGACGGCGCTTTGGTTCGGAGTGCCGCCATTAGGCGGGCTTGTCTGCGTATGTTGGGACCGCCTAATGGCGGCACTCCAAACGATCCAAAGCAGTGTCCCCCGATGCTTCGGGATTGCCATCGCACTCCAAAAATGATTTCGCGCTACTTCTCCCGGTTACGCACGGTTCGCTCGGCGAGTTTCATCAATTCTTCCGGCATCCACTTGCCGACACCTTTCGCGGTTGCTCCGGCAACGCCTTTTGAGCGATCGTGCCAATCGTCGCGCGTGCCTTCGCCGCCACGCTGGAGTTCATAGTTTTCGGTTTGCTCCAATGACAGAATGATGCCCTGGGCGATGCCCTGCCAATCGTTCTGTTGGATGCCGCGCAAGACCAGCGGCAGACCTGCGGACCAATCCTCTTCCGGTGCCCGCGCATCCTGTTCCGGAATCGTCAAATTATAAGTCGGCGGCAGTGGACCGCCAGAGAACTCGCGCACCAGTTGCGCGGCAACCTCTTTGTATGAAACCTTCGGGCCTTCGCTGCGAATGGCCTGCGCCCGGCGAAATATGTCGGCGACCGTCGGACTGTCATGTGTCTTGGTCACAAAAACTCTCCTTGCCAGAGGCTGTTGATGCAGATAAGTTACACGCGCACGGTACGAAGCACAACCAGAGTTCGGCAGATTTCAATCCGTGAGAATTAAAGGGCTAAGGAGCGCGGACATCCTGTCCGCCAGCGGCAAAGCCCGCTCAGCGTTCCGTCCTTGAAGGATTGTCCTCGAGAAGTTTGTTCGCGTTGCGCGCTCAGGCGGACAGGATGTCCGCGCTCCAGCTCAGATCTCGTCAAGGGTCTTACGCGTAAACTCATCTTCGACGTTGCCGGTATTCAGCGTCGAGGCGGGTTCGAACAGCAGTACTTCGCATTCTGCTTCGGCAAAGGGCCGGTGCTCGACGCCGCGGGGCACGATCACCAGTTCGCCTGCTTCGATCCATTCTTCGCGATCGCG
>WNFR01000495.1_pt1 | contig 40077 bp, 32 predicted proteins | sample 5400221 | NCBI WGS metagenome assembly WNFR01 (sample SAMN13153357, study PRJNA577476) | soil metagenome | isolation source: 40 cm soil under Madrone tree | place: USA:California | collected 2016-06-14 | reverse complement strand
ACCGGTAAGCCGAAGAAAGTCGCCCTAACAGCTTGCATGCGTAAGCTGCTCGTCATTCTCAATGCGATTATCAAACAGCAAGCGACCTGGCGCACTTTTACGTTGCTCAACGCTTGACTTTCAACACAGTTGCTCTGCGCTCGGTATTGAAGTAGTAAGACCCAATACTCAGCGCAAAGTCGCAAAGGACCGCAAAGCACGCGAACCACTGACCACACGTTACAATCAGCAACTCAATAACCGAACACAACCTTCTTTTGCCAACATCTCGGGCAGTGCTATCATTGCCGCCTTATCGAGACCCTATCTTTCTCATAGGAGAATGTTAATGAGTCAAAAGTACATCCTCGCCCTTGATCAGGGAACCACCAGCTCGCGCGCGATTCTCTTCGATCCGCAGGGACGCGCCGCCGCGGTAGCCCAGCAGGAATTCGAGCAAATCTATCCTCAACCTGGATGGGTCGAACACCGGCCTGAAGACATCTGGTCTTCGCAGCTCAACGCTGTTCACGTCGTGTTGAGGGAATCGGATGTGAAGGCTGACCAGATAGCCGCCATCGGCATCACGAATCAGCGCGAGACTACTATCGTTTGGAATCGCGAGACGGGCGAACCGATTCATAACGCGATCGTATGGCAATGCCGCCGGACTGCTTCGGACTGCGATCGAATGCGAAGCGAAGGGCTCGCTGCAATTTTTCAGGAACGCACCGGCCTTGTTCTGGACGCTTACTTCTCAGGAACAAAGGTCCGCTGGCTGCTCGACAATGTTGCGGGCGCTCGAGAGCTTGCCGAGCGAGGCAGCCTGGCGTTCGGAACGGTCGATTCATGGCTGATATGGAAGCTTACCGGCGGCCGCGTTCATGTGACCGATCCTTCAAACGCCAGCCGGACTTTGCTGTTCAACATTGAGCGCGGCGAATGGGACGATGAATTACTTAAGGCGCTGGATGTCCCGCGCTCGGTCCTGCCCCACGTCGCACCATCGAGCGCTATCATCGGCGAGACGGATAGTTCGCTGTTCGGGCGCGCGGTTCCGATCGCGGGCATCGCAGGCGATCAGCAAGCGGCGCTCTTTGGACAGGTTTGCACGAGCCCCGGAATGTCAAAGAACACATATGGCACGGGCTGTTTCATGCTGCTCAACACCGGGAAAGAACTGGTGAGATCAAAGAGTAATTTGCTGACGACGATTGCGTGGCAGCTCGAGAGCAAGCCGATCGAGTATGCGCTCGAAGGAAGCGTCTTCATCGCGGGCGCCGCGATTCAGTGGCTGCGCGACGGTCTGCGAATAATCGGCAACGCCGCCGAAACGGAAGCGATGGCCGCGAGCGTCGAAGACAACGGCGGTGTTTATTTTGTGCCGGCGTTCGTCGGGTTAGGCGCGCCTCACTGGGACGCATACGCGCGCGGAACGATGGTTGGCCTGACGCGAGGCTCTACCAGGGAGCACATAGCGCGAGCGGCTCTCGAATCGATCGCATATCAGACGAGTGACGTGCTTCGGTGCATGCGCGACGATTCGGGGATCAACCTTACAGAGCTGCGAGTCGATGGAGGCGCGGCTCGCAACGACTTCCTGATGCAGTTTCAGGCTGACATCCTGGGGATTCCGGTCGTGCGTCCTGCAAATACGGAGACGACCGCCGCAGGGGCGGCTTTTCTTGCGGGGCTCGCGGTTGACTTTTGGGCGGGGACATCCGAGTTGATTGAACTGTGGGAACGCGAAAAAACTTTCGAGCCGAATATGAGCGCCTCAGAGCGAGATCGGCTTCTTGGGGATTGGACCCGCGCAGTCGAACGCGCAAGGAAATGGATGCCCACCGAATGAGCCAGATGTTATCGTAATAGACGAACGATTTCGTATATGATTCCAGACGCCAATCCGCTTCCAGCAGCTCCTTCAAGAATACACCTGATCGAATGGAGGCTCTCTCTTAGAACAGCTGACTTCGGCTTCGGTGATTTAAGTTGCGCCTCAACTGTTGCTATGTCGGCCTCAAGCTCGGACTTTTCTCCTGCCGAGACCTGCATCTCGTCAATACACTTCTTTAGATTCTGAATTAGTTGGGCAACCGCGTTGTGATCGAGAGTGTGAATTTCCAGTGTTTGCGTGGATGTCCGGGTATCCTGCTGAATCTGAGAGTGAGACATTTGATTTATGAAGTTCTTAATTTTATACGTACTCCCAGAGGCGGCTTTCTTTTCATTCTTTGAAAAGGTCATACCCTCTCCAAGAATTCCACCTTCTTCTAATTTGAGAGACCATTCCAGGATTACACTCCGCACTATTTCGATTATTCCAAGTAGTTGTCCTCGGTCCAGATGCAACACGGGCTGCAACCGCGTTTACAGCTTCAGCATCGGCACCGACAAAGTAGACCGTCATTCTCTTGGAGAGTCTCTTACGTCGCTACCCATCGCCAAGCCCTCTTGCTAGAATCTCTTCATCTATGGATGGTTCGTCACTACTGACCATCGTCTTGAAACTGGCCGTAGTTCTGGTGCTCGTTCTGGCCAACGGCTTCTTTGTAGCCTCTGAGTTCGCGCTCGTAACCGTCAGGCGCTCGCGGATCGCCGGATTGGTCGGCGACGGCAACAAACGTGCGCGAACCGTCATCCGCATTCTGGACAACCTCACTGCTTACATCTCCGCGTTTCAGCTCGGCGTTACGCTCGCAAGCCTCGCACTCGGTTGGGTAGGAGAAGATACCGTCGCACATATCCTCGAGCCGCTGCTCGAACGCACATTGCCCGGCGCAGCATCGGCAGTAGTAGCGCACTCGATAGCGATCGTCGCGGCATTCGCATCAATCAGCTATCTTCACATAGTTCTTGGTGAGATTGTTCCCAAGACGTTTGCCCTCGAACGCACCGAACGCCTAGCGCTTGCGGTAGCCTTCCCAATACATATTTTTTATCGCGTGTTCAAAGCGCCTATTTCATTGCTCGACCGTTCCGCAAGCATGATCGTTCGATGGATGGGCTTGCAGATGTCCAGCGAGCAGACTGCTGTCTACACCGAAGAGGAGTTGCGCCATCTCGTCGGGCTCAGCCACAAGAGCGGTCATCTGATAGAAGATGAGCGGCAGTTGATCTACAACGTATTTGACTTCACCGAAGCAACGGTCGAGAGCGTTATGGTTCCTCGCACCGAGATCGAAGCTCTCGACGCAGAACTGAGCCCCGCTGAAATGCTCGATGTGTTCGAAGAGAGCGGCTATTCGCGAATGCCCGTCTATCGCGACTCGCTGGACGACATCATTGGAATCGTACTCCTAAAGGATTTGACCCGCGTTGTTCGACGCGGCGGAACCGAGAGCCTCGAACAGTTCATCAGACCCGCGGTGTTTATTCCGACTGCGGTCAAGCTCAACGACGCCCTTAGAACGTTGCGTCGCTCAAATGAGCATATGGCCCTCGTGGTCGACGAACACGGCGGCGTCGAAGGACTGGTCACGCTCGAGGACCTGCTCGAAGAGTTAGTCGGGGAAATTCGCGATGAACACGACGAGGCAGGCACGGGTCAAATAGTCGAGCAGCCCGACGGGACATACAATGTGCGCGGTAATCTATCGATAAGGGACGTCAACAAGCTGCTCGCGTTGAATCTGCCGGAGTCGGAAAATTATCATACGATAGCCGGATTCATGATGGAGCGCGCGGGCCGATTGTTGAAGCGTGGTGAGAGCGTCGAGTACAACGGGCTGAGACTGACCGTCCAGTCGACGGCTCGAAATCGGATTGTTGAAACGAAGATCGAGAGAGTGAACGAAGAAGCGCCCCTCTCTCCGGTCGTGCGTTGAGAATTCTTAGCCACCGCTTGAATTACCTCTTCATAGTAAACCCGGCGTCCGCGCGAGGGACTACGCGCAGGGTGTGGTCACGATTGCGACAGGAAATCAGCGCGCTGGGGATCGCTTTCGATGAGCACCTGACGGATCGGCCGGGCGAGGCTACCGAAATCGCGAGCGAGGCGTTTAGACGCGGCGTAGAACGCGTGATCGCGGTCGGCGGCGACGGCACTGTGAGCGAAATTGTGAATGGTTATTTCGACGAGCAAGGCCGGGCGCTCAACCGCGACGCGGCAATTGGCTTGCTTCCCAGCGGAACCGGTTCAGACTTTCGCCGTTCGCTTGGGATGACAAATCACAGCAATTCCATCAGCGCTCTTCTCGATTCGGAGGCACAACGCGTTGACGTCGCCTGCGCCGAATTTCAGGGTTTCAACGCAGAGCGCGCTAAACGTTTCTTCATCAACGTCGCGTCGTTTGGTTTAGGCGGTGATGTCTCGGCTTCCGTCAATCGATGGCGCAATTCGCTGCCGCGATGGATCGGAGGGAGGGCAAGGTTCAGCGCCGCCGCGCTCGCCGCGCTGGGACGCTATAAGAATGTTCGCGTGTCGATGCGGCTTGATGAAGAACGTGAGATTCAGATCAGCAGCAACCTGATCGTAGTCGCTAACGGCAAGTTCGCGGGGGGCGGAATGATGCTCGCGCCAGATGCGGAGCTGGATGACGGGTTGTTGGATGTGATCTTGACTGACGAGGCAACGCGTTGGGATGTGATAAAGGAACTGCCTCGCATTCAGCGAGGCGGACATCTCAAGAACCCGAAGGTGACTGCGTTGCGCGCTCGCGAACTTTCAATCAATTCAGAAGAACCAATGGCGGTCGATCTTGACGGCGAAACGGTGGGCCACACCCCTGTGCGAATCAGTCTGCTCCCTTCAGCCATTCGCCTCATCGGCTTCTGAACCTTCCGCTCTCTGCTTTCTGCCTTGCGCCTTCTGCTTTCTTCCTTCCCTCTACTTCTCTGCCATCGCATCGGTAACTCTTATTCGTCCGGCGATGATTTCCTTCTTGGCGCGGTCTACTTCATCGAGCACGGACTGCGGAATCAAATTTCGATTGTAGTCGTCGAGCGCGTAATCGATTCCATCGTTCTCCATACCGAATTCGTGAATGCCACCCTTGAAGTGACCTTCCATCAGGTCTTTCACTGTGTTGAACACCGACACGTCTACCCGTTTGATCATGCTGGTGAGTATGAATCCCGGTTTGACCCAGTTCTGATTTGAGTCGACTCCGATTGCCAGCTTGTGCGTTTCTTCAGCCGCATCGAAAACGCCAAGACCCGAATTGCCGGCGGCTTGAAAGATGATGTCGGCGCCGCGCTCGATCTGCGCCTTCGCAAGCTCTTTCCCTTTTCCGGGGTTGTTCCACGCAGCGTCGGTTACTCCAACGTAGTTCTCGAATACCTCGATCTTCGGGTTCGCATAGCGAGCGCCTTCAGCGTAGCCGGTTTCGAACTTGTGAATCAGAGGAATGTCCATGCCTCCGACAAATCCTACCTTCCCGGTCTTGCTCGTGCGCGCGGCAATCATTCCTACCAGGAAGGATCCTTCGTGCTCTTTGAAGATCAAAGACGCGACATTTGGAGAATCAATCACGCCGTCGATGATCGCGAACTTCAGGTTGGGATAGTCACGGGCGACGTCATCCATGATCGGAGCCTGGGCGAAGCCGACTCCGACGATCAAGTCGTAGCCGCGTTCCGCGAAAGCTCGCATCGAGGGTTCGATCGAAGTCGGATCGCCGGGCTCGACATCGCGGAGGAAAATCCCCAGCTCCTCCTTCGCGCGTTTGACCCCTTCCCACGCGGCGGCATTGAAAGACTTGTCGTCCTTGCCGCCGATGTCGAAGACTATGCCGACGCGCAGTTTGCCGCCCGACTCATCGCGCTTGCCGATGACGCTTGTGCAGGCAGGCAACAAGAGCGAGCCTGTTAACAGAATCACTAATACAAATCGTTTCATAGGGTCAATGCCGTTCCTGTTAAGACCTTTCGCTTAATCTTGTAACCGAAAACTGTGGTCTAAGCCGAATGTTGTAGTAAATCCATCAAGTCGCCTTCGATTCGATCGACGAGGGTTTCGGTCTGCTCTACTCTCGATATCAATTCATCGCTCTCTTTCTTCAGGGTTTTCATTCCTTCAACATAGTTTTCGTAAAGCCGTTTCGTCGCATCCTTGGCACGATCCGACGGCGGAACCACCTCATCCATAACTACGATTAGATGGGCATGAAAGTTAGCGTCACGAATCTTTTGCGCCGCACTGAGAACGTGCTCTAATTCAAGCTGAGTAAATCTGATCCTACCGAGCCATTGAACCGGCTCGATCAATACTAATTGGTCCGACCCGTGGTTCCTTCGGTACTGCCAGTGAAAGAGTTCAGCCTCACCATTCGGGAGAGCCACATACTCGTCACGGCGAAGGAATGGATTCTTGTGTAACTTTCTAGCTTCTAGTCGCTCTCTGAACCTCCTAACCGGTTGTTCGGCAGGTTCTGGCTCTTCGTCTGGCGACCTAACGATCGTCTCGTAGAGATGCTGCGCAACCTCGTCGATATTCTCCGTCCGTATTTCAACATGTAAAGGATGGGTAACGATGTAATTCCCTCTGCAGCGGGATTGCAGGTATTCTAGAAACGCGGGAGTATGACGTGGCGGTTGGAACAGCGCAATTTGAGGTCCATTCACTTCTTCCTCAAAGAATTCGCGCCATTTACGAAAGTTTGCATAGTCGAAATCTGGCTTATCATCGCCAGGTCGGAAATGAGTCCAGAGGCGGAGTCTCAAGTCAGCCTGGCTCTGAACAATCACCCCGATGTTCTTCGGCTCCATGCGCTTCAGGTCCGGCACATAACGAATAATCTGGTATAAGAATGGCCGCTCATTCATCTTCATTTCCTCCGCGATCTTTTAATGCGGGAAAGAGGGAACCATTCCCTTCAATCAGAGATCGCATTGAAAGCTTCCTTTTCTTCCAAGAACGTATAGAGGAATCCACGTTCCTCAATGTTCAAGATTCCTGAAGGGAGATTGTCGATCACAGCGTTGATGAAATAACTTGGAATCTGAGAAATCCGGTCACACCACATATCAAGATGTTCCCATGAGTTAAGACTTTGTATAAAGCCATGCGGTTTGTCGAACATGGAACTCAGGTTCTCTCTGACAGCGAGAAGTCTTGGAATGCCATTCTTGTTGGTGGCAGTTGGACGATAGAACAGCGCGTTAGCGTGATCGATCAGCCAGACCTTTTGGTCCTCGCCTACAATAAGATTGTCTGTCTTTCGATCGTTGTTGCAGATGAACAAGTCGAAGCAAATCATACCTTGTAATTCCGTAGGATTCGCTGCGTAGAATGCCTCAATTTCCCGTGCCGTCCCTAGCGGTACTGTCTCGCCCGACTCTGTTCGTCGTATGAAATGCGAGAAGCAATACCAATTCCCCGCGACTGGATAGAGAAGTACCTCTGGAATTCGCAACCCAATTGCACGACCGAGCTCACTAGCTATCTTCTCGTTGGCGACGGTATATGGGTACTCGGCTGTATCGCGCTTACCGACGGTAAGAACATGAAAATAAGTAGCTCCCGATGCGCCGCCCAACTCGTCAGAGGGAAGTTCTAAAGTTAGTGGGTGAATGTTATCCATCTGCGGGCAGGCCTACTGCGACTTCCCTTCGGACAGTCGATTATATTTTCTCATCACTTCCTTCAGCCGTTCGTGCGGAAGCGCTATCACTTTATGATTATCGGCTCCGATCATGGTTTCCGCCGCAACCAGCGCATTGACGATCGCTTCTTCCGTCGCTTGTACGGTAGCTTCGAATACAGGATTCATTCGGTCGTTCGGAAGCATCGTCACTTGGGCTACTCCGGTCGGCTTTGCCGCTTCGGGATTCGCGGTAGAGAAAGCCACGAAGATGTCTCCGGAGCCGTCTCCCGAGGTGCTACCCGTGCGCGCGACTCCCAACGCTGCACGCCGGGCTAAACGTTTCAACTGGTGCGCGATCAATGGGGCGTCGGTTGCGACTACGATTATTATCGAGCCTACGTCTTCGCGAGGCGATCCGTCGAGCGACGACAAACGTCCTTCGGTAATTTCAGTTCCAACCGGGACGCCCGCGATTCGAAGCTGATTGCGCCGGCCGAAGTTCGCCTGAACCAAGACTCCAACCGTGTATCCCCCGGCGTTTTGATCCAGCTTACGCGACGCCGTTCCGATCCCGCCCTTGAAACCGTAGCAGACCATGCCCGTCCCGCCCCCGACGTTTCCTTCCGTAACCGGACCGGTCTTCGCGCCGTCAAGCGCTTGAAAAACATGTTCGGGCTTCACGTGAAATCCGTTGACGTCATTCAAGTAACCGTCATATGTCTCCGCGACGATTGGTAACGACCACCAATAGCCGGATGCATCGGGACGTCCCTGCTTGACTCGCCAGGCGATCACCGCATCGCGCACAACACCGACGCTGTGAGTGTTGGTAATCATGATCGCGCCTTCGAGAAAGCCGGATTCTTCAACCCACGTCGTGCCGGTCATCTCACCGTTGCCATTGAGAGAGAACCAGCCGGCGAATACCGGATCGTTGGAAGACTGCTTGCCGCGCGGGAGAATCGCAGTCACGCCGGTTCGAACCGGACCGACGCCTACCTGGAGTTTGCCTTCGCCTGAGATCAGAGTAGTATGACCGACTTCGATGCCTTTGATATCAGTGATCGAATTGAGAGGCCCTGTTGTTCCGTCAAACGGCACTCCCAGATCGCGCGCTCGCGGCTTGGATTGAGCCGCAGCGAGTAAAGCTAGCCCGAAGATCGCGATGATAATGCTCGCTGCAAAGATCAAGCGACGTTTGACCATAAAGTCTCCGTGATTGTCGTATGTCGAGCATGAATAAACAGACTGAAGTCTGTGCTACTTATCCGGCGACTCGTAGAGGTACGCGACGTCATGAAGCTTGTTGGCTTTGCCGTCATGCACCGCGTATTGATTTCTCTTGCGCTCGCCGCGCGCGTTCACCGAGTGTCCCCAGATGTTCGCGGCGCCGTATTCACCGGCCTTGTTCAAGGCGTAGAAATTGACGCTGATCTTCTTGAGCTTCGCCATATTGCCATTGTAGTTCGCAACGATTCGCTTGCACCCTTCGAGCGCTGCATCAGTAGGAGACATTCCTTTACGCATCATCTCGACTACCGTGTGAGCGCCGTTGATCTTGATCACCTCTTCGCCCCGGCCCGTCGATCCGGCTGCTCCGACTTCGTTATCTACAAACAAGCCGCAACCGATCAGAGGCGAGTCTCCGACGCGGCCCGCAAGCTTATGAAACAAGCCGCTGGTCGTGGTCGTGCCTGAAATATCTCCGCGCTCGTTGATCGCGATGCAGTTGATCGTCCCAGTCGGCGGATGTGCGATGTACTCATCCGCAAGCGCGAGCAGTTCCGCGCGCGCCGGAGTGCCGTCATAAAGCTTGCTCTGCCTCGGCTCTTCCGGCGTTGCCAGCCCCGGACCCCACGCATCGTCGTCGCTCATTTTCTCTTTCCAACGGAGCCACACGATTCGAGCCTCATCGGTAAGCAGGTCCATTTCCTTGAAACCGTGGGCGACCGCAAAACGCAAGGCCCCGGGTCCGGCGATGAGCACGTGATCCGTTCTTTCCAACACAAGTTTGGCGACTTGAGCCGGGTTCTTTATCCTCTGAATCGAAGCGACCGCCCCCGCGCGTTTCGTCGGCCCGTGCATCACGCTCGCGTCAAGCTCGACGACACCGTCTTCGTTTGGCAAGCCGCCGTAGCCCACACTCATATCTTTCGGATCGTCTTCCACGATCGCAACGCCGGCGACCACTGCATCGAGTGTGTCCTTGCCGGCTCGAATCATTTCCATGGCCTTATCAGTCGCGCGCAGTCCATTGGCGCTTGAAACGACAAGCGGCCGCGAACCTTTTGCTTGACCGAACGCGACGGGAGACAGGCCGCCAAGCATTCGCGCGCCCAGTCCGGCGACTGCGCTTGTTCTAAAGAAGTCTCGACGAGTTACTCTGCTTTTCATGTGGCCTCCTCGGTTTGGTGAGTTCAGAGTCCAGAGTTCGTGGTTCAGGGTTCGTGAGTTAACGGCAAACCAGAAATCAAACTCAGAGCACCAAACTCTCTGAACTCTGAAAACTAAACTCTGAACAGTGAACCTCCGCCCTCCCAGGCGGGCTCGATTCTAACGAAGCGCGTATGGTTTGTAAATCAGCGAAGGATGTCCTTTATTAGCCGAGGTGGCGCAACCTGTTCGGAGCCTAGCGTGTATGCGGCGCGAACAGTTTCCGCAGCTTCCTCGGCGCCGGCTGCGTCGTTAAAGTGAATCGTTACGAGAGCAGAATCGCGTTCGACTCTGTCGCCAATCTTCGCATTCACCGTCATACCTACGCCGAGATCGATGGCAGTCTCCAGCCGCGCTCGCCCGGCGCCCAATAACATCGAGGCACGCCCGATCGCCTCCGTATCAATGGCTTGAACATAGCCGGTTTGTGAAACCAACACGTTCTGATGTTGCGCCGCGCCCGGCAACAAGCCGTAATCATCGAGCACTCGCGAGTCGCCTCCTTGCGCTCGAATGATGGCTCGCATCTTCTGAACTCCAGCGCCCGACCTGATTATCTCGTCGTAAATCCCGCGCCCCTTCTCGACCTCAACCGTAGCGCCGCCCAATACGAGCATCTCCGCCGACAGCTCGCGGCATAACGTGTTGAAGTCGCCGGGTCCGCGCCCCTTCAAGGTCTCAAACGCTTCGATCAGCTCGATGGAGTTCCCGACCGTACGGCCCAGCGGCTGATTCATGTCGGTTATCAACACCACACACTCTCGGTTCATTCCACGCGCGATCGACATCATTATCCGGGCAAGCTCGCGCGTCTCTTCTTCCTTCTTTAAGAAAGCACCGCTTCCCGTCTTCACATCAAGCACAAGCCCATTCGCGCCCTCGGCAATCTTCTTGCTCATGATTGACGCCGCCATCAGAGGACGGCAGGCAACCGTAGCGGTCACATCGCGCAAGGCGTAAAGCATCTTATCGGCGGGAGCGATCTCGGCCGTCTGGCCAATCAGCGCGGCGCCTGTTTCTTCAAGGATCGCGCGGAACTCGGTGAGCGAGAGATCGGTTCTGAACCCCGGAATAGATTCTAGCTTGTCGAGCGTGCCTCCCGTATGCGCGAGCGCGCGGCCCGAAATCATCGGCACCAGCAAACCCGCGGCAGCGACTACGGGAGCGATCACCAGAGAAGTCTTGTCACCGACGCCGCCGGTTGAATGCTTGTCGACGCGCGCCAGCTTGAGTTCGGAGAAGTCGACGATCTCGCCCGAATGAAGCATCGCTTCAGTGAGTGCGAGAGTTTCTTCGGTGGTCATGCCGCGCAAGTAGATCGCCATCAGCAGCGCGGCCATCTGGTAATTAGCCACGTCGCCGCTGGTGTAGCCGCGAATGATGAATCCTATTTCGTCGCGGGTCAGCTCGTTGCCGTCGCGCTTTTTGGCGATTATGTCGACTGCTCGCATTTCAAAGGCTCTTTATTCTGGCTCGAATCGCGGGATCGGTGACCTCTCTGAGAACGCCTTTCTTTAGCCAGTCGGTGAGATCAATCTTCCATTGCTTGCCGGCGAGCCGCGCGTGAGCGACTTCAACATTGTTGACGACGATGTTCGCGAGGGTATCGCTTGCGAAGGTCACCGTTGAATCATTAGCCGCGTGCTTCGCGGCCGCTTCCGGTGACAACGGCATGGTCTGAAGATACTGGGTTGCGAGGCCCAGCATGAAGTAGCTGAGGAACTGATCGGCGTTGGTGACTCCGGCGCTCTGCAATTCACCCTGGTAGCGAGGATCCTTCTGCGCGGCTTCGTAGGTGAGCCCAACCAAATCGATTGTGCGCTTCGCCGCATGTTTCTTGAAGGTGGCTACTTCTTGCGTCAGAAAGGCTTTCATCATTTCGTTAACCGTCGCGCGTATGGCTTTTGTGGCTTCGTCGCGGGACGGCTTGGGAGGAGCTTGCGCAAGACTAGTAGTGTCAACGGTGAAGACGATGAAACCCAGGAGGATTGCGGTATAGAGCGTCCTTCTTGCCATGATGCAAGAGTCTACCATCCAAGACTTTTAGGCGCGAGGAAGGCAAGTTCGCTTGTATGTTTTTGCGAGCTTTGCGGTCCTTGGCGAACTTTGCGCGAACGTATCGATTCCTACGCGCAAAGCTCGCCAGGGACCGCAAAGCTCGCAAAGCGGCATCTCAACTCTGATTGAGCTCTCGATAAAGCCAGGCCTTCGCCTTCAGCCATTCGCGTTTGATCGTGATAACCGACAGGCCCAGCACTTCGGCTGTCTCTTCGACGCTCAACCCGCTGAAGTAACGCAACTCGACGATGCGGCGTTTGCGTTCATCAATCGCATCCAGCCGGTCGAGCGCTTCGTTGAGCGCAAGCAAGTCGACCGATTCGCCCGGGGCAGCGGCCACGTTGTCATCAAGCGTGATGCGCACGGTGCCGCCGCCGCCGCGACGTGCATAGCGTTTGGAGCGTGCATGATCAATGAGGAGATGGCGCATCACCTGCGCGGCTACGCCAAAGAAGTGCGCGCGGTTCTGCCAGTCAGGACTCTGCTGGCCCACGAGCTTCAGGTAAGCCTCGTTTACCAGCGCCGTGGTCTGCAGAGTGTGGTCGCCCCGTTCTCGCCGCATGTACCGCCGCGCCAACGCGTGAAGCTCGTCATAAACCAGGAGCATCAACTTATCGAGCGCCGAGTGATCGCCGCCGCGCCAGTCTACCAGTAGCTGAGTAACTTCCTGAGGTGAGGTTGCCATTGATGGTCTCCATCGCCCGGTGAGCTTGATCGCAGAGGCGCGCATTATACAGCTTGCGCTGGCGCTTATCTAATACCCGCTGGCGATCCTACAAAGCAGTGTGTCTGAAATGATACCGATTCGCTCCGGCTATCGCTTATGTAAGTGAAGGCCAAGGATGATTCGCCTTCGGCGTTAGCTGATCGGGAAGCGTAACCTTCATTTCAACATTTGAGAACAGGAGAAAAACCGTGAATATAAGACTAGTCAACTACAGATTTTTGCTTTGTGCGGTCGTGATCTGGGGCTTGCTTGCAGGATTGACCTTTAACGGCAGTGAAACTCAAGCCTTCGATCTGAAAGGCGTTGGCAATTTGGCGGCTCTAGGTTCGATTCAAACTGACTGTGGTCCCATTCCCGACGTAGCGCAGGAACAGGCTGAGAGGCCCACGCTCCCCGCAACCAAAACGCCAACCCTTGGGTGTTGTAAGTGCCTCGGCGGAACCAACACGGTGGATCTAAGCACCATAATTTCAAATCCTTGGATCGTGAAGGATCCGAACGGTGTTTCCGCCCCGGTAGTTTTTCTGACGTTGATACACCCACTTTGGAATATCAGCACTGGATCGGCCAGCTGGGTTTCAACTGTGGCAACCGGCGGTACTGGCAATGTCACTCCGGGCACCTATGATTATAAGTTGGTGTTTGTGGTTCCGTGTTGCGTGATTGAGCAAAGGGTAACCTTGTCGGGAACCTATGGCGGGGACGACCTTATCGGCGTCTATCTTGACAACACCACGAACCTAATATCGAAATGCGCGGGGACGGTAGGTTATTGTTTCAATACGTCGAACGCCCCACCACCGATCAACAACTATGTTGTCCCTTGTGGCACTCACACGCTCATAGTCAGGGTCTATAACAGTGGTGGACCATCGGGGATGTTCATAAATGCGAAATTGACCGGCAAATGCAGAAGCTAACTCGCTGAAGTCCGATAAGGACTAGCGACAACCCGGGATGGTTAATCAAGAATCTCGCTCAGGAAGAGTCCCAAGTCAGTTGATGACTTGGGACTCTCTATCAGTGGTAACTACCAGCTTGATCTGTCGCATCCAGCTACACTGACTGTCAGAGGATGGCAAGACAAATCTCGCTCATCCTTTTTCTCTTACGTTGGCTAGATCGTATGGCTTTTCTTACTTCATATCCCGCGCCGCGACTTCTTCCGCGGTCGCCGCGCGCCAGAAGCGTATCGTCTGATCGCGGCTGCCGCTGGTCAGTATCTTGTCGTCGTCAGAGAAGGCCACGAACACCACGAAGTCCGTATGCCCTTTGAGCGAGAGCAACTCCTGGCCGGTCGCCACGTCCCACAGCCTGACGGTTGCGTCGTAGCTTGCTGTCGCCAGTCTTGAGCCGTCGTGCGAAAGGGCTATGGACTTGACCTGGGCGGCGTGACCTTTGAACGTCCTGATCTCGTGGCCGGTCGCTACATCCCATAACTTTATTGTCTGGTCGGCGCTCCCCGACGCCAGCATCCGGCCATCCGAAGAGAACGCGACTGAGTTGATCCAGTATGAGTGGCCGGCCAGCGTCATGGCAGGTACTGGAGAAACCGTCAGCAAGATCTGTCTTGCGCTTGCGACCTCCCAGATCTTGATTTTGTGATCGTCGCCTCCGGTAGCGAGCTTCTTTCCGTCCGGCGAAAATGCCAGGCAGAAGATTCGATCATCGTGAGCCTTGAAGGAAGCGATTTCCTGATAGCTGACGGCATCCCATAATTTCACCAGGCTGTCGAAGCCGCCTGTAGCGATCATCTTGCCATCGGGTGAATACGATATGGCGTCAACTCTGCCCGCATGGCCGTCGAATGAGGCAAGCTGCCGTCCACTGATCGCATCGAACGCTCTCACCGCACCGTTGGAAGTTGTCGTGAAAAATGTCCGGCCATCGGGTGAAAGCGCGAGGCTCTGGATGGAATAATTTCGCTCTGTGAAGACAGTTCTCTCTCGCCCGCTGTCTACATTCCAAATCTTCACTTGCTGACTCTTCTCCGCAGGGTACAGCCCAATCAATTCCTGACCTACTTGCGAATAGGCGGTATACGATGTGCTCGGCTTGATGATAGTTGGCTCTTTGAGATTGGCAATGTCCCACACCCTCACCGTGTGGTCGAGGCTTGCCGAGATCAAACTCTGCCCATCGAGCGAGAAAACGAGTGACTCAACCGGCCGCAAGTGGCCTTTTAAGGAACCGAGTTCTTGCCCCGTTGCCACGTCCCACAGCTTGATGGTGCGGTCGGCGCCGCCGGTCGCTATTTTCCTTCCGTCAGGAGAGAAGGCAATGCACTGGACCCAAGTCGCGTGTCCCTTGAGCGCGATGATCTCCTTGCCGGTCTCTGCGTCCCAAGTCCTTGCGGTCTTATCGGAGCTTGCCGTCGCGAGCTTCTTGCCATCTGGTGAAAACGTTACGGAGTTAACGTTGTCCCTGAGCCCTTCGAGCGAAGCAAGCTCTTTTCCGGCGATCGCGTCCCACACCTTCACCGTTTCAGCGCCTGCGGTAGCCAATCTCTTGCCGTCAGGAGATATGGCTAAAGACCGGACTCTTTTACCGTGCCCGCTAAGTGAGGCAATCTCTCGGCCCGACGTTGTATCCCACACCTTAACAAGCTGGTCATCGCTCGCGGTGTACAATCGTTTGCCGTCAGGAGAAAACGCCACTGTGTTGACGCGCGCCTGATGACCGATAAGTGTGGTGATCTCCTGACCCGTCTCTGCATCCCATAGCTTTGCTGTCTTGTCACCGCTGGCGGTCGCAAGCTTCGTGCCGTCGGGCGAGAACGCCACCGCATTGATCCATTTCGTGTGCCCCTTGAGCGAGAGCAGTTGTTTGCCTGTCGCCGCGTCCCAGATTCTTGCTGTGAGATCTTCGCCTCCCGAAGCGATCCGCGCACCATCTGGCGAGAGCGCCACCGACCAGACCTGGTCATCCTGATGCAGAGTCATGCGATCGCTTCCGCTGTGATAGAGCCGCCAGAGGTAATACCACTCGAAGCCGCGCAAGTCTTCTTCGCCGGGCTTGGGAACGTTGGCCTCAACCAGCTCTTCAAGGCGCTCGAGATTAGTGGTGTCCCAGGCCTGACCGGCCAGGTTCATCTGGGTTGCGTATAGAGATCGTCGATAGTCATTCGCGTTCTTTCGCGCGATCCGCGCCTGCCAGGTAGTCGCGATCACACCGCCGATCAACACAAAGACAAACAGCGTGGCGACCGTGGCGCCAATCTTGTGCCGCCGAGCGAACCTGCCGCCGCGATAAGTTAGTGTAGGATTCCGCGCCAGGACGGCTTTGTTGTCGAGATGGCGGCGAATGTCCGCGGCAAACTGCTCGGCCGACGAGTAGCGCTGCTGCGGTCCCTTGCGCAGCGACTTGAGGGTTATGCTGTCGAGGTCGCCGCGCAGTCGAGCGCGGAGCTTGTTGGGTGTGCCTTCGCGCGTCTGGCTGACCATCTCCGCCGTGCGCTTCGCGCGCGGAGCGCCATCCGCTCCCGTCTCATATTCAATTTGATTGATGACCGTGCTGGGTCTTTCGGGCTCGGTCTTGCAGATCGCTTCGATCTCAGAAAGCGCGTGGCCCGTAAGCTTATGCGGGCGATGGCCAGTCAGCAGTTCATATAAGACCACCCCGAGCGAGTATACGTCGCTTGAAGTCGTGACGCGGTCTCCGCGCATCTGCTCCGGGCTTGCATATGCGGGTGTCATCGGATGCAAGCGGGCGCGCCTCAGATTGAATGCGCCCGAGTTGAAAGCGCCCGAAGCGATGTCCGCGTTGAGCAGCTTGGCGATGCCGAAGTCCAGCAGCTTCACAGTGCCGTCGCCGGTGACCAGGATGTTGCCCGGCTTGAGGTCGCGATGAATGACAAGGTTCTGATGCGCAAACTGGACGGCAGAAGATGCGGTCAAAAAGAGCTTCAACCGTTCGGTTATCGAGAGCTTGTTGCGGTCGCAGTACTCGGTAATTGGAGTGCCGGCGATGTATTCCATCACGACATAAGGCGAGCCTTGCTCGGTCGTACCGCCGTCGAGAAGCCGGCATATGTTGGCGTGTTCCAGGTTGGCGAGTATTTGCCGTTCCTGGCGGAACCGCTGGAATGTTTCATCGCGATTCTCACCGGCTCCGACAATCTTGATCGCAACGAACTTGATGAACTGTTCATCGGCGCGGGCCGCAAGGTACACGACACCCATTCCGCCGCGGCCGAGTTCTCGCAGCACACGATACTGCCCGATCATCTGCCCGGTCGAGGCGCGGACCTCACTGAACAAATCGCCGCCATGCGCGGGCAGCGATTCCATAAAACTGCCGGCTCGATCCGCGGCGACCAGCAGCGATTCGACTTCATTGCGTAGCAGCAGATCACCCGAGCAGGCCCGCGCCAGGACAAGCGTTCGCTCACCTGGCTTGCATTCAAGCACCTCGTCCAGCAGTTCATTGATCTGTTGCCAGCGTTCAGGAGTCATAAAAGTTCAGGAGTCATAAGACATGACTTCTCGACAAAAGATGAAGGTAGCGAACCAACTGCTCCGTGCTGAAAACCTGAATGTGTCGAAATGGCGCCCGGATTAACAGGGCCGCGCCTTGAGCTTAGAAGGTCGTTATCGCGTCAGTCGCACTTCTGCCATCGGTCGTTTCACGGCTGGTCTCTGTCACCCCGAGCCTGTGGTTTCGTAATCAATCAGCGCGTTCGCATTTTAGAATCGCGACGGCTTGCGCGGCCATCGCTTCGCCGCGGCCGATCGATTCAAGTCCCTCGTTCGTCTTCGCCTTGACGTTCACTTGATCGACATCGATTCGAAGAACCGACGCGAGTGACTCGCGCATCGCCTGGATGTAAGGCCGAAGCTTCGGCCGCTCGGTCAGCACCGTGGCGTCAATGTTCGCGATGCGGTAGCCGCGGTCCGTGACCAACTCGACCGCGTGTGCTAGAAAGTCGAGACTCGATGCTCCCGCCCACCGAGGATCATTGTCAGGGAAGTGCGCACCGATGTCTCCAAGCGCGGCGGCTCCCAACAGCGCATCGCATATCGCGTGACTGAGCACGTCGGAGTCCGAATGCCCCAGCAGTCCTTTCTCAAACGGAATCTCAACCCCGCCGAGCACGAGTTTTCGCCCGTCGACCAATCGATGGATGTCGTAGCCTATGCCGATTCGATTTGATACGCTCATTGACTAACCAAAGAACTCCGATTGGATCGCTTCCGCAAGCCGCAGATCAAACGGGCGCGTGATCTTTATGTTGAGCGGCGAGCCTTCAACCACCGAGACTCGCTGGCCGAGGCGTTCTACGAGTTGCGATTCATCAGTTCCCATGAACCCGTCGGCGTAGGCTCGATCGAACGCCGCGCGTATTATCGAGAAGCGAAACGCCTGCGGAGTCTGCGCGTAATAGATCCGCCGTCGATCGAGCGTCCGCTCAACTCGTCCCGATTTCACCTGCTTTATCGTGTCGGTGGCTGCCAAACCCATCAGCGCCGCTCCGGTGCTGGAGGCCCGTTCAATCACCGCGCGTATCTCATCGGGCTTAACGAACGGCCGCACGGCATCGTGAACCAGAATGACTCCCGCGCTTTCTTCTTTAACGACCTGAAGCCCGCGGTACACCGAGTCCTGCCGTTCGGCTCCTCCGGCAACCACCCGCGCAACCTTGGTCAGATTGTGCCGCGATATCAGCCCGAGGACTTCGGTTGTGAGGTTTGGCTGGAGGACGAGGATGACTTGATCGACCGCGTCGCAGTCTTGAAAGCGCTTGATGGTATGAACGAGAACGGGCACACCACCGAGCTCGAGCATCTGCTTGGCGCGGTCTGCATGCATTCGCGCGCCGATGCCCGCGGCTGGAATTATTGCGGTGTTGAGCTTGCCGTCGGTCACTGCGAAACTGCGTTGCTTTGTCGCGGACCTGCCGCCCGCCCGTCCTCGCCGAAGCGCCCGAAGATCATCTTGCCCGCGGTTGTTTGCAAGACGCTGGTGACCGACACGTCGATGTTCTTTCCGATCATGCGCCGCGCGTTGTCAACGACTACCATGGTGCCGTCATCCAGGTAAGCGACCCCCTGGTTGTATTCCTTGCCTTCCTTAAGCACGAAGACACGCATGATCTCACCGGGCAACACAACCGGCTTCAGCGCGTTGGCAAGCTCGTTGATATTGAGGACCGCGACGCCGCGAAGCTGCGCAACCTTGTTCAAGTTGAAATCGTTGGTGACGATCTTGGCTTCGATCTGTTTGGCAAGCTCGATCAGCTTGTGATCGACCTCGCGCACGTCCGGAAAGTCAGCTTCGCTGATGACGATCTCATAGCTCGATCCTTTCTTCTTTTGTATGCGCTGAAGAATGTCGAGCCCGCGACGGCCGCGGTTGCGTTTGATCGAGTCGGCGCTGTCGGCTATCTGTTGAAGCTCGCGCAGCACAAACTGAGGTATCACCAGCATGCCCGACAAAAAACCTGTTTCGGCGATGTCGGCCACGCGGCCATCGATGATCACCGAAGTATCGAGGATCAAGGAGTGAGTCTTGGCCGCTCCCTTTTCTACGAATATTCCTCCAAGCGCTGTCAGGTCGAGATAATCACCTTTGACTGCGCCGACTATCAATCCTACGTAACCCATGAACAAGGTCAGCGTTAGTGTTAGGAAAGATTTGAACTCTTCGGGTAGCGCATGCTGCGCGGCTATGATCCAGCAAATTAATGTAGCGCCTGCGATACCAAGAATTGACCCGACCGCGCCGCCGATAAGAGTCTTAAGAGTGGCTTTGCGGATTCGGGTCTCGAAGAAGATTATCGAGACTGCAAGTACTCCTCCAATGATCGCCGAGAAAAGCGGATTTCTCGCACCAAGAGCCGGAAAAGGTCTGAGGAAATAACCTGCACTCACGAGCGCCGCGACGAAGACGAATCGAATCAGAGTAACATCTGCTTGCATATATCCTCCGTTCGTCTTATCTATCGCTCGAGCCGTTCCTGCTTCTACGACGCTGCGAATAGTTAAGCTAAGTTGAGAAAGATCATTCCACAGCTCAAAGGCTGCGGATCGCAACCGATCAGTGCAGGCAAATGGACAACGGTTAAATCCTCCGACGATTTCCTGCGTGGCAACTTCAGTAGACTTCACGCGAGACGAATACTCGAATCGAGCTCATAAACAATATCCGGTATCAGGTTTGATTCGCCTCGCGACCCGAATGGGCTGACCGGTCCGCGTCCATTATAGCTTAAGCCGCTGGATTTTCTAGCGAACTTTCGCCTTGTGTGCCAACAATCAACCGGGCAGTCCAACTAACCCACCGTCCTGCACGATAACTCTCTTCATTTCAGTCTTCATTACAAGTTTTTGCCGGGTCATATTTCAAAGGGACGCCTTTTGATGGAGTCTGACGAAACACTCTCAGGATTTGTCATTCGGCATCCGCAATAATTGGCACAAAACATTGTGGCGCTTGCTCACTCTTGCCAAATTACAGGACTTAGGCCTACCTGCGCGGGCCAGAATCGCTGGCACGTGCATTGCCAATGTCATAGCGTAGCTTTGAAATAGTAAAGCGGTGGCTGGGGGAACGGGGGCTCCGCCAGTTATCGTAAAACTGAGAGAAGCGACAGACAAAGCAACAACAATAAGCTGAAGGGGATGAGGCAACGGGGGCTGCGTCATCCCCTTTAGTTTTTTTTGCGCACTTGCTTTTTCGTAGCCCAGGCATTCACGCCTGCATAAGAGATCTCATCCATTTCTCCTGCCTGGTTCACCGAGCTTGCAGGCCTTCAGGAATTCTTTCGTATCCTTGAGTCAGCACTGACCCGCTAAAGCTGAAGAATTCCCGTGAACAACCTCGACGTTTGGCCCGTTGACAACTCCAGGCATGAATGCGACGCGGCATATTAGTTGTCGGAATAAGACGCCGCGGCTTAATCCGACCGGTGGTTAGCGAGTCTCACGAGATTCGTCACTCTTGAATTGACAGGTTTTGGCAGGCGAGAGCGCAGAACTTTTGAGGTTTCATTGAATCACACCAGTTACACCTACCTGCGCGGGCCAGAATCGCTGGCACGCTCATTGCCAATATCATAGCGTAGCTTTGAAATAGTAAAGCGGTGGCTGGGGGAACGGGGGCTCCGCCTTTCATCGTAAAACTGAGAGAAGCGACAGACAAAGCAACAACAATAAGCTGAAGGGGATGAGGCAACGGGGGCTGCGTCATCCCCTTTAGTTTTTTTGCGCACAAGGTCAGGCCAAAAAGTTCGCTGCTCACCACGTCCAGTCTTCTACTCCTTCCTTTTTTCTTTCACCCTGCCGCGTTTGCTATAATCGAACTTTCGAATCTAAAGAGAAAAGATGACAGTTATGACTGGACACGAAATCAGACAAAAGTTCCTGGACTATTTTGGCGAGCGCGGTCACCGAGTGGTGAGAAGCTCACCGCTATTGCCGGCCAACGACCCAACTCTGTTGTTTACCAACGCCGGCATGAACCAGTTCAAAGATGTGTTCCTCGGGTTCGAACCTCGCGACTACAAACGCGCGGCTTCGTCACAAAAATGCGTGCGGGCGGGCGGCAAACACAACGACCTCGATGAAGTTGGCCGCACCGCCAGGCATCATACTTTTTTTGAGATGCTCGGAAATTTCTCCTTCGGCGATTACTTCAAGAAGGAAGCCGTCTATTTCGCCTGGGATCTCCTGGTCAACGAATTGGGTCTCGATCCGCAGCGGTTGTGGTTCTCCGTCTTCGAGGGAGACGACGAAGTCGGGCCGGATGAAGAAGCAGTCAGGTACTGGCAGCAGGTAGGCGCGCCGCCGGAACGAATACTGAGATTCGGCAGAAAAGACAACTTCTGGCAGATGGGCGAGACCGGACCGTGCGGGCCATGCTCTGAGATTCATTACTATCAGGGTCCTAACCCGGAAGATCCGGAGTTCAACCGACGCGGCCTCGTCAACGGGCCGGGCGATACGACCATGGAGATTTGGAACCTGGTTTTCATGCAGTTCAATCGCTCGCAGTTACCGGAGGGCTCGTACAAGCTTGAGCCCCTGCCCGCTCCCTCGGTTGATACCGGCATGGGACTTGAACGGCTGGCAGCGGTGCTTCAAGGTGTGAGGTCAAATTACGACACTGACCTGATTAAGCCGATCATCGACTTCATCGCGACACTGGCCGATACCGCCTACGACTACGACTCGCCCGAAGGCATGTCGATGCGAGTGATCGCCGATCATGCTCGGACGACTGCATTCTCGCTGGCGGATGGCATCGCCCCCGGTAATGTCGGTCGCAACTACGTGCTGCGCAAAATCATGCGCCGCGCAATCTATTACGGTGAGAAAGGTCTCAGGCTCAAGCCGCCGTTCTTCCACAAAGTCACGGACTTCGTAGTCGACCTGATGGGCGAGCCTTTCCCCGAACTAATCGCGTCGCGCCAACTGATCGATGAAACGGTTCGCGGCGAGGAGCAGCGCTTTAGCAGAATATTGACCGTCGGCGAGCCGCGGCTTGCCGAGTTGTTCGACCGTCACTCGCCGGCTGCTCCGCCGATGACCGAACTGGCTCGGACCTACGACACGTACGGCGTGCCTCGCGACTTGATTCGCGTGGTGCTCGGTCAGCACGGCATCGAGATAAGCGAAGAGGACTTCAACGAACAATTCGATGCGGCGCTTGGCGAGCTTCAGCAGCAAACTGCTCCTTCTCTGGTTGAAGGAAGCCGCCGAGCGAGGGAAATCTATACAACGGTGGCGGCTCGATTGCCTCGAACCGAATTCACTGGTTATCGCGAGACCGAAACGCACGGCGCGAGAGTGCTTGCGATCATTGTCGGGGACGAAGCGCGCGAAGCGCTATCAACAAGCGAGACTGGAGAGGTTATTCTGGATCGCACGCCATTTTATTCAGAGGCGGGCGGCCAGATCGGCGACTCCGGCGTCTTCGAAGGCGACAACGTGCTTGCGGAAGTCGAAGACTGTTACTCAGTGACCACCGGCTACTCGTTACACAAGACAAGAGTCGAGCAGGGTGAGCTGAGAGTTGGCGATTCGATAAACGCGCGAGTGGATGCCGAGCGGCGGCGGCGGATCAAGGCCAATCACACCGGCACTCATTTGCTGCACGCCGCGCTGCGCGAAGTGCTCGGGCCTCACGTGAAGCAGGCTGGTTCGCTCGTCGCGCCGGATCGACTACGATTCGACTTCACCCACTATGCGCCGCTCACCGACGACGAGATTGCGGAAATAGAGCGCCTGGTCAATAGTGAGATACTTCACAACCGCGGCGTCGAGACCCAGATAAAGCCTCTCGAAGAAGCGTTGCAATCGGGCGCGATGGCATTGTTCGGAGAGAAGTACTCTTCGGATGTTCGCGTGGTGAGCGTGCCCGGATTCTCAACCGAGCTTTGCGGCGGAACTCACGTCACCGCCACCGGCGACATCGGGCCGATGAAGATCATCGGCGATTCTTCGATCGCCGCCGGCGTTCGCAGAATAGAAGCGCTGACCGCCGACGCCGCTATCGCGCGGTTCCAGATCGATGAGCACGTGATCGAGGAGCTCGGGGGCCGTTTCAAAGTTCCGATACTCGACATTCCAGCGCATGTGGACAAGCTTCTGGAGCAAGTGCGGCGTTATGAACGCGAGATCGAGCAGTTGAAGCTGAAGATGGCTCAGTCGGAATCGGCTTCAGCCGCGGATACCGCCCGCGAGATCGGCGGCATACGAGTGGTTGCGCGCCGCGTTGCTGATCTTGACGCCAACGGTATGCGCCAGCTCGCGGATTCGCTATCGCAGAAGCTGAAGTCCGGAGTTGTTGTGCTCGGACAGGCGACTGATGGCAAAGCCTCGCTTGTTGCTCGCGTGACTGACGATCTGACGAAGCGTCTCAACGCCGGACAGATAGTGAAAGAGATATCCGCGCTCGTAGGCGGAAAAGGCGGGGGCAGACCTGATATGGCAACTGGCGGCGGCAACGAACCTGAAAAGCTGGAAGCGGCTCTGGAAGCCAGTTACGAGACGGTAGAGAGAATGCTTGAAGCAAAGTAAGGAATGACGATGATAATGCAAAATAACGTTTCAGATCGAGCGTTCTGCATACGCGATACCAGAAATATTGACGGCACAAAAGTTCTTAGATCGGACTTGATATATCAGTTTCCCCGTGTTATCCGACAAAGGAACGGCAGCTTATTTGATGTATCTGGATAGCGATGACATGGGGGCAGTTGAATCTGATCGGTTTCAATGCAACTTCGTAATAACGACGCTACCAATCTGGATGAGTATCACGCTATTGATAACCTTGGAGTAATAGTACGGTGCGAGGAACATGTACATAAGCAACATAGAACTGAATAAAACAACCGCGATGATAGAATGCGACTTTGACGAATGCCGGCAGCGATGTCGCTACAGAATGAAAGATCTCAAAGCCGGAATATGCAAGGCGTGCGGCGAGCCGCTTACCGATACTGACGTTGAGAGCGCATCCGGCAATCTTACCGCCAGTGCCGTGGCCAAGCGGCTCATATTAAGCTAAGGCTTGATTAGTCAACTGTATAATTACCCAAAATTACAGCACAACAATTTGTAGGGGCGGCCCTCCGTGGCCGCCCCAGTTAATGTTATTGACGTTTTGTGATTCTGGGGCGGCCACGGAGGGCCGCCCCTACAAGTCTACCACTAGAATGTGAACTTCAGCGCAAGCTGAACCTGCCTCGGATCGCCCACGCCTTGCCGCAGGAACCCGTCGAAGTTGAACAGACCCGCCGTGGTCAGCGGGTTGACGTTGTTGTCGTTGTTGAAAGTGTTGAACATCTCAATCACCGGCATCAGCGACATATGCTCTCCCAGCTTGAACGGCCGCTGCACCCGCCAATCGAACGAGAAGAAGTTGTTGTCCTTTCTCACGCTGTTCCGACCGAGATCAACGCCACCAACCACGCGCGGATTTGGGGTTATCGGTTGGGCCGAACGAGCTTGAATCCTCGCGTTAGCCTCGAAGCCCTTTCCCAATTCCATGTAGGTGTAGAAGTTAAACTTGTGACGGATATCACGGTCGGATAGCGAGTAGTCTTTCTTGAAGTCGTTGTGATCGAAGACGCGATCGGTAAACGGATCGCGCTCGTTTGAGTCATCGTCGAGGTCTTTGGAGAAAACGTAGTTCCCTTCCAATTGGAACCTGCTGCTGAACCGCTTCCTCAAGCCGACGGTCAAGCCTCGATAAAGTGACTTGGCCGAACTCGCCGTAACGAACACATCGCCCAGTTGCGGACCAAAAGGAGCCGCGCCCAGATTGATATTGACGAATCTTGTGAGGTGAACTCCCTTGGCCATCGTGAAGTCAACGTAAGCAGCCCAGTTCGGAGCAAGCTCCTGCTCGAAGGCGACGTTGGTCGTGTAGATTCGCGGGTTGGCGTAGTCTTTGCTGAACACGCGTACACCCGTGAACAGCGGGAACTGCCCGGCTGGAGGAGGTGGGCCAACAGGCGCCAGCCCCGGCCACGTCGGCGCGCCGCCAAACAACCTGATCAAATCCGTATTGAGAAAGTTAGTTCGTTGCTGCGCGCCGTTTGTTGTGATCGATCCTACCTGAGACAACATGTTTTGCCGGGCATTGTAGATTCCCCAGCTCGCGCGAAGAACCGATTTGCCCTTGCCGGAGAAATCCCACGCGAACCCCACTCGCGGCTGGAACTCCTTCTTCTGATCCGGGAGAGTGCCGTCGGATGGGAACTTCGGATTACTCAGAAATTGTCCGTATGCGGTCTTCGCAGGATCAACGACTGGGTTCGGGAAGATCTGCGCTTCCCATCGAAGGCCGTAGTTAAAGGTGAAGTTAGGCTTGATCTGCCATTTGTCCTGCGCGAATGCTGCCAGGTCGTCGTTTGAGATCTTCGAGGCTCCCGGAGGCGGCACGTCCGCCAATCCGCTTGGTATGCCGTCCTGCAAATAGAACAGCAGGGGTCCACCGCTTGTAGCTCCACCCGGGCAGGTCGCCGGCAGTGTTACGTATGTTCCATTCGAGCAGCCCACGGTGTTTGGACCAAATCCACCGGGCGCAGCCGGCGACGCGTATCGAAGGAAGCCGGTCACGCTGTCAAACAGATACCTTCCGGTGAAGAAGCCACGGAATACCTGATCGTTGAGTGTGTGCAGCCATTCGCCGCCAAACTTGAAAGTGTGTCTTCCCGAGACGATTGAGACACTGTCGCGAATCTGCGTTCGCCAGATCAACTCGTCTACGTTTGGCTGGAGGAAGAACGGGTTTCCAAACCTGAAGGACGGTCCGAAGCCCATGCCGGTGTCGGCCGCTAGATTCGATTTCGTCGCCGAGCGCGGGCGAGATTCGCGCGCGTATGTGAAGTGCGCCTCGTTCAACTTGGTCGGCGAAAAAGAACTGAACAGGTTCAGATTGAACACACTGATCTTCGAAGGACCCTCGGTTCCATTTGCGGACGTACCGTAGGTCGCCACATCGAAGGTTTGGTTTTCATTCTTCGAGTAATCAAAATTGTAGGATGCGCTGAGCTTGTTGTTGGCGGAGACGTTCCAGTCCAGCTTGGCAAGAGTTGCCGTGTTTCTTTGCGGATGCTTGACGGGCAATCCTTCGTTTTGGCCAAGCTTGTTTTGGAAAAAGTTGAGCAACGCAAGCCGCTGGCAATCAGGACTGCCGTTGATCAACGATTCGTTCGCGCCAATGGTCGGCGCCGAAACCGAGCAGGGAGTACCAATCGGCTCGCTGAGATTCGCCCGCGTAAGGTTTGCGATGATCTGCTCGAACGCGCCAAAGAAAAATATCTGGTCCTTCTTTATCGGGCCCCCGATAGTTCCGCCGAACTGCTCGCGGTGAAAATCCTTGAGCGGTTTGCCGTCGGACGTATCGGCGGCGAGCGCCTCGAGACGCTGAAAGTGAAACAGGCTTCCATGGACGCTGTTCGTTCCCGACTTTGTGATGACGTTCACCACCCCGCCGGCGGTGCGCCCAAATTCGGCGCTGGCGCCGGTCGCGATGACCTGGAACTCTTTGACTGCTTCAAGAGTGATGTCGATCGCCGCGCGCTGGCCACCCGCCTGCTCGCCGAAGAAGCCATTGTTGTAGTCGCCGCCATCCAGGCTTATGTTGTTGAAGATCCCGCGCTGCCCCGCGAAGTTTATCTCGTCCCCGTCCGGCCCTTGTGTAATGCTCACTCCAGGAGTGAGCGTCAACAGGTCCTCGAACTTCCTCCCAAGGATCGGCAGGGTGCTGACGGACAACTCATTCAAAGTAGAGCTGGACTCGGTCTTCACCGTATCGATGGTAGGCGCGGCGGTTATCGTTATCTTTTCCTCGAGCCGGGAAACCTTCATGTTGAGCGACAATGAAATAGCCTGGCCGACCGTCAGGTTGAGGTTCTCCTGGACGAGGGTAGCGAAACCTTGCTTTGAAACAGTCAAGGTGTATCGGCCGGACGACAACTGCAGAAACACGAATCGGCCGTCTGGATCCGATGTCAGCGCTCTGGAGAAGTTGGTGTCCGGATTTCGGACTTCAACGTTGGCGCCGGGCACTACTCCGCCCTGTTCATCCAGGATAGTGCCCTGAATTACGCCCGTGGTCATCTGAGTCTGGGCCGGCGTGCCGGACGCCAAGGCCAGCATTAACGGCAACCCTAATGCGACGAGTCGGATCAGTCTTTTCATTTGTGGTCTCTCCCGTTCAAAGGTGGCGGCACATTTTGAAGACTTGCAACGTTCGAATTTGTAGACCACTTTGATTGGTAAAGTCAATAAATGCGCGTGAGAACACTCGAAGAATGTCCGGCAAACTTCAGTTTGCCGGACTACCGGCGGGTATCGGCAAACTGAAGTTTGTCGGACCCTTGACCTGACCGGCCAAGCGAATCATGCTGAGAGAGGCACTCGGTTGTAGCCGGACGCTTAGACAATGGTCGCCGCAATAGTCATTTGCTTTCTTGCGCTCACCGCCGCAGCCTACTATTTTTGGCTTCGACCGTCATACCGCAGGAACCCTGAGAGCGAGCTTGCGCCGCCTCGGTTCGCGGGCTTATTTTCCAGCGAACAGATGCCCGCTTGGGAAGCTGATCCAAAAGCGACTGAAGCATTACGGCTCCGAGCGAATCTGGTTGATCGCGCACGCGCTGGTGAGCTTGTGACTCTTTCAGAAACGTACTCATTGGAAGACGCCGAGCTTTATTGCAAGGTGCTGGACGCTTTGATCGAATCGGCTTCTGATAATCACGAAACGTTCCTGGCGCTCGTTTCTCATATTTCAAAAAGCAACGAGCTGAGAGGAAACAAGCAGCTTGCGGAACATTTGATGGCATTATGGAAAGCGGCGCCCGACAGGCGTTCTACAGTTGAGATGATGCATATCGCGGCGCTTTCGGACGATGCCGTTGTTTATCAGCGCGCCGTTGAACTCATTGTCGCTCATTGGCAGAAGGGAGAGCTAAAGGAGTTCAGTCCCGACGAGCTGATTGAGCTTTTCGAAAGCCAATTCTGGATACTTGCGCCTGAAGCCAGGCTCGGAGGCGCGGGCTTCGCATTGAAACGCAAGCTCGCCGGCGTTCGTCGTGAACTGGCAACGACGACGCCCGCGCGACCGTAGCTAACGAGTCCGACAAGCTGCCAGCTTGTCGAGGCTCGGATGACATAGGATTGGTTTAAAGATGACTCCTCGACAAGCTGGCAGCTTGTCGGACTCAGCTTGCCGGACTCGAATCGAGGTTAATGATGAACCCAAATACTCTTCAAAACTTCCTTCCGTACTTCGTCGTTGGATTCTTCGCGCTGATTGTTCTGATCGTCATCCTGCGACGAATACTGGTCAATGTCGGCGCGAGAGAGATCGCCATAAAAGAACGCCGCTATCTGGGCGCCAGAATGCCACCCGGCCGCGTAGTGGCAACCGAAGGCGAGGTCGGCATTCAGGCAGACGTTCTTAAGCCGGGGCTTCATCTGATCAAATGGCCTTTCGAAAAAGTCATTCGCAAGTTTCCGTTGATCGAGATCGGCGCCGACGAGATGGGCATCATCGAAGCTATCGACGGCGAGCCGATGCCCCCCGGAGGGATCTTTGCCGCCGATCGCGCGCAAAACGCGCACAACAACTTTCAGGACCCTATCGCGTTCATCAAACGGGGCGGCGTCAAAGGCATTCAGCTTCGCACGCTGCCGCCGGGCTTGTGGCCGATTCACCCTTACCTTTTTCGGGTATCAGTGACCAAGACTACTGTGATTCCTCAAGGCAAGGTCGGTATCGTCACATCGGCCGATGGCTCGCAGCTCGACCCCGGCCGCTTGCTTGCAAAGGCGATCGACAATCATAAAAACTTTCAAGATGCCGAGCAGTTCATTGCGTCCGGCGGTCAGAAGGGACCGCAGGTCGACATCCTCACGCCAGGCACCTATCGCATCCTGACCGAATCGATGCCGCTTGAAGGTGGCGGAGAACGCAAGCCTGGTTTGTTCGTTGTGCGACTCAACGATGCAACCCTGATCCAGGAGAACCAGATCGGGCTGGTTGAAGCGTTGGATGGCGCGACGCTTGACCCACGAGATTATGTAGCCACACAGGTCGAGGGGCACGACAACTTTCAAGACGGCAACGAGTTCATCGGCCACGGCGGGCAGCGCGGGCCGCAGAAGGACATCCTTCTTCCAGGCACCTACTACGTCAACTCGATGCTGTTCAAGGTGATTCCCGAATCCGCGAAGGAGATCAAGACGGGCGAGGTCGCGGTCATCGTTTCGAACGTCGGCAAAGACCCTTCGGAGGAAGTTCGCCGCGCGATGGCTACGAAGATTCGCGAGCGCCTGGAGCGCGAAGAACAAGAGCAAGTAGCACATGTCACCGCGAAGATCGGCGACAAGGACACCGTCGCGGAGATCAAAGAAGACCTATCGCTCAACGATCCCGCGGACCGGCGTCTGGATGAAGGCGCTCACGAAGCTTATGTTGTGCCGGCGGGGTTTCGAGGCATACAGGAAACCGTGGTCGGACCGGGCCGGTATTACGTCAACACGCTGGCGGTCACGCCAATCGTCATACCCACGACGAACCAGACGGTTGAGTGGACTTCCGGCGAAGTCGCGAACACGTTCAATCCGTTCGAGGTTATTTCGAAAGACGGCTTCACAATGCAGCTCGAAGTGCGCGTTGTGTTTCGAGTAAAACCAGAAGATGCGCCCTTCATGGTTGCGAAGATCGGTTCAGTCGACAGGCTTATTCAAAACGTGATGCATCCCCTGATCGATTCGATCTTCCGGAACCAGGCTTCCGAGTCGTCGGCGATGGCTTATCTCCAGAATCGTCACGAAGAACAGGAACGGGCTGAAGCTCGCGTGCGCGCTCACCTGCTGAAGTACCATGTCGATGTCGTGAACGTTTTGATCTGCCATATTCATCTCCCTGAAGAGCTGATGAAAACGCAGACTGAAAAGATCCTCGCCGAGCAGAAACAGAACATGTTCAACGCGCAGCGCGAAGCTGAGGAGCGGCGCATTCAATTGGAGAGGACCAAGGCCCAGGCCGACAATCAAGTTGCTTTGATGGCGGCTACAGTCGGCGTTGAGATCGCCGGCAAGCGCTCGGAGCAACGAAAGGCGGAAGGCGAAGGCGAAGCGAGCTACATCTCTGCTACCGGCCGGGCCGAAGCGGAAAAGGTCCGGTTGATGGGTGAAGCCCAGGGCGTTGCTTATGCCGAACAGGTCAACGCAATCGGCGCGCAGGGAGTTGCTTTAGTCGAAACGCTGAAAGTGATTGGCGAAAAGGGCGTGCGCATTACACCCGACGTGATGGCTTCCGGCGGCTCCGGAGATGGCGGGGGCGGCATTGGTACTCTGCTGTTGCTGAACCTGTTTCGAGAGAGATTGAGTTTGTCAGCGCAACCGGAAGAACGCGTGCCGGTGGAGGCAAAGCGTAAGTAGGCTACGTAATCCGAATTTATTCGCGCGAAGACCGTACAGAAACGAATAAATCCGTTACTACGTGGCTGCTGGAAGAGACCGTACAGAAACGAATAAATTCGTTACTACATGGCTGCTCCAATGCGCGGAACAACCGGTAGCAGCTTGCGTTTAAGGTTCCGTCACGTGCTCTGGACAAAGCTGGATTACAACGTTTAGCGGCTCACATCCGACCGTTCAAATAGAGGACAATGGCGGAGAGACTGCTCGGTTCTTGTGATTCTGTTGCAACTATTGCGGGGCTGTGCCAATGCCGCTTATAATCTCCCTTCCCCCGCAATTCTAGAATGAATGGTCGGATGGAAGTACAACTAACGTAACGGCCCAATCTCCCGTAGTTCAATTATTGAGGTAGAGAAGATGAAGAAGTTCCTTTCCGTTTGTGCCTGCCTGGTACTGGTCTCTCTTGTTCTTGTTCCCCGCCAGAATGTTTATTCACAGCGGCGTGATAACGCCAGACAACTTTATGCCGACGACAGAATAGTCGTTAAACTCAAAGCCGAGTCCACGACGGCTGCGGACTCCACGGCTGAGGAAATAGTTCGAGCTCCGGGAGTGAAGGCAGAAGCGCTTTCCGACCGGCGCGCGGCTACCCAATTGATTCATCTCAACCAGAGTTTGACAGTAGAAGAGGCGGTGAGCCGAGCTTCGGCAGACCCGCGAGTCGAGTACGCCGAACCTGATTACTTTGTCTACGCCACCGATACGGTTCCAAATGATCCCTTCTTCGCGCAGGGTCAGATGTGGGGACTGTCACAGACAAGCTGCCAATTCTGCGAACAGCCAACACCGAATATAGACGCAACCAAGGCATGGGACATAACCACCGGCAGCGATAACATTATCGTGGCAGTGCTCGATACGGGTGTCGATCTTCAACACGAAGACCTGTCGCCGAACGCGTGGGTCAACCCCTCCCCCGGAGCGTTGCCGGGATTCTCCAACGACATAAACGGCTGGAATTTTATCAGTGACAACAACCAGACTTTCGTCTCCAGCAGCGAGGACTTCCACGGAACGCATGTGGCGGGTTCCATCGGAGCCGTGGGCGACAACGGAAAGGGCGTGACCGGCGTCGCCTGGCACGTAAAGCTCATGTCGCTCAAGTTCCTCGGAGGTCCGTTGGGCAAGGGGTCGACATCGAACGCAGTGAGGGGTATCAACTACGCGATCGATATGAGGAATCGCGGATTCAACATTCGAGTGATCAACGCAAGCTGGGGCGGGGGCGGAAACTCGCAAGCATTGCACGATGCGATCGCCGCTGCGAACGCTGCCGGCATTCTCTTCGTGTGCGCGGCCGGCAACGGCGACGCTAGAGGCGGCATTAACAATGATGAGACGCCGCAGTTCCCCGCCGTCTATTCACAGGATCTCACAGGCACAATGTCCGTTGCTGCCGTCGGTCTGAGCGGTTCCCTTGCTTGGTTCTCGAACTATGGCCACAGCTCGGTAAGTCTGGCTGCCCCAGGCGTTCAGATCGAGAGCACGTACCCCGGGAATAGCTATTCAACTCTAGACGGAACATCGATGTCCACGCCTTACGTGTCCGGAATAGCCGTGCTGCTCTGGTCGCATGAACCGTCGCTTACTCCGGCTCAAGTCAAGCAGCGCATTGTCGACACGTCTGAGCCGCTTAACTCGCTGGCGTCAATCGTGGCGCGATCCGGACGGGCCAGCGCTTACGCAGCGCTGACCAACCAGGAAAGGCCTCCGCAGTCTCCAGTCATCGCGGGCCAGCCTACATTCACCAAGCACTCGGTTATTATCGACGGATTCGGTTTCCTGAATGGGTCATCGGTGATTGAAGTAAACGGCACCCAGCTCACGGGGATCACGTATGACACGTCGTTTGCACTTGCGAATGGGACGCTAACCCGGCTGGTTGCTGAGATCGGCAAGAAGCCCTTGAAGAGAACATTTCCTCCCGGCGTTTTTGTTACAGTCACCGTAATGAATCCCACGACGGGACAGCGATCTCCGCAGATTTCAGCGGCAAGATTCTAGAAAACTTCATGCAAAGATTCTAGGAACTTCACTGAGGGGCGGCCCTCCGAGGCCGCCCCTCAGTGACCATAACCACAATCAGGAAGCACCAGTAGGGGCGGCCACGGAGGGCCGCCCCTACTGGTTATGTCAACTGCCTCAACGCCTCGTAAAGAACTATTCCAACCGACGTTGCCAGATTGAGCGAACGCACTTTGCGGTTCGGCATCGGAATGGTCAGGCTCCGCTCCCAGTTCGCACGCAGCAGCTCTTCAGGCAGACCCCGGGTCTCTCTTCCAAAGACAAGGCAATCGCCGGGCGCGTACTCAAAGGTGGTGTACTCACGCTCTGCCTTCGTCGTGAAATAGAGAAACCGGCTGCCTCGAAGAGCGGCGTATAGTGCATCGATGTTCAGATGATAGTGAATCTCGACGTCGTTCCAATAGTCGAGCCCTGCTCGACGAACCGCTTTGTCGTCGGTGCGAAACCCGAGCTTCCCAACGAGGTGCAGCGGCGTAAATGTGGCCGCGCACAATCGAGCGATGTTGCCGGTGTTTGGAGGGATCTCGGGCTCAACCAATGCAACGTGCACCAGCGAAACAGCTCGGTCAGCTACTTCACTCATTGTGTCGCTCTCCCGGCTCTCGCTTTCGTGACAGCGAATTCATTCGCTTTTGCGTGGATGAAGTGTCCGACAGACTTCAGTTTGTCGATGATTCCAGTTCTCACGGCCCACGACAAACTGAAGTTTGTCGGACACAGTAACGAATAGATTCGTTTCTACGAAGCGAGGCGCATTCGATCGAGGGCGATACTCAGAATCTTGTTGTGATCGAACGCCAATGTCGGAGGCTCGAGAGCTGAATGCCAGGCCGCTTCCGAAGCATCATCTGCGCCAGTCGCCAGCGCGCGATCTTCCAACACGCCTGCGAAAACGACGCTGACGGTGTGCCCTCGCGGATCGCGGCCGGGGTCTCCAAAAGCGCGAATCTGCTCGAGGGGAATTCCCCCCAGACCGGTTTCTTCGGCGAGTTCTCTGGCGGCTGCATCTTCGAGCGATTCATCCGTATCGACAAAGCCGCCCGGGAAAGCCCATTGTCCATTGAATGGATCGCGAGCCCGCTTGATCAGCAGCACTTCAATCCCGTTCGCAGAGCTATGCAGCAAAACTATGTCGACGGTCAATGCTGGCCGAGGGTAATCGTAACAATAGCGTTTCACTTTGTCGGAAGTGTTGGTTTCCACGATGCTCCCCCGATCAGGTTCGTCTCATCTCGCGCTCGAAGATGTTGAAATCATCAGTGGTAAATAATACGAACCGCACAAGCTCAATCGTTGTCCGCGAATTGCGGCCGGCATAGTCCTTTGCTGCCCCGATCATAACTCGAGCGCACTCATCGACTGGAAATCCTCCAACGCCGGTGGCGAGCGCAGGGAACGCAATCGACTTGAAGCCGGCGTCTTCGGCCAGCCGTATGCAGTTCATTGTCACTTCGCGAATGATCGCTTCGCTTGAAGCCGATCCTGCACGCTTTGGCACTGCGCGATCTTCCTCGCGATAACCCATCGCCGCGGCATGAATAACAAACTTGTTTGGGAGATTGCCCGCACTGGTGCGCACCGCTACGCCCAGGCGGACCGGACCTTGAGCAACCGCCTCGCGTTCAATCTCGGGGCCGCCGCGCCGCGCAATCGCTCCTGCGACTCCGGAGCCCAGCCATAACTCGGTGTTCGCCGCGTTGACGATCGCATCGATGTCCGGCTGGTTGGTGATGTCACCCTGTCGCAGTTCGAACTTCAAAGTAAGGACCACTCGTACTTTTCTGATTCCTTGCAGCTTGTTTCGGCGGGACCCAATTACAAAGCCAAGGCTGCCCGCCTGGCAATCAACGGCCTCAAAGTTCCATGGCTAATCGCGTCCCTTTGCCGCGCAGCTCTCTTGAGGTCACGATCATCTCAGGCCACCAATACAAGAGTTCACCAAAACGATAAACTAAGCGCTGAGAAGCTGTCCGTGCTTCCTCAACACTGCGGCCGTCCAGCAATTCGCGCGGAACAATATACTCTTTTTTCAGCATTGCTTCGAACAATGTATCCAGAAAACGCCTCACATCACCTGCCCAAAAACCCGGTGAGTCTTTGTAGAACCTCAGATAGGACTCTAACCTGAAGGCAAAGTCTCCCTGCGACTTCCAAACAATTGTACGTATTACCTCCTCGAAATCTAATAGCGGCAGCTTACCCAATTCCATCAAATGCTGTCCTAAGAGCCTCAACCTTTGTTCGTCAATAAGCCCCTTCGGGAACGATTGAGAGAATGAGACACACGCGCTAATGACCGACGCAGTTGGAAGAGCGGTTGCGTCTTCCCTCGCGAATGCCGAAGAGAACGATCTCAACTCGAGCGGCTCATGTAGGATCGCCCAAGGCAGGTGGCCAACCATGTTGTTCTTGAAGCACTCTCGCAGCGTGATTCCAAATAAGGAGTCCTGACCGTATTGAACAGGAAAAAAAGGGGGCAAGAGATCTCGATTATCAAAGGCTGCTGAGAGTGTTTGAAATCCCCAAAGTCCATCGGTGATGACGGGGCGGTTGACCAGGCGTTTGACCTCGCGGTTTGTACAGGCTGACCGGTAAACCGACTCAGAATGAACCAGCCTTTCTCGCATTCCTGGTCGAAGCACCAGGTATGGCAAAGGGGACGCAATACCGGCATCTCCGATCACCCCACACAAGGTGATGGATATCTTCGTCTTGCCGGATAAAAGTTGCTGAATGAATTGCGGAGTCAAATGGTCAATGTTGATTGCGGATAAACCTCCGCTCTCAGGAGTACACTCGGACACGGACTTACCAAGCAATTGTTCGTGAAGCGATAGAACGTCTTGCATTACAAAGCGTGTCGATCCACGAGACACATCGTGGTCAGGATAAAACCAGTAGTCGAGAAAATCATCGCTCGATCCGAGCGCGACCTCCTGACTTGCCGCCGGATGTGGCGAGAGTTGGGAGATCGTATCGTCATCCGCAGAATAAACAAGGCCTCCAACCGAATGGAGGAACAAGGCATTGCGATTAGCACCAGTTGACCGCTCACATCTCTCCGGATTGGATAACGCAAAATCCACAACGTCTGGCGGTATGCGCCCGTTTGTGGCAAGGGTTTGAGCAAAATGCTGTTTTTCCTCCAGGCCCGCATAGCTGATTCTGATCCCATACTTGTTCTTGATTTGCCTCAAAGCTTCGCGAGTTCCTTCCCTTGCATCCGATGCCTGAGAGTCGTCCATTATTACGAAGTCATTTGTCCTGCCGAAGCTCTTGCCATTTTCGATAAAGCTAACAAGGCAGCCGGTCAAGCTCTGAAGGCGATCACGTGTGATTATCCCAACCGTTTCAATACTCTCTCGTTTCTGCTCTGAAGCTGATTGATTTGCTAAGGCTGCCAAGACTTCATCGTCCGATATCAGCAGTCCCCTGGCGATGAGTTCCGATAACTGCTCCTTGATACCGGTCGTCAAAGAGGGATCCGGCACATACCCTCTAGACATTGTCGAACGCAAGTACACCTCGGCATGTTCATCCTGCGTCCTGAACGTCTGGCAGCGTTCCAATAAATCGCTGATCTCACTTTCTAACAACTGCGGGGGTTGATTCCTCGACTGGATCAATTTGAGATCTCGGCCAACTGATATTTGTTGCTCTCCGGACGAACAATAACGGGCGACTGTTGGTTCACAATGGTTCTCTCCCTGAGGTTCTTCTCCGGGGCTGGCATCACGCTGCCGATTCAGTTTGGACCACAGCCTCATAGGTCTACTCGTGAGTACAAGGATCGGATGCCTGGTCCCATCGGAAGAAGATTCCGAATGGGACAAGGACAAGCACGATTCAAGTGCTACGGTTTAGGCTCGTCGTACTTGTCCTTGTCGGTTTCCGCATCACCTCTTAGAAACAATTCTGTGTGACGCGGTCCACTGTGTTTCAGTGATTCGGGCTGGAATTACTGCTCACCAGCATCCAGCGTAATTCACACCGGTGATGAAGCAAGAGCCCCAACAATCCCACGTCACCCAGTAATAATCTGTACAGCCATACTCCGAATTGTATCCACCGGATTCAAGATTCCCGCCACCACCATTGACCCTCCGATTCAAGACAACGTCGCCTCTCGGCCCCTGTTGAGTATTAGTGGGACCGTCATTACCCGGATAGCCATTCGAGCCTTCACTGCCGAAGTTGCCGTCCGGGCCATTTAGTCCTCCATTAGGCACGCACTGGCTGGCGTTTGCTCCGGATAGCCCACCTTTGCCGGGCGCAGGCGGTCCCGGAACGTTTCCTCCCCCATTACCTCCATTACCGCCGTTACCGCCGTCCCCGCCCGGGCCGCCAGGGCCTCCGAAATTATCGATAGTGACCCCGGCTATGTCGTATCCATCCCAGTAGCTGACGGTTACTGCGCCGCCCTGTCCACCGATGCTGCCGCGGCCGCCGTTCCCGCCGTGACCTCCATACCCAGAAGTCCCTCCACTCCCACCGCTACCGCCGTATCCAAGGCCCGCACCATTTCCGCCGTCCCCACCTTTACCACCGTTACCTCCTTTTCCACCGTTTCCTCCTTTTCCACCCTTGTCGCCGATTGCTCCGGTGGAGGTCAGTGTGTACTGAGTTGAATCATTATCGCCGATATCCAAGGTTATCGACCCGGCGGCGGCTGGAGGAGTGCCTTCGTCCCCATCGTGACCGTCAGTTCCATTCCCGCCAGTTCCGCCACTGCCGCCAATCTGTCCGTCTTGCGCGCCATTACAAACGCCGTCCGCCCCTTTGACGCCATCTGACCCGTCAACACCGTCAATCCCGTTACCCCCATCGGTGCCAACTGAAAGGATGTGGATTCCATGTTTCTGGCGACCGTCGTTGGGCCTACCTTTCGTTGGCTGCAGCGATTCATCCGGGCGCGATCCGCTGGTATTGATTGTGACGGTTCCCCGTCCCGTAGAGCTGAGCGAATTGACGGCAAAGATGTGAATATCGTGAGGTCCTTTTATTTCGACATCAGTGCCCTCAAACACAATCTCTCTGGCCAGGATGACCGTATCACCCGTCAGCTCTACTCGCTCGGGCAGATACAGTTTTCGCGCGATCTGAACTCCGGCGAGCTTGCCTTCATTGAAGCGATCTTCCGCGAATTCAGGCATCTGCTCGAAACTCGAAGCGAGATTCGTGCGCCAGCCTTTCGCGAATAACGCCTTTGGCTCGAATGGCACCTGTTGGCCAAGAAGCAAGGCGCGCACTGTCTTTACTCTTTTCAGCTGCGATTCAAAGCTCTTCTTAACTGTGCTCGGGAGGCGATTCTGTCGAAGTCCCGAGGATGACTGTTGCATCCGTTGACCTACGGCGGGCAACAGAGTTCCATAGATAACCAGGCTAATGACTGAAAAACTGGCAAGATGTTTCTTAAGAGTCATCACGCACCTCCTTTAGTTGGAAATCGGCCCAGAGTTTCCGCGTCATCAAGAGAGGAACCTTTCGGTCAACCTGATGACGCGAGGAAAAACATCGTCGCTTTCTTGGTTATTTTTCTTCCTAAGAGTGTTGAACCAATCATCGGTGAACGAACGGACGCCTTCCTAAGAGTTCAGAGTGTCCACCAAAAACCAGTCAAGTAGATTCAGAGTAAACTTCACGACCTAACACGCTTCGTCGCGCTTCAGTTCCTGGTCGTGAGCTGTGGGACAGTGAGGTACGAGAGATAAAGGCTTCATGATCGAAACAAGGTCACTGAGCGCCAATGCTCATTCGCAAATCTATCACTCCGCAATCATCCGTGGAGATTGCGCCAAAAGTTATCTTCCTTACTTGAAAGCACCGGGTCAAAAAAGGCGGCCGACCACTGAGGCGGGTACCCATCAGAGTCGCTCGAGAGGTATGGGTGAAACATATCAAGTTCATGAAGGTCTCTTGCTGAAGGCGTCAAGCGAGACACAAAGAGGCGGACCCGGTAACGGGTCCGCCTTTCGCTTCGGGGGCTTTGATCGAAGGCTGGTTCTAGCCGCTTCGATCTCCGAAATAGGTTAGTGCTGTTCAGATTTGTTCTGCGCAGCCGGAGCGCCGCCCAGGTTGCGAGTCAGCAAGCGAATCTCGACGCGACGATTCTCTGAGCGACCCTCGCGAGTGTGGTTGTCCGCTACCGGCCGCATCTCGCCGAATCCGAGCAGGTGCATTCTGAACAGCGGAATGTCATGCTGCTCGGCAAGGTAACGCCGCACCGCATCAGCACGCTTCTGCGTTAGCTGATTGTTGTAGGCGTCCTTGCCAACCGAGTCCGCGAATCCCTCAATCTCGAGGATGAAATTGGATTTGTCCTTGATTTGCGATGCCAGTTGATCAAGCGACTCCTTAGCCTCGGGCGTCAACTGATAGCTGTCGAATTTGAATCGAACCGACGCTGTGTTTTGTAGAGCGTAGTTATCAAGGTTGGTCCGCAGATCGGTCACCGACTGCTCGGCGCCGTTCACGCGCGTGTTGGCTTCGTTGGCCCGGGTGAGCGCCGTGTCGGCTTGTGACTGAGCGCGATCGGCCCGGCCCTTCACATCAGTGATGTCCGTCGATAAGCGCGAGAGATCCTGGCTGCTGCGCCGCGAGGTCTCTTCCAACTCGCCCGTTCGCTGCTCGAGCGGAGTCACCCGTTCGCTAACCGAGTTGCGCACATACTTCTTGGTCGCGCATCCAACGGAACCCAATACCACAACAGTCATCAACAACATCGTGAGTCTGGTTTTCATTATTCTCTTCTCCCACTTTAGGAATGTAAAAAGGCGATGCAGAGAACGTCCGCATCGCCTATTTCGGTTGCCGTCCTCACCACAGCAACCGCATAAGAGACCGGAAGTGGCTTACCATCACCCGTATCTCTGCCCCATCAACGGTGCTGCAACAGTTATGCCGCCTGTCTCGCCGTCTCTCGATCTCTAAGGTGCGGGTATTAAAGCATCTTCACTCCTTCTTTCAGGTGGGCTAACGTAAAGATTACAGCGGAGTCGTGTAAGAATTTCCCCAAACAAATGTCCGACAAACTTCAGTTTGTCGATGGAGTTTGGACATATCAGCCCACGCAGTGGGCGACTGCATTGTAGCCCAGGGCGAGTCCGCGAGCCCTGGATTGGCGTGCGAGAAGAATACGGCGAGCCCACGCAGTGGGCGACAGCAACAAGCAACCCACGATTGCGCAACTTCTGTCGCTCGCTACGCGGGCTAAGAGCGTGAACACCGGCGCGGTCCCAGGGCTCCCGGACTCGCCCTGGGCTACACGCCTTCGCCTGTATAGACCGGGGAGATCGTAAACGGGTGTTCGGAGACATGGTAAACACATTGTCAATGATCTCGAGGGACTTGTTTGAGGTCAATCGTGCCAATCCGCTGATGGCAG
>WNFR01001250.1_pt1 | contig 40092 bp, 33 predicted proteins | sample 5400221 | NCBI WGS metagenome assembly WNFR01 (sample SAMN13153357, study PRJNA577476) | soil metagenome | isolation source: 40 cm soil under Madrone tree | place: USA:California | collected 2016-06-14 | reverse complement strand
TGCCGACAGCTATGTGGGCGACCCAGCGCTCTATTTTTACGGCGTAGCGAAGAAGTTACTCCTGGAGCGTGAGCGCCGTGAGCAGCCCCAGCCGCTCAACCCAACGATGAAAGCGCCCGACACTGCTACAGAGCCGGATGCGGCTGAAGAGGCCGCGCGCCGAGAGGAGTGCCTGCAAAAATGCTTGCGCGAGCTGAATGCCGACGACCGGATGCTCATCCTCGCTTACTACCAGAAAAGTAAGCAGGCCAAGATTGACTACCGCAAAACGCTCGCCCAGCAGTTCGGAATGAGCACGAACGCCCTGCGCGTCAAGGTCTTCAGAATCCGCGCGCATCTGAAGAAGTGCATAAAACAATGCTTACAATCTAGCCCCGGCGTTGAAACGAATTAAAGGTTCACACATTATCGTCAGAATCGGGCGAGAGTGCCCGGAGAGCAACCCGATGACAGACCTAGATCAAGCGCAGTCACCCGTCAGACAATACCTGCTGGGGCGTGTGGATGAATCCGCAAGTAATCAGTTTGAGGAGCGTTTTGTCAGCGACGCCGAATTCAGACAGACGGCGCTCATCGTCGAAGAAGAGCTGATTGACGACTACTTGGCTGGGCTAATGCCGGCCGATGACCGGGCTCGCTTCGCCGCGCACTATCTGGCCGGCCCTCGTCAGCGTCAGGAGCTAACGCTGGCTCAAGCGATCAGGCAATACGCGCTCAAGAGTTCGGCAGTCGAGCTGGCGGTTGTGCCCCAACCAACGGGGCGCAAGCTGCTTGACTTTATTACCGGCCGGCGTGGGCTTCCGGCCCTAGTCGGAGCAGCGCTAGTCCTAGTCGTCGTTGTCAGCTTGTTGGCTTGGTGGGTGAGCAGTTGGCAGGGGAACGAGCCGCAGTTAGTCACGGCCGACGCCATCGCCCGACTTAACAAGCCACCATACAGCGCCGAGCCAACCCTCTCGGTTACTTTAACCGGTTTCCAAAATCGGGCGAGCGGGCAGGGGCAAAAGTTCGTCGTCCCTGCCGGCATAGAAATTGTTCAGCTTCAGCTCGCGCTTCCCGGCACGCCTCACCAGAGCTACCAGGCTACCCTGCGCCTTACAGACGGCGTGGAACTTTTCACCGTCGGCGACCTCAGTGCACAACAGGCCGAAGCAGGTCGACTCCTCAACCTGCGCCTACCCGCGCGCCTCCTGACGCCTCGCGATTACACTTTGAGCGTCAGCGGCCAGACGTCGGACGGGCGCGTCAACAGCGTGGCCGATTATTACTTCAGAGTACTAAGATAGAGACATCTTCCACATCCGCCCGGGCGTGCCTGTAACGTTTCCAGATCTTCCGCATAGTTATCGCTGACAGTCCGCTGTTCGCGTGCTTCTTCGGACGTAGGCGCGCATAGACTGCACCGTCTGCCAGTTTGGTGTGGGAGGAGATAAGCTTATGGCGGAGAGGGAACAGACCAAGCCTAACCTGTACGCCCTGCTGATCGGGATCGATTGTTATCTGCCACTTAATCTTTCGGATAAGACAAACCCGATGAACCTGCACGGGTGTGTGGGGGACATCAACCGCGCCGAAGAGTTTCTTCGCACGCGACTCGGCCTGGCGGCTGATCACATCCTGAAACTGACTGCCACGGATGTCGGCGCGAGCCAGCCTGACGAGCCCCCCGATAAATGGCCAACACGCGAGAACATCGTCAACGCCCTCCGCTGGCTCGATGAAGCGACCGAGCCCGGTGATCAGATTTACATACACTATTCGGGCCACGGCGGGCGCGTCAGAACGCCGCCCCGCTTCCTGCATTTCAAATGGGGCGGAGACATGGACGAAGTACTCGTCCCGACCGATTACAGTCTGACGGAGGATAATTTTTTAAGGGACTTTGAACTGGCGCACATCTTACGCGGATACGTGGCTCGGCAGTTGAACGTGACCGTTGTGCTGGATAGCTGCCACTCCGGCGGGGCAACTCGCGGCGAACCTGCCTTCGCCGGCCTCGAGCAGAACGGCATCGCCGTGCGCTCAATCGACGAGGTGACAGACACTCTACCGCCGACGCGCTTTCCGGTCGCCACCGACGCGGAACTGGTCGCGGCATGTCAGGCGTTAGCGGCGAATCGTACGCGCGACTTCCGGGTGGGGAACGCTTGGCAGCTCGAGCCGGAAGGCTACCTGCTCCTGGCCGCCTGCCGTCCTTCTGAGTTCGCGTACGAACAAGTCTTCGACGGAGCAGGACAAAGCGGCGCACTCACTTATTGGCTGCTCGATTCGCTAGAGAGGCTGGGGGCCGATGCGCCTGCCAAAACCTTGTATGACCGCGTCCTGGCCAAGGTGCACAGCTACTTCCGGCAGCAGACGCCGCAACTCCAGGGCGTGACCGACCGCGCGCTCTTTGGCGCCGGGAGGGCGAGCGCGCCCAACTGGGTCAACGTGCTGCAAGTAGCCGACGACGAGGTCGAGCTGAATGTTGGGCAGGCGCAGGGCGTGAGTCGCGACGCGCGCTTTGCCATCTACCCGCACGGGGAAACCGATTTCACGCGCGTAGAGCGACGACGTGCACTGGCCACCATCACGACGCTCGGAGCGACCAGCAGTCGCGCGACGATCATCGAGCGATTTCGCGCCGAAGCCATCGAGCAAGGCGATCAGGCCGTGTTGCTCGAATCGGGCCGGCCCAACGTGCGCCGGACGTTGCGTATGATCGCGCCCGCCGCGGGCGACGCGCCCGCAGAACTGGCGGCGGCGCTGCAAGACATTGAGCACAACATCACGCGGCGCGGAGGCAGCTTCCTACAGTCGGCTGCCGACGGCGAGCGCGCCGACTTCCTTGTTTCCGTCAACGAGCGCGGTGAGTTCGTCGTCGGTGATGCGAGCGGCACGTCGTTCCCGCACTTGCGGCCCGCCCTCAACGTTGCCGACGTGAGTGCGCCTTTTTACATGGTCGAACGCCTCGTCCATCTGGCCAAGTATTTGAACGTACACGAACTCGACAACTGCGATCCCTTCTCACCCCTGCGACGTACACTTTCGGCTGAACTGCTCGGCGTGCAGGCGGATTACGTCATGGGTGACAAGCCCGCGCCGCGGCCGTTAGCGCAGGGCGCGCCGCTCCAAACGGGGGACTGGACGTTTCTGAGAATCAGTAACAGCTCCTCGGAAGTGCTAAACGTCACCGTACTAGACTTGCGGCCGAACTGGAGTATCGGCCAACTCTATCCGGCGGGCGCGGCCTTCTTCGAACCGCTCGACCCGGGCCGAAGCATTGAATTGCCGTTGCGCGCCAGCCTGCCCCAGGGCTACGACGAGGGGCGCGACGTGCTGAAAGTGATGGGCACGGTCGGGCCGTCCAATTTCCGTTGGCTCAAACTGCCCGCACTTGACGAACCGGACAAAGGCCGCACAGGGTGGCGTGGCTCGTCGGCCACTCGTCTCGATGAGTTTCTCGCTGCGTTCATAAATGGCGGCTCGGGCTTCCGCGACCTCACCGTCGAGGCGAACGCCAGCCACGAGTGGACGACGGTGCAGGTCGAAATAGACGTGCGCAGCGATGGCGGGACAAATGAGTTTTGCTACGCCACTGCCACGGGCTCTGGCTCTTGCCCGAAGGAGGATACGCGCGGGCGCAACCCGCGCGACTAACCTGAGGTACCTGGCACATCGTAGTCAACGAAAACTCGCGCCGATAAAGGAGCATGCAGACGTATATCACGATTTTTCTTACGTAAAGTGCTCTCCCGTTGTAAGAAAGTCCGCTCCTCCGTCATGCGCGCCAACTCTCGTCGTAAGCCCAGCTCTTCTTCCTGGCTGGTCACCCGGCCGTGGGTGCGAAAGATCTCTGGCTCGCCGCCTGTTACATGTCGCGTCCAGTTGCCTTCGCTTTTCTGCCATGAACACCTTCTTGCCCGAAAGTATGATTTCGAGACTTTCTTGGTGTCCACCAAATCGAGGCAAGTCCAGATAACGCCTTCGATTGAAAGAAAAAGCTTGCGGGGTTATCGAACTATTAAGACCGCAGTTAAAGAGTTTTTCAGGTCCGATTAGTAATCTCTTGAGGCAATCATCATTTTTCTGAGAGGCGTCGCTCCTCGCGGAGTTGATTTCCTTGGCCAGTAATAGTACACCCTATTTGTCACGCGTAAGCTACAATAAAAGCGCGATGATCGCCGCCTACCTCAGAGTTAGTTCTCAGGACCAAAAACACGATAGTCAGCGGTCTGAGATTCGAGCGTACCTCAAGAACAACGGCATCCATTTTAGTCGCGTTACCTGGTACGAAGACACGGAAACAGGAACCCAATTGAAGCGACCGGAGTTTGATAGGCTCCAAACCGACATCTTCGCTGGCAAGATCAAGACAGTCATCCTGTGGAAACTCGATCGCTTAAGTCGCAATCTGCGAGACGGAGTTAATGTCTTAGCGGATTGGGCTGATAAGGGAATAAAGATCATTGTCATAACCCAGCAACTCGAACTCAGCGGTGTAATTGGACGAACCATTGCTGCTTTACTACTCGGGCTTGCTGAGATTGAGCATACGAATATTAGAGAAAGACAGAGAGCAGGTATTGAAGCTGCAAAGAAGCGCGGCGTTTACACAGGTCGAGCGAGAGGAAGCACAAAGGCAGACCCCGGCCGAGCACGAACCCTCAAAGCAAAGGGATTAAATTCAGACGAAGTCGCCACAGCATTGGGAATTAGCAAAAGAACTTTAAGACGTTACACGCGGTCCGACGAACGTCTAACGTAATCCATCCAACCAGACAGCGTTGACGACCTCAAATAGGCTTGATAGTTCTTCGACGACTTCAACAGGTAGCTTCTTCCTTCAATAACAAAGCCATCCAACTTGTGCTCAATCGTATAGGCCGAGAGATCGGCGATGTTGTTTATGAATCCTCTCCCCTGAAAATTCAGGGAAGTATTGCATAAGACACCGTAGCCGGTGCGCGTCTTGAATACGCTAAGCAACTTGTGCAAATGGCTGTTCGTCGTAGAGGACACCGTTTGAATGCGTGCCGTCCCATTGACATGTGTCACGGCAGCCAGCGCATCCGTAGAAACAGGCTGCGTGTAGAGCATAAATGGGCTTGAGTGATCGCAATTGAACCATCTTGCTGCATCTTCTTCGAGGCAAACAGGCGCAATCGGGCGAAATTGTTCGCGCTGCTTAATTTCATTCAGCCGCACCCTAGTGCCAGTTTCGAATGGCGAAGCAAGAATCGAACGATTTCCCAGCGCACGTGGCCCGATTTCGTATTTTCCATTTACCCATCCGAGGATTAGGTTGCTAGCCAGCATGTCGGCAATCATTTCGTAGTTCGTTTTGTACTCATCAAATAAACATGCCTCGAATGCGTCATTCGCTACAAACTCAAGGCCAGAGTAAACATTCCACTCTATCTTCGGGTTCCGAGTAAAATAGAATTGCGCGTCAATCGCAGTGCCGATAGCTGAGCCTGAATCGTTGGCAACAGGCGGCACGAATACGTCGGGAAAGAGATTAGCCTCTCTCCACTTCGTGTTCCAGTCACAATTCAATCCGCACCCCCCAGCAATCAGCAATGGCATGCGTCTCTTCATGTTCGACTTGGCAAATTGATAAAACCGGTCGAATATTCTGTCGCTAACAATACCTGCGAAGTTACGAAACTCCTGATCATCAAGACCCACGTTGTAGTGCCCGCAATGCTTAAGCATCTCACACTCCTTCGGCTTGAGGTGCAGGCAATCCTGCATTAGGAATGCGATAATTTGCTCCTCTTCAGCCGAAGGCGTGCTTCGGTTCGAAAATGACGCCAAAGCCATAAGCTTTCCCGCGTCAGAAAATCGGGAGAATTCTGCAAGACTCTTATCAAAAGTTGGATCCGCCAAGCCGTAGAGCAGGGCATAACGATGCCCGGGTTCAGGCATGACATCGGCTAGCTTCGTTATGTTCAGCTCGGAATCGATTTCGTAGAATGAGCCGATCACGCCTTCCCAAAGTAACGCATAGCAGGGCGTGCCCTTGGGTAGATTCGACATTCCAAAAGCACAGAGTAGATGTGAACGTTCGTGGGAAGATGAGAAGTATTTGATTGTCTTCCCCAACAGAAGCCTTTTCCCAACTACAATGTCGCTGTTACGGACGCCATGGTATCCGGCTAAATCGCGCCGCTGAGATAGAGGCGTGTCGCCAGGCCACCAGCCACCCCTACACAGCACGTCGGGAACTTCTTTGAGTTCACTAAGGACGCTAAACACATCCGGAACGGATAAAGGTGAGTGTCGATAATAGGAGTTCTTCTCAGCCTCAATCGAGGCTACTAAATGTCCGTCCTCAAGATAAGCGAATGCGCCATCGTGGGCCGGATTGTATGAGAGAATATTCATTGTGCTACTGACTCGAGTAAAAACAACCCGGCCTAACTTGACCGGCGTAGATCATCAGACCCGGGCGAGGAGATAACGGAATTTCGCATCCAGAACGATCGATCCGACTATTGTGGTTGCTGGGAGCCGTCGGTTATTGATTCGTCCGGCAAGTTGTGTTGAACGAGATGGCCAACTGTTGATATGGAGTGCCATTGGAAGGTGCGGGATTGGCGTCGGATCCCAGATCGCGCGCCTATGGACCAGATGATCGTCAACCAACCAGCGGATCTCGCACGGGCTCCATTCAATTCCGAAGCGGTGGCTTGCTTTGGATGCGTCAAACCCGAGTTCGATATGACTCGGGGCACCTCTATAACCATAATCGAACTGTGCTCCTTCGCCACCTGGGTTGTAGAAGACATTCACCACGAGGCGGTCTGGCCGATTCCCCGCGATCTCGATATCTATCTCCTGTCGTGGTGAGTTACGGTGAAGAAAGAATCCGGTGACCACTCCAGGCACATTTGGAGCTTTGATAATCGCTTCGAACTTACCGAACAAATATTGATCCCGACTGCATATCGAAGCGGCACTATAGTCTCGCACACCTAGAGGCTCACTTCTGACGAAGAGCGCAGCCCCGATTCCAGGTCTGAACTCGACGTTTGAGGAGCGAAACAACGCTAAATTGTCCGTGAAAGTGTCGCTCCTCAGAAGCCAGCGTCTCGTGTCGAGAGATTCAAAACAGTCGTTGATTCTAACGAACGTTCCAACACGCGGATGCCCGTTCTCTGACGGGACGGAGCGAATGCCTTGCCACCACTTACGCGGCTCGACGACCCACGGCGACTTATCACGTCTAGGCGTTTTGCATTTTGGAGAATGGTTTATTTCAATGGTTCCTTCCCGAATTGGTCTTTGACCAACGTCCTTCACAGTAGGGAAAGAGCAAATGGGTGGCGCACATCTGAGGTGCTCGCAAACGACTTGCCACTTATTCGGTTCCTCCGAATGAAGCACCACGATGTCAGTATGCATCAAAAACCCGATCGCCACTTCCTTGAAGAAGCCGTTCTAGTTCAGGAGCTGGTAATACCTGGAGATCACTGCAGCATCTATATCCGAGCATGCACAAAGCCATTGCGAGCGATGAATGACCCGAGCCTTCAGGTCCAAAAGCAAACACTGGTTGCTCATTTGGACGCATGTTAAATAGAGATGCTCCTTCACTAGTGATCGCGCCAATTGTAGTGAGAGTGGGAAGTATTGAGTATAAGTTGGTGGATTTAGCATCGCGTCGTTGGCTAACCAGAGGCTGTTTAGTCGCGAGTACATCTAGCGCTTCGAACTGGTGATTTAGCCAGAGGTCAATAGGACCACGACAAGGCAGTAGTTGAAGGAGTTTGTACGCACCCTCTCGTGAGAGAACATATCCGGACAGATGCCAGAGCCCGCGCACTGGGCGGAATAGGTTGTTCGAAAGAAAGGTTTTTGGCGCACCGTGCTTCGCTTCGAGATACGATACATAAAGAACATCGAATATCTTCCTTTTATCATATTCGGCCACGATTTCGTCCCACACCCGGTCCAGATATCGTGCAAAGCCGGAATGAAACCACGCGTCATCCTCAAGAATAAGGACGTACGCACGGTTACTCGCCGCAACCTGCCTCCAAACACTGATATGTGATCGAGCGACGGCAACTTCAGCTCGGCTCATTCGAATCGGAGTATCTAGTTCGAGCCTTGTAGGAAAAACCAACGGGTGAGGTTCCACAAAAAGCTGATCTCCAAGCGTATAGAACGGATCAATGTCGGCATCCTTGGGTGGCTCCTCCGAGAATGAATTAGCGTCGACGGCGACATGCCGCTCAGTCAAATTTAAGAGTTCAGCTCCCGACGAGTCCAATATGTGCGCGAGCTCGTGCTCCATCGAGGACCAACGGCCCGGTTCACGATCGAGATTGATCACATAGATTTTCTCGATCCGCGGGCCTTTGTCCGCAGCTTCGACACCGAATGTTCGACAGTGCCGCTTCGGGAGGAGCCTCCGAAGAGTCAGCCAGAATCGAAAAATATTACTGACAGCTTCTAGTGGGGGGCGCGCTAAGTTCATAGGTCCTCCGCGCACCGCGAGGCCCGATAAACTTGCTGATTGGAAAGCCTCCAGTTTCTCTTATCACTCCGATAACTGAGTGGCCACTTACTGGTGGAAGTCTCCTCCCAATCGTGAACAACGAGCAGCGTTTTCTCCGGGAAGGTGTCATCAGCAAGCACTTCGAATACGGATCTAGTGAGGTTGCCGGGACCAGTGGTCGACTGGACTTCTGGCAACTCGCCCTTCGATTCTTGCTCAAGGGATGTCGTTGCGTTCAGCAGTGCACGCTCTACAATTGGGTGATTGCGAACCGCGATCAAAGGCGTAGTATTGAAGTAGAAAATCCAACTTAACTGGTTTGCCCCCGGATTGCCGAAATCTGAGGGCGGAACCATCTGAGCTGTCGCGATGTCGTAGCAGAAAGGCTGAAGCTTCAGACGACCATCTGAAAAAAGGTGATCGATTGTCGTTCCATGATAGACATCGTCAGCGTCGACATAGCAACCTCCCTCGACGAAGATGTAGGAGTAGCGGAAGTAGTCCGACTTCATTGAGGGGTGATAGCACTTGTCAAAAGCTGTCACATGTCTCGAACCCAAATGGACGCGAATAAAGTCTCTGGCTGAGCTCTCGTCGAACACCTGGAGCTCGAATCCGAACTGTTCGAGTTTCCTCCACGACTCCATGCACTCCCTAACATCTGCTGGCAATCGGTGAAGATTATCCCAAAACTGCACTATGCGTTTGGGAGGTGTGGCTAGGAACGTCGCGGGCACCCGGGCCGACTCATTAGGACGTTGGACTAATCCCCGAACGAAGTTGGAGCGATCGCGATCTTCTTTTTCGAGGGGATCTTCTTCACCGCTCTCGTGCACATTCATATGGTCGCATATTATTCGATGGTTTTGGCATGGCTGCAAGAATCACTCATGAGAAGTGACACCGTCGACTGTGCACGCGCATGAAGCTGTGCGATCGCGCAGTCGACGTTACACCCCAGCGAACGGAACTAATCGGCAGGCGCACTAACGATGGCTGTGCTCGGGCGTGCAGAATCCACCTTGAGGTGCCCCCATTTCATTTACCGGGCTAGGTTAGAAAAATCCGGGTCTTGTCAGAGCTTTCGTCGCGAATCTCTTAACCGCGAGCTACGAAGTTGAAATGCTGCTGATTAAGAATGAACAAATCCAAGGGAAGCTTGGGAATAGTCTCTCGTCGACGATTTGCCATCGGTAATGCACCAAACTTCGACTCAAATTCTTGCAGCAGATATGCCTCCACAGTTCGTGGCCAATCAAGCAGATCGTTTTCCACCATCCGATCACACCGGAACGCCAGCCGATAGTTTTTCATGTAATAGGCCAGAGTGTCGTTGCGTTGCTGGGCAAGATGTGCACAAAGACGCTGGTTAAGCCAACCGCTGCCAATGTATACAACTTTGCTCCATCGGCCGGTTGGCCAGTCAGCCGAAGTGAATCTAAACTTGTAATCCTTTGCATATATGCAATACACGCCGCGAGCTTCGGCAACTTTCTCCGAAATAAAATTAATTTGACGTTCCGAAAATGTTTAATTCCCGCGACCAGTTGATCTGTACGCGCCAAATGCGCCGTCGTGAGGTTGATTCATCATAGATATGCATCGCTCAACACCTTGAAGTTGTCTTAGGCGGCTACAGCAATGTGGCCAAATTCGTAGATTCGCTTATCAAGGAATGACACTTCCACATCCTCTAAAGCTGCCATTGACCCCGAAACCAACTCAATCGCTAGGCCTCCATGCAACCGCCGCAATAGTTCAGCGATTGCAAACGCCCCAGCGGTAAGTCCAACGAATGGAACTCCCACTGTGCGTGAAGCGAGCTGCGCAAGACCGCATTCATCCAAGTCTGGATGCTTCGAACGATCGTATGCCGGCATGTTGAGGACATTCGTTGTGTTTGACAAATCGTGTGTGGACCATAGCTTGACTGCTCGTAGTGAACTGGGGAAAGTATGCAAAGAGAAGTTCCGAAATCCCTGCGGGCCCGAGCCAAGACCAGTCTCCACCACAAGTTCAAAACCAGCTTCTTCAAGTGAGGCACGGGTTGCCGCATTGTCTACGCCGAATAAAGCAACACGAGGCTCCATTGGTGCTCGCTTGGTCCATAGTCCAAAGCGGCGCTCCGAGATATTAACTTTGAATCCTCTACTTTCAAGCCATTCAGCGGTTACTCGAGTCTTCATGTAACCAATTGTAGACGCACTAGTTAGCAGGGATGTGCTGTCATTGGATTCTGCTAATTGGTCGTAATCCTGAAGCATGAGAGTTAACTCCGCATTACGGCCGTATGGCAGACATGCGAGTAACCACGCATATGCCTGACCGAGATTCCCCAGCCCTACTAACCACAAACGGTCGGGAAGAAACGAAAGAACCGGTTCGCTATCATCCGGCCGCAGCCAGGCCGTTGTCGGATGCCATAGTGAAATTCCTGCATCGCGGTGACCCGCCAGCGGATTATCCCCGGAGTAGTACGTGAAGACTTCTGCAACGCAACATGCCGCCGCGAGGGCAGGCGTAATTCCAATCGAAACAGTTTCTTCCAACCGACGACCGTCCTTTACCGGTACAACGCCGCCTCGCCATCCTTGCCACGTTAGACGCCAGCTTGGCAAGATTTGGACATGAACGCCGATGCTACCGATGATGGCTACTGGCCACGATTGTTTCATTGACCGAACATTCATACCGCCAACCTCGGCCACCGCCTCGGGGACAGTTGCCGATTTCGCCAGGGGTACTATGAGCGAACAGTCCGGAGCATTAACGACGTGCACGCCACCTAAAAAAGTGCGTCGCGCAAGATTCACTAGGGATAGCAGGGCTACTTGATGGTCACGAGATTCCGCAACCTCGGAACCAACAAATATGTACAAGCCAAAACTCTCTAGTATTCCCATAGCCTCTTCCACTGACTTAGCGCGGCCGGTATCCATGAAATACTTAGCTGTTCGATGAAGATTCTCTTTTGTGATATTCCGCATTAATAAGCAAGCCATCCTGTATAAAAGAAATTTCCGGTGAAGTGTTCGTTCTGTTGCTGCCAGGCGTGGCCGCCACGATATTCGAAGATCCCTAACTGGGATCCGATGACCGGTGGGCCGGCATAGCGAGGCACTATGATTGCGACATGTCCAGCTCGTGCCACCATCGGATTCGTCCGATCGTCTTCACTCTGGCGCGCAGCGCCAGGGTGCGTGTGCACGTCGGCAATAACCGTCAACTGAAGTTCACGACAGATTGTCCACAGTTTTGCGAATGCATCCCCTCGAAGAACACAGACGCCCGTGCTGTACGCGGTTGGATCTAATTCGTCGTAAAACACCACGTCACGTACTCTGAGGTGACCATTCGTCTTCTCGCCTAACAAGAATGCCCCTGACTCGTGACGTCCTCCGCCCCGCAATTCAAGGTCTTTCAAGATTCGGCGCCAGAATTTTCTGCGGCAACTAATGCGATGATTAGGAGCCAAGAACACCCGTATAGTCGTTAGAATTGAGAAGCTCATAGATCTGTTCCAAATAGCAGAGGATTCCTCTGGATGAATCCCAAAGACGGGATGGATGTTGGTGCAGCCAGTCGTTGTGCCCTTGGATAGACAGCCGATCACAAGGGAGATATAAACAAAGACCTTCCTTCCACTGCGGCCGAAATACGGAAGGTATGATTGATCTCCCGGCAGGCCAGTCCTTTGCAGGCAGCGGCGAATTCGTTTCTGGATTCCAAGGTTGACCTGTGACCGCCGTTTCTCGATAACCCGTACATTCGAATCGGAACACAAATTCCGTAGGTCCATTGGCAACCCGCGCAGGCCGTACCGCGATGATGACGTGCGGCCACGTTGTTGAGACATGGCGCCATTTACCTTCGATCTCGCCGCAACGGAATTCCGCTGAGGTGAGATCTTTCTCAAGTAACAGCTGGTCGGGCGGTTTGATGGAGTCCATTAACCCTCCACGCGAATCTCAGGCACAAGGTCGAAGCACACAGAGCAGTCTGCATTCTTCACCAACTCATAAAGAGGCGTGTCGGTGGAAGGTCGCTCTTTGGAATTACAGATTTGGAGAACGTGTTCGGCTATATCTTTCTTTTCCAACTCGAACTCATGCATCGCCCACTTCTTCACGGTCCGCACTCGTGTCCCAGGTGCAAAGTCCCGATGAATCGTCCTTTCGAGGTAATTCACCGAAGTTTTGACGCGTCGACACCGCACAAGATGAACTCGCGCGCCTTGCTTAAGCGCCGACACAGGGTTTTTCCCGTCGCGCGACAATTGTTCTTCGGCTTCATCGATGAAAAGGAACTGGTCAGAGCCGATTGATATTCCGGCGTCTGTTAAAGCTTTATAGAGCCCGGCTTCCGAGACCTTCTCGTCAACCGCGACCTCGACAACGCGGTTATCACCCTGAATTTGGACAAATAAACTAAATTTCGACATATTGTATCCTCCTGCTTGAACCGTTGGGACTTTGACCCATCGGTCTGAGATTTCCTCTGAAATGGACTAGCCATGCGCAATTCGTCCATCTAAGACCTTAATCGGAATTAGTTGGGTAAACCGGAAAGGCGAAATTTAGGCGAGATCGAGAGGGCCGGCAGGTGTCGCCGAACAGATAAAGTAGTGAGGGCATCGCGGGCAACGAACCGCGCCAACTTTCGGGGGAAAGGCACCAGTCTGAATTTCTTCTAGCATTGCCGACGCCTTATTTCGCCGCGTCTCGAGCTTTCTGTCTGATACCTCGACGGGCTCAAGCTGCTCGTCTGTTAAATGCAATGCTTCGACACTGTAGGTTGAACCGAATTCATTACGCCCCGCCAAATGATAGAGCGTGTATTCCAAACCGTCATATTCGGTGCTGCGCTTTCTCCCGGTACGAATCCGACGAAGTACCACGGTTCCGTCGGGCGACTCCGCCAACTCGTCTGGTTCCACAAATATCTTCCCGGTTGCGAGTTCCACAGCTAACGGTCGTGACTGTCTGAATCTTCTTCCGGCCCCGAGGCGTACCAATGCTCCCACTAGCCGCCCGGCAAGCCGGTGGTATTCGGCGGCATAGGCATGTTTCCTCGGCCCGTATTCCATCCAAAGCTGTTCGAATTGTTGTTCGGCCGCGCGCTCGTCAGCTATGCTGTCAACTCTTGCAGCCGCCAACCACTCGATTAGTCTGTAGATGCACTCATGGGTTTCGTGCGGTAGTGGCAATATCGGCGGGTCGTCAATTTCAGCATAACCCCCCTTCGGAAGCCACGCCAGAAATGGCGATGCCGTCCGATTTTTGCCATCAGCCTGTTTGCGGTTGAGGTAGAGTCGTAGATGGGTTTCAGCGCGAGAGACTGCTACAAAGAATAAGCATTCCTCTTCAAGACCATGTGCGCGTTTCATCTCATCGACGGATGACAGATTCTCTTCAATCATTCCATCAGGTGCGGGACATCGCTGACCACGATACGAGGATGGAAAGCTTGAAACCGTCAAGCTTGGCACATGCACCGCTTCAAATTCCAAACCCTTACTCCCGTGCACAGTCATTAGCCGAACGGCGTCTATCCCGAGAGCTGCCGATGGCACATGGCGAAGGTCACGTTCTTCTGCTAACAGAACTAGTTGCCTGATTCGGTCGAGCAGGCGGCGAATCGGCAATCCTGGTGCCGCCGGCCGTCGGTCCCGCGCGAAGTTTAGAAATTGCCAGATGGCGATAGACCGCATCCACGCGGCTGGATTCTCATCTGCCAACACCTCACGAATAACGTCTGAGCGATCCAATAGATAGTTTGTTAAGAATTCCCAAGGCGTTACGTTGCTTTCGATACCAGCCAAGTCTTCACCAAGTTTGGTGAGGCCGCGCGCGGCCTGGTCTGAGAACCCGCCTGTTGCAAGAGTTTTGCTTATTTTACTAGCGGCGGGTTCAGCCATTTCTCGCATCAGGTTTGTTGCTAAGAACACGTCTTGAAGGGGAATTTGATAACGCGACATTGAAGCTACTCTGGTAAGACCGTCGCCAAAGGAGTCTACGACTAAGGTCATCAGCGAAAGCAAATCCCGAAGCTCTTCTCGCTCGAAAAATCTCCCGAGGTGTAAGACAGGAATTCCTCTAAACTCGAGCGCGCCGGCAATATCGTTAAGGCGTCCGTTTGAGCGACACAAAACAGCTTGAGCGCGATACGGTACGCCCTTTTCCTGTAACTCAATTATGCTGGCCGCTATACCTTCAGCCTCTTGGTCAACCGTTTCGAAATGTCGGACCTCTGGTCTAATTCCTGTGGCGCCACGAGCCGCAGTAAGAGAAAGTGGAAGCATTCCGTGCGATGCACCCAGATGCGGAGCTATTGCTTCGACTGCTTTCACGATTTCGTCTGAAGATCTGTAATTAATCTCTAGTCTGTCGGTGATTGCATGTGCGTACTCCGTTTTGAAATCGGCCATATTCGTTGATGATGCGCCTCGAAAGCGATAGATCGATTGCCTTGAATCGCCGACCACCCAGAGTCTTCGCCCGTCACCAGCTACAGCGTGCACCAGTCGACCGCTTGCTCGATTTACATCCTGGTACTCATCAACTAACAGGTGACGGTGTCTTAACTGAACCGCTAGTCGAACGCGGTCGTCCTGCTCAAGAAGCAGCGTGGGGCGCATTATCAAATCACCAAAGTCTAGGGCATCGCGTTTCGCTAGTTCTTGCTCATATATCTTGTAGACCTCCGCCACCTCTAAAGCCTTTTCCGCAGCGGTTCGGGTCGCGTCGTCAGCTGCATGGTCTCGCATAGCTTCGGCTAACGACTTGTACCGGTCTGGAGCAACTACTTCGTCTTTAGCGCGAGAGATCGCCGTTATGATATCTCTGAGAACTAAAGTTGGATCCCATAGATTCCGATAGTGCCTCAATGGTAATGTTGGCAAAATCTCTTCAAGCACCTCAATGGCATCACTTCGATCAAACAATTGTGGATCTGCGGGTAATCCAAGACGATCGTGATATCGTCGCAGAAGATCCAAACCGAAAGCATGAAGAGTGCCAATCCATATTCGTCCTGAACAATCTGGAACGGCTGCCGTAATCCGTTCTGACAATTCGCCTGCCGCTCGATTTGAAAACGTAAGAATCAGGATGGAAGAAGGGTCAACACCGTTCTGAATTAAGTTGACGACCTTCTTTACGACAGTACTTGTCTTTCCCGTTCCAGGACCCGCCTGCAGTTGAAATGCCGACCCCGTGTGCGCCGCAGCGCGATCCTGAGATTCGTCCTTTTGCCGCGGTCGCCGCGGTGCGTTTTCAACTACCGGTATGTTTGGAAGCAGCAACGAGTCGAGCAATTGTTGTCGCACCAAATTCTTAGGCAACCCGCCACTAGCAATTGCGGTGGCGTTTAGCTGCTGCGTTAGGCAAAGATCACGTGCGGTCTCTCGAGGTAAGAGAAATTCACGAGCAAAGACATTGGCTTGAAGTTCTCGTCGTTCATGGCTTCCATAGTCTTCGACTCTCTGCAAACCTAGAGGGACGACTTCCGTTGACTTGGACGTGTCCACATCTTCAGTCGAACACTCTGTAGCCGCAGCGTGAAGCGATGCGTGACCGATCTCGTGAGCTACGATAGCGACGCGGTCGGGCTCGCTGCCATCGTCAGCGCAACAAATTGCGCCAGCCTGTTCATCAAATACAGCACGCGAGTCCTTTAGTGCCGGATCGCCTGCTGGCAGCCAGAAGAGTTCCAGCCCTAACTCGTTTATCGCACCTTTGATGAGCTCCATCGGGACAGAGGCGCATGCTCCACGAGCAACAACAGTATGGTGAAGCTTTCTGGCAGTCTCCCGAATTGGTTCAAACGCGTCCACAGCAGTTTCCTGTATTTAGAGATCCAATAACGATTGTTGCTGTCCTGCTGTTAGCGCAGAGGTCCGCACCGCTTCCTCGAATGTTTGTTTCAGATTGACTTCCGGTTTTTGGTCCGATTTGAAGCGAGCGGTCGGTCGGATTTCTGGAGGGGCCTGGAAGTGCGCGACTAGCAACTCTATTGGAACGTCCATTTGCTCGCTTAGCCGCTCCGTGAATTGTTCTGGGATAGTATTAGCCTCAATTTGACGATCCCGCAGTTTCATTACAAATGGCAGATTCGCGTCAATACTATCGGCAAATGCGCGTAACTCTTCGCGTCGCATTGAGGCAAACGGGTTCGTCGGTCCAGACGTCGAAGGAGAAGACGATTCGGAAGACTGTTTCTCTAAATACAATCGATTATGAAACCGACTGATTGCCCTAGATACGGCGAAACTCGTTTCTTCAGACGCAACATACTCAGGTCCATCACGTTCTCCGATCGAATCGAGAGCGAGATCTATTGCGAACTCGGTCAATTCCTGAGCATACTGAGGGAAAGATCGAACTACTTCATCAAGCGTATTAGCATCTGGTGGAGACTTGCGGAATGCAAGATGGTATTTTGCGTCACGCAAGGAAGGTAATTCTCTATTCAAGTTTGTCATTGTATTAGCTCCTTAAATTGTGAAAGACGCCGCGCAGCTCGCGCAAGACGATTGTAAATGGTCTTTCCGGTGACCCCACAGATTGTTGCGGCGGTTCGCTTTGTCGGATCTTTGGACTCCTGCTCATAGCCGAGTAGACAACAAAGAACGACCGCGTCCCTTTCTTCGGCCGGTAAGTCGTTAATAGCGCACTTGATTTCGCTAAGGACAAACTCTCTCTCTTGCGATGGTTCCGCATGAAACTCCTTCGACAGTTTCACAAAGAATTCATCATCTGAGATCGTCTCTCCTGCTTCCTCAAACGAGGCTGGAATCTTGCTCTGGCCAAGAACGGTCGCTTTGCGCTGTTCCTCTCTTAGGATATCGATTCGAAACGTTTTGAAAGCCTGATTGAAATGCACCTCAAAAAAATCCAACTCATTGGCACTCTCTTCAATTCCATCGGCAGCAAATAATTCGGCAAATCGGCCGAGAATCTCCTCTCTGATTTCTTCAGCGCGCGGCAAGTCCTTAGAGATTTTCGACATGAGATTACTTTCGCAGCGTCGAAGCAGCACAGGAAGTAACGTAGTCAGTATGGGCTCGTCGTCTCGCCATCGCGCCTCCCTGATCAAGTGGACGATGCATTCCGACTGGATGTAGTCCGGTGACTTTGTTTCTCGAATACTCGCTCGCCTAGTCAAGTTTTCCGGACTTTCGCTCTGAAGACTGTTGATTGCCCTTTCAATATGGGGTAGACGCTTATACGGATCGCCGTTTTCATATCGTTTCGTTAAAGGTGTTGCCATTTTCTACTTCCTCCCAGGCCTGCTGAGGACGCCAAACAGCACGTCTAACAGCATAATCGTAACTTACGACAGCAACCGGAAAGGCGGATCCGCAAGATTTTGAGGACTTCCGGAGAACCGTAACACGGAAATCGATGGCATCAAATGTTCAAACTAAAGGCGCAGGTTGGGCGAATTTAATTAACTAAACTCGATAACAATTGGCAAGACATAAGTGGCCTTATCGTCTTGGGGAGACAGGGGTGGGAACAAACATAAGTCAAAAGGGCAGAGCTACCCGCCCCCTCTGTTGGTCCGATCCACTGGATCCGTGGCCGATCCGTGCTCATACTTGGGTGACTGGAGTGAGCGATGCCGGGAACATTCGAGCGGATTCAACAGCCGCTCGAGTTACTCGACCGCTTTCCAGATCACGCTCGTAAACATGACGGCGCCCGCGCCCCGGCTTCTGGATCGATCCTTGTGACAACGCTCCGTTAACTCTGGAAATGCGAATACAACATGGACGCATCCAAGGTTGTCAACCATGCCGCCGAGATGAAAGGATGGCCGCAAGCCGTCTCGCCGTTGCTTCCGGCCAAGCGCTAGGATCAGTCATGATGGCGTCCTTCAAAGCTGACCCGCACTCACAAGTACGGGACTGATCGGCGAGTAGCTTCACGGCCCCGCGAATCACCGATTGAGCGTTTTGAACATTCTGCTTCAATACCTCGACCACGGTCTTGGCAGAAACCTCAGCATTTACTCGATTAGCGGCAACTCCATTAAGATACTTAACAGACTCTGGAATCCAGCAATCATAATCCGTGACCAGCGCCAACGTCGCATAACAAATTTCGGCCTCGCGCGCCAGTTTCGCTTCCTGCAGGTTTGTCATACCGATTACGTCCATGCCCCATGAACGATACACATTGGATTCAGCCAGAGTCGAGAACGCCGGGCCTTCCATGCAAATGTAAGTGCCACCGCGATGCACCTGCACATCGACACCCTGGCACGCCTGCTCCAGGGTATCACCCAACTGGCTACACAGCGGATGCGCAAATGCCACATGCGCGACGATGCCTTCGCCAAAGAAGGTTGACTCGCGGGCGCGCGCCCGTGTGCGATCAAAGAACTGATCTGGAATCACCATGTCCAACGGCGCATACTTTTCCTGCAGCGAGCCCACGGCGGACGCTGAGAGGATCCGCTCTACTCCGAGTAGTTTCATTCCGTAGATATTGGCGCGAAAAGGAACTTCAGTTGGGGTGAAGCGATGTCCGCGGCCATGACGAGGCAGGAAGGCCACACGTTCGCCCTCGATCGTGCCGAGGATGAACTTGTCCGAAGGGCTGCCGAACGGAGTCTGCACCTCAATCTCGTCGATGTCTTTGAGTTCCGGCATCTGATAGAGGCCGCTGCCGCCGATAATGCCGATTTTTGCTGCGGTCATGTTCAAAATTAGTGGCACAGACTTCAGGCTGTGATGGTTAGTGGCGACGAAGTGAAAAATCGCAGACTGAAATCTGTGCTACTTCGATCAACATCCAACCGCGCGAAACTTCCCTTCATCCTCCACGACGCGACCGAGGGCCTCATCTGGATCGTGATAGAACAAACACGTCCAGGCTTCTCGCGCAGCTTGAGGCAACAGTTTCTTCTTCGCCTCCAGGGTTTCAACCGGATAAAGATCGAATCCCATGATCCAGGCAAACGGCACGTGCGCCCTCATCGGGACCACGTCAGCAAATCCGAAGAGTGTTTCGTCACCCTGCACCAGCCGCGCGCACTGCATCGAGCGATTGTGTCCGGCGTGCGTTTCCATGCGCAGCCCGGGTACTACTTCGTACTCGGACGGCTTTAGCTCCAGCTGTCGACTGTCCTTTAAAGGACGCCAGTTGTCCGGCAAGTAGCTGGCGCGATCGCGCTCCGACGGCGCCTCCGCGTGTTCGTATTCGGCGCGCGAGACGAAATAACGTGCATTGGGAAATGTCGGGGACGCTTTTCCTGACTCGTCGAGAGTCGTATTTCCACCCGCATGATCGAAATGCAGATGCGTGTTGATAACTATCGTAATGTCTTCCGAACCAACCCCGGCGATTGCGCGCAATGATTCATCGAAACATCGTTTCCGATCGATGCCGTAAATCGTTCGATGCTTTTCCGACCATTTGTCGCCGATGCCGGTGTCGACCAGAATGCGCTCGCCACCGCCCTCAATAAACAGGCAATTCATATTCATCCGAATGCGATTCTGTTCATCGGGAGGACAGGCCTTTGACCAGAGGTTGCGCGGCACCACACCAAACATCGCTCCGCCATCGAGACGAAATTCACAATCCGAAACGACTTCGACGCGATAGTCACCGAACTTCATCGCGCCTATTTACCCTTCGCTGCGCCTTTCGTCGGGGCCTTCACCTTCGGTGCAGGCGAAGTTGAGGCAGGCGGCGGCTCAGGCATCATGCCCGGCGGCAGGCCCTGTTGCATTTGCTGTGGTGGCGGAGGCTGAACACTGAAATTATCCGCGATCGTCATATGCGAGCTCTGACGCTTCACGATCTCATCGATCAGGCTCTTCTCCTTTTCCTGTTCGACCGCCTCACGGGCCTGGTCCAGTGGAGACTTTGGCGCACCGAATGGATTTGGCGCGCCGGCGGTAATCAGGATGTGCCGCGCGTGCACCTGCTCGTCAGGCTTGCCGTCTTTCGTCTCAGTTTTCTTCTCGTCGAGCTTGATGATGTGATAACCGAACTGGGTCTCGACGACGTCGCTGATTTGCCCTGGTTGCAGGGCGAACGCGGCCTTTTCAAAAGTGGGGTCCATTTGGCCCCGACCAAACCAGCCCAGATCTCCACCCTTCTCTTTGCTGCCCGGATCACCTGAAAACTCCTTAGCCAGCTTGGAGAAATCTTCGCCGGCGCGCGCCCGCTTCAGCACGTCCTCCGCTTTTGTTCGTGCCTGTTTGGTGTCGAGTTCCGGGTGCTTGGCAATGTAAGCGCTAATTTCCGCGTCGGTTGCTTTGGTGTTGGGAATCAGAGTTTCCTTGGCATAGGTCGAAGCCAGCAATCGGGCTTGCTCCAACATGATTTGTAGTTCGACGCTCCGCTTCTGGTCGATGCCCGCCGCCGTCCCGTGACGTTCACCGAGCAATACCTGGCCCAACTGCTTCCTGACCGCCTTGAGCTGTTCAGGTGGGATTTGCTGGCCGGCCATCGTCGGGTTGCTGGCCTGCGCATCCTTCAGGAACTGATTAAAACGATCTTCCTGTCCCGGCTCTTTGAAAAACGCGTCGATGTCCGCATCAGAAACCGCCGCTGCGCCGGGCGTGCCCGCCTGGGATTCAGCATAGCTCTGCGAGATCACAATCGCGCGAATCAACTCGAGCTGACGCCTGATTTCCGGGCGATAGGCAATGCCTTTTGATTTAGCTTCTTCGGCAACCGCCAGCAATTCGCGCACGTTTTTGGCGAAGTCTTTGCGGGCTGCGTCATCGGTAGCGAGACGCTGCCGTGCCTGTGGCGCCTGATCAGAAGCGATCTGCGTCATGTCGTCGGCGCTCAAATTTACCGGCGCGGCATGACTGGCTTTTACCTGCCAAACAATAAGACCAATTGAAAACAGGATGCCGACCCCGGCGGCAATCCAGGCTTTTGTTATTGAATTCAAAATAAAACTCTCCCTTTCAATGATTGTGGGACTGCCAACCCTGGTTGGATCCCTCTCTTAATAACAGATTCCCCACTAAAATCGGTACTCCGAACGCCTGTTATCCAAACTCGGAATCGGCCGGGTTTTGAACCAATTCCAACAGCACTCCACCAGTCGATGATGGATGAACAAAGGCGACAAGGCAACCGCCGGCACCGTTCCTCGGCTCTTCGTCAATCAGACGCGTGCCTTTTCCCTTGAGGTTGGCCAGGGCAGCGCGAATGTCGTCGACTCGCACAGCGATATGATGAATTCCCGGCCCACGCTTTTCAAGAAACCGGGCAATTGGCGAGTCCGCGGACGTTGCCTCGAGCAATTCAATGCGTGATTCGCCGATGGGTAGCATAGCAACGCGCACCATCTGTTCCGCCACCTCTTCCGTCTCGCTCACGTCGAGGCCAAGCGCGTCTCGATAAAACGACATTGCTTCATAAATTCCTCGCGTGGCAATCCCGATGTGGTCGATCTTCATATCCAGGGGCATGGCTTGTACTTGACCCGAGTAATTGTTTCCTGGGCAGGGACATGCCCTGCCCCTCCTATCAATTCTTTAGGAGTTCATCCACCGCTGAATACGGATCGCGTTTCTTGGTCGCTACTTCCGCAGCCAGACGATCCAGTTTCTCCGATGCGGGGTCGCCGTTCAGCGCTTGGGCCACCAGACGCTCGCGCAATAGCTCAAGAATTCGCCAACGTGCAATCGCCTGGCGCCGTTCGCTGGAAGCCGGCGCCGTCCGTTGAAATTCCCGGCTCGCGTCGATGGCCGTAGCCAGTTCTTCGATTCCACGGCTTTCGATCGCCACGGTCTTGACGATCGGCGGCTGCCACTCGTCAGCCCGCGTTGACAGCGACAGCAGCGCCTCCAATTCTTTCTCGGTACGCAAAACCCCATCGCGATCGGCTTTATTGATAACCAGGACGTCGCCAATCTCCATGATGCCGGCTTTCATCGCCTGGACGTCATCGCCCATGCCGGGCACCAACACCACCACGCAGACGTCCGCGGTCTTGGCAATCTCTATCTCATCCTGGCCAACGCCAACAGTCTCGATGATGATCTTTTCATAGCCCGCCGCATCCAGGATCGCCGCCGCTTCAATAGTTGACCGCGCCAGGCCACCCAGGTTTCCGCGGGTCGCCATTGAACGAATGAAGACGCCTTTGTCGAGGGTGAGGATTTGCATGCGAATCCGATCGCCCAGAATCGCGCCGCCGGAAAACGGGCTCGAAGGATCCACGGCGATAATGCCGACACGCTCGCCCCGCTTCCGGTAAGAACCAGCCAGTTTATCAACCAGCGAAGACTTCCCGGCCCCGGGAGATCCGGTGATCCCAATGATCAGGGCCCGGCCGGTAAGCGGAAAGACCTGCTTCATCAATTCGGCGCTATCAGCCGAGCCATCTTCGACCTTTGAGATCGCGCGCGCAACCGCATTAGGCTCTCCTGCGGTAACTCGATCTATGAGAGGCTGACTCAATCCAGCGTTCATGCCTGTTTTAAGATTTCTCTGGCGATGATGATTCGTTGAATCTCTGAGGTGCCTTCGCCGATAGTGCACAGCTTCGAATCCCGCCAATACTTCTCGGCCGGATAGTCCTTCGTATAGCCGTAACCGCCGTGAATCTGAATAGCCTCTTCACAAACACGCACGCCCATTTCCGACGCGAACAACTTGGCCATCGAAGACTCACGGGTAGTCTTCTTACCATTGTCTTTCATCGCGGCCGCGCGATACATTAAGAGGCGCGCGGCTTCGATCTGAGTGGCCATGTCAGCGAGTTTGAATTGAATTGCCTGAAACTCGCGAATGGGTTTGCCAAACTGTTGCCGGTCTCCTGAGTAACGAACCGCCGATTCGAAAGCGCCCTGCGCGATGCCAACCGCCAGTGCGGCAATCGAGATGCGTCCACCATCCAGAATCTCCATGGCGTTAATAAAACCGTTGCCCTCGTCGCCCAGACGATTCTCCTCCGGAACGAAACAGTCTTCGAAGACCACGCTCGCCGTCTCAGACGCGCGCAACCCCAGCTTATTTTCCTTTTTCGAAGGCGCAAAGCCTTTCATGCCCTTCTCGAAAATAAAGGCCGTGATTCCTTTACTCTGCTTTGCGCGATCGGTCGAGCCAAAGGACACGCAGGTGTCGGCATGAATTGCGTGAGTGATGAAGTTCTTGGAACCATTGACCACCCAACCGCCGTTTTTTTTCACTGCCGTCGTACGTGTTCCCGACGCATCTGAGCCGGCGCCAGGTTCAGTCAGTCCCCATGCGCCGAGTTGCTCGCCGCGGGCCAGGGGCGCAAGATATTTTTTCCTTTGCGCTTCATTCCCGTATTGATAGATGTGATTCGAGCAGAGCGAATTGTGGGCGGCCACAGAGATTCCGATCGATCCGTCTACCCGCGACAACTCTTCAATCGCCGTAGCGTATTCGACGTAGCCCAGACCGGCGCCTCCGTATTCCTCCGGAAACAGAATGCCCAACAACCCGAGTTCAGCGAGTTTTGGTTGCAGCTCGACGGGAAAATGCTGCACCTCGTCCCACTCCATCACATGCGGCGCGATCTCTCCTTCGGCGAACTCGCGCACGCTCATCTTCATCTGCAGTTGTTCTTCAGTCAGTTCGAAATCCATTTGATCTATTACTGAACCGCGCGGGTCAAATCCTGCTAACACTCAAACGACAGGCGATGACGCCTGTCGTCAAGATTATGGAGTCATAACATTGTAACTCAACGAGGTCGGAAAGCGTGACCGCAGCCCGTGAACCGCTAGTGCCCCTATTTCGTTTCGTGCTTTCTTTCTGCCTGGACAAGAACGATCAACGAAGTCACACGAAATCTCACGAACAACGCCAGCTTCGTTTCGTGCATTTTCGTGGATCGTTTTAACTGATGTGGAAATCTCTCAAAATATGAAACCAGTCTAAGCACGCCGGGGACGAACCGGCGACCGTGATTTCTTCGCACTCACATTTTTCACCGGCAGCGCGGCCTTTTTCGCGCGCGTGTTCTTCAATCGTTTGACTTCGATCTCGTTCAGCGCCCGCCATTGGCCAGTAGCCAAGAATCGATCGTCCAAAAGTCCAATGCGCGTCCGCTTCAACTTGGTCACCGAATGTCCGATAGCGTCGAACATGCGACGGATCTGTTGGTTGCGACCTTGATGCAGAGTAACTTCAAACCATCCGTTTGCTTCGGTCGAACGCAATTGGCGAACTTCAGCAGGTGCGGTGCGTTCGCCTTCTCCGATCGAAATACCGCGACGCAATCGCTCAACGGCGTTGTCGGTCGGCATCCCTTTCACTTTGACTTTGTAAACCTTCGGGATTTGGTTCCGGGCGGCGGTTACGACGTTGGTAAATTCACCGTCATTGGTCAGCAACAACAAACCCTCAGTATTGAAATCAAGCCGCCCCACCGGATGCAACCGGCCGAGCGACGATGGAATCAGTTCAGTCACCAGTGGCCGGCCTTCCGGGTCAGCCATACTGGTCAAATAACCTCTGGGCTTATTCAAGAGCACGTAAATATTTTCGTGCTGATGAAGGATTGTATTGATCAGACGTCCCTTGACCTTGATATGATCGATTTTGGGATCAGCCTTGGCGCCCAGTTCGGTGACGATCTTGCCATTGACGTTGACCTGTCCGGCGGTGATCAGTTCCTCTGCATGACGCCTTGAAGCGATGCCGGCCGCGGAGATTAGTTTTTGGAGTCGCTGCTGCATATCTAATAAGAAAGCATACTTAATGAGAAAGCAGTAAGCAGAAGGCAGCAAGCGCGATTACGACAATTGCTTACTGTTTTCTGCCTACCGCCTTCTGCTTTCTGCCTACGCCTACTCTCCGCCTCCGGCAAGATCCTGAAAGTCTTCTATGCTGGGCAACTCAGTGAGATCTTTCAAGCCGAACTGGATCAGAAACTCTTTCGAAGTTCCGTACATCATCGGACGGCCGACGGTCTCTTTTCTCCCCTTGGCTATAATCAACCTTTTGTCGAGCAGTGTTTTGATCGCCGAGGGTGATTGCACTCCACGAATCTCAAGAATCTCTGGTACGGTCACCGGCTGTTTGTAGGCGATGACGGCCAGCGTCTCAAGGGATGCTAGTGATAGTTTCGCGCTCGGTCTCGATTTCAGATACGCGCGAATCTGCTCATGATGTTCGGGTCGCGTCGCAATCTGCCAACCGGCGGCGATTTCGCGCAACTGCAAGCCGCTATTACGCGAATCGTATTCCGTTACCAGGTCAGCTAGTACTTTATCAATGATCTCGCGGTCGACTTTGATCACATCCGCAATGGTCCTGGCGCTAACCGGTTCATCGGCGACAAAAATCATCGCTTCGGCGATCGCTTTAAGTTCAGCATCCCCAATTTCGCGATGACCTTCTATTTCGTCGCCGGGCGATGACTGCAACTCAACCTCGGACTGCGCTTCAACGTTCGTCGCTTTCGCTGCTTTGCTCATGATCACTCTCTCTGGTAATCGACGACCTACTCGTACTTTCAGAGCTGAGAAACAGTTTTTTCGTCCACCGGGGCATTGCCGCAAGGGCTGTCTATTGCGCGCTTTCAGCGCTCATCTCTGAGGCTTCGACCGGGCTGGCCGTCCTTGCCATGATGGCGCCAAAAGTTTCACTCTGGACCAGCGAAATCTCACTCATTCGCACTAACTCAAGCACTGACAGGAACGCCACTACCAACTCGCGCCGGGACTTCGCGCGCCCAAAAAAAGTCATCAAGTTCACCTCGCCCGCCGACCGCACCATATTCCGCAGGCGATCGATCATCTCGGCCATGCTGATCTCTTCGCGCTCGATCTCCAAAAGGATTTCTTCCTTATGGCGCGCCAGAATCTCCTGGAATACGCGCAGCAGGTCGAACAAGCCGACGACAACCTCAGGGTTGTTCTTATCGGTTTCAATTTCGGCTCGAGTAAAGACCGCGCGCTCAACGGTCGCGCGCGACCAGAGCATTTCCGCCGCAGCCTTGAATTTCTCATGCTCCAACAGCCGGTTAACCAGCTCGGCGCGCGGGTCGAGCATTTCCTCTTCCTCAGCCAGCGGGTCACGCGGCAGGAGCATCCGCGACTTTACCTCGATCAACTGTGCCGCCATCACCAGGAAATCACCAGCGACCGTCAGATCGAGTTCCTGCATTAAATTCAAATAGCGCAGGTACTCATCCGTAATGCGCGCGATCGGTATGTCATAGATGTTTACCTGCTCCTGCCGGATCAGATAAAGAAGGAGATCGAGCGGGCCTTCAAAGTCACCCAGAGTAATTTTTAGCTGATCGGTGTCGCCATCGGGAGTGATCTCAGGCCGGGAATTAGCAACCCTGATTGTCTGCGACGCTTCAGTCGGCGCCTCCCCCAGCGCGGGCGTCGCTGTCTCAGTCTGTGAATTGTCGTCCATCTTCTGTAATCGGTTCAGAGTTCAAGCTTCAGCTTGTCGCTTTTCAAAACTCTTAGCTTTTCGCGCCGATCAGACCCATATTCGCTCTTGCCTGCGCCAGGGTCGGGCCGGCAATCGATTCAGCGCGCGCTGCTCCCTGCGCTAAAATGTGATTCAGTTTATCATCATCGATGGCATGTACGCGCTCCTGGAATGGCTTCAGAAACGCTATCGTCACGTCCGCTAATTCGTCCTTTAGCTTCGCATAGCCTTTGCCGTCAAAATGCTCTTCGATCTCCGCCGGCGATTTGTCGGTCAGCAGGTGGTAAATCGTAAGCAGGTTATTTATCGCCGGACGGTCGTCGTTAAAGCGAATTTCGGTGCCCGAATCAGTGACGGCGCGCTTGAATTTACGGCGCACGGCATCAGCGTCGTCCAAAAGCATGATGCACCCGGTTTCGCTCTCGGCGTCAGACTTGGACATCTTTTTTGCCGGATCGGCCAGAGACATTATGCGCGCCCCAACCTTCGGAATAAATGGGTCGGGAACGCGAAACGTCTCACCGTAATCACGATTGAAACGAATCGCGATGTCGCGGGTTAATTCCAAATGCTGCTTTTGATCTTCGCCGACCGGTACCAGGTCCGTCTGGTAAAGCAGAATATCGGCGGCCATCAATACCGGATAATCAAAGTAACCGACGCTTACACTCTCTTCCTGTTTGCGGGCCTTATCTTTGAACTGCGTCATCCGCTCGAGTTCGGACATGCGCGTAACGCAGTTGAGGAGCCAAGCCAGCTCAGCATGTGCCGCCACGTCGGATTGTACGAAGACCGTCGAGACCTCCGGGTTAATGCCGACCGCGAGATAGATGTGGGCCAGTTCCCGGGTTTTTGCCGCGAGCACCTTTGGATCCTGCAGCACCGTGATCGCGTGAAGATTGACGATACAAAAAAAGCTTTCGTATTCGCGTTGCAGTGCGACCCAATTCCGCAACGCGCCCAGATAATTCCCCAGGTGCACGTTACCGGTTGGTTGGGCTCCGCTAAAGATTCGCTTCATCTAAAAAGCACCAATCAAAAGAATTTTAATCGCAACCGGCATGACCACGCTAAAGATCACTCTAAAAACGCCGGTGAACATTGCCAGGATCAATAAAATGAAACCGAAACGCTCCAGCGCCTCGAACCCTGATTCGAAGCTCTCTGGCAGAATACTCTGCAAGACTTTGCTGCCGTCAAGAGGTGGAATTGGAATCAGGTTAAAGACTCCGAGGGCCACATTCAAAATAAAGAATGTGGTTAACAATTGAACTGCTCCCTCCAAAATCAGAGACCCTGAGGTCGGGATGAAAAGCCCCTGGCCGCCGCCCATACCCAGGTCAATCAAATTAGCAAAAAGCAAAATGCGAATAATGATCCCGGCCACGATAGCGATGATGAAATTGCAAATTACACCCGCTATCGACACCCAGAAGTTCGCTACGCGTTTATCCCTCCAGCGCAGGGGATTCACTGGAGTGGGCTTTGCCCAGCCGATCAGAGGAGCGCCCGTGAAAAAAGAGATGGCCGGAAACAGCAAAGTGCCGATGGGATCCACGTGCACCATCGGGTTCAGGCTGATGCGACCCTGCAACCTGGCCAGATCGTCACCAAAATAGTTCGACGTCCAGGCGTGCGCGGACTCGTGAACAGACAAAGAGAAAACCAGCGCCACCATATACAGAATGAACTGACCGATTGCGCTGCTGTCCAGATTACCCATTCCTAAAAGTTGTGCTGCGGATCCTTTCGCACTTAGTCTCTTAATATTCGCGGTTCGGAAAGTAGCATCACGGTCTTAGCGAGTCAAAGTGATCTCCTTTGAGCCAGAACCGCACTGCTCAAACCAGCAGTGTGCCGTAGATCCCCATCGGCAAACTGTAAACCGCTTCGTTCGTGGCGACGACCATCTCTCCCTTGGCGCTGAACGCCAGTCCCACCAGATTCATTCCGGCGACGACGATCTCCGCTTGCGAGGCGTCGGGTGAAATACGCACGATGCCGCGGCGGCCGCGCACTGATGCAGCTACATAAAGATTGCCGTCGCTATCGAAGGCCAAACCCTGCGGACGTCCGAGTCCGCGATAGAACACGGTCGGTTCTCCGTCTTCGTCAAACCGCGTAATAGCGTCAAAGCTCGATACCGTGGGACCGGTTACATACAGAGTGTCGTCAGGTCCAAAAGCCAGATGGTATGCCGACACCGATGGTTCCATTTGCGCCCAGGGCTTTGCTTCACCGATTTCATTCACTCGATAGATTGCGCCGCTGCGATCCCCGACGAACATTTCTCCGACGTGGTTAAATGCCAGACCCGTCGCGATGCCCAGGTCGCTGGCAAACACCACGACCTCCTTCAGCGGAGTCACCCGAAAAACGGTGCCGTCAAACCGGCTGGTAACAAACATGCGGCCACTTCGATCAAAAGCGATGCTGGTGGGATTGGTAATATCGCCCGAGAATTCTTCCATCCGCCCCTCCGAGCCGATCCGAAAGAGCGACACGGGTACGTCCTCTCCGCGCGCTCCTGAGCGGGTAACGAACAGCGAGCCGTCTGACGGGTCGAACGCGGGGCTGGCAACCGGATGAACGCCATCGGCCAGCTTCTTAGCCACAACAAACTGGGCGGGTTTACTCGGCGGGCGGCCGACTGAATCTATTGAGACTTCGATCTCGGCTCCCACATTGAGCTCGGGAACCAAAACCAAAGCGCGGCTAGGGGTCGCCGCAACCACGTGGGCCGGTTGATCCTGAAACCAGACAGTCAAAGTCGAGGCCCTGTTCGAAGAATGGTTGGCGCATTCAATCGCCACCTCTCCGCCCGGGATTCCGGCGCGAGGATCAATCCGTTCAATTTGTTTCGCTTTGTTCACTGGCTTTTCAGATGCAAAGTTTACATGTTAACCGGCAGATGCGCGATCTCAGGCTGAGTTTAGAGTTCAAACTTCAGCTTGAGTCCTATAGAGTTAGCAACCTGAAGGCTGAACTCTGAACTCTGAGCTCGTAGAGCATGTTATAATTCCCGCCTGTCTATTGAATGAAAAGTCTCTACGGCAACACGCACGGTCTTAAGCCAAACCAATTGCGGCGGATCGAGAAACTATACCAGCGCCGCATTCCACCCCACCAAATCGTGACGTCCGAATTTGCTCGTCAGCTAAGCGAGCTTTCCCACGAAACTCGCCGGCAGATCGGTGTGCTTGTCGATCGCAAAGGTTACGTCGAATTTGTAATTGTGGGGGATGCGCGCCAGATCGAGCTACCGGACTTCAAGCGTGTACGCGTTGCGGGAGATCGGTTCCGCGGCTTGCGTTGCGTGCACACGCACCTGCGTGGCGAAGAACTGACTCGGGACGATCTAACGGACCTGGCGCTCCTGCGACTCGACTTGATGGCGGCAATCGATGTTGACGAAGAGACGGGATTGCCCGGCGTCGTTCGTGCCGCGCACTTGCAGCCATCGATTGCGTCGGAAGCCGGCATGAATGGCAATACGAAGCACTTTGCTTTTCTCGATCCGGCGGTGGCTTCACAACTGGATGTCGATTTTCTTGGCTTGATCGAGGCGCTGGAAAGTGAGATGGCGCGCAACCGCCGCACCTCACATAAGGCGACCGGCGCTGATAGCGCAATCCTGGTTAACGTCTCGACCAACCCGCGAGACGACGCCGAAGATTCGATGGCTGAACTGCGCGAGTTGGCGCAATCCGCGGGACTCGTCGTGCTGGACGAGATGATCCAGAGACGATCAACGATCGATCCCCGCACCGTGCTGGGCAAGGGCAAGCTCGAGGAATTGCTCATTGGCGCCATGCAGGCTGGTGCGGACGCGATCATCTTCGATCGCGTGTTGCAACCAGCCCAGGTCAGGTCGATTTCCGAAGCCACCGACCTGAAAGTGATCGATCGATCCCAATTGATTCTGGACATCTTTGCACAGCGAGCACAGTCACACGAGGGCAAGATTCAGGTTGAGCTGGCGCAATTGAAATACATCCTGCCACGTTTGGTTATCGGCCAGAACTCGGCGTTTTCCCGTCTCGCTGGCGGCATTGGAGGTCGCGGCCCGGGAGAGACGAAACTCGAAACCGATCGCCGCCGCGTGCGCGATCGCATTCATCGGCTGGAAGCGGAGCTTGCGTCGCAGCGCAAACGCCGCGAACAACGCCGCAAGGAAAGGCTTCGTCATGAAGTGCCGACCATTTCGATCGTGGGCTATACGAATGCCGGCAAATCAACGTTGCTGAACGCCCTCACGTCGAGCCACGTCCTGGCCGAATCGCGAATGTTCGCCACGCTGGATCCCACTACCCGCCGCCTGCGGCTGCCGCGTGAACAGGAGATAATAATCAATGATACAGTCGGTTTCATTCGCGATCTGCCTCCGGATTTGTTGGCCGCGTTCAGGTCGACCCTCGAAGAAATTGGCGGCAGTCGTCTGTTGATGCACGTAGTGGACGCGGGGAACCCCCGTTGGCAGCAACAGATCACCTCAGTTGATCGAATTCTGACTGAACTCGAGTTCGAAAAGATTCCGCGGCTCCTCGTCTTTAATAAGATTGATCTGGTCGACGCAGAATCGCTCCGCGCTATGAAGCGGCTGGCCAAATGCGACGAGGCAGTTGACTGCGTGGGCATTTCAGCTCTCCGTACGCAGACCCTTCGGCCAATGTTGGAACAGATTGGTAAGATGCTGTCGCAAAATCTGACGGAGGGCAATAGAGCCCGAGGAGCAGACTTTGGGGCGCGATGGCAAGCGTAGAGCGGTACCGCCTTCAAAGCGCCGTCGCCACCTCGCTCTGCGGACGCATTCAACAACTCGGACGGCTATGATTCAATGATCCCGCGGCCAAAATTCACGTCCAGGCTTACCAGAGTACGTAACGCAGTGCTGGGCGTCGTGCTCTGTCCGTTTCGCTGGTTTTCGCCGGCCAGCCAGTTCGGACTCGGCTTCACATTCCTGGTAGCGGTCACCAGCCTCCTGCTTGCCAGGTGGCCATTGGGACTGAAGTCAATTGGTCTATCCGTCCTGGCGCTCGCAAGTTACTTTGTGTTATGGCGATATGTTCAGTCGTTCGAAGCTGCCGTTGATCTCTCGATTACGAAGCGCAGAGCATTTGCTTTAGTCGGCTCGGCAATCTTAGTTCAAACGGCAGTGGTGCGTCTTGGGTTTATGGTAGCCGCCGGTCTCGCCGCGCAAAGCACGGAGGCACCGCTTAACGACCCGTCGGTCTGGGCTTTGACAATTCCCTTTGCCGCAGCCTCTCTGCTGGTGACCATGCTGCTTAACCGGCAGCTTGGTCTAATTGCAGGCGTGATCGCATCCATATTCGCCGGGTTGCTGGCGCCCGATGGGGCGCACGCTACCATCTATGCGTTCATATCGTGCGTAGCTGCGGCTTATGGAATCAAGCGATATCGCGAACGTCAGTCCGTCACTCTGGCCGGATTAGTCGTGGCGTGAGTCAACTGCGTCACGGCCCTGATTCTAATCGCCTTTGCGCAACGACCATTGACCGTGACCGGCGCCCTCGTGGCAGCGAGCTGCGCCATCGGCGGAGGATTGTTCACGATCATTTTCGCCGCGGGAGGAGTGCCGATCAACGAATCTCTCTTTGGCGTTCTCACCGACATCAGACTGCTGGAACTTTCGAACGCAGATTTGCCCGTCTTGAGTCAGTTAGCTTTGCGGGCCCCTGGAACAAATCAGCATTCGCACGCGGTCGGTCAGCTAGCGGAGGACGCCTGCCGCGCTATCGGTGCAAACGCACTGCTGGCCCGCATCGGATCTCTGTATCATGACATCGGCAAGGTGGCGGCGCCTGATCACTTTGTAGAGAATCAGACCGGACTTAATCCTCATGACCGCCTGCGGCCGGTGCAGAGCGCCAAGATTATTACCAGTCATGTAACCTACGGGCTGAAGCTGGCGAGAGAGATCGGCTTGCCGAAGCGGGTCAGTGACTTTATTCCGCAACATCATGGAACACGAACGCTCCATTTCTTCCTGCAAAAGGCCGAGGCGCAAGCGGGAAACGGTGAAAAAATAAACGAAGCGGAGTTTCGTTATCCCGGACCAAAACCACAATTCAAAGAGGCCGCCATCTTGATGCTGGCTGATTCCGCGGAAGCGGCCGCACGTTCATTGGCCCATCCCGATCCTGAAAGCGTCCGCGCGATCGTGGTGCGTATCTTTGACGCGATTATTACCGACGGTCAGCTGGATGAATCCAAACTTACGTTGGGAGAGTTGGCCCAGATTCGGGAAACCCTCATTAGCTCTCTCAACGCACTCTACCACGCCAGGATTGACTATCCGGGTTTCAACGTCCCCGCTCCGGTCTCAGCAGCCAAAACGGACGCCGGCAACAAACCGGGCGTCACCTATGAGACTGCAGCCGATGTTCCTATCAACCCGTCGGGCGAAGTTGAAGACGAAGCGATTAGGCGTGAATAAACACACAGATTTCGCAGCTTACGCAGATAGATAAGGCACGAAACGACGCAAAGGCTCAAATGGGATTTGCGATCTAACTGGCGTCTGTTGCGGTCAACTCTCTCTAAGTAATTTTGGGACCTGAGTTCGCGAGATCTGGCTCAGAACTTCTCACGGAGCTTGCGGTAGGTCGTGGGTAGATCTTCGGAGAGCACGCGGGTCTCGGCCACCGAGGTCATGAAATTTGTATCACCCGGCCAACGCGGGATGATGTGCATGTGTATGTGGTCGGGAATACCAGCCCCTGCTGCACGGCCCAGGTTCATTCCCACGTTGAAGCCTTGAGGCCGGTAAATCTCTCGCAGCGCGGTTTGGCATCGCTTGGCGAGATCCATCATCTCGTCGGTGGTTTCTTTAGACGTCGTATCAAGTTCACCCAGGTGAGCGTTGGGGGCAATCATCAAATGACCGCTGATGTAGGGATAGAGGTTAAGAATTACAAAGGTGTGCGCGCCACGATACAGGACGAAATTCTTCTCGTCGTCGGCAGGGTCCTGTACGGCATCACAAAAGATACAGGAATCGGCCTGAGACATGTTGGCACCAGTCGCCGTGATATAGGCGTGTCGCCAGGGACTCCAGAGTCTTTCCACAAGAAACCTTGATGCAAGGACGATTTGCCGGCGCGATCGATTTCGCGCAAACAGACACTGCTGTCTACGGCGTATGCTCGTTAATGAGTTCCTTCAGTTCCTTGCCGGCTTTGAAATAGGGGACGCGTTTTGCAGGAATACTAACCGGGTCGCCTGTCTTCGGGTTACGGCCGCGGCGCGCGCCGCGTTCGCGCACGCGAAAGCTGCCGAAGCCGCGCAGCTCAATCTTCTCGCCCTGGTTCAGACTCTCGATTATGCTTTCGAAAACTATTTCGACCAGTCGCTCAGCATCTTTCTTGGTCAGCTCAGCGGCGTTGGCCACATCATTGACAAGATCGGCTTTAGTCATGCCATCACCTCGCTTACAAAAGGCCGTTGATTCCAAGCCTGGTGAACTAATTTTGCAAGAACGTTAGCAGCTAGAAAAAGGACGCGTGGAGGTAGATTAGCAGAACCGGCATTCCACGGCAATACTAAAAAACGCTGTGCGGCCAACATCTTACGGCTGATCAGCCGAAAGACCGGGACCTTCGAAGACGCAGGGCAACTCGAATCTTTCCGGCGGCCCTGGCTCGTTCAAAACAGCTGCCGTCAGACTTCGCCATCGTCGTCCCCACTCTTGATGCTACTGCCGAAATCCGCCAACTCGCGCAGCGAAGCCATGCCGCCTCCAGCTTCCGATGTGTATGTCTTCTGCTCGGCGACGGGCTCGTCGTGACCGGCAGCTCGCGCTGACAGCCCGATCTTTTTGTTTTCAGCATCAATGCGAAGAATCCGAAACTCCATCTCCTGGCCGAGTTGCACCGCGTCCTCGGGTTTCTCGACCCGGTCATCCGAGAGTTCAGAGATATGGCACAATCCTTCAACGTTATCGCCCAACTCAACGAAGGCCCCAAAGCTGGCAAAGCGTGCGATCTTGCCTTTCACCAAATCACCCGGATTATGGGAAGCCACAAAGTCATTCCACGCGTTGGGCTCGAGTTCCTTTATCGAAAGCGACATGCGCCGATTCTCGGGATCGATCCCGGTGATAACTGCGTCTACTTGTTGGCCCTTCTTCAGTACCTCACCCGGATGCTTGACGCGGCGCGACCATGAAATGTCGGATACGTGAACCAGCCCATCAACGCCATCTTCGATCTCAATAAAGGCGCCGAAGTCAGTAAGGTTACGAACTCTTCCGTGCACGCGAGCACCCACAGCGTAACGATCGCCGAGCGTTTTCCAGGGATTGTCCTGCACCTGCTTCATGCCGAGACTAATGCGCCGGGCTTTTGGATCGACACCAAGCACCTCAACTTCAACTGTGTCTCCGGCGTTCACGATCTTACTCGGGTGCTTTACCCGTTTGGACCAGCTCATCTCAGAAACGTGCACCAGACCTTCGACCCCCGGTTCCAGTTCAACGAACGCGCCGTAGTCGGTGACGCTCGCGACCTTGCCATTCAGTCGGGTAGCGGGTGGAAACCGCTCCTCGATCGTTTCCCAGGGGTCAGGCAAAAGCTGTTTGTAACCCAGCGACACGCGCTCGCGCGCTCGATCAAATCGCAACACTTTGACCTGAACAGTATCACCAACCCTGAAGAGTTCGGCCGGATTCTGGAGTCGTCCCCACGACATATCAGTCACGTGCAACAGGCCATCAACGCCGCCCAGATCGACGAACGCGCCGTAATCTGTCAGGTTCTTGATCTGCCCCTCGACGATTATGTCTTCTTCAATTTGTTCAAGCGTCTCTCCCTTGCGGCCCTCATTGCGCTCTTCCAGGACGGCCTTGCGTGACAGCACTACGTTTGACCGCTTCCGATTCAGTTTGATGACTTTCGCTTCGATCTCCCGGCCACGGAGAGAATCGAGATTGCGCACTGGACGCACGTCCACCTGAGAACCCGGCAGGAAAGCCGCTATGCCGTCGACGTCAACGCGGAGGCCGCCCTTGATCCGCTCGGCAACGCGACCTTTGACTGAGGTGTTTTCGTTAAAAGCCTTTTCGAGATCATCCCATGCGCGCAGGCGAACGGCATCGGCACGCGAAAGCAGTGGAAAGCCCTCGCCGGTCTCCATGTTCTTGACCAGGACGTCAACCTCATCTCCCGGCTTGACGGTGATCTGGCCGTCTTCCATGAACTCGTTTTGATTGACGATGCCTTCAGACTTATAACCAAAATCGATTACCACACCGCGCTCAGTAATGCCCACAACAGTTCCGCGGACCACTTCGCCTTCCTGCAGCGAAGATTGTTCCTGCTCAAATTGATCCAGCAGGCTGCCAAAATCTTCACCCGTAGGACGCGGTTCATCCTCGTCTTCGCGCTGGGCAGCGGCGGCCGCTGAGTCTTCGCGTTGAGTCACGGCCGCCGCGGAAGAACCGCCACCAGCGGCGTCGCTGGAGGCTGACTCGCCAATGGTGGTTTCGGCGGTTTCGGGTTTAGTTTCGGTGGTTGGTTCGTTAGCGTCGGTCTCGCCGACATTGGTTACAGGTTGTTCCGTAGACATGCACACTCCTACTCAAATTAACTCTGGCGCGTCGCCCGCGCGGCGCGGCAATCCGGCATTCGGCGCAAGAACCCTGACGCTCTTGGCGACCTTCGTCTTGATGGTGATGAGTCGGATTAAGATATGAGAGGATGCGAGCCTTAAAGAGTTGGAAAAGAAGGTTGTCGTTTCGATTTCCGTTTACGCCCGTAGTCTCCCGCTTGGTCGTCCGACTATCACCGGTCGCGTGACCGGATCGTCTCGGAATTTACACGGCAGCGAGACTGAGTGTCAAGGCGACTGCAAGTATTTCGCCGGGAAAAACTCGCGGGCGAAACGCTAACGCTGTTCATTCAGCGACGCTTCGGCGCCACGCGGGACTACATACACTCCCGCAGAATGCGAACCCACAAACAGAGTGTTCTGGTCGTGCGGGTCCAACGCGAGAGCCCAGATGCGCAGGCTCGGCAAGCGATGTTCGCGCGCATCGATGCGAACCCACGTCGTGCCGGCGTCGTTGGACCGGTAGACGCCCCCGCCAACTTCGCCATTCTGGTACGCGTTCCCCGCAAAAACCTCGTTGGTGTTACGTGGGTTGATCAAGATGCTGGTGAAATCTCCGAAGGGAAGATCGCCGCCGCGACGCGACCAATGATCCCCACCGTCATGCGACAGGTAAAATGCCTGCTTTGTTCCCACGTAAATGAACGCCGGGCGCTTTGGGTCCTGAACGATGACGTTGACGGGAGACGTAGCGGGAATACCGCTCACCTGTTGCCAGGTCTGCCCTGCGTCACGTGAAATCAAAACTCCCGTAGTGGCGGTCCCGACCAGAATCACAGACGGATTCTGCGGGCTCGTGGAAATGCTTGTCGTCCGTACGTCCAGGCCAGTCCCATAAGGCAGCCGGTCCCAACCCTGCACTGGATCGACGCTGCGATACAGTCCGCTATTAGTAGCAATGAGCATTCCCGATTGCCCATCACGATCAGAAAACGACACGACCGCATTTATCGGCTCCGATATAGTCGCCACGTGCGCGGCCCCCCCAGTCATACTAGAAGCGGCGTTCACTATAAGAGCCGCGAGGGTTGCTTCATCCAATTGACCCGACGCTGGTAAGTATCTATCTGTCTGAAATCTTTTGATTGCCGCTAGCGTGCGGGGCCCAAGCTGGCCATCAGGGGTGCCAATCTCATAGCCTGCTCGCTCAAGCGCTTCCTGGGCGTGCCGTACTACGTCATCGCTGGGTTTTACCGCCGCCGGCTTCTGAATAGCCGGGCTGGGGCTGGTCACGCCGGCTCCACTTCCTCGGCTGGTAGCAGTAGTAGTGGCGCGCCCCTGCGCCACTGTCCTGCGCACAGCGCCGCGTGTCGCAGGGCGCGTCTTTGCCGGAGGTGGCACCGGCTTACGCGCAGAGACCGGCGCCCATGACGCACCGCGATCAACTGAGGTATACATGCCCAGGTTTGTTCCCAGATAAATCACATTGGCGTCACGCTCATCCTGCAGTATCGAATAACCAATCAGACGCGGAGGCATATTTCGCATCGAAGGCTGCCAGGACGTCCCGCTGTCATTACTTACAAAAAAGAATCCGCCGCCTGTGGTGGTATTGATTGTCGTCGCGTAAATCCGGCTCGCGTTTTCCCGGTCAGGCATAATAGTGTTTACGAACCGCCCACTGAAGCCTCCGTTACTCGGCACAAAATTCTTACCGCCATCAGTTGAGACCATCACCCCATAGTTGTTCGTACCAATGTACACGGTGTTCGGATTGCGCGGATGGACGGCGATTGAATTGATCTCGAGTTGACGCGAAGTGGTCACCATCCAGGAATTATTGTTGCCGCCTTTGGCTGAGCGCCAGAATCCTTCGGTGGTTCCCGCGAAAACCAGACCCGGAATAGTGGGGTGTTGCAAGATTGCCCGGGTGCGACGTGATTGCGACGGGATCCCCTGAACCTTATGCCAGCCTTCCCCCGCATCCCGCGTCTCATAGATCCCGCTACAGGCCGATGCGATTATGTGACGCGAATCCCGCGGGTCAAGGTTGATCGCAAAGATGTCGGAATCGTCGATGATTCCGTTCTTGATAATCCTCCAGGTATTACCACCGTCAGTGCTCTTATATGGAAGGTACCAGGTGCCGGCATAGACAATGTTCGGGTCATGAGGATCAATCGCCAGCGACTCGACATGCACAAGGCCCGGAGTACTGGCTGTCGATAAGGGTGTCCACGTCTCGCCTGAATCAGTCGAGCGGAATATTCCATTAAAGGTTCCGGTAATCAGAATATTCGGATCGCGATCTGACTGCGCCAGGGAATGCAGGGCTTCGTTTCTTAACTCGGGCGATTCGCGCCACGTCAAGCCGCCATCGGCTGATTTAAAAAAGCCACCCGCATCTTTATGACGATGCGTGGCGACATAGAGCACCTTCGAGTTTCGCGGATCCACAATGATGTGATCGACAAACAGACGCGGACGATTGAAGTTCACGAGCAACCGCCAGTTGCGCGCGGCATCGGTCGAAACATAAATCTGCCCGTCAAGCGTGCCGAAGTAAAAGAGATCAGGATCATTCGGATCAACTACCAATGAGCGCACGTCTCCGCCGCTGGGTCCGGTTATCCGCCACTGGCTGGAGTAGGGAGCACCAGAGGAAGCTCTTACCGATACATCAATGCGGCCGATCAACGCAAAGGTGAATAAGAGAATAAGACACAACAGTCGCGATCCGGATTTTTTCATAATTTCGATCTTTCTCATGACAATCGATGCGAGTCTCCAGCGGGAGAGCGCCGGCGCGACGCCATTATAACTCTTTAGCCGTGCTTTTCTATACTCACTTCGCTTAGTACCTCAAAATTCACGCCGCACTCCAGTCCAACATTGCCTGATTACGCTGAGCGCCGTTGCCACCTAAACGAAACGGGCGGTGCTTCCCTTTCGGAAAACACCGCCCGCTTTCGAGAAGGTCGCAACTCTTATTGAGTGGCGAACGTTAATCGGTTCTTCGGCAAACGAAGAACGAGGAAGTTATTCCTCGCCTCGGCGGCCGCGACGCCGAGTTGGTTTCTTCTTACAGTCCGGACAAGGCGAGACCGCACCATCAGTACTGGCTGCTGGCGGTGTCGCGCCCGACGGAACGATCCAAAGCTCAACCTTCAGTTCCGGCATACAGCCGCCGTCCACAACCACCAGACGACCTGCATCGATGCCACGAGTGTTGACGAGGTAGTCCTTCGCGCGATTGGCTCGCGTCTGGCCCTCGGCATCGCAGCTGCCGTAACCGATGATGTAACCCTGAGCCGCTGGCTCGTTCTGCAGTTGAATCGCGTAGTTGTCGAGTCTGGCCTTCTCATCGTTGAATCTGATATTGCCATACTCGTCAAACTTCCGCGCCGGAAGCGCCCGTGGCTTGACCGGAGTAGAGCAGGAAGCTGTCCTGCCACAACTTGGGTCGATTCCACCCAGTTCAACTGTCGCCGTAACCGTCTGGCCACCGGCACCCGTAGTGTCAACCGTGATTGACGAAGTACCCTGACCACCGCTGATCTTGCCCGCAGAGACGGTCCAATTGTAAGTTGGCGAAACGGCCGGCGTTCCGGGACCCACGTTCGCGGTGAACGTGATTGA
>WNFR01001320.1_pt1 | contig 40166 bp, 25 predicted proteins | sample 5400221 | NCBI WGS metagenome assembly WNFR01 (sample SAMN13153357, study PRJNA577476) | soil metagenome | isolation source: 40 cm soil under Madrone tree | place: USA:California | collected 2016-06-14 | reverse complement strand
CCCGTCATCCCGTCGCGACGCTGTCGACCGGCTACATCCTGGTGGACGGAGGCCGGGTGACGAGCGTCGAGGCGGTGAGCCAGACGCGACCGTTGCCGGCGGACAAGCCCGAGCTCGCCGCCGCGCACGCCACGGCGGCGCGGCTGATCGGCATGCGGGCGATCTATCTGGACGCGGGGAGCGGCGCGCCGCGCCCCGTGGCCGTGGACGTGATCCGGGCGTGTCGCGCGGCGGTACCGGAGCTCCCGTTGTTCGTGGGCGGCGGGATCAGGAGCCCGGCCCAGGTGCGGGCGGCGCGCGCCGCGGGGGCGGACTTCGTGGTCGTCGGGACCGCGCTCGAGGAGCCGGGCGCCTCGGTCGCGGACCTGCAGGCGCTGGTACAGGCGGCCGTCGAGTGACGCCCGCCGAGCAGGCCCGCGCGGGGCTCACCGCCCTGGCGGCGCTGGCGACGCGGGTCGGGGAGGAACACGCCGGGACGATCGCGGCGATCGCCGACACCTACATCACCGCGCTGCGCGCCGGCGGGACGCTGTTCTTCGCCGGCAACGGCGGGAGCGCGGCCGACGCGCAGCACAGCGCCGCGGAGTACGTGGTCCGCTATGGCCACAACCGTCGACCCCTGCCGGCGGTCGCCCTGACGACGGACACCTCACTCCTCACCGCCTGCGCCAACGACCTGGGGTACGACGAGATCTTCGCGCGGCAGGTCGACGCGCTGGCCCGTTCCGGGGACGTGCTCGTCCTGCACTCGACGAGCGGTGAGAGTCCCAATACCCTCCGCGCCGCCCAGGCGGCGAAGGTGAAGGGTGTGAAAGTCGTTGCGCTGCTGGGCAAGGGTGGTGGGGCCTTGAGCAGTCTGGCAGACTGCGCTCTCATCGTGCCTTCGGATGAGACGTCACACATCCAGGAGCTGCACCTCGCCGTCGAGCATATCGTCTGTGCGATGGTCGAAAACGCGCTGGGGCTGTGATTTCCCTCGACGGCAAGCGCGCCTTCGTCACGGGTGGAGGGCGGGGCATCGGGCGCGCGACGGCGCTGATGCTGGCGCAAGCGGGCGCGGCCGTCGCCGTCGGCTATCGGAGCCGCAGGGCGGAGGCGGACGAGACACTCGCGGGGGTGAGGCGGTTGCGCCGTCCGGCGATCGGCGTCCCCGGCGATTTGGGTGATCCGGCAGCCGCGGGGCGGGCCGTCGACGACGCGGTCCAGGGCCTCGGAGGCCTCGACCTGCTGATCGTGAACCACGGGATCTGGCCGTCCGACGAGGTGCCCGTGGCCGCCATGACCGACGCGCAGTGGGACGCGACCCGACGCGCCAACCTGGACAGCGTGCTGTACGTCTGCCGCGCCGCCATTCCGCTCCTCCCCGACGGCGGGAAGATCGTGCTCGTCTCGTCCACGGCCGGACAGCGCGGCGAGGCGTTCCACGCCGACTACGCGGCCACCAAAGGTGCGGTCATCTCGTTCACCAAGTCGCTCGCGGTCGAGCTGGCCCCGCGCCGAATCAACGTGAACTGCGTCGCCCCGGGTTGGGTCGATACGGAGATGTCGGCGACGCCGTATGCGAAGGAGGCGGGCAGAGGGAAGCAGGAGATCGTGCGGACGATCCCGCTGGGCCGCGTGGCGAGCCCCGAGGAGTGCGCGGGCCCGATCGTGTTCCTCTGCTCCGACCTGGCCGGGCACATCACGGGCGAGATTCTGAACGTGAACGGGGGGAGCGTGCTCTGCGGATGATCGTCGGCATCGGCCTCGACGTCGTGGAGGTAACGAAGGTCCGCGAGCTGCTCTCCGGCCAACCGGCGTTCGAGGAGCGGGTGTTCACGGCGGCCGAGCGCAGTGACTGCGCCGGGCGCGCCGACAAGGCGGAGGCGCTCGCCGCCCGGTTCGCCGCCAAGGAAGCGTGCTTCAAGGCCCTGGGGACTGGATGGAGTCAAGGCGTGTCGTTTCTGCAAGTGGAAGTGCAGCGGGGGGACGGCGGCGCCCCCCGGCTCGCGCTGAGCGGGCAGGCTGCGGAGCGCGCGCGCGTGCGGGGCGTGACACACCTGCACGTCACCCTCACCCACAGCGCCGGCGTCGCCGCCGCCGCCGTGATCCTCGAGGGCTAGCGTCGGGCATGGGCTTTCCCGCCCGGCTACCGATCCCCGACGCAGTCCTGAAGATCGCCCAACAACTGGAAGGCGCGGGCTACGAGACGTGGTGCGTCGGGGGAGCGATCCGCGACAACCTGTTGGGGGTCGAGAATCACGACTTTGACCTGACGACCGCGGCGCCGCCCAGCGAAGTGCGCCGGCTGTTCAAGCGCACCGTACCGGTGGGGATCGAGCACGGTACCGTCGCCGTGCTCGACCAAAAGAATCGCCAGCACGAGGTCACCACGTTCCGCAAGGACATCAAGACCGACGGCCGGCACGCCGTGGTGGAGTTCGGGGTGTCGTTGATGGACGACCTTGCGCGCCGGGACTTCACGATCAACGCCATCGCGTACCACCCGATCCGGCACGAGTGGCGCGATCCGTTCCACGGCGCCGACGACCTCGAGCACAAGCTGATCCGCTCGGTGGGGGACGCCAACTGGCGGTTCCAGGAGGACTACCTGCGGATCCTCCGGGCGCTGCGCTTCAGCGCGCGGTTCGAATTCCGGATCCACCCGCGGACCCTCGAAGCGGCGAAAGCCAACGTGCAGGGGTTGGCGCAGCTGTCGGCCGAGCGGGTGCGGGACGAGTGGTTCAAGGGGATCGCGACGGCCGCCCGTGTGTCGAAATTGCTGACCCTGTGGCTCGACGTGGGGGCGGCGAGGATCTGGCTGCCGGAAATCCGGAAGACGGGAAACGGGAAGGGGGAAACGGGAAACGTGGACAAATTGCCGCGCGATCCTGTCCTCGTCACGGCATACCTCGCATCGGATCCGGCTTCGCTCCTTACCCGTCTCAAGAGCTCCAACAAGGATATCGAGCGGGCCCGTGCGATCGGGGCGTGGCGGGACAAATATCCTGATCCGAGACACCTCCCCGAGGTCCGGAAATGGCTCTCACAAGTGGGTGAGTACGCGGACGACCTGCTCGTCATGCTGCCGGGCCTCGACGTTTCCCGTTTCCCGTTTCCCGTTTCCCCGCTCCCGAAGGTGGTGGAGTCCATTCGAGCGGCGAAGGACCCCCTGACCGTCAAGGATCTGGCGGTGAAAGGCGACGACCTCCTGACCGCGGGCGTGCGGCCCGGGCCCGAGGTGGGAGAGACTCTCCAGCGGCTGCTGGCGGAAGTACTCGAGGATCCGACCCGTAACACGCGCGACTACCTCCTCTCCCGTGTCTAACGCCCTCGGGTACGCCCTCATAGCCGCGCTCGGCAACGTCGTCGGGGCGCTCGCGGTGACGCGCCGCGCGGCGCGCGAGCTCGCCCTGATCGAGCACTTCGTCGCGTTCGGCGCCGGCTTCATGCTGGCCGTGGCCCTGGTGGAGGTGTTGCCCGAGGCATTCGCCCGCTCGGGCAGCGCGGCGCCGGCGCTGGTCCTGGCAGGCTACCTCGCGGTGCATTTCACCCAGCACACCCTGACGCCGCACTTCCACTTCGGCGAGGAGACCCATGCCGTCAACCGGGTCGCGGGCACTTCGGCGCTCGTGGGGCTGCTGTTGCACACCTTTTTCGACGGGGTGGCGATCGCCAGCGCGTTTCTCGTGCGCCCGGCGCTGGGCCTGATGGTGTCCATCGCCATCTTCCTCCACAAGCTGCCGGAGGGCGTGACGGTGTCGAGCCTGATGATGGCGGGCGGGCGGACGGGCGGGCAGGCGATCGGCGCCGCGGCGATGCTCGGGGTCGCCACGCTGGCGGGCGTGGTGCTCACGGACCAGATCTCGTTCCTGGTCCACCATGGGCTTGCGTTGTCCGCCGGCGTCACGATTTATGTGGCCGCGTCGAATCTGGTGCCGGAATTCCAAGGCAAGCGCGGGTGGAAGCTGCCGGCGGCGTTTTTCGCCGGAGCCGCTGTGTTCTATGTGACCAAGGTGATACTTGAGAGGGTGTCGTGACCCCAAGCGCAGGTCGAGAGGCGGCACGGGTGGACCAAGGTGGATGAAGAGGCCATGAATGTCTGATCCTACGTTGTTCTCCCGCTCCGCGGAGCCGCTCGCGGCCCGCATGCGCCCGACGACGCTCGAGGAATTCCTCGGCCAGGAGCACCTCCTCGGGTCCGGCAAGCCGCTGGGCGAGTTGATCCGCCGCGGCGACGTCGGGTCGTGCATCTTCTGGGGGCCGCCCGGCTCTGGGAAGACCACCCTCGCCCGCCTCGTCGCCAACTACACCGACCGCCACTTCGAGCCGTTTTCCGCGGTGACCGAGGGCGTGGCGCGGGTGCGGGAAATCATCAAGCAAGCGGAAGAGCGACTCAAGTACGAGGGCCGCGGCACGATCCTCTTCTGCGACGAGATCCATCGCTTCAACCGGGCGCAGCAGGACGCGTTCCTGCCCTGGGTGGAGAACGGGATCATCACGCTGATCGGCGCCACGACCGAAAACCCGAGCTTCGAGCTGACGGCACCGCTGCTGTCGCGATGTCGGGTGTTCGTGTTCGAGCCGCTCACCGATGCGCACATGCGCGTCGTGATCGAACGGGCGTTGCACGAGGTGGGAAAAGGGAATGGGGAAGGAAGAAAGGTCGAGGTGGCAGAGGAGGCCTTGGGCCTGCTCGTGCGCCACGCGCAGGGGGACGCGCGGCGGGCGCTCAATACGCTGGAGGCGGTGCTCCAGCATGCGTCCACCCTTTCCCCTTTCCCCATTCCCCTTTCCGCCGAGCTCGTGCAGTCCGTGCTCGAGAGGCCGTTGCCGTCCTACGACAAATCCGGCGAGCAGCACTTCAACCTGATCTCCGCTTTGCACAAGGCCGTGCGCGGGTCGGACGTGGAGGGCTCGCTGTATTGGCTGGCGCGCATGCTCGCGGGCGGGGAGGATCCGCTCTACATCGCGCGCCGCCTGGTCCGCATCGCCGCGGAGGACGTGGGGCTCGCCGACCCGCGGGCGCTGGCGCTCGCGCTGGCCGCGAAGGACGCCTACCACTTCCTGGGATCGCCGGAGGGTGAGCTGGCGCTCGCCGAGATCGCCGTATACCTCGCCACGGCGCCCAAATCGAACCGGGTCTACTCGGCGTTCGCGCAGGCCATGGACGCCGCCGCGGAGCATCCCGCCGAAGCCGTACCGCTCCACATTCGCAATGCGCCGACCAAACTCATGGAGGAGCTCGGGTACGGTGCGGGGTACAAGTACGCGCACGCGTTCGAGCACGGCTTCGTCCCGCAGGAATATCTCCCGGAGGCGCTACGGGGGCAGCGATGGTACGAGCCGACGGAGTTCGGATTCGAAAAGGACATCAAAAAGCGTATGGAGTGGTGGGCAGAGCTCAAGCACAAGGCGACGGGTGGTACGACGACGGACGAAACCGCGACCGACGGGGAGGCGACAAGATGAGGTACGCAGTTCTCTGCGTGGCCCTGTTTACCGCCTGCGCTACGCTGCGTGGGTTGACGTTCAAGGAGCCCGAGCTCACGCTGCAAGAGATCGATATCACCGGGATCGGCCTGACGGGCGGCACGTTCGACCTGGTGTTCGACGTGTTCAATCCGAACGACTACCGCATCCGCTCGACCCGGCTCGAGGCCGGAGTCGATCTCGAAGGGACGCATTTCGGCGACGCCCTGCTGGACCGGCCGCTGGACCTGTCGCCGACGAATCACAACCGGGTCGTCGTGCCCGTGCGGTTTGAGTGGGCCGGCGTCGGGGCGGGGGCGAAGGCGCTGTTTGCCCGGCAGGCGGTAGCTTACGGGATCACGGGGCGGGTCTTTGTCGACACCCCACTCGGGGAGAAGACCGTGGTGCTTCACGGGACGGGCAACGTGCCGTTGAGGAAGCTGATTCGGTAACTTGAAGTCCAGACCTGTGGCACCCGGGGAGGTTCAGGCATCCGACAGCTAATCGACATCCAGCCGCCGTCCGAGCGCGCCTTCCTCGTCGGCGCCCCGCGCAAGGGCTCGGCGGACGCGGTCCAGGTGGAGGACCACCTCGACGAGCTCTACCGGCTTGCGGACACGGCGGGCGCCGAGGTGGTCGGGCGAACCTACCAGCGGGTCGAAGCACCCAGTCCCAACTTCTATCTGGGTCAGGGCAAGGTCGAGGAGCTGAAGGGCGTGCTCCAGCAGGCCCGCTCTACGCTCGTGCTGTTCGACGAGCCGTTGTCCCCGGTGCAGGGACAGAACCTCGAGGAGGCGCTGTCGCTGCGGGTGATGGATCGCACGGAGCTGATCCTCGACATCTTCGCGACGCGTGCCCGCTCGGCCGAGGCCAGGATGCAGGTCGAGCTGGCGCAGCTCGAGTACCTGTTGCCTCGGCTCACCCGGATGTGGACGCACCTGTCGCGCATCCGCGGCGGCATCGGCCTGCGGGGACCGGGCGAGACGCAGCTCGAGACCGACCGGCGGGCCATTCGCAAGAAGATCGCGACGCTGCGCCGCCGACTCGAGGACGTGGCCGATCATCGCGCCAATCAACGCCAGGGGCGTCGCTCCCTCCCCACGGCTGCGCTGGTCGGCTACACGAACGCAGGCAAGTCGAGCATCCTGCGCGCCCTGTCAGGCGACGATGTGTTCGTCGAAGATCGGTTGTTCGCGACCCTCGACACGCTCACGCGCGAGGTAGAGGTAGGCGGCGGGTATCGCTTCCGCCTCACCGACACCGTCGGATTCATCCGCAAGCTGCCCCACCACCTCGTCGCCTCGTTCCGCGCGACGCTCGAGGAAGCGCGCGACGCGGACATCCTGCTGCATGTCATCGACGCGGCGCACCCCGCGTGGGAAGGGCAGGCACAGGTGGTCGAGGCCGTGCTCGAAGAGATGGGCCTGTACGAGGGCGGAACGGGGAGCGGTGACCGGGGAGCGCCGGGTCCGGAGCGCAAACGCGTCGTGTACGTCTTCAACAAGGCGGACTTATTGCCCGAGCCCGCGGAGTTCCTCGCTCAGGTCCGCGAGCGGTACCCGCACGCCGTGTTGGCGTCGTGCGTCGCGCCCTCCGCCAACCGCAGTCCACAGTCGGTCGGCGTGGACGGATTGCGGAGCGTGCTCCGGACGTCCGCGCAGGCGCTGCGCCCGATCGCCCGGATCCGCGTGCCCCTCGGCAACGGTAAGCTCCTCGCCACCCTGCATCGCGATGCGGAAGTCATGGCCGAGGCCCAGGTGGACGGAGTGATTGAGGTGACGGCCCGAGTCGAGGCGTGGCTCCTCGGGAAGCTGCGGCGCTACGGCGTGGGCGTCGAGATCGGGTCGTAGGGCGCGAGCCGGCCCGCGGCGGCCCTCAGCCCTTGGCCGTAGCGGCGCTCGGCCCGGTCCAGCGCCCAAGGAAACACGTAGCGGAACCGCCGCTCCCGCTTCCCGATCCGGATCAGCCCGTCGGCGACCGCACGCACCCGCGACCAGCGGCGCGGCGTGACGCTCGCCACCGTCCCGACCAAGCGGCCACACAGGTGCAGCAGGGCATCGCCGGGGCGTGATGCCGGACCATGGGGATCGCCGGTATGGTCGGCCAGCCAGCCCGTGTAGTCGGCGAGCGATTCCGGGCTCAAGAACTCCTCGTCGAACAGGAGGACGGAAGCGGCTCGCTTCCCCATGCCGAAGAGCTGACGAGGAAGGCCGGCCTCCTCGACGATGCGGCGGCAGATGGGTCGGCTGTTGGCGCGTGGCCAGTCCCAGCGTGCCATCTCGGGAGAACGGCTGATGGCGTTGATGTCCGCCAGCTGCCGGATGCCGAGGAAGGGGACCGGACAATGGATGAAGCCGACCCAGAGGCGGTACTCGGACAGCGACAGGCCCGATTGGTCCTTCCGGACGATGTCGGCATTCAACGGACGCGACGCTTTCGACCATGCGCCGTCACCATGGTATCCGGTGAGCAGCACCTTTCCGACGAGTCGCTCTTCCGCGCCTTTGAAGTACACATCCTCGCCCTTGGCGTCGGACGCGATGAAGGGGATCTCCGCGAGGGGTACCCTCCGCCACGCGTCCCGCTCGACGACCTGCGTGGGTAGGCCAAGCCGCGTCGCGATTTCCTCGCCGCTGTCCGATGCTCCGCCGCGAGAGCGGTCCACCGTGATGGCCGCCGAGAGCCCGGCCTCGCGGGCCAGTACCGCGACCGTGGGGGAGTCGTAGCCCGTGGAGATCGTGCCCAGGAACTCGTACCGCCGCCGCCCGCGGCCGCCCATGTTGTCGGCCAAGCCTTGTAACGCCTGCCCCAGGAAGGCGCGATATTTGGCGAAGCTGCCGAAGTCACGCACCGGAGCCGGCTTGCTCACCGGTTGGAGGCGACCACCGTCCCAGTCGAGGTTGCCGTAATAGGTCAGGCGTATGGCGCCGCGGGAGCTCGCGAGCGACGGCCGGTATCGCAGCAGGCCCTGCCGGATGGTCCCGAAGTCCTCGAAGTAGCGCGGATAGAGCGGATCGACGGCGGCTCGAGCGGCGGCGAGCAGGCAGGGCAGCGAGTTGGATACCCAAATACCGTCGGGCGCCTCCAACGTCTGCAGCCGGTCCACGGTCGACGCGGAAGATACGAACGTCGCGCGGGCGCCGCGTCTTCGGCATCCCGACCCGAACACGACGTCGGTCCGGTCGAAGTCGCCGGCGTCGTAGGGCCCCGCCCAGGTCGCCTCGCAGAACCAATCGGGTGTGACGTCCACGCGATCGCCATGGAACACCTCGATCACGCGCTCGAACGGGACGCACCGGGCGAGCCAGGCGAGCGGGGGCCAGTCAGCGATCCGCGTGTATTGGAATTGCACGAGAGGGTGGCGTCTCGCGGGCTACGGCTGCGTCACGATCGTGAGCCGCTAGCGGGAGAGGGCCAGGGACGTATGGTCCGGCCGTTTGCCAAGGCCGAGGACGTGGTGCGCCACGCCCCGCAGGAACCCGAAGCCGTAGCTCGTATGGATCATCAAGAAGGTGAGCGGCAGCGCGAGGGCGCACGCCAGCCCTTGCTTGCGCGCCACCCCGAGGCCGCATCCCAGGGCCAGCGCGGCGTAGGCGCCGACCATGGCGCCGAACGCCACCCGGGCCACGGTCAGCCACGGGCTCAGCGCGGCGGTGCCCGCGAGCGCGACGAGGAAGCACGCCGGCACGAGCTGGCGCACGTTCATCACCCGCCCGACCTTCTTCGCCACGAGGGGCTTGAAGTAGCCGTACTGGTACCACATGCGGGCGACTTGTCGGACCGAGCCACGGGCGTAGTAATAGGCGACCACCCCGGGCTCGAGCAACACCCGCCCGCCGTGCTTGGCGAGGCGGAAGTTGAACTCGTCGTCTTGATTCCGAGGCAACTCCTCGTCGAACATGCCGACGCGGTCGAAGATGCCGATGTGGAAGCACCCGAAGGCCACGGTATCGACCCAGCGGCGCTCGCGGCTGCCGATGCGGAAGCGGGAGTTCCCGACACCGAACGGATGTGATAGCGCCACCGCGATGGCGCGCGCGATCGCGGTCGTATCCGCCGGGCGCGTCACAATCACCGGCCCGACGTTGTCGGCGCCCGTCTGTTCCAGCGCCGCGACCGAGCGCGGGATGTAGTCCGGCGGATACACGACGTGGGCGTCCATGCGGACGATGACATCGCCCCGCGCCGCCCGGATCCCGACGTTGAGCGCAGCCGGTGTGATGTGTTTCGGGTTGTCGATGAGCCGGACCGCGGGATGACGCTCCGCGTACTCCGCGACCAGCGGCCGCGTCCGGTCTCCGCTCATCCCGTCCACGACCAGCACTTCGAGCCGATCGTGCGGATAGGTGCTCGCGAGGATCGAATCGAGGCAGGCGGCGATGTACCGCTCCTCGTTCAGGCAGGGCATCACGACGGAAACAAAGGGAGTAGACGGGGCGGTCATTGCGCCCCCCCGACGTTGCTCACGACGGCGCGCACTTTCCCGCCCGGTGTACGGGGCATCTCCGCTACCGGCTCGAGCACGAACTCAAGGTCGCCGACGCGCTCGCGCAGCCGGGTGATGACGGTCCGGCCCGCGGCCTCGGTGAAGTCGGGAGCGGGGACGAATCGGACCCGGACGCGCCCCAGCGTCTCCTGCACGATCTGGCTTTGGCGGACCGGCAGTCCGTAGAACACGGGATTCAACCAGAAGACGCGACGCCCGTCCTGAGTGACGAGCAGGTCGTTGGTGCGCCCTTCGAGACCGGCCATGACGGGCAGCGTTCGGCCGCACGCGCAGGTCTCCGCCTCCGGGGCGAGGCGGCCGCGGTCGCCCACCCGATATCGGATCAGCGGCATCACGTCGTTGAGCAGCCCCGTACAGATGAACTCGTCGTCCTGCACCTCGATGAGGCCGACCTCGGGCCACTGGTGCAGGCGGCCGGCCTCGCACTCGCTGGCCGCCGCGACGTTTTCGGTCATGCCGTACGTCTCCCGGACGGGCCCGCCGAACGCGGCGGCGATGACCGCTCGGTGATTAGCCGCCAGCGGCTCGGCACTGGTCACGACGGCCTTCATCCGCAGGTCGGTCCGGCCGGCGCGCAGCACTCCCTGGGCCAGCGCGCAGAGGGACGACGTGTAGCCGGCGAGAGCCACGATGCGGTAGCGCGCCAACGCATCAAGGTAGTGGGGGATGAGCTGGGGTGCGAGGTGAAACGTGGACATGTAGAGCTCGTTGCCCGCGGCGTTCCACACCCAGAACGGGGGCCGCCGTTGCGCCAGCGGCGCGACGAGCTGCCCGCCGAGCCGAGCCGTCCGGTCTCCCGACTTGACCCCGTACCAGCGCCGCGCCCGCGCCGCCGCCAGTGCGTACAAACCGCGCAACGTGTGGCGACTCTTCGCGATGGAGAGGGGCGTGCCCGTGGTGCCGCTCGTCGGCTCGCGCACCACGTCGCGCTCCCGGCAATCGTCCGCCAGAAAGGCCCGCGCATTGTCGCGCAACGTTTGCTTCTCGAGAATCGGCCAATTGCCGAGCAGCTCCCAGGAGGCGCGATCGCCGACGCGGCGCCGCGCTTGCCAGGCCTCCCGGTAGTAGGGCACGCGGGTCGCCGCCCGCTCGAGCTGGGCGGCGAGCCGCTCCTCTCGCCAGGCTCGCCAGCGCTCGGGGGTCCAGTGCTCGCGGGCGAGTGCCTCCTCGATGAGCCGCTCGCTATCGCCGCTGTAGCGCCACACGCGAAGATAGAATCCCCGCAGCGTCGCGGCGGCCGACCGTGCGGGGGCCGGCAGCCGGTGATAGAGGCGCAGCAGGACGTCGCTCACGGTACCGGCGCTCCCGCGAGGCGGCTCGCTGGCTGTGGCGCCGCGTCGGTGACCCCGGGCCGGTCGCGCCCGAGCCGCCCGAGGCGCGTGCCCAGCACCGCGGCCGGCCACAGGCAGAGCCGGAGCGCGGCGTCCCAGTCCCCAACGCCGAGGGACCGTGCGAGCTGTCGCCCGTGGACGCGGGACGTCACCCGCAGCGCCCGAAATCGGAAGCCCGCTTCGCGGAGCCGGGCGTGACCCCATCCGTCCAGCCGAAGCGCGCGACGGGGCTCGGCGGGCAGCAGCTCTCGCCCGACGAGACGCGAGTGGGCCTCGTCCACAAAGTGGAGATAGCAGCCCAGTCCGTCCCATCCGCCGTGCGCCCGAGCCGTCGCCAGGACGTAGTCCCAGTCGAGGTGGGGCCCCCGGACAATCGCGACGGTCTGGAGCACGTCGCAGAGGTGGAACGACCGCCGCCCTGCCACCTTCTCCAAGCCCTGCAGCACCAGCTGGTCCTCGGGCGACGGGACCGAGAATTGCGTCCCGTCGATCACCGCGGGGCGCCCATTCCGGGCGAGGGCGCGCGCGAACGCGGCGTGCTGCCCGGCACTGCCCACCCGACCGTGGTGGATGTCCAGTGCGAGGTCGGGCCCGCCGGCCCCGGTGACGGTGTAGACGCGGCTGCCCGCCACGCGGTCGACCAGGGTGGGCCGCCCGCCGGTGGCGGGCAGGCCCTCGAGGATGAGCCGATCGATCGCGGCGTTCGAGGCAAACACCAGCAGATCGAGGTCGTCGCCGACGTCGGGCAAGCGCTGGAGCGCCTTCGGGACCATCCAGGGGATGCCGTACCGCTCGCACGCCGCCTGGACGTGTCGCAGCACCTCGAGCGCCCGGCGCGCCCGGCGGCGCTCCTGGTCGGCGGCCGCCGCGAAGCGACGCGGCGCCGGGACGCCCAGAGCGGCGAGCCGATCCGCGACGCGTGCGAGTACGGCGTGCCGCTGTCCGAGCCGGGCCAGGAGGTTCCAGTCCGCGGTCTCGAGCGCCGCCCACGCCGGCTGCCCGATCAGCAGCTCCAGGATGAACTGCGCGTGGCGCTCCTCGCGGGTCAACGGCGTCATGGAGGCAGGGGGCGCGGGGGCCGCGGGGGCCGCGGGGGCCGCGGGGGTCGCGCGCGCCGGCACCGCACGGGGGCTGGGTGCTGTGGTCGAGAGGAGCTCTGCGAGGCGAGCTCCGTTGCGCCACATATCGAATTGTTGCTCGGTGCGGCGTCGGGCCCGCTCCGCGAGTGTGCGGCGTAGAGTAGCGTCGCCCAGCAGCGTCGCGATGGCGTCGGCGAGCGCGCCGACATCCCGGGGGGGGACCAGGATGCCGCAGCGACCGTCATCCAGGGCTTCGGGAATGCCGGCGACACGCGAGGCAATGACCGGCGTCCCGAGCGCCATCGCCTCGCGCAGTACGTTGGGCAACCCGTCCCCCAATCCGTCCGAAGGATGCACGAGCACGGTCGCTTCGCCCATGGCGGTGCGGGCGTCATCGAACTTGAGCCAGCCGCGGAACGTCACCCGATCGGCGATGCCGAGCGTGCCCGCCAGCCGTTGGAGGGTGCCGCGCTCTGTGCCGTCACCCACGATTTCGACCGTTACCGCCACGCCCCGGCTCGCGAGCGCTCGCACCGCATGCAATAGGTACGCAAACCCCTTGTCGCGGGCGAGGCGACCGACAGCGATCACCTTGTGGAGCGGACGATCGTCGGGGCGGAAGGGGAAGCCCGCCAGATCCAGCCCGTGGTAGGACACGTGGATCTTGGGCGCGAGGCGATCGGCGACTTGTGGGTAGCGCTCCAACATGAAGGTCCGGTTGAAGTCGCAGCAGGTGATGATGTTGTCCGCATACTCGAGCTTCTGGCGCAGGTACGCGGGCCGGAAGTACAGATCGGTGCCGGCGTGCACCCAGATCGAGAACGGGACGCGCCGCCGCTGCAATCGATGGAACAGATAGGCACACGTGCCGGCGTAGTTGCCCCAATAGGCCAACACGTGATCGTACCGATCGGCGAAGCGGTCGGCGGCCGCCCACGCCTTCGGCAGCACGTACGCCGTTTTCGCCAGCGACACCGGCCCGTGGCGGAGCGCGGCGGCGCTCACCGCGGCGGCGTCGGGCAGGAAACGACCGAGCCGGCGCACCGAGGGCCGGGCGAGCCTGCCGAGGCTGTGGAGGAAGCCGAGGTGGTGCACCCGGTCGCGCGGCAGGACGTCGGCGCTCAGGATCGGCTGCGCGTAGCGCCACATGCTCTCATCGAGCGGGTGGATCGGAAACACGTCGATCTCGACGCCGGCCTCGATCAAGGCCCGCATGTCGCGCTCGAAGAACGTGGCGACCCGTGCCGGATACTTGCTCGTAAAAACGGCCAGTTTCACTCGATTTCCCTCGCGGGATGGAGGCCAGAAAGGCCGGTACGGGGAGGCATCGGGCCAATGCCGAGCAGAACCCGTGCGGGCGGGTCATGGTGGCTAATCGTATGACGCATAGGCGTTTATAGCTGATTGGCGGGTCGGTTGTCGTCCCTGATGTGGCACCGGCGTTACAGCTGCGCGGGCGTCACGATACGGGCCCTCTGCTCAGGAGTCAAACGGGCCGGGCTTCGGGACACTTTCGGCCCTCGTTTGCAACGAGCCGCTGGCTTGTTGATGCGGGTCACCGATTCGAGGGAGGCCGCGTTTCAAATTGCCGCACGCACGCTGCTCAGAGCAAAGCCGTCGAAAGGCGGTGACGCAGAGCCACGGGGCTACAGCGGGTCACTCCGCTACGCTCGCCGGGCCGCCAGCGATCCCACGACGGGTCGACCTAGGCGGCCCGGTCCTTTTTCCCCTCGGCGAGGCGTGTCATGACGTTCACGTACAAGCTGGCGCAGCGGTTGGCCCGACTGAAACACCGGAACGCCATCGCTGCGACGATCGCCGTCGCCACGATCGTCAGTTGCGAGCTCCCCGTTCGCAGCACCGGTACCGGATCCACCATCACCCAACTCGTTGTCGCCCCTAAGAACGTCACGCTGCAGCCCAACCAAGTCTACGACTTCGTCGCCGTCGGCTTCACCGCCAACGGTGACAGCGCGGACGCCTCCGTGTCGTGGAGCGCCTCGAACGGCAGCGTCACCGCGAGCACGAACGGCAAGCGCCATTACGGCCACTACCAGAACGCCAGCTGCGGCGCGCACAAGGTGGTGGCGACCAGCCAGCCCGGGAACCTGTCCGACACCGCGAACGTGACGGTGACCGGATGCACGGTGCCGGTGGCCACGGTGACCGTGAGCCCCGGGTCCGCCACGGTGCTGACGGGGCAGGCGGTCCACCTCACCGCCACGCCCAAGGATGCGAGCGGCAACCCCCTATCGGGCCGGACGGTCACCTGGTCGAGCAGCAACACGTCGGTCGCGATCGCGGACGTGAACGGGAACGTGACGGCCCTAGCACCGGGGTCGGCGACGATTACGGCGACGAGTGAGGGCCAGAGCGGCACGGCGGCGATCACGGTGACGAACGTCGCCGTCAACGCGGTGACGGTCAGCCCGGCCACGGCGAGCGTCCCGCAGGGCCAGACGGTGCAGCTCACCGCCACGCCGAAGGATGCCAACGGCACGCCGCTGACGGGTCGAACGATCACCTGGTCGAGCAGCAACACGTCGGTCGCGAGCGTGAGCGCGAGCGGCCTCGTGAGCGGCGTGGTTGCAGGCTCGGCGACGATCACGGCGACAAGCGAAGGGCAGAGCGGCAGCTCGGCCATCACCGTGACGCCGCCTTCGAGCATCTGCCCCACGAGCTCGACCACGTTCCAGAACAGCGCATTCGCCTCACAGAACGGGTCCTTCACCGCGGCCTTCGACGCGACTCCCAACGGCGCCGGGCTTGATGCCGCGACGGGCCTGTCGCAGGGCGCGGCGGCGGCTTACACCGACCTCGCCGTCATCATCCGATTCAACCCGGGCGGCACGATCGACGCCCGCAATGGCGGCGCGTACGCCGCGGCGAACACCATCCCTTACACTGCGGGCACGAGCTACCACTTCCGCATCGTCGTGGATGTGCTGAGTCACACCTACGCGGCGTATGTGACCCCGGCCGGCGGCGCCGAGCAGACCATCGGGACGGGGTTCGCGTTCCGGACGGAGCAGAGCACGGTAACGGCGCTCGCCAACTGGGCGCTGACCGCGATTACAGGCACGCACACGGTCTGCAACTTCAGTCTCAGCGGTGTTACGCCCCCGACGCCGGTGGCGTCGGTGACCGTGACACCCGCGACGACCAACATGAGCGACGGTCAAACGGTGCAGCTCACGGCGACGGCCAAGGATGCGAACGGCAACCCGCTGACGGGCCGGGCGATGGCATGGTCGAGCAACAACACGTCGGTCGCGACCGTGAGCGGCAGCGGCCTGGTGACCGCGGTGGGCGCGGGCTCGGCGACGATCACGGCGACAAGTGAGGGGCAGAGCGGCACGGCGGCCCTCACGGTCGTGCGCGTGCCGGTGGCGTCGGTGACGGTGACGCCCGCGTCGGCCACGGTGAACGAAGGGCAGACGCTGCAGGTCACGGCGACGCCGAAGGATGCGAACGGCAACCCGCTGTCGGGCCGGGCGGTGGCGTGGTCGAGTAGCAACACGTCGGTCGCGACCGTGAACGGCAGCGGCCTCGTGACCGCCGTCGTCGCGGGCTCGGCGACGATCACGGCGACGAGCGAAGGGCAGAGCGGCACGGCGGCCATCACGGTCGTGCACGTGCCGGTGGGTTCCGTGACCGTGACGCCCGCCTCGACCAGTGTGTCGGTGGGCCAGACGGTGCAGCTCACCGCCACCCCGAAGGATGCCAATGGCAGTCCGCTGACGGGCCGGGTCGTGACGTGGTCGAGCAGCAACACGTCGGTCGCGGGCGTGAACGGCAGCGGGCTCGTGAGCGGAGTGGCCGCGGGCTCGGCGACGATCACGGCGACGAGCGAAGCACAGAGCGGGACGTCGGCCATCACGGTGACGCCGCCGGGTGCCTCCGTGGTGCTGGTCGGCGCCGGAGACATCGCCGATTGCAACACCGGTGGACCAACGGCGGCTCTGCTCGACAACATTGCGGGGACCGTCTTCACCGCCGGCGACAACGCGTATACCAACGGCACGGCGTCGGAGTTCGCCACCTGCTACGATCCCTCGTGGGGGCGCCATAAGGCGCGCACTCGTCCATCCCCCGGGAATCACGACTACGGCACGTCGGGGGCCACCGGCTACTACAACTATTTCGGGGCCCTCGCGGGGCCGGCAGGCCTGGGCTACTACAGCTATGATCTGGGCGCCTGGCATATCCTCTCGCTCAACTCGAACATCAGCATGAGCCCCGGCTCGGCGCAGGAAACGTGGGTCAGGGCCGATCTCGCGGCGAGCACCAAGACCTGCACGCTCGCCTACTGGCACCACCCGCGCTTCAGCTCCGGCTCGAGCCACGGCAGCAGCACGCAGTCTGCGGGTGTCTTCCAAGCGCTCTACGACGCGGGCGCGGACGTCGTCGTCGTCGGGCACGACCACGAGTACGAGCGGTTCGCGCCCCAGTCGCCGAGCGCCGCTCCGGACCCGGTGCGGGGGATCCGCGAGTTCGTGGTCGGTACCGGCGGCGCGGGTCTCTACTCCTTCGCTACCCCGCTCCCCAACAGCGAAGTACGGGATAACACGTCTCACGGGGTGATAAAGTTCACGCTGTCGGACGGGTCCTATACGTGGCAGTACATCCCGGTCGCCGGGAATTCGTTCACCGATTCCGGCAGCGACACGTGTCACTGACGAATGGGCGGGCGGGCCCGAGGAGGAGGAGGGAAGCGCCTGGCACGGGCGCGGCTGCAGCGTGGGGACCTCCTCGGGCCGTGGCGCAGAATGCGACGCCCAAAGTTGATCTGCGTCACAGAGGCGAGATCGACGCCGGTCTACATTGGCGCCACGCACGCTGCTCAGAGCAAAGCCGTCGAAAGGCGGTGACGCAGAGCCACGGGGCTACAGCGGGTCACTCCGCCATGCTCGCCGGGCCGCCAGCGATCCGACACACGGGTCCTAGGCGGCCCGGTACTTTTTTCCCGCGGAGAGGCGTGCCATGACGTTCACTTACAAGCTGGCGCAGCGGCTGGCCCGACTGAAAGATCACGCCGCCATCGTGGCGACGGTCGCCGTCGCCATGATCGTCGGCTGCGAGCTCCCCGTTCGCAGTACCGACCCCGGATCCACCATCGCCCAGCTCGTTATCGCCCCTAAGAACGTCACGCTACAACCCAGCCAAGCTTACGACTTCGTGGCCGTCGGCTTCACCACGACCGGGGACAGCGCGGATGAGTCCGTGTCGTGGAGCGCCTCGGACGGCAGCGTCACCGCGAGCAACAGCGGCAAGCGCCACTACGGCCACTACCACAACGCCAACTGCGGCGTGTCCAAGGTGGTGGCGACCAGCAACCCCGGGAACCTGTCCGACACCGCCACCGTCACGGTCGCCGGGTGCACGGTGCCGGTGGCCACGGTGAGCGTGAGCCCGGCGTCCGCCACCGTGGCGGCGGGGCAGGCGATCCAGCTCACGGCCACCCCGAAGGACGCGAACGGCAATCCGCTGACGGGCCGGACGGTCACGTGGTCGAGCAGCAACACGTCGGTCGCGATCGCGGATGTGAACGGGAACGTGACGGCCCTAGCACCGGGGTCGGCGACGATTACGGCGACGAGTGAGGGCCAGAGCGGCACCGCGGCGATCACGGTGACGAACGTCGCCGTCAACTCGGTGACGGTCAGCCCGGCCCCGGCGACCGTCCAGCAGGGCCAGACGGTGCAGCTCACCGCCACCCCCAAGGATGCCAACGGCACGCCGCTGTCGGGCCGGGTCGTGACCTGGTCGAGCAGCAACACGTCGGTCGCGAGCGTGAACGCGAGCGGCCTCGTGACCGGTGGGGTGGCCGGCTCGGCGACGATCACGGCGACGAGTGAAGGGAAGACCGGTACTTCGGCGATCACGGTGACGAGTGTGCCCGTGGCGTCGGTGACGGTCAGCCCGGCGTCCCCCACGGTGACGGCGGGGCAAACGGTGCAGCTCACGGCCACGCCGAAGGACGCCAACGGCAACCAGCTGACGGGCCGGACGATCACCTGGTCGAGCAGCAACACGTCGGTCGCGACCGTGAGCTCGGGCGGCCTCGTGAGCGGCGTGGTCGCGGGCTCGGCGACGATCACCGCCACAAGCGAAGGGCAGAGCGGCACGGCGGCGATCACGGTGACGAACGTGTCCGTGGCCTCAGTGACGGTCAGCCCGGCCCCGGCGAGCGTAGTCGCCGGCCAGACGGTGCAGCTCACGGCTACGCCAAAGGATGCCAACGGCAACGCACTGACGGGCCGGGTGGTGACGTGGTCGAGCAACAACACATCGGTCGCGACCGTTAATGGCAGCGGCCTTGTGAGCGGGGTGGTCGCGGGCACGGCGACGATTACGGCGACGAGTGAAGGACAGAGCGGCACGTCGGCCATCACGGTGACGGGTCCGGCGCCAGGTTGCGCCACCAGTACGACCGCGTTCCAGAACAGCGCGTTCACCAGCCAGAACGGCTCGTTCACCGCCACGTTCGACGCGACCCCCAACGGCGCCGGGCTTGATGCCGCGACGGGCCTGTCGCAGGGCGCGGCGGCTGCCTATACCGACCTCGCCGTCATCATCCGGTTCAACACGGGCGGCACCATCGACGCCCGCAACGGCGGCGCGTACGCCGCGGCGAACACCATCCCTTACACCGCGGGCACGAGCTACCACTTCCGCATCGTCGTGGATGTGCCGAGTCACACCTACGCGGCGTACGTGACCCCGGCCGGCGGCGCCGAGCAGACCATCGGGACCGGCTTTGCGTTCCGGACGGAGCAGAGCACGGTAACGGCGCTCGCCAACTGGACGCTCACCGCCATCACCGGGACCCACACCACCTGCAACTTCACTATCGCCGGCAGTACGCCTCCGGCGCCGGTCGCGACGGTGACGCTGACGCCGGCGTCGCCCACGGTGAACGAGGGCCAGACGCTGCAGCTCACGGCCACGCTGAAGGACGCCAACGGCAACATCCTCACGGGACGCTCGATCACCTGGTCGAGCAGCAACACCTCGGCAGCGAGCGTGAACGGGACTGGGCTCGTGACGGGTGTGCTGGCCGGGTCGGCGACGATCACGGCGACGAGCGAGGGACAGAGCGGGACATCGGCCGTCACGGTCGTGCACATGCCGGTCGCCTCGGTGACGGTGACGCCGGCGTCGGCCACGGTATCGGCGGGGAGCAGTGTCCAGCTCACCGCCACGCCCAAGGACGCGAACGGCAATCCGCTGGTGGGCCGGACCGTCACATGGCAGAGCAGCAACACGTCGGCCGCGACCGTCAACAGCAGCGGGCTCGTCACGGGGGTCGCCGCCGGGTCGGCGACGATCACGGCGACGAGTGAAGGGCAGAGCGGCACCTCGGCCATCACGGTGACGCCTCCGGGCACGCAGCAGTTCGGGCACGTGTTCATCGTGACGGAAGAGAACACGGACTACGTGGACGTCACGAGCTCGTCGATGCCGTACCTCACCGGTCTGGCGGCGCAGTACGGGCTGGCGACGCAGTACTACGCCAACACGCATCCGTCGATTGGTAACTACTTCGAGCTGTCGACCGGTCAGGTTTTGACGAACGACGACGGCTCGTCGACGATCGAGAACGTGCCGAACATCGTGCGCAGCTTGGTCGCGGCCGGCAAGACGTGGAAGTCGTATGCCGAGAGCATTCCCAACGCGTGCTACCTGGGTGGCGACACGGGCAACTATGCGCGGAAGCACAACATCTTCGCGCTGCTGTCCGACGTCGCGAATGACCCGACGGGTCAGGCGTGCAACAACGTTCCGTTCACTCAGTTCGCGGCGGATCTGGCCAACGGCACGCTGCCGACGTTCTCGAACATCGTGCCCAACCTCTGCAACGACGCGCACGACTGCTCGCTCGGCACGGCGGATAGCTGGCTGCAGACGAACATCGGCCCGTTGCTCGCAAGCCCGGTGTTCCAGCAGGACGGCCTGTTGATCGTCGTGTTCGACGAGGCGGGGGGCGACAACACCCTGGGCGGTGGCAAGGTGTACTGGGCGGCCATCAGCCCCAAGTCCAAGCCGCACTACGTGTCCACGACCACGTATCAGCACCCGAGCACGCTGCGGCTGATCCTCAAGGGACTGGGCGTCAACACGTTCCCCGGGGCCGCGGCCACCGCACCTGACATGAGCGAGTTCTTCAACCCGTAAGGCGGATCGAAAGGCAGGAGACGACCCATGACGTTCAAGCACAAGCTGTCGGTGCGCCTGGCGATGCTGAAGGATCGTCGTGTCCTCTTCGCGGCGGCCACCCTGGCCGCCGCGGTGGTCGCGAGCTGCGAGCTCCCGGCGCGCACCACGGATCCGGGCAGCAGCCTCGCCCAGGTGGTCGTCCTCCCCAAGACCGTCAATCTGGTGCAGAATCAGTCTACCGACTTCGTCGCCTTCGGCGTGACCACCGCCAGCGATACGACGGCGGTCGCTGTCAACTGGAGTGTCACGGGTGGCAACATCACCGATTCGGTCACCAGCAAGGGCATGCATTACGGGCACTACAAGGCGGCCGGGTCGGGCCGCTACAAGGTGGTCGCCCAAGACCCGGCGACCGGCATGTCCGACTCGGCGACCGCCGTGGTGACGGCCACGGCGGTGCCGATCGCCTCGGTGGTCGTGCTGCCTGCCGCAGCGAGCGCGCCTGTGAGCGGCACGGTGCAGTTCGTCGCGGTCCCACTGGACTCTACAGGCACCGCGCTGGGCGGCCGGGTCATCGTTTGGGCGAGTAGCAACACGGCGGTGGCAAGCGTGAACTCGAGCGGGATCGCGACGGGGGTGGCGGCCGGCTCGACGTCGATTGCGGCGACGTCGGAAGGGAAGAGCGGCACGGCGGCCATGACGGTCACCACGGTGACGGTGCCGGTCGCGTCGGTGGCGGTGAGCCCGACGCCCGCATCGGTGCCGGTGGGGCAGACGGTCCAGCTGACCGCGACGCCGAAGGACGCGAACGGCAATGCGCTGTCTGGCCGCACGGTCACGTGGTCGAGCAACAATACTTCTGTCGGGACCGTCAACGCGAGCGGGCTGGTGACGGGTGTCGTGGCCGGCTCGACGACGATCACCGCGACCTCCGAAGGGCAGAGCGGCACGGCGGCCGTCACGGTCACCGCGGGGCCGCTGCCGGTGGCGTCGGTGACGGTGAGCCCGGCGCCTGCATCGGTGCCGGTCGGGCAGGCGGTCCAGCTGACCGCCACGACGAAGGACGCGAACGGTAATACCGTGACGGGCCGGACGGTTACATGGGCGAGCAGCAACACCTCCGTGGGGACGGTCAACGGGAGCGGGCTGGTGACGGGCGTCGTGACCGGCTCGACGACCATCACGGCGACGTCCGAAGGGCAGAGCGGTACGTCGACTGTTACGGTCACGGCGATACCGGTGGCGTCGGTGACGGTGAGCCCGGCACCCGCATCGGTGTTGGCGGGGCAGACGGTCCAGCTGACCGCCACGCCGAAAGACGCGAACGGCAATACGCTGACGGGCCGGACGGTCACGTGGGCGAGCAGCAATAGCTCTGTGGGGACGGTCAACGGGAGCGGGCTGGTGACGGGCGTCGTGGCCGGCTCGACGACGATCACGGCGACGTCCGAAGGGAAGAGCGGCACGTCGGCGGTCACGGTGACGGCCGCGCCGGTGCCCGTGGCGTCGGTGACCGTGAGCCCGGCCTCGGCGTCGGTGTTCGTGGGGCAGACGTCCCAGCTCACCGCGACGCCGCGCGATGCTAACGGCAATCCGCTGACCGGCCGCACGATCACGTGGGCGAGCAGCCCGTCGTCGATCGCGGGTGTGAACGGGAGCGGGCTCGTGACGGGCGTCGCGGTCGGGTCGGCGACGACCACGGCGACCAGCGAAGGAAAAGGTGGCACGTCGGCCATCACGGTCACCACGCCGCCGCCGCCGCCGACGGGCTCATGCCTCACGCAGGCCGGTCCGCTTGTCACCTTGAGCGGGCTGCGCAGCTCGACGTATGAGACGGGCAGTCTCGCGGGCACCGCCAAGGTCGATGCGACCACGGCGCAGTTCCTGGTCGATCAGGCGACCAACGTGCCGGTGCGCGTGGGCGGTGGCAACGGCATCTGCTGGTCGGGCGGGGAGATCCTCGGTCAGTACACGCCCTCGACGTCGTGGAGCACGATGCACGACAAGTACGGCATGATTCCGGGCAGCGGCAGCAGCGCGAACGGGATCCAGATCCAGAACGTGACCATCTTCTCCTACGGCGACGGCATCAGCTTCGACGTCCAGAGCGACGCCGGCTGGAGCATCCGCAACGTGCACATCAAGTACAGCCGTGACGACTGCATCGAGAACGACTTCCTCAACGCCGGCACGATCGACTCGACGTTCCTCGACGGGTGCTACGACGGGGTGAGCGCCCAGGAATACTCGGGCAGCCCCAACGGGACCAACAACATCATCACCATGAGCAACTCGCTGGTGCGGCTGCAGTCGGTGGATGGAGTGTACGGCGGTGCCATACCGAATCACAACGCGTTCTGGAAGTGGAGCACGATCGGTCCCAGCCTGGCGCTCTACAACAACGTGTTCCGGACCGACGGGCCCTCGAGGGAGGGGAACGGCGCCCAGATGTGGATGGCGCCGCCGCCCGGGAAGCTGGCGGACTGCCGCAACAACGTCATGGTGTGGCTCGGTTCCGGATCGTACCCGGAGACCCTCCCCACGACCTTCAATGGCCAGCCGTGCTTCACGCTGATGACGGGTGCGGCGGGCCTGCAGTACTGGAACAACGCGGTGGCGCAGTGGCAGGCCCTGCACCCGAACCCGCTGCCCGACGTGGCGCCGCCCATCGTGTCGCTGTTCTCGCCGGGCCTCGTCGGTAGCACGACGCTCACGGGCACCGTCACGCTCACCGCGACCGCCGTGGACGATCGCGCGGTTGTGGGTGTGCAGTTCCAGATGAACGGCGCGAGCATCGGCGCGGAAGTGGCGTCCGACGCGCCGAGCGGTGACGGCGCCAACGGCACCACCAAGTATCTGCTCACGTGGGACTCGCACGGCGTGCCGAACGGGACGTATACCCTCACGGCGATCGCGCGGGACCCCGCCGGCCACTCGACGACCTCGGCCGGAGTCACGGTGACCGTCAGCAACTGACGTCGGGGTGAAGCAGGATGGGTTTGTTGCGCCCGGCCGGCCGTGGTCCTAGGCGCTCGAGCCCTGGGTTTGGCGGCGCACGTAGTAGCGGTACGGCCCGGGAAGCATGACGCGCACGAGGTTCTTGAAGCGCCGCACGAGCAGCGCCCGCTCCCACCCGCGGAAGCCCGCGAGCTCGCGCACCCGGGAGGCGGACGTTGTGACCTTCGCGGAGAATCGCCCCAGGACCCAGCACCCGCCGACCAGGGCGGGGGCGAGCGTAGGCTCGCAGGTGAACAGATAGCGGAGCCCGGCGGTGCCGGCGGACCGGAGCACCAGGGGCGAGATGTCGCCTCCTGGAACCGCCGCGACGGTGCACGGCTCGCCCAACAGGTCCGCCAGCCGCTCGCGGCTGGCGCGCCACTCCGCGATCATCTGGTCCTCCGTCTGCTCCCGGAAGATGTTGGGGTGCGTGTGCGAGTGGCTGCCGACGACGTGCCCGCACGCTCGCAGGTGTCGGATCCCTGCGACATCGAGGAAGTTGCGTTCGCCGATGCGGTCGGTGACGATGAAGAAATGTCCCAGCCAACCGCGACGGCACAGCTCATCGCCCACCTGCAGCGCACTCGTGCCGCCGTCGTCGAACGTCAGCAGGACACTCCGCCCTGGTGCCGTAAGATCGATCGCGGTCACGAGCTGCGGGTCGATCGAGGCCCCGGCCATGGCTTCGAGGTGCCGCCCGAAGGCCGACCGGCTGAGCTTGAACGGCAGGGCACCCGGGCCCCGAAACCCGGAGTCCAGGGGATCGTCCGTGACGTCGTGGTAGGCAAACGCCGCGACGGCGCGCTCAGGCATGGCGCTCAGCGCGACAGCGGCAGGCCGGTGTGCCAGGTCTTGCGGCGGGACCCGAGCGCGAGGTCCGCCACGCACCTGAGGAACCCCACTCCGTAGCTGAAGTGGACGACCGGGAAGACGAGCGCGAGCGCCGCCACGGTGGGCGGGCCAGCCTTGCGTCCGGCGCCGATCGAGAACCCCAACACGGCGAGCACGTAGGTCGCGGCCGTGGCGACGAACGCGATGCCGAGCGGGTGCAGCCAGGGACTGAGGATGGCGGTGGCAGCCAGGGCGAGCAGGAAGGTGGGTGGGACGAGCTGCCGGAGCGTCATCACCCGGCCCAGCTTCCGCACCACGAGCGGCTTGGAGTAGCCGTACTGGTGGTACATTCGCGCCACCTGCCGCACCGTCTCGCGGGCGTAGTACCGGGTCACCACGTTGGGCACGAGCAGGACCCGCCCGCCGTGTTGGATCAGGCGGGCGTTGAACTCGCTGTCCTCATCGCGCTGCCGCTCGTCGAACAGTCCGACACGCTCGAACGTCGCTCGGCGACAACAGAAGAACGCGACCGTATCGACCCAGCGCTGCTGCCGGACGCCGATGCGGAAGTAAGCGTTGCCGACCCCGAAGGGCTGCGACAGCGCGATCGCGATTGCCCTCCCGATGGGCGTCTCGCGAGCGGGTGCCGTGACCAACACGCCGCCGACGTTGTCGGCGCCGGAGCTCTGGAGTGCGGCGACGAGGTCGCTGATGTAATTCTTCGGGTAGAGCGCGTGGGCATCCATCCGCATGAGGATCTCGCCCGCGGCCGCGCGAATCCCGACGTTCAGAGCGATCGGCTGAATGCGCCCCGGATTGTCCAGCACCCGGATGATCGGATAGCGGGCGACGTACTCGGCGAGGATCGCTCGCGTGCGATCCTCGCTCTCGCCGTCCACCACCAGCACTTCCAGACGATCCGCGGGGTAGTCGGTGGCCATGATCGAATCGAGGCAGGGCGCAATGTAGCGCTCTTCGTTCCGGCACGGCACGATCACCGAGACCCTGGCGACGCGTCCGGCAGGCGTGGTCATCAGCGCACCGCCTCGGCGGGCCGGGAAGCCGGGGTCCGGGGGAGGGGGGCGCCCGACGGAGCCACCGCTCGGGGTCCGGAGAGCCGGTGTGCCAGGCGCGACCGGAAAACGCCGGCGAGCTCGCCGATGCCCTGAATCCATTCGCCGGCGGCGGGCCACGGGTCGTCCGCGCTCCACGTCTCGCTGGACGTGCCGGCCGGCTGTGGTCCGAGGCCCTCGAACAGGCCGGGGTACGGCTCGGGGCAACCGGGAGGTGGCCCGGCCACGATGTAGAGCAGGCGTTTGACGTCGCCCCACAGCCAGCGGCTCGTCACTCCGGCCTGGTAGCCCGCGGGGGCTTCGACTCGCGCACCGCGCAGCAGCCCGGCCCACAGATTCGGGAAGTCGACACCGGACGCGACGGCGAGCTCGAGCGAGCCCCAGAATCGCCCGTTGACCTCCATGAGGCAGGGCTCGCCGGTGCCGTCGTCACGGAATTCGACCATCGCCGGGCCATGCCACTCCATCGCTGAAAGCAGCCGGCTCGCCGGCTGTTGCAGGCGTGGATCGACGGGAATCGAGCGCCGCAGACTGCTTCCCGATCCCGACGGCCGCACGTCGCGCAGGCGCTCGTGCGCGAACCACACGAGCGGCGCGCCGCGGTCATACAGCGCGAACACTCCCTTGCCCCGGCCCGGGACGATGCCCTGGATGACCGGCCAGCTCTCGCCTTGCCGACCGGCCAGCGCACTCACCTCGAGCCCGGCGGCGTCCCGCACGTATTGCGCGCCGTGCTCCGCGAGGAACCGGTTCCCATCCCAGAAGTCGCTGACGCGGGGCTTGACGATACAGGGGTACCCTACCGCCGCCGCGGCTGCGTGACATTCGGCGAGCGATGACGGATAGCGGGTGGGGGGAATTCGCACCCCGCAGGCCTGGGCGAGCTCCAGCGTGCGCGCCTTGTCGAAGGCGCGCAGCAGCATCTCGGTCGGACCACAGCCCACCGCCATGCCCAGCGTCTCCCATGCGGCACGCTCGGCGTTGCACAGCAAGCAGGAGCGCTCTCTGAGGGGGAGTACCACCTGCACCCCGCGCGCTCGAGCCCATTCGCGCAGCGCCGCGAACGCGGCCACGGTCTCCCCCGCCTGGTGGAATCGGGCGCGGCAGTACCGTGACCATCCGGCCAGGGGCCGGCGCTGGGGGCTCGCGACGAAGACCGTCACCCCGGCCCGGCCGAGCGACCGCACGCAGGCGAGCGCCTGGGTGGTGTGCCCATCCAGCACGAGGACCCGGTCAGGAGACGGCATCGGTCGCCTGTACCGCCTGGGGGGAGGGGTCGCGCTGCATCAGGACCGACCGGTAGACGGCGATCACCTGTTGCGTCAGGGTCCGCTCGTCCAGGTCCTGGACCGCCTCGCGGCCGGCGACCCGCTGGCCACGACGCAGCACGCGCTCGAGCGCGGCCGCGATGGTTGCCGGGCCGTCGTCGGCACACAGCTCACAGCCCGCGACGCCCCGGAGACGCATGGCGACGTCGCCCACCGGAACCGACACCACCGGGAGATTACAGGCGAGCGCCTCCTTCACGACGTTGGGCGAGCCTTCCTGCATCGACGTACACACGAGCGCGTCGCACGCGTTCATGAAGTACGGCATGTCCGTGTGGGGTGCTCCCCACGCGACGACCAGCTCGGTCGCGAGCGACCGATTGAGGATGTCCATCGCCGCCCGCGCCAGCCAGTATCGCTTTCGAGCCAAAGCCGGGTCTCCGGCGAACAGGACCAGGCGCGTGTCCGGTGATGCGTTCAGGTGACGCCGTGCTTCGTCCTGGGGGATGAGGCGGAACAGACTCAGGTCCAGGCCCGACGGAATCACATGGACCGGGACGGACGGGTGCACGAAGTCCTTCATGTGGTCAGACACGACGATGCATGCATTGGCGTGACGCGCGACGGTCTGGGACGCCCGCTTGAGCAACCGGCCGCCCAGCGTGATGTGTCCCTCGGCATCCTCGATGCCCAGGAGATCATCGCCCCTGAACGTCACGACGAGGGGCAGCCGCTTGGGAAACGCCAGCGGGCCACTCTGCCCGAATTGGGCGTGCACGAGATCGTAGTGCCCGTCCCTCAAGCGGCGACGCGCGCGGACCCAGGCCTTGACGTAATTCCACGGATTGCGAGCGCCCTTGAAGTGGAATACATCCACATCCACTCCCGCCGCCCGCAGGAACTCCGCCTGGCGCTTGATGAAGAACGTCGTGCGGGGGCGGCCGTCCGGGACGGGCCATTCGCTCGTGATCATCAGCACCCGGATCGCTGGGCTCGTGGTCATCCTCGTTTCCCCAGCGCCCCCAGCCGCTCGAGCACGATCTGCCGCAGGGCGGTCCGTGCGGTGACGGGATCGTCGTTCCGCAACCGCACGCCGGCCCGGACCCAGGGGAACACCTCCCGGTACGCCGCCCAGCGGTTTTGCAGGTATTCCACAGAGTACTCGCCCTTTCGTGCGTACGCTTCCTCGGGACCGATATCGAGCAGGACCGGCAGGGTCGGGGTAGGGGTGATCAGCTTCAGCAGACGAATCCATCCCCACCGCTGCCCGCTCGAGACGTCTACCAGGATGTCGTAGAAATACCGGTCCATGATCAGAATGCGCCGCTGAATACCCTCGATGTAGGCACGGTAGCACAGAAACACCAGCACATCGACCGGGTAGATCAGCCGCCGGATGATCTTGCTCCACACGAGGGCATTTCTGATCCTCCGCGCGAGCATCGCCACGCCTCCCTGGGGTCCCGCGATCGACGCCGCTCCCCGTGCGGCGGCTCCGTTGGAGCGCCCGCCCCGCACCAAGTGCTCGAGGCCGTCGCGCAGCCAGCGTGCGGACGCGTAAACCCCGAGGTCGTGTTCGAGGTGCAGCACGACCACGGGTTGCTGCTGTTCCTCCAGGGCGGTGCGCAACCACTCGATCAGCGTCGATTTCCCGGCACCATCCAGGCCCGAAAACGTGATCAGCATGCTCGACGGCGTTGCTCCTTTGGCCTGGCGGTCCCCCGATCCTCAGTACTGCGACGGCTCGAGACCGAGCAGGACGCGTGCGGGCGGGTCGCCCGCTGTAATAACATGCAACATATTCACTTACGTGGCGTTGCACAGTGGGGCCTCCCCCCCCCTGTGGCAGCTGCGTTACAGCTGCGCGGGCGTCGCGATACGGCCGGACGGGAGGGGGCGGTGCGACGCGGGCCAGGCCGGGGCACGCGCCTCGACCGATTGCACCGTGTGGCCTTCGCTCGCGACGGCGTAGGCGAGGACGAACCAGTACAGTGGGGTCATGAACCAGTCCCCGCTCATGTTCGACGCCATCACCATGACGGCGAGCGCCAGCGGCAAGCTGCCATCCGGCCCTTCCCGGGCCCGCCAGGCGGCCCACAGACACAACCACGTCCCGATGAGGAAGGGGATCGCGGAGAAGACCCCGGTCGCGCTCAACACCTCGAGGATGGAATTGTGCGTCCCGCGGCGTCGCCGCACTCGTTCGTCGAGGCGCAGGCCCAGCTCGTACTTGTTGTTTGCGGGACCCCACCCGAACAGGGGGCGGTCGCGGATCATCCCCACGACGGCGGGATAGATCAGCTCGCGGCCCGTCAGGGTGCCGGTCTCGATCGTATCCATGAACCGGTTGCGCATGACCTCCGACTGGAACGCGGCGACCCCGATGGCCGCGATCACGAACACCGTGAGCGCCATGTTGCGGATGCGCTGGCCCAGCGTCCCGCCCTGGACCATGAACGCCATGGTCCCGAGGGCCAGCGCGAGGATGCCGCCGCGGGATCCGGTGTCGGCGACGGCGATGGCGAGCAGTACCAACAGCGGGGCGCCCGCGAGCCGGCGCCACCGCCCCCGGTTGTAGCGACCGTACGTGAGCCCGACCAGCGCGATCAGTCCGGCGCCCAGGATCATGGCGGCGTGGTTCGAGTTCTGCCCCATGGCCGAAAGCCGCTGACCGCCCGTTTGGACGTGGTGCACGGTGGTGGCGATCCCGAGGAACGGCATGGCGGCGCGCACCACGCACGCCAGCGCCAGCGCGATCAGCGCACGCTCCGTGACGACGGGCGATCGCATCAGGTTGCGCGCCACCCAGAAGATCAGGATCAGCTGCGTGAGCGAGAAGAACATTTTCAAGACTTGCTGCCAATAATCCGCGCCGTTCAGGATGGTCGCGAGGTGGTCCCGCCCGTTGACCGCTGCCGCCAGGACAAACAGGTACATGTAGAGTGCGAACCACCACACCGGCCGCGCCGGCCGCCCGAAGCTGCCCTGGGGCTGCAGGATGGTGGTGAGCAGGAACAGGGCGCCTATGGCCGTCGGGATCTCGATCGGCAAGCTTTGCGCGTCCCGATCGGAGAACTCGAACGGGATAGAGCACACGAACAGGTAAAACGCGCCCAGGATGATCCGGCTCGGCGTGGGCGATGGTGCGGCCTGCGCGCGCGCGATCATCGCCGCCAGCTCGGCAGGCTGCGACGCGCCTCGCGCGCCCGCGCGAACATGGCCCGTCGCACGTCGGGCGGCAGGCCGGCGACGATGGCGGCGCCGAGGATGAGCGCGAAGGTCGCGACGGCGCCGATCGCCCACAACGCCCAATGCCGGACCAGCACGAGCTGGCTCAGATAAGCGCAGGCGGCGAACAGCAAGATCATCACGGCCAGGGGCCTCACGAAGGTCACGAGTGGCGGCGTTGGTTGACCCCCGAGGCAGGTATGGGCGAGCACCGGGTAGGCGATGCTCTGGGTCAGTCGACCGATGAACACCCCGATGCAGAGACCGAGCATCCCGAACTTCCACGTCAAGAACGTCGCGAGCGCGATCGTGATGGCGACGGTCGCTCCCGCAACGAAGACCCGCGCCCGCGGCTGCAGCGCGGAGTCGATCACGAAGGCGTCGCTGCGGATGAGCGTCGTCTGCGTCATCACCAGGACGATCAGCAGGTCGATGACGGGGCCGGCGTAGTTCTCGCTCCCCACCCACAAGCCGAGGAACGAGCGATTCCACAGCAGGATGGTGCCACCGACCGCGGTCGCGAACAGCCACGTCACCGCGAGCAGCTCGTAGCGCAAGCCGGCTGCCTTATCGTATTGCCGCCGGCCGATCACGCCCCCGATGCCCGGAATGGCGCCCCCCGCGGCGAGCACGTGGACGTTCACCGCCAGGCGGGCTGCGTAGCCGGTGAGCACGTACGACGCGACGGCGGCGGGGGAGACGAGAATGCCCAGGATGATGACGTCGCTCGCGAGCAGCACCTTGGCGAGCGCCTCGCCGACGGAGTACCAGGCGCTCAGGCCGAGCAGCGAGCGGACATCGGCCCGGGTGGGGCGCGCGACCCCGAACCAGGGAACGTACTTTTTCACCACGATCCAGAAGGTGGCCCCGAGCAGCGCCGCGAACACGATCTGGGAACCCGCGGCGCCGGCGATCCCGAGCCCCGCCGCGATGGCGCCCGCCGTGAGCGCGCCGCCCACGATCTCGAGCGCGGCCTGGAGACCCATGCGCTTGTAGCCGAGGTTCATCCCGCGCAGCACCGATTCGGGGAGCGAGGCGAGGTTGGCGAACAGCAACCCGCCGACGAGCAGGGCCACCCCAAGCCGCACCGCGGCTTGCAGGTCGGGCGGTGTCTTGGTGATCGCAGGCGCGACCCACACCAGCACGGCACCGGCCGCGAGGATCAGCGGCAGGAACAGCATCCAGACCACGAAGGCCGCGCCCACGTAGCGGCGCTTGGCGGCGGCGTCGTCGCTCGCCTGCATGCTCGCGACCACGAGTCGCAGCGCCTGGGTGGGGCGACCGTCCCCGGCCGTGAGATAACCCACCAGCCGCCCCAGCATCTCCCACACGCCGTACAGCGACTGCCCCAGGCCCGTAACGAGAATCGGAATGACCAGGAAGTTGACGGCGATCTTCGCGCCATAGTCGAGCAGCGACGCGGCGACGTTGAGCGAGGCCCGCTGCGTCAGGTTCGCGGCGGGTCGCGGCCGGGGCCGGGCGGGAGCCTCGTCCGGGATCGCTACTTCAGGCGACATGAGCCTGCCCCTCCAGCAAATCCAGCAGACGCCCGGCGGTGCGATCGATCACTGCGCCGTCGCTGTCGAGCGTCACCACCTGCACGTCGTGCTGGGCCGTCAGGTCGGCGATGACGTCGTCGAAGGCGTCTCGGTACGCCGCGAGGAACGCGCCGATCTCGGCATCGGTGCGGTGCTTCACGCGGTGGGGCTTCTCCCGCGCGCGGATCCGCTCCAAGAGCACCGCGTCGGGGGCGTTCATGAGCACCACGATGTCCAGCGCAGCCGCCCACTCTTGGAGCGCCCGCTGCCACCACGGGGCCAGGGCGTCGCCCCGCCGGCGCTGCCGCCCGAACAGCCGCAGCCAGGCGAGTGCGAATACGGGTCCTTCGTCGAGCACCACCAGGGGCACGTGCTGCACCGGCCGGCGCTCGAGCACCTGGCGCAACGTGCGCAGCCGGACGAGCTGCCGCAGCTCCTCCCAGGGCACCGGGCGCGTCCGGGCGGACAGCGCCAGCAGGGTCGGCAGCGAGCGCACGGCGTTCAACAGCCACCAGCCACGGGGAAGGTTCCAGACGCTCGCCCGCATCACGCCCGGGCGGCGGGCGAGGCACTGACTCAGCGCGCTCTTACCCGTGCCGGCGGGGCCGACCAGCTCCGCCACCAGGGGGCGCCGCCCGTTGGGGTGTGGGTTCATCATGCGGCCTACAGCTCCGCCCAGATGAGGGCTTTGAGGTCCTCGACGACCTCGGCCAGCGGCCGGCCGGCCTCCACGAATTGCGCGCCGCTGCCGGACCAGTCTACGTCGCGGACCACCCGGTTGCGCTGGCGCACGTAGTCGGCGGGCTCCGTGGTCTTGCGCTGCACGGCGAGCTCGGGATCGACCCGAAGCACGATCAGGATGTCGGGGGCGAGGATGTGCTGGTAATAGCGCCGCTCCGCCGCGAGCATCAGGCGGCCCAGAGCATTGCGCGACAGCCGCGGCGCGAACGGATCGAGGCGCGGCCCCGCGAGCTCATAGTTCTGGGGAACGGGGTAACGCTCGCACAGCGCGAGTCCACCGGCAAGCGCGAAGCGGCGCGCCTTGAGGTACAGCAGGTAGCGGTCGCGTGCGGTGCAGAGATCGCGCAGGCAGTAGAGGTAGCCCGGGAAGGCCGTGGCGTCGTCGCCGCCCGGCTCCCCCACGATACGCCGCCGGATTCTCAGGAGCGCTCCCACCGCGAGTGTGAGCCACGAGCGCGGCGGGCGGCCGAGATGGGCGGTCATCACGTCGAGGTCGCTCCCGAGCCAGCGGGCGAGCTCCTGGACGCACGTGGATTTGCCCGCGCCGTCGCCTCCCACCAGGGCGATCACCGTGCCGCCGTGAGCGAGCCGCTTTTTCATGGAGCCTCCGCCAAGCCGGCCTCCGAGCGTAAGAATCGAGCGGACCACGCGCCACAGCCTCCTCCCCAAGGGCGCCCGTCTGGCATGTGCCCGCAGGCGGTCGTGCAGCTCGCGCCGCAGCACGAGACGGCTCCAGGGCGAGTAGCCTGGTCGCAGCGAGGCGAGACATTCGTCCACGAAGGCGAGATCCATCGTCGGGAGGTGTTGTGCCAGGACGTCTCCCAGGCGGTGCAATTCCGCCTCCTTGAGCAGGGCATCGAGCTCCCCTTGGATGGACTTGAGCCAGCCCGGCTGCCCGCGCAGCACGTCGCGCAGCCGGTAGCGTTGCACCATCCGGACCGCGAACACGAGCAGCTCGAACTCCGGAGCCGGCGTGCGGAACACACTGCGGGCAATCGTGGAGTCGAGCACTGCGCGCTCGAACGGGAGACGGTAAATCGTGGTCCAAAACCCGCCGGTGAGCAGCTGATAGTGCACGTGCACGTGGATCAGGCGCCCCGTGACCCGATCGAGCCCGAAACAGCTCTCCATGCCCGCGACCCGAGCCTCCACGGGCGGACTCGCGCGGTGGAACCCGAGCTCCTCGAGCACGGCGGTGAACTGGGGCTCGGTCGCGCGCTCCACCAGGAGGTCGATGTCGCCTTCCCCCGCCATCCAGCGGCGCTTCTTCCAGCTGCCCTTCCACTGGCAGCAGTACATGACACCGCGCCGCTCCAGCGCCTCCCCCAGCTCGACCACGAGCGAGCGCGCCTGCTCCTCGCGGCGGCCGGTGGCGGGCTCAGGGACATGCGTATCCAGCAGCGGGAGGTCCGCGGGGGGTTGTGCGCTCGGCATCAGGTTTGGGAGAGGCAGAAGGCGTGCCCCGGGAATCGCGTCTAAGCCATTGTGGTACAGCATGTTAGCGTTGCCGGCGGTGGGGGGCGCGGCCGCGGTGTTGCAGCCTCCTTACAGCTACGTGGTCGGGACGTTGCGCCTCCTCAATGGCACGAGCCGGTGCCCGAGTCCGTACCGGTCGACCCCGCCGCCGGGATGAACTGCCACGAGTACGACCCGTCCCCCAGGGTCAGCTTGAGCACGCCGAAGGCCTGGCTGATGTTCACTTCGCTGTTCGCTGCGAAGAGCGTGTTGGGGGCATCGAGGCCTTCGCCTCCCGTGCCCACGATGATCTCGCGGATCCCGTTCCCCGGATCGGCGACGCCCGCGGATGTCTGGGGCGCGAACCGCTCGTAGTCGCGCATTTGCCCGTTGACGATCAGCTCGGCGTGCGCCGCATACAGGTCGTCCCAGAACGGCTTCACCGTCCCGTTCGGCGAGACCGTGCTCGAGGTGGTCGAGTAGAACCGCGGGTGGTGCCAGATCGCGAGCACGCACTGCTTCGTGGTGGCGGCCAGATCGCTCCGCAGCCAGGTCTCCTGCGGCGAGCCCACGGCCGTCGAAACGAACGCGTTGTTGCTGTTCAGCGTGATGATGTGCCACGCCCCCAGGTCGAAGCTGTAATAGCCCTGGGTGGGATCGCCGGCGACGGCCCCATAGTAGCCGAAGTAGCCGGCCGCCGTCGCGCTCGAGTCGTAGTCATGCTTTCCCGGCGCGGGGAAGGTCCGCGCCTTGTGCCGTCCCCACGTCGGGTCGTAGCAGGTCTGGTACGCGGTGAGCGTTCCCTCGAACTCCCCGCTGCCGGCGGTGAACACGCTGCCCGCGATGGTGTCGAGGATCGCGGCCGTGGCATCGTCGCCGGTGCGGGTGCAGCGCGAGATGTTGCCGGCGCCAACGAGAGTGACCAGTTGAGACGCGGCGGCTACCGCCAGCGTGCTGGAGCCCGCGGCGCCGAACTTGTCCGTCACCGTGACGCGCACGGTGAAGCGTCCGCCCGAGCCATACACGTGTGACGGCGTGATCGGAGTCGACGGAGCGGACGTCCCGGTGGTCTGGGGCGAGCCGTCCCCCCAGTCGACGGCGTACGACCAAGGCCCATCGTTGGCACCGTCGCTGAAGGTGGCGTTGAGGGTAGCGGGGCTACCCGCGGCGACGACCTGATCGGGGCCCGCGTTCACCACCGGCGCGACGTTCGCAATCGTCGCCGTGGTGGTCGCCGAGCCGGACGCCCCGTGCGTGTCGGTGACTGTGAGCGTGACGGTGTAGCTGCCCGCGCTGACGTACGTGTGACTCGGCGCGACTGCGGTGGCGCTGCTGCCGTCGCCGAAGCTCCAGGCGTAGCCCAATGGGTCCCCGTCCGGATCGGAGGAGCCGCTCCCGTCGAAGCCCACGGTTACGCCCTCCGTGCCGCCGTAGGGGCCGCCCGGCGCGGCGGTGGGCGGGTGATTCACGCCTGACGGTGGGGCGTCATGGCACGAGCCGCTGCCGGCGTCGGTGAAGGTCTGGTCGGCCACGGGCACGAACTGCCAGGTATACGAGCCATCATTCAACGTGAGCTTCATCACACCCCACGTGTTCCCGTCCCGCACCTCGCTGTTCGCCTCCGCTGTAGGGCTGTCGCCGTCGAGGGACGCGCCGCCGGTGCCCACCACGAACTCGCGTATCCCGAACGTCGGGTCGGCGACGGCAGCCGGCGACTGCGGTGCGAAGCGCTCGTAGCTGTGCCTGTGACCGTTCACCACGACGTCCGCGCCATACCGGTAGAGGGTGTCCCACAACGTCTGATACGTTGGGTCGCTGGCGATGACGGTCCCGGAGACGAATCGGGGCTCGTGCCAATACGCGAGGGTGCAACGCGCGGGATGGGCGGCGAGATCGGCGCGCAGCCACTGCACCTCCGCGGAGCCCGCCGACACGTCGAGCTCGCTGTTGAGCGCGATGATGTGCCAGGTGCCCAGGTCGTAGCTGTAGTAGCCCTTGCCGGACGGGCCCGCCGCCGCTCCGAAGTAGTTGAAGTAGCCGCTGGCGCCCGACGTTTCGTAGTCGTGGTTGCCGGGGACCGGGCGGGTGCGGAGCTTGTGTCGCCCCCACGTCGGGTCGTAGCAATTCGTGAAGGCGGTGCTGGAGCCATCGGGGTAGGCATTATCGCCCACGGTCAGAACCGTCCCCCCGATGTTGTCCAGCAGGCTCGCTGTCAGGGTGGCGCCGCGCTTGCAGTCGGCGATATCGCCGGCGCCAGCCAGGACCGCGGCGTTCGCCGAGATGACTTGCACGGCGAGCGAGTCGGACCCAAACCGGCCGGCGTTGTCGGTGACGGTCACACGCACGCTGTCCGTGCCAACCGCTCCATAGACATGGCTGGCGGTGATCGGCGCGGTCGTGGTGCTGCCGGTGGTCGAGCTGCCGTCGCCCCAGGTGATCGTGTACCCCCAGGGTGCGCTGTTCGACACGGGATCGCTGAACGTCACGGAGAGCCCGAGCGCGTCGCCCACGTGCGTCAGGAGATCGGGGCCGGCGTTCACCGACACTGGGGCGTCATGGCACGGAGTGCTCCCCGAATCGGTGAACGTCTTCCCCGCGATCGGCAGAAACTTCCAGGTATACCCGGCCGCATGCAGCGACAGCTTCAGGACGCCGAGCGTGTTGTTGTTCAGCACCTCGGAGTTCGGCACCGGCGGATAGACCACGAACAGACCGCCGCCGCCGGTGCCGGCGACGATCTCACGGATGCCGTGCTGCGGGTCCGCCACGCCGTCCGGCGTCTGCGGGGCGAAGCGCTCGTAGTCGTGGTCGTGCCCGACGATGACCAGCTCCGCGCCGGCATCGTACAGGTCCTGGTACAGCGGTTTCACCTCGGCGTGGGGTCCCTCGTTGCCGGAGCTGAACAGCGGGTGGTGCCAGTAGGCGACCGTACACCGCTTGGTGCTGTTCGCGAGATCGGCCTTCAGCCACACCTCCTGGGGCGAGCCGACGTTCATCGCGATGTTCGAGTTCAGCGCCACGACGTGCCAGGCGCCGAGGTCGTAGCTGTAGTAGCCCTTGCCCGACTGGCCGGCGGCGGCGCCGAAGTAGTTGAAGTATCCGGCGGCGCCGGCGGTGAGGTAGTCGTGGTTGCCGGGGACCGGCTTGGTGCGGGACTTGAACCGGCCCCAGGTCGGATTGTAGCAGTTCTTGTAGTCGCTGCTCGCGCCGTTCGGATAGGCGTTGTCGCCCGCCGCGAACACCGTGCCGGGGATGGTGTCCATGAGGTTCGCGGTGAGGGAGTCGCCGGTCTTGGTGCAATCGGCGATGTCCCCGGCGCCGACCAGCACGCTGGCCGCGACCACCTTCACGGCCGCCGTGTCCACGTCCGACGCGCCGCCGCTGTTCGTCACGCTCACACGTGCGCTGTACGTGCCCAGCGCCGAGTAGACATGGGGGGCGCTGATCGGCGCCGTCTGACTCGCCGTGCTGCCCGTGGTCGAGGTGTTGTCGCCCCAGGCGATCGTGTAGGTCCAGGGCGCGTCGCTCGGGTCGGGATCGCTGAACGTCGCGGACAGGTGGACCGTGTCTCCCGGAGTGGTGGTGATGTCGGGGCCGGCGCTCACGGTGGGCGGCGCGCCATGACAGCTGGTGGAGCCTGAGTCGCTGAACGTCTTCCCCGCGACCGGGACGAACTGCCAGCTGTAGCGCGCGTCGTCGAGCGTGAGCCTGAGGACGCCGAAGGTACCGCTGTTTCGGACCTGGCTGTTCGCCCGCGCCGTGCCGAACGACCCCACTTCCGCCCCCCCGGTGCCCACGATGAATTCCCGGATGCCCAGCACAGGGTCGGCCACGCCGGCCGGCGTCTGAGGCGCGAACCGCTCGTAGAACGCGTAGTGCGCGTTGACCACCACATCCACCCCCGCGCCGTACAACACGTCCCACAGCGGCCGGATGGCGGTGTTGGGGGCATCCTTGGAATCGAACAGCGGGTTGTGCCAGTAGGCGAGCGTGCAGTGCGCGGGATGAGCGGCCAGGTCGGCCTTGAGCCATTGCACCTGCGGCGACGTGGCCGTGGTCGGCACCAGGTTGCTACTGCCGCTGTTCAGCACGACAATGTGCCAGGCGCCGAGGTCGTAGCTGTAGTAGCCCTGCTTGGGATCTCCCGCCGCCGCTCCGAAATACGTGAAGTATCCGGCGGCGTTCGCCGTCTTATAGTCCCGCTCTCCTGGGGTCGGCTGGATTCGCGCCTTGTGCCGTCCCCAGCTCAGGTTGTAGCAGGTGTTGTACTGGGTGAGGGTGCCTTGATCATAGGCGGCGTCGCCCGCGGTGAACACGCTGCCGGCTATGGTGTCGAGCAGCGCCGCCGTCGCGTCGTCGCCGGTGGCGTTGCATTTCGAGATGTTGCCGGCGCCGACCAAGGTTGCCGGGCCCGATGCCGCGGCAACGCTCGTTGCGGATGGAATCCTCGGTGCGGTCGGCGCAGCGGGCCCTCGGTCGTCGCGGCAGGTCGTGACGACCAGGACGGCGCCGAGAACGAGGAGGAACCCGCTGAGCCGAGGCATCGGCGTCCCCCGAAGCATGAGGCATGCCCCGAGGACGCGAGCGATATCATCGTGTTGCTGGGACCGACGCGAACGATCAGTCGGGTCCTGCGGCAGCTCCCTTACAGCGTCGTGGCTTCAACGCTACGCTCGCGCCTCATCAGTGGCACGAGCCGGTCCCCGAGTCCGTCGCCGTCTGGCCCGCCACCGGCACGAACTGCCAGCTGTAGGAGCCGTCGTACAGCGTGAGCTGCAGCACGCCGTACACGCCGCTGATCCGCACCTCGCTGTTGGCGGTGATCAGCGTGTTGGGGCTATCGAGCCCCTCGCCCCCGGTGCCGACGATGATCTCGCGGATCCCGTTCACCGGATCGGCGACGCCGGCGGAGGTCTGGGGTCCGAACCGCTCGTAGTCGCGCATGTGCGCGTTGATGATCAGCTCCGCATGGGCGGCGGAGAGGTCGTCCCAGAACGGCTTCACCGAGCTCGTCGGTGAGAAAGAGCTCGACGTCGTCGAGTAGAAGCGCGGATGGTGGAACGCCGCCAGCACGCACCGTTTCGCGGTGGCGGCGAGGTCGGCTTTGAGCCAGAGCTCCTGAGCCGAGCCGGCTGCGGTGGGCACGAAGCTGGAATTGCTGTTCAGCACCACGATGTGCCACGCACCGAGGTCGAAGCTGTAGTAGCCCTTGGTCGGATCGCCGGCCGCGGCGCCGAAGTAGTTGAAGTACGACACGGCCGTGGCGCTCGAATCATATTCGTGATTACCGACCACCGGATACGTGCGTGCCCTGTGGCGGCCCCAGCTCGGGTCGTAACAGTTCTGGAAGTTGGCGGCCGTACCGTTGGGATAGGCGTTGTCGCCGAGGGCGACGACGCTGCCGGCAATGCCGTCGAGCACGGCCGCCGTGGCCTCGTCGTTGGTGCGGTCGCAGCGCGCGATGTTCCCGGCCCCCGCGAGCGTGACGGAAGCCACCGGCTGCGTGACGGTCACGCTGAGCGTTCCCGAGCCGGCTGCCCCGTCCTTATCCGTGACCGTGACCGCCACCGTGCTGCTGCCCGCCGCCGCGTACGTGTGGGTGGCCGTGACGGGGCTCGTCTGGCTGGTCGTGCTGCCGGCGCTGGGCGACGTGCCGTCCCCCCAGTCGATGGAGTACGCCCACGGACGATCGTTGACGCCCGGATCGCTGAAGCTCGCGCTGAGCGTGACGGGGCTGCCGACCGTGGCCGACTGGTTGGCTCCGGCATTCACCGTGGGCGCCACGTTGCTGATGCTCGCCGTGGTAGTGACGGGTGAGCTCGCCGCCCCGTGCGAGTCGGTGACCGTCAGCGTCACGACAAAGTTGCCGTTGTCCGCGTAGGTATGACTCGGCGTGGCACCGGTGCCGGTGCCGCCGTCGCCGAAGCTCCATGCGTACGTCAGCGCATCTCCATCCGGATCGGACGAGCCGGTGCCGGTGAAGCTCACCGCAGCGCCTTCCGTGCCGGAGTACGGCCCTCCTGGAGCGGCCGTCGGCGGATGATTCGTGGCTGCTACCGTCACGGCGGCCTTCACGGCGCCGGCGCCGCCATCCTTGTCGATCACCGTCAGCTGGACGGTGTCGGTGCCCGCGGCGGCGTAGGTGTGCGCGGCCGTGATCGCGCTCGATTGACTAGTGGTGCTCCCCGTTGTCGGAGGCGAGGCGTCGCCCCAGTCAATCGTGTACGACCAGGGGCCGTCATTCACGCCGGCGTCGCTGAAGGCGGCGCTGAACGTGAAGGTCGTCGCGGCCGTCGCCCCCTGGGCGCTCGCGGTCACCATCGGGGCGGCGTTAGCGATGGTGGCGGTGGTCGTCGCTGCGGCGCTCGCGGCGCCGCGGGCATCCGTGACAGTGAGCGTTACGGTGTAGGCGCCGTTGTCGGCGTATGTGTGCGTCGGCTTCACGCCCGAGCCCGTGGTCCCATCACCGAAGGTCCAGGCGTATGTCAAGGCGTCGCCGTCGGGGTC
>WNFR01001644.1_pt1 | contig 40174 bp, 43 predicted proteins | sample 5400221 | NCBI WGS metagenome assembly WNFR01 (sample SAMN13153357, study PRJNA577476) | soil metagenome | isolation source: 40 cm soil under Madrone tree | place: USA:California | collected 2016-06-14 | reverse complement strand
AGGCTATGGCAAAAGGCCACGCCGTCGCCCATCGTGAAGCTGAGGTCGCGAATCTCGTAGCCGAGCGGACCTTCCCAGGTGTCGAACCACGCGTTCAGGCCTTTTGTGTCGGACGCCGTCGATAGCAGCGGCGGCGCAAGCGAAAAGTGAATGAACGCCTCGGCGTGATGGGAAACGATGCCCTCGGCGTCCTTGGCGCGGATCGCATTCGCCCATTCCTCCGCCATGGCGCGGATCTTGGCTTCTTCCATTGCCTTGCCGTTTCCTACGGTCATTCTCGTTCTCCTCGATATGCTTGGCGCGCTATGAGTTGAGTCCGCTGCAGGGCTGCCTGCGCTTCTGTCCTCAATACTCGTCATGCCGGTGCCACCATTGATAGGGCGCGCTCTGCGGCCAGCCTTTCGGTGAATCCTCCCAGCTCTCCTGTCGGCCGAAAGGCGTGAGGTCGAGGAAGGTCCATGTGCTGCCGAGCGCCTCGACGCCGCGCGCAGTGGTGAAGTAGGTGCGAAAGACGCTGTCGCCATCGCGCAGGAAAACGCTGAGGCCGTGATGTTCGCCCGCCTCGTTGGTGAGGCCGAAGTCGGCGTTGAAATCGCTGTCGGCGGAGGAGAACCAGGGAACGGTCCAGCCCATGCGCTTCTTGTAGGCCTGGATGTTGGCGAGCGGCGCGCGGGACACCAGAACCAGAGAGACGTCGCGCGCATGCAGATGTGAAAGATGTCCGATCTGGTCGGCGAAAAAAGAGCAGCCGGGGCAGCCGGCCGTCGGCCAGCCGTTGACACCGGGAGCGAACATGAAATGGTAGAGGAGGAGCTGGCGGCGGCCATCGAACAGATCGGGCAGACACGCCTTGCCGTCCGGGCCCTCGAACACATAGGGTTTGTCGATCCGCGCCATCGGCTGTCGGCGGCGTTCGGCCGCCAGGGCGTCGCGGGCACGGGTGGCTGCCTTTTCCTTTGCCAGCAGCTTGTCGTGGGCCGCTTGCCATTCGGCAGGAGACACGATCTTCGGAAGCGCCGTCTTGGTTTTCGTTGTCATGACAGATTCGCCCTTCATTTGAGTTGCGCCGCGCCTGGCACCGCGGCCCCGGGAATCAACCCAAGGACGAACGGTGCGGTCGCGAGCCGACAGGGATGGGAGATTATTTTTAAGGAGCCTTGCCAAACTAGGCGTTGGGATCCTCGGGCTCGGCCTTCGGCCGCCCCAAGCATCACCGGACAAGGTACCGCGAAAAAATCAGGCGGGTTGGCTGTCCTTGAGGACACGGTCGAGGTGGAGGCGAATATGCGCTGCTTCCGCCGGGGTATGGGCGAGTGCAATGGCCCGGTCGAAGGCGGTTCGGGCTTCCTCGGCGCGGCCGAGCTGCATCAACAGCCCGCCCTTCACGCCGAAGAAATGGAAATAGCCGCCGAGTTGTGGGGCGAGCGGCTCGATGATCGCCAATGCCGCCGCTGGGCCGTGCAGTTTGGCCACGGCAACGGCCCGGTTGAGGGTCACGACGGGCGAGGGCTGCAGTCTTTCCAGCACGCCGTAGAGCTGATCGATCTCGGCCCAATCGGTGTCCTCGGCGCGCGCCGCATGGGCGTGCACCCCTGATATCGCCGCCTGGATCTGGTAGGGCCCCGGGCGCCGGTGGCGCAGCGCCTTGTCCACCAGGGCCAGCCCCTCGGCGATCAACTCGCGATTCCACAGCCGGCGGTCTTGATCGTCCAGCAGCACGATGGCGCCGTCGGCATCCAGCCGCGCGGGGGCGCGCGAATGCTGCAGGAGAAGGAGCGCCGTCAGCGCCATGATCTCCGGTTCGCCGGGGAACAGTTTGAGCAGTAGACGAGCGAGCCGGATCGCCTCCTCGCAGAGCGGCAGGCGGATATGGGCGTCGCCCCCGCTCGCCGAATAGCCCTCGTTGAACAGCAGGTAGATCATAGCGGCGACGGCCGCCACCCGCTCTGCCCGCTCGACCGCGCCCGGCGTCTCATAGGGAACCTTCGCCGCCGCGATATGGCGTTTCGCCCGGGTGATGCGCTGCTCCATGGCGCTTTCGCTGACCAGGAAGGCGTGCGCAATCTCATTTACCGTGAGGCCGGAGACGACGCGCAAGGCAAGCGCGATTTGCTGGGTTGCCGGCAGCTCGGGATGACAGCAGATGAACAGCAGGCGCAGCATGTCGTCGCGATATCGGGAACTGTCCAGGCGCTCGGCGAGATCGGATTCCGCATCGCCCAGATCGGATATCAGTTTGTCGGGGGGAAGCGGCTGGCTCTTGTTGCGCCGGCGGACGTCGTCGAGGGCGGTGTTGCGGCCGACCAGGATGAGCCAGGCGGCCGGATCGCGCGGCGGGCCGTTGACCGGCCAATGCTTCAGCGCCCGCAGGCAGGCTTCCTGAAAGGCCTCCTCGGCCTGATCGAGGTCGCGGAAATAGCGGAGGAGCGCGCCGATGGCCTGGGGCCGCGCGCCGCGGAATGCTGCATCGATCCAGGCAATATCGTTCACGCGGGCGCGACCCCGGGCCGAAACAGGCGAACCGGGCGGACCTCAAAGGCACCCGATTCGCCACGGCCCATTTCGCGGGCCACCTCGATGGCTTCCTCGAGCGAGGCGCAATCGACGAGGTAGAATCCCAGAAGCTGCTCCTTGGTTTCGGCGAAGGGGCCGTCGATGACCAGCGGCTCGCCGCCGGATCTGATCGTGACCGCAGCACTCGTCGGCATGAGCCGAGCGACGGGTCCGAGCCGGCCTTGGGCCGCTAGCTTGCCTGTCACGGCCGCGCGTTTGGCGAGGACAGCGTCGTCGTCCGCCTTGGTCCAGGCGCCGACGACGTCTTCGTCGTGATAGCAGAGGATCGCGTAGAGCATGGGCTCTCCCTTTCGTCACAACCCAGACCAAGACCGGGTCAGTTTTATTCGAGCCGATCCGTGAATCTTGGTCTAACTAGGACGAACGAGTATGCCCGATCCCGACAAAGCCGCTAAAAATACGCGCGGGCGGTGTTGCCGGGGCGCCGCGCGGCCGCCTTAGTTTTGCCGGCCGAGCCGCGCTTCCAGGCTCTGGAGATATTTTCGGTCGCGGGCGGTGAATTCGCCGCGGTCGATATCCGCGCGCAGGCCGATGAGTTCCTCGCGCGTGTCTTGGGACAGATCGCGGCGCGCCAGCAGCAGGTCGACCAGGGCGTAGTCCTCGCTGACGGGCGCCGCCGGGCGGTCGAGCAATGCCTCGCTGTCGGTCGCATCCGTACCAACGCCATCGGTCGGCAGCAACAGATCGCTCCATTTCAGGTTGGCGGCCGTCACGCGCTGGTGAATTTCCCGGGCTGCCGCCAGGGCTTTGGCATCGTCGGCGTCGCCCAGCCTGTCCAGCAGGGCAATCAAGCTGTCGCGGTCCAGGAACGGCATTGGAGGGACTCCAGGGCGGGTGCTGCCCCGCTGTTTACCCGTCGAAGCGCCCCCGCGGCAAGAGCGGAGCCGCAGGCAAGCAAAAGGCGGCCCCGGCAGAGCCGGAAATTCGCCCGTCACGCAATCGTGGAGCGATTTTGTCCGACAATGGGCGAGCAGGGACCTAAAGTCCGCTTGCCCTCGAAGGTCTTTTTAATGTTATTTTAATAAATATGAGAGGAGTTACGATTGGCTCTAAACTGAAGGAATGGTCCCCGGTGGAAATCCATTTCCCCTGCCGGCGTCTGTTTTGGGGAATGAAATGTTGAACGACAAGAGCAATGCCGATAAGACGCAGACTGGGCGGCGCGGCTTGACTTCCTCACACACCTTCTCGCGCCGCAGCCTCCATGGCCAGGTTGCCCATGATATCGGGCGGCGCATCCTGGGCGGCTTGGTCAAGCCAGGCGAATTGTTGCCCCGCGAAACCGAACTCAGCCAGCGCCTCGGCGTCAGCCGCACGGCACTGCGGGAAGCCATCAAGGTTCTGGCCGGCAAGGGGCTGATCGAATCCCGGCCCAAGACCGGTACGCGGGTTCGCCCGCGCGAAAGCTGGAACTTTCTCGATCCTGATGTGCTGACCTGGGCTTGCGACGCCAACAACCCGGAACATTACGTCGATGAGCTGTACGAACTGCGCCGGGTAATCGAGCCGGCCGCCGTGGCCTTCGCCGCGGACCGCGCGAGCGCGGACGATATCGCTCGCATGGAAGCGGCATTCGAGGCGATGACCGCCGCGGGCGATGACGGGCAGGCCTTCACCGGACCCGACATGACATTTCACCTCTCGATCCTGCGGGCAACCGGCAACGAACTGCTGCGCGCCCTGGGCTCGGTCGTCGAGGTAGCGTTGTCGATGAGCATCAAGCTCTCGATCGCCAGCCCCAAGGGCCATCGCCACTCCCTGCCGCTCCACGGTGCCGTGCTCAAGGCGATCCGTCGCCATGACGCCGCCGGCGCGCGGGAGGCCATGCTGCTGTTGATCGATATTTCAAAACGCGACATCAGCGCCGCGTATCGCCAGGCGGGTAGGAATGAACGCCCCGAAGGCGGCGGCAACGTAGGGTCAGATCGCGCCGTGGCACCTGATCGTCATATGCCGAATTGGCTCAAGACGTGAATCTTGATCTAATTTTCAGGGCGCGAAGGCGGAAAGATCGGCTTCCTCGGTCCCGGCGAATTGCACTTCGATATGGTTGCCGTCGGGATCGAGGACGTTGACCTGCCGATTGCCCGATCCGGGTACCAGCGAAATTTGATAAGCGGCGCCATAGCTGCGCAACCGGGCCAGGAAATCAGCGAGACCGGCAGCGCGAAAGGCGAAATGCTCGATCCGGGGTTCGCGGCCCGCGGGAGCCGCGGCGACCGCCACCAGGTGAACGGCCGCCTGGTCGCCGCAATAGAGCCAGGCGCCGCCAAAACTAAACGGCGGCCGTGCTCCGTCGCGCAAGCCCAGCGCCGCCGAATAGAAGCGGCGAAGCTCGGCCAAGCGCGCCGTGCGGATATTGACGTGATCGAGGGCCAGCAGCATGGCGGTCTCCTCAGAATTTCTCGGCCCAGGGCCGAAGATCGAGTTCCTGGGTCCAGGCGCTTTTGGCCTGGCGATGCATCTGCCAATAGGCCTCCGCGATGGCTCCTGGCGCCAGGCGTGTCCCCTCGGCGCTCTCGCCGATGCCGCCGTCGATCACGACATGGGCGACATGGATGCCCTTTGGCCCCAACTCGCGGGCCATGCTCTGGGCCAGCGCTCTCAGGCCGAACTTGCCCATGGCAAATGCCGCGAATTGGGCGCTGCCGCGCAGCGACGCCGTGGCCCCGGTCAACAGGATCGTGCCGCTGCCGGTAGGCAGCATGGCGCGCGCCGCGGCGCGGCCGACGAGAAATCCGCCCAGGCAGCTAGTACGCCAGGTGGCTTCGACTTCGGCGACCGAAAGCTCGGTCACCGGCTTTCGATTGTAACCGCTGGCGTTGAAGACGACGAGATCTGGCCTGCCCAGGTCGCGCTCGACCGCGGCGAACAGATCGTCGACGGCGGACTCCACGGTGGCGTCGCAGCCATAGGCCCGCCCGCCCGTTTCCTTCGCCAGGCTTGCAAGCTTATCCCCCTGACGTGCGGCCATGGCCACATCCATGCCCTCGCCGGCAAAGCGGCGGGCGAGGGCTGCGCCCAGACCCGGGCCGACGCCGACGATGAGTGCAACAGGCTTATGGGTCTTGGCCATTGGCGAACTCCTACGATTGGGACGGCAGAAGAATAGGCGAGGCGCCCAGCGGCGTCAGCCACCGCCTTGTGTATTGCCGTGATAACGCAGTTCGGTTCGGCTCTTCATCCACATTGTTAGATGGACGATGCCGAGCTTGTGATGGGGAAGGTTGGGTTCGGTCAAGAACGCCTGCGTCGCGTCGCGAACGGGTGCGGCGTGATGGCATATCCAGTTGCACCATGCGGGCAGGAAATGGGCCGGCAGATTCTGTTCATAGACGACATGATTCAAGGTCGTCTGATCGACGAGGGCGTTGCGGCTTTGCCGGAGCGCCCGCCGCAGGGTCTCGGCCCAGGCCCGCCAATGCGGTGCTTCGGATGCGAGCGCGAAGACCCCGTTGTTGAGCAGAGGCCGCCGACCCAGCCGCGTGGCCGCCGGCTCGTCGAAGATCGCGCGATAACCCTCGCCGATCACGTCGTGGAATTCCTCGAAAGCGTGGAAGAAATTGCGATAGCTGCGATCCATCTCCGGGACGATCGCCAAATTTCCCTCGCCAGCGGCGCGCAGGAGCAGGTCGATCGCCGTCCAATCCTGGACCCAGGCATCGGCATCGATCCAGAGATAGAGATCGTGGCCGGGAAAATGGCGCGGCAGGAAGGGGCGGCCGTATTGCGCCCGGCGATAACGAGGCGTGGAGTCGCGACCGGGGAAATCGAGATCCCATCCCGGCGCCACGACGACGGCACCCTGTGCCTCGAGCCAGCGACGCTCGGCCTCACTCAGCCCCACATCCAACACGCCCAGCGCGACGCTAGCCCCCTCGGGCCTGTCGCGGATGGAGCGGATGCACCCCCGCAAAAGCTCGAAATAACCGCTGTCGGCGCCGCTGACGATGATGGGTTGGGCCTTGGTCACGCTGAATAACTCCCGCCCCCTCGATGGGGGCGGGTTGGGGTGGGGGTGAAATGACGCATAACCATTGGATGATTGACGTTTCCCAAACAGAAATTTTTCTCTGCCCTAATTTAGCAATTCCGCGGCAGTCATCGAGCCTTGGACTCGCCACCATCACCCTAACCCGCCCCCATCGAGCGGGCGGGGACTCAATTGGTGGCCCCGCCGGTTGACTCCTGTCTGTCCCGCGGTTAGTTTCCGACCGCCTTCAGGTTATTTAGGCACTGCGGCCCCGAGGGGCCCCGTCCGTCCGCGAGTTTCGCGCACGGGCGCTTTCGTGTTTTGCGGCGTTTTTCGAAACAGGACTCGATGTTCGATCGGCTGACAGAACGGCTTGGCGATGTATTCGGACGGCTGACGCGCCGCGGGGCGCTGAGCGAGGCCGATGTCGATGCGGCCTTGCGCGAAGTGCGCGTGGCCTTGCTGGAGGCCGATGTCGCGCTCCCGGTCGTGAAGGATTTCCTGGCCAAGGTCCGCGAAGGGGCCGTCGGCGAGACCGTGTTGAAGAGCGTCACCCCCGGCCAGATGGTGGTGAAGCTGGTCCACGACGCCCTGGTGGAGGCGCTGGGTGGCGCTTCGGCGGCGATCGATCTCAACGCCCCCGCGCCGGTCGTGATCATGATGGTCGGCCTCCAGGGTTCGGGCAAGACGACGACCACGGCCAAGATCGCCATGCGCCTGCAGCAGCGCGAGCGCAAACGTATCCTCATGGCTTCGCTGGATACCCGCCGCCCGGCAGCCCAGGAACAGCTCGCCATCCTCGGCCGCCAGGCCGAGGTGCCTACCCTGCCGGTGGTCCCCGGCGAGCCGCCGGTGGCAATCGCCAAGCGCGCGCTCCAGACCGGCCGCCTCGAAGGCTATGACGTGGTCATCCTCGATACCGCCGGCCGGCTGCATGTCGATGACGAGTTGATGGCCGAGGCAGCGTCCGTGCATCAGGCGACGGGACCGACCGAAACCCTGCTCGTCGTCGATGCCATGACCGGCCAGGATGCCGTCAATGTCGCCACCAACTTCCGTGATCGCCTGGCCCTCACTGGCGTCGTGTTGACCCGCGTCGATGGCGATGCGCGCGGCGGTGCCGCCCTTTCCATGCGCGCGGTCACCGGCTGCCCGATCAAGCTGATGGGCGTGGGCGAAAAGCTGGATGCGCTGGAAGATTTCCACCCCGAACGCATCGCCGGGCGCATCCTGGGCATGGGCGACATCGTGGGCCTCGTCGAGCGCGCCGCCGAGACCATCGAGCGCGATCAGGCGGAGAAGCTCGCCGCCAAGATGCAGAAAGGCCAGTTCGATCTCGACGACATGGCCGAACAATTGCGTCAGTTGCAGAAGATGGGCGGGCTGGGAGGCGTGCTGGGCATGCTGCCCGGCGTCCAGAAGATCCAGAAACAACTCGACGGCGCCAAGATCGACGAGCGCATGCTGCGCCGCCAGCAGGCCATCATCTCCTCCATGACCCGCGAGGAGCGCCGCCGGCCGGACATCATCAAGGCTTCCCGCAAGCAGCGCATCGCCGGCGGGGCCGGCGCCAGCGTGCAGGAGATCAACAAGCTGCTGAAGCAGCACATGGAAATGGCCCGCATGGTGAAGCAGGTGGGCAAACTTGGCCAGAAGGGGCTGATGCGCCACGGCATCGGCGCCCTCATGCGCCGTCAATAGGGAGGCAGGAAACCCATGTTCGATCACGTTTCTCTCGGCATTGCCAATCTCAATCGCGCCCGGAAATTCTATGACAAGGCGTTGAAGCCGCTGGGCGTGAAGATGGTCGTATCCGTTCCTGGCTACGGCTTCGGCTATGGCCAGACCAAGGACGCGCCAAAATTCTGGATCGGCCCGCCTTCGGCCAAGCGGCGCAAACCCAAGGCCTGCGCCGGCAGCCATGTCGCTTTCGCGGCCGCCAATCGCAAGTCGGTCGATGCCTTCTACAAGGCGGCGATCAAGGCCGGCGGCAAGGACAACGGAACGCCGGGCCTGCGTCCCGAATACCACGCCAACTACTACGGCGCCTTCGTGTTCGATCCCGAGGGTCACGCGATCGAAGCCTGCTGCCATAACCCCGAATAGTGCCACTCCAAACAAGCCATCTGCGAAAGGATCCATCTGAATGTCGTTGAAAATTCGCCTCGCCCGCGGCGGCACCAAGAAGCGGCCCTATTATCGCGTCGTCATCGCCGAATCGCGCATGCCCCGCGACGGGCGCTTCGTGGAGAAAGTCGGGATTTACGATCCCATGCTGCCGAAGGAAAGCGCAGAGCGCGTGAAGCTCGACGTCGAGCGCATTCAGCATTGGCTGAAGATGGGTGCCTTGCCGACGGAGCGGGTGAATGTCTTCCTCGCCAAGGCGGGCTTGAGGGAACTGCCGGAGCGCCGCGAGCAGACCAATCAGCATTTGCCCAAGAAGAAGGCCCAGGAGCGCGCCAAGGAAGCGGCAGCGGCCAGCGATGCGGCAGCGGCGGCGCCTGCGGGTGACGCGCCGGCCCAGTAAGGTCGGGCCTTGCCGCCGCTCCTCCTGGTCGGCCGCATCGCCGCTGCCCATGGCCTGCGCGGCCTGGTGAAGCTGCAATGCTTCACCGCCGACCCGGCCGGGATCGGGCACTACGGGCCGTTAAGCGATGCGACGGGAAAGCGGATCTTCGAGGTCACGGTGCTGCATCCGGTCAAGGGCGGCGTGGTGGCCTCGATCGCCGGCATATCCGACCGGACGGCCGCGGAAAAGCTGCGTGGCATCGAGCTCTACATGCCGCGCGACCGGCTGCCGCCGGCGGCCGAAGGCGAGTATTACCACGCCGATCTGGTGGGATTGGCGGCGGAACTGGCGGACGGGCGGGCCTTCGGACGGGTGCGGGCGGTGGAGAATTACGGTGCCGGCGATCTGCTGGCGATCGATCGGCCCGATGGGCCGCCGGTCAGCCTGCCGTTCACGGACCGGGTGGTGCCGGTGGTGGATTTGACCGGCCGGCGGATCGTGGTCGACCCGCCGGCGGGCTTATTGGACGTGGCGAGGGCGCAGGAGCGCCAAGAGTGAGCGAGCCGGCGACAGCTTCGGCCTGGCAGGTGACGGTCCTGACCCTGTTTCCCGAGATGTTCCCGGGTTCACTGGGTCAATCGCTCGCCGGAAAGGCGCTGGCGGCGGGCATTTGGGCGTTGGAAACAGTGGACATTCGCGATTTCGCAAGCGATAAACACCGCTCCGTGGACGATGCCCCTTTTGGCGGCGGCCCCGGCATGGTGCTGATGCCCGAAACCGTCGATCGCGCGATCCGCGCCCGACATCGGGGACCGGCACCGGTGGTGTATCTCACCCCGCGCGGCCGACGGCTCGATCAGGCGATGGTGCGCGGTTATGCCGCGCGATCCTCGCTGACGCTGCTTTGCGGCCGTTTCGAGGGCGTGGACGAGCGGGTGTTGGAAGCGCATGGCGTCGAGGAGGTCAGCCTCGGCGATTTCGTGCTCTCCGGCGGCGAACCGGCGGCCCAGGCGCTGATCGATGCCACGGTGCGGCTTCTGCCCGGCGTGATCGGCGCGGAGGAGACGCTGGAGGAGGAGAGTTTCGAACGGGGATTGCTGGAATATCCCCATTACACGCGGCCGGCCGAATGGCAGGGCCGCCAGGTGCCGGAGGTGCTGGTTTCCGGCCACCACGAGAAAGTCAAGGCCTGGCGGTTGAGTCAGGCCGAGGCGGCGACTAAAGCGCGCAGGCCGGATCTCTGGCAGCGCTACCTCGCCGCCAACAACAAGGTCGAAGAAGGAAACGAGCCATGACGACGATCATTGAAACGCTCAACAACGAGCAAATCGCCAAAGTCGGCGCCAAGATGCCTGAGTTCGGCCCCGGCGATACCCTTCGGGTCAACGTCAAGGTGATAGAGGGCACGCGCGAGCGCGTCCAGGCCTTCGAGGGCGTCTGCATCGCCCGCAAGAACGCCGGCGTCAATTCGAACTTCACCGTGCGCAAGATCTCCTACGGCGAAGGCGTCGAACGCGTGTTTCCGCTGCATAGTCCCCGTATCGCCTCGGTCGAGCTGGTGCGTCGCGGCGACGTGCGCCGGGCCAAGCTCTATTATCTGCGCGGCCGGCGCGGTAAATCTGCCCGCATCGCCGAGAAGATCGGCCTTTCCGGCGCCGAACAAGAAGTCGCGGCGACCGACAAGGAGTAGCCGGCGATGGCAGGCGCCAAGCCGCGCACGCTGTTCGACAAGATCTGGGATAGCCATCTGGCCCATCGCCAGGACGACGGCACCTGTCTGCTCTATGTCGATCGCCATCTGATCCACGAAGTGACCAGTCCCCAGGCCTTCGAGGGCTTGCGCATGGCCGGCCGCAAGGTGCGCCGGCCCGAAGCCACGCTGGCCGTGGCCGATCACAACGTGCCCACCACCGACCGATCGCGCGGCATCGAAGAGCCGGAATCGCGCATCCAGGTCGAGACCCTGGAAAAGAACTGTGCGGATTTCGGCATTCCCTATTTCGCCATGGACGATATCCGCCAGGGTATAGTGCATATCATCGGCCCGGAGCAGGGCATGACCCAACCCGACATGGTCATTGTCTGCGGCGACAGCCACACGGCGACCCATGGCGCGTTCGGGGCGCTGGCCTTCGGCATCGGTACATCCGAGGTCGAGCATGTGCTGGCGACTCAGACCTTGATCCAGCGGCCTGCCAAGAACATGCGCATCACCGTGGAGGGCGATCTGCCCGCCGGCATCACTGCCAAGGATCTGATCCTGGCCATCATCGGCAAGATCGGGACTGCCGGCGGCACCGGTTACGTCATCGAATACGCCGGCAAGGCGATCCGCGATTTGTCGATGGAAGGGCGGATGACCATCTGCAACATGTCCATCGAAGCCGGGGCGCGGGCAGGGCTGATCGCGCCGGACGAAACAACCTTCGCCTATCTGAAGGGCCGACCCATGGCGCCCAAGGCCGGGGCCTGGGAACAGGCCGTGGCCTATTGGAAGACGCTGCCCTCCGACGCAAACGCCAGCTACGACAAGGAAGTAACGCTGCTGGCCTCGGAGATCGTGCCCCAGGTGACCTGGGGCACCAGCCCGCAGGATGTGCTGCCCATCGATGGCCGCGTCCCCGACCCGGCGACGATTGCCGAGGAGAGCAAGCGCGAATCCATGGATCGCGCGCTGAAATACATGGGCCTCTCGCCCGGTACGCCGTTGAAGGAATTGACCGTGAACCGCGTCTTCATCGGCTCCTGTACCAATGGGCGGATCGAGGATCTGCGCGCAGCAGCGGCCGTCGCCAAGGGCCGCAAGGTCGCGGGCGGCGTCCAGGCCATGGTGGTGCCCGGCTCCGGCCTGGTGAAGCACCAGGCCGAGGAGGAGGGCCTCGATCGCATCTTCCTCGATGCCGGATTCGAATGGCGCGAACCGGGATGCTCCATGTGTCTGGCCATGAACGCCGACAAGCTGGAGCCCGGCGAGCGCTGCGCCTCCACCTCGAACCGCAATTTCGAAGGCCGGCAGGGCCGCGGCGGGCGTACCCATCTGATGAGTCCGGCCATGGCCGTGGCGGCCGCGGTCAGCGGTCATCTCGCCGACGTCCGCGATTTACGATAAGTCGCGCGGCAGGGCGCCGGCGCTTGGTCTTCGCCTGGCGACACCGGGCGACGCGCCCTTCATCCAGCGCGTCCATGAGGAATCGATCCGCGGCGTGCCGGCGAGCGTCTACAGCCGCGCTCAATTGGAAAGCTGGGCGGGTGGCTTGAAGGCGGAACGTTACGTCTGGGCCATGACCCATGACGGCGAAACCTTCCTGGTCGCCGATATCCCGAACGGTGGCGGCGCGTTCGCCGGATTTTGCTCCAATTACGCCAACCGGATTCACGGCCTCTACATCCATCCTGTATGGACAGGCCGCGGTCTCGCCAGCGCCATGCTCCAGCGCGCCGAAGCGGCCATTCGCGCCGCCGGGGCCGAACGCATCTGTCTCAGCGCCAGCCTCGTTGGTCGCGATCTGTACGAAAGGCGCGGCTATGCGGTGCTGCGCCGGCGCGATTGGAAGACGCGCGGCGGCTTGATGATCGAAGCCTACGATATGGAAAAGCCGGCCGCGTATAGCCCGCGGGCTACTCCGGCAGTTCGTTCCCGCGTCCGACATTCAGCACCATCTCGGCGAGATGGGGGCGAATGTTGAGAAGGGCGCGACGATAGGCGACGAGGCCTTCCGACAGCGCGCCATTGCGCCTGAGCAGCCGGTCGGCGATTTGCACCATGCGTGTGTTGGGCCAGGCTTGGGCCCGCAAATCCAACAGCGCCAGAAAGGCATCGGCCTCGCGACCCGGATTGTGCTGAGCCATGAGAAGCGCCGCCGCCGCCGTGGAGCGCGAGACGCCGGCATGGCAATGGATCAGCAAATGGGTTGCGTCGCCCGCGCTCTCCATCGCCCGGCCGAAGGCGAGCAGGGCTTCCACGTGATGATCCTCCGGTGCCTGGGCGCCGGGACTGCGGCTCATGACGTCGTCGAAGCGCAGGGTCTGGCGGCGATGGGGCTGGAACCGCGCGAAGACTTCAGGCTCCGGTTCGTAGGGATCGATGATGGACAACACGTCGCTGATTGCGGCTTCGCGGTGTAGGTCGAGTTCCGGGATACCGCAGATGGTTATGTCGTATCGGACAAGGGTTCGGATCATGCGTTTCGTTCACTCGCAATTTGTGCTTCGGGCAATTATGCGCCTCGGGATGAGGGCTGCCAACGACTCCCTGGGAACGGGCGCATCACGCGCCGTTCACGCCGCCCGTTTCATCGTTACGGCGCAACGCGGCGAATGACGCAGGGTCTGATAGACCACGCAGTAACGCTCGGTGAGCTTCAAGAGGCTTGCCAACTGCTCCTCGCTGGCATCGATATCGAGAGTGAAATTCAGGCGAATGTCGGCGAATCCGACGGGCGTGTCCTTGATGACGCCCAACGTGCCGCGGAAATCGAGATCGCCCTCGGCCTGAACCGTCCCGCCGCGCAGCGTCAGGCCCAGGGCGGTAGCGACGGCGCCGAGCGTCACGCCGGCGCAGGCGACCAGCGCCTCGAGCAGCATGTCCCCCGAACAGGCCGAGAGGCCATTTCCCCCAGTGGCCGGATGCAATCCCGCCTCCACCAGGGCTTTGCCCGTTTCGACCCGGCACGTCAGGCCTTCACCCAAAACGCCGCTGGCCTTCAATGTTACCAGGGCCGTCTCCGGCCGCTCGCGGTATTGCTGTTTCAGGGGCGCCTGAATGTCCTTTAGAGTCTGCGAGTCCATAGATCTGCCTCCCGAATGGATGGTCGATGAGAGTATGTCAGCTTCGCGTCAGGAAAAAATGGTTGGTTGCGCAAATGGTGATGGCACCGACCGGCGATTGACATCGTGAGCCCGCAAACCGGGCGGTATCTCATCTTCGTCGTGATCGGCGTTGGCCTGTTCCTCGCCTCGATCTGGGAGATTGCCCGGGCGCTTAAATCCGGCCGGCTGCGTCTCAGGGTCTCGACGATTACTCGCGCCCAACGGCCGAGGCTGTTCTGGTTCGACATTAGCGCTTGCGGGCTCACGGCAATCCTGGCGGCCCTGTTCGCGTATCATTTTGTCGTCGCGCTGCTGAGCCAGCCGTGAAGAAACCAACCCTGCCGGCGCCCTGAGCCGGCAAGTCTGATAGAGGACCCCGGAATGCGATTGCTGCTCGTCGAAGACAACGACCGCCTGTCCCAATTCGTGGTCAAGGGCCTGAGCGATGCCGGCTTCGCCGTCGATCGCGTGGCGCGACTGGACGACGCCTCGGTGGCGCTGAGGGCGGGCCGTTTCGACGCCGTCGTCCTCGATCTCGGCCTGCCCGATGGCGATGGCGGCGATTGGTTGAAGGACCGGCGGGCCGAGGGAAATCAGCATCCCGTGCTGATGCTGACCGCGCGCGCCAGCACGGGCGACAAGGTGAAGGGCCTCAATGTCGGGGCCGACGATTATCTCGCCAAGCCCTTCGAGATGGCGGAGCTGATAGCCCGACTCAAGGCGCTGCTGCGCCGCCCGGGCGGGGCGCTGGCGCTGACCCTGGAAGTCGGCAACATCCGCTTCGATACCGTTCATCGCGAGGCCATGGTGGGCGGACGGGTGGTCGTACTGTCGCGCAGTGAACTTACATTGCTGGAACTGTTGTTGCGGCGTGCGGGGCGGGTCGTGGCGCGCCGTATGCTGGAAGAAGGGCTCTACGGCTTCGACGATGTGGTGGGCTCGAATTCGCTCGAGGCCCATGTGTCGCGCCTGCGAAAGAAACTCGAGGCAGCGGGCGCGAGTGTCCAGATCCACACGCTGCGCGGCATTGGCTACATGGCCGGCGAACATTCCGGATGAACCCCTCGCTTCAGTCTCGTCTTGCCTGGCGCATGGCGCTCGTCTTTGCCGCCGTGATCCTCGCCACCTCGCTCGCCTTGTTCTTCCACCACCGCGGCGTGGATACGGAGATCCCGGCCAGTAGGCTGACGCGCCTCATCGACCATGTCATCGCCGGCTTGTCGCGGGGATCCGACGGGGTGCCGCGTCTCGACCTCGACGAGGATGACGGTCGCTTCGATTATGCCGTGGTCGGCGACGATGGCCGGACATTGCTGGCCTCGGGCAATCCGCCGGCGCCGATGGCGGCCGGCCATTGGCCCGAGGGTTATCTCAGGCGTCCCAGTCCCGCCGGCGAGCGGATCGCCGCCTTCGCCCATGCCGATACGGCACTCGGACATGTGGAAATCCGCATCGAACTCGACGATCCGTCCGGCGGGCGCGGCCTTGGGCCCCTGGGCCGGGAGCTGCGCGATGAAATGCTGCCGATCCTTCTGCCGACCTTGCTGGCGGCGCTGCTCATCGGGGCGCTGACTCTGCGCGGCGGCCTCGGGCCCCTGCAGAGGTTGGCGCGCGAGGCCGCACATATCACCCCGGCGGAAAGCGAGCGCCGCCTGCCCGTGGCAGGTCTGCCGCGCGAACTCAGCCCTCTCGTCCGCGCGATCAACGCCGCGCTTGACCGCCTCGACCAAGGCTTTCGCGCCCAGCGCGATTTCACCGCCGATGCGGCGCACCAGCTGCGCACGCCGCTTGCCATCTTGGGGGCCCATCTGGATACGCTGGGCGATCGAGCGGTAGCCGCCTCGCTGCGCGAGGATGTGGCGCGCATGAGCCGGCTGGTCGAGCAGCTTCTTCTGGTGGCCGAGCTCGAGGCTCTGACTCTCAAACCCGACGAACAGGCCGACCTGTCGGCCTTGGCGGTCGAGGTGGCGCAAGCCGTGGCGCCGCTGGCTCTCGCGCGCCGGCGCAGCCTTGCCGTCGCCGGTGCCGAAGCGCCTGTGATCGTCCACGGCAATCACGACGCGCTGCATCAGGCGCTGCGAAACCTGGTGGAGAATGCCATCAATCATACGGCAGAAGGGACCACCGTCGAAATTGCCGTCGGCGCGCGGCCGCAGCGCCTCAGCATCCGCGACCACGGCCCCGGTGTCGCGGCCTCCGACCGCGAAATGCTGTTTCAGCGGTTCTGGCGCGCCGACCGGGCGAGCAGCCGGGGTGCCGGGCTGGGCCTCGCCATCGTCCAGCGCATCGCCACGGCCCATGGCGCAGGGCTTACCGTGGAGGATGCCGAGGGCGGCGGGGCCGTGTTTATCCTCGAGTTCTAGGCGGTGCTCGGATTTCGCGGCGCTGTCGCCGCGAACGCGTGGACGGCAATTAATCTGCCGGTCAGCTTGCGATCAGCCTGGGCTCTCAGTCTCCGCGCCATCGCAAACAAACCTTTAGGAGTGACGATGATGCGCAAGACATTGCTGGCAGCGACGGCCGTTTCGGTCCTAGCCTTTGGCGCCCATGGCGCTTTCGCCGAGGAAACCTGCACCGGTTCCGGCACACCGCTGACCAAGAGCGAAGTCGCAGCGCAGCTCGTGGCGCAGGGCTACACCCAGATCCGCGAGATCAAGACTCACGGTGGCTGTTACGAAGCCAAGGGCCTCGATCAGAAAGGCCAGCGCTTCGAGTTGGAGGTCAATTCCTATACCGGGAAGATTAACAACAAGGAATAATGGGTCGGTCATGGCGAACCGTCGAAGCCATGAGGCGCCGCCGTCGGTCAGGGTATGGGATCCGCTGGTTCGCGTGTTCCACTGGAGCCTGGCCGCGGCCGTCCTCATCGCTCTCATGTCGGATCAGAGCCGCGCCCTCCACAAATCCGCGGGCTACGTCGCCGCGGGCCTGGTCGTCCTGCGGGTGATCTGGGGCTTCGTCGGTTCGGTCCATGCCCGCTTTGCCGATTTCGTCCGCTCGCCGGGCGCCGTCCTTGCCTATCTGGGCGACGTCGCCCGGCTGCACCCGCGCCGCTATCTCGGCCATAATCCTGCCGGCGGCGCCATGATCCTGGCCTTGCTCGGACTGGTTCTGGTTGCCGCCCTCAGTGGTTGGATGAGCGAGACCGATCGCTTCTTCGGCGTTTTCTGGGTCGAAGCCGTCCACGCGGGATCTGCCAATCTACTGATCGGGCTGGTCGTGCTGCATGTCATCGGCGTCGTCATGTCCAGCCTGCTGCATGGCGAAAACCTGATCCGGGCCATGATTACCGGGCACAAGCCGGTGCAAACCTTTACCGACGAGATCGAGCCGGGGGCCGAAAGAACCTGACCACAGCACTGGCCCGCCCCGGGCGGCGCCGCGCTTGCCCGGCCGAACTCTCCATGACATAAAGCCGGCCTGAACCGAGGATCGGCCATGCAGAAATTCACCAAGCTCAGCGGCATCGCGGCACCCCTGCCCATGAGCAATGTCGATACCGACATGATCATCCCCAAGCAGTTCCTGAAGACCATCAAGCGCACCGGGCTCGGCAAGAACCTGTTCGACGAGTTGCGCTATGAGATGGACGGCAGGGAAAAGCCGGAATTCGTGCTGAACAAGCCCGCCTATCGCAAGGCCCAGATCCTGGTGACGGGCGAGAATTTCGGCTGCGGTTCGAGCCGCGAGCATGCCCCCTGGGCCTTGCTCGATTTCGGCATCCGTTGCGTTATCGCCACCAGCTTCGCCGACATTTTTTACAACAACTGCTTCAAGAACGGCATCCTGCCCATCAAGCTGGCCCAGAGCGAGGTCGATCTGTTGATGGACGACGCCAAGCGCGGCGCCAACGCCGTCGTGGCCATCGATTTGGAGAAGCAGGAGATCACCGGCCCGGACGGCGGCCGCCTGCATTTCGACATCGACCCCTTCCGCAAGCATTGCCTGTTGACGGGGCTCGACGACATCGGCCTCACCCTGGAAAGGGCGCCCTCGATCGATAGTTTCGAGACCCGCGACCGCCAGGCGCGGCCTTGGATGTGGGCCTAGCCCAAGTCCGTCGTCGCTTAAAATCCAGCTCCAATTTCGGAATCCCATCATGGCTGCCAACAAAAAGCTTCTGATCCTGCCCGGCGACGGCATCGGCCCGGAGGTGATGCGTCAGGTCCGGCGCACCATCGATTGGATCGCCAAGCGTCGCGCCGTGGCCTTCGAGGTGACCGAAGCGCTGGTGGGGGGTGCCGCCATCGACAAGGAAGGCCTGCCCGTCAGCGAGGCCACGATGGAAAAGGCGATGAATGCGGATGCGGTGCTGCTGGGTGCTGTTGGTGGGCCAAAATGGGACAGCCTGTCCTTCGCCAAGAAGCCCGAGCGCGGCCTGTTGCGCCTGCGCAAGGATATGGCGCTGTTCGCCAATCTGCGCCCGGCCTTCGTCTTCGATGCCCTGGCCGAGGCCTCCACCTTGAAGAGCGAGATCGTTCGCGGTCTCGACCTCATCTTCGTGCGCGAGCTGACCGGCGGCGTCTATTTCGGTGAGCCGCGCGGCATCGAGACCCTGCCCGACGGTTCGCGCCGCGCCGTCAATACCCAGGTCTATACCACCGCCGAAATCGTCCGCGTGGCCCATGTGGCCTTCGATCTCGCCCGCAAGCGCGGCCGCAAGGTCTGTTCGGTGGAAAAGGCCAATGTGATGGAAAGCGGCCTGCTCTGGCGCGAGGAAGTGCAGAAGCTGCGCGACGCCGAATACAAGGATGTCGAACTCAGCCATATGTACGCCGACAACTGCTGCATGCAGCTGGTGCGCGATCCGGGGCAGTTCGACGTCGTCCTCACCGATAATCTGTTCGGCGATCTGCTCTCCGATTGCGCCGCCATGCTGACGGGCTCGCTCGGCATGCTGCCCTCGGCCTCTCTGGGTGCGGCCGATGCCCGAGGCCGCCGGCGCGCCCTCTACGAGCCGGTCCACGGCTCGGCGCCGGATATCGCCGGCAAGGACATGGCCAATCCGCTGGCCTCGGTACTCAGCCTCGCCATGATGCTGCGCTATTCCTTCGATCAAGCCGACGAGGCGGAAGTCCTGGAAAAGGCCGTCGACCGGGTGCTGGCGGCGGGCATCCGGACCGCCGACATCATGACCCCAGGTGGGACCAGGGTCTCGACGGTGGCGATGGGCGATGCCCTGCTGAAGGAGCTGGAGCGGGCGAACGCCTGACGCCCCGTTCGCCTATCGACCCGCCTCGCCCATCGACAGCCAGGGCCGTCGGATTTATAATGGGCTCCTAAGACAGGAGGCCTGCCATGTCCAAGCTTATCGGGACGATGACGCTGATCGCGGCGCTTGCGCTATCCGGAGCGGCATTCGCCTGTAGTATGGGCAAAAGCGTTTCCGCCGACAGCGAGCCGGTCACCACGGCGACGACCCAGCCGAACCCGCCGCCGGCCGACGACGCGACCACGCCCAAAACTACCGAGGTCAAGACCGGCGGCTGAACGACGCAGAACTCGGAGCGTCAGGGCCGCCCCGGGGCGGCCCTTTTAGTTTGGACGGCCGCCTTCGGCGCCGATGCCGTGACGGGCCAGTTCGCCGCCCAGCCGGCCACCGAGAAAGAGAAACAACATGCGAAAGTCGCTGACGATGGACCACAGAGGATGACGGAAGGTTGCGGGTCTGTTTCGCTCCACGATGCCGTGAGAGAGCCAGGCGAAGCCGTAGCCGGCGATGGCGGCGGCGGCCAGGAACCAGACGTCGCGAAAGGCAAGGGCGGCCAGGACGAGCAGGATGCTGGCGGCTGTGCCCGTCATATGGATCGCGCGGGTGGTGGGGCGCCGGTGGGCGGCGAGATAGACGAGCCAGAAGCTGTTGTAGTCGGGAGATGATTGCATCGGGTTTCTCTATACCCAAATCGGTTAAGGCGAGTCCGAGCGTTTCATGACGCCCGGCAAGGAGAGGATGACAATGAGCTATAGAGTGGCAGTGGTGGGCGCGACCGGCAATGTCGGCCGCGAGATGTTGGAGATTCTGGCGGCCCGCGACTTCCCGGTCAAGGAAGTGGCGGCGGTAGCCTCCTCGCGCTCGGCGGGGTCGGAGATTTCGTTCGGCGAAGACGAAGTGCTGAAGGTTCGCGATCTCGCCACGTTCGATTTCAAGGGCTACGACATCGGGCTGTTCTCGCCGGGCGCCAAGGTCTCCGCCATCCATGCCCCGCGCGCAGCCAAGGCCGGCTGCGTCGTCATCGACAACACCTCGCATTTCCGCATGGATCCGGAGATTCCCCTGGTGGTGCCCGAGGTCAACCCGGAAGCCATCATCGAATACAAGAAGCGCAACATCATCGCCAATCCGAACTGCTCGACCATCCAGATGGTGGTGGCCTTGAAGCCGCTCCACGATATCGCCCGTATCAAGCGGATCGTGGTGGCGACGTACCAGTCGGTCTCGGGCGGCGGCAAGGAAGGGATGGATGAGCTGTTCGAGCAGACCCGCGGCATTTATGCAAACGCGGCCCTCGAGCGCAAGAAGTTCACCAAGCAGATCGCCTTCAATTGCATTCCCCATATCGATGTCTTCATGCCCGACGGTTCGACCAAGGAAGAATGGAAGATGAGCGCGGAGACGCGCAAGATCCTGGATTCCAAGATCGCGGTCAGTGCTACCTGCGTGCGGGTGCCGGTCTTCATCGGCCATGCCGAGGCGGTGAATGTGGAATTCGAGAAGCCCATCGACGAGGCGACCGCCTTCGCTGCGTTGCGCGCCGCGCCGGGCGTTACCGTCATCGACCATCGCGCCGACGAGGGCTACGTGACCCCCGTCGAATGCGCCGGCGAGGATGCGGTCTTCGTCAGCCGCCTGCGGCAGGATCCGACCGTTGAGAACGCTCTTTCGATGTGGATCGTCTCCGATAATCTTCGCAAGGGTGCGGCCCTCAACGCCGTTCAGATCGCCGAACACCTGGTGGAACACGAGCTGGTGGCCTAGAAGGGCTTGAACCACAGAGACACAGAGGTATCGAGAGTTTGTGCTGCTGTAGCGTTGCCTATAGCAGCGTAATGCCCGCCTGATCCAATTTCCACCGCCCCTTGATGCAGGGCAATCGCATTTGGGTTCTACGACCTCTCTGTTGCCGTCATTCCCGCGCAAGCGGGAATCCAGGGGCGAGTGACGGGTTTTGGGGCGCTGGATTCCCGCTTGCGCGGGAATGACAGAGGAGAGAAAGGCAACAGCATCGCCGGATGCGATTGCTCTGCCCCCTTGATGGGGGCGGGAGTAAGAAGGCTGTGGGCATGATGAACCAACAGACGGTACCCCACCGGGCCAACTTCTCGATATCTCTGCGCCTCTGTGGCTCCGTGGATTTCTTCCCTGACCCTCATCCGATCTTCTCAATCTCCGCCGTCTTCGGCGGGTCGGCCAGAAGATCGAGGCTGGCGACCAGGGCCAATTCCTCCTGCCCGATCGATCGGACGAAAACCGCATGGGTCGAATCCATGGCCTTGGTCAGGGCCCAGGGCAGGTCGCGGCGGTTGAGGTAGTGGCCGAGGAAAAGGGCGGCGAAGAGATCGCCGGCGCCGTGAGCCGGCAGATCGAGCCGCGGCGAGGAGGCGAGCCATCTGCCATCCGCGCCGACCGCGAGCACCTCGACGCAGCCCCGCGGGCCGTCCTGCCGATCAAGACCGGTGGCGATCACCATGGCGCCCGGGCGCGCCTGTCGGCGCAGTGTCTCGGCCGCGTCGATCACCTCGGAAAGGCTGGTCGCCCGGCCGCCGGCAAGGTGATCGAGTTCGAAGGCGTTGGGCAACAGGATGTCGGCCTCCGGCACGAGACCTCGGGCGATGGTATCGGCCGTCTCGCGGGCGACGTAGAATCCGCCATCGCGTTCGCCCATCACCGGATCGAGGCAATACAGCGCGGCAGGATTCTCCGCGCGAATGCGCGTGACGATACCAGCGGCAACCGGCGCTGCCTTCCCCAGGAACCCGGTTAAAACGGCATCAAGGCGGCCGAACAGGCCGAGCTTGCCCAGGCCTTTCGCCACGTCGGCGACCTCGGCCGTCGGCAAAATGCGCCCGCTGTGGGTGGCGTAGCCCAGGTGGTTGGAGAGCAGGGTCGTATCCACCGGCCAGACCTGATGGCCCAGGCGCTGCAGCGCTGGCACGGCGGTGGAATTGCCGACATGGCCATAGGCGACCCGCGATTGGAGGGAGAGAATCTGCATGGCGTCCCGCGACTTTGCCACAGCCCCGGCCTCCGTTATAGTCGCGGCCGTTCCGCCCCTCGGAGGACGTCGCTTGTTTCAGACAGCTCACCCTCGCCGCAGCGTGCTCTACGTTCCCGGCGCCAATCTGCGTGCCATGGAAAAGTCGAAGAACCTGCCGGCGGATGTCCTGATCTTCGATCTGGAGGATGCCGTGGCGCCCGACGCCAAGCGCGATGCCCGCATCCAGGTGGTGAATGCGGTCAAGGCCGGCGGCTATGGCAAGCGCGAGATCGTCATCCGGGTCAATGGGCTGAATACGCCCTGGGGCTATGCCGATCTGGTGGCGGCGGGCACCTCGGGCGCCCATGCGGTGCTGCTGCCCAAGACGGAGAATGTCGAATCCGTGCGCCAGGCCCAGACCGTGATGGCGGCCAACGATGCTCCGGCCGATCTCTCCATCTGGTGCATGATGGAGACGCCGCGCGCGATCCTGAACGCCGAGGCGATTGCCGGATCCAGCCCGCGGGTGAACTGCTTCGTCATGGGCACATCCGATCTCGCCAACGATCTGCATGCCCCCCATACCCGCGATCGATTGCCCATGCTGACCAGCCTCGGGCTTTGCATCCTGGCGGCGCGCGCCTTTGGCCTGGCGATCCTCGACGGCGTCCATCTCGATCTCGAGGACATGACGGGCTTCGAGCAGGCCTGTCACCAGGGCCATGATCTGGGCTTCGACGGCAAGACCCTGATCCATCCAAAGACCATCGAGATCGCCAACAAGATCTTCGCCCCGGCCAAGGAGGAGGTGGCATCGGCCCAGCGCATCATCGCCGCCCATGCCGCGGCGGTGGCCGAGGGCAAGGGCATCGTCGTGGTGGACGGAAGGCTGGTGGAAAACCTGCATGTGCTCAATGCACGCCGCATCGTCGATCTGGCTCATGCCATCGCCGAGCTCGAGGCCCGCGGTTGAGCACGAGCAAGACCGATCCCGGCCGCTTCTTCGAAGACTTCCGGATCGGGGAGACCATTTCCCACGCCACGCCCGCAATTGCCAATCTGGGCTATGCCGACGGGCGCTTCGGGGCGGCCGTATATCCCGGCGATACGCTGAGTGCCGCCTCCCGCGTGATCGGCCTCAAGGAAAATTCCAATCATGAGACCGGAGTGGTCTATGTGCGCACGACCGGGATCAATCAGCGCGGCGAGACCGTGCTGGACTATGTGCGCTGGTTCATGCTGCGCAAGCGCGACTGCTCGTCGCCTGCGCCCGATCCGGTAGTGCCGGCCCTGCCGGAGGGTGTCCCCGCCGACGCCCTGAAGCTTCCCGCCGGCATGGATCTTTCCGGCTATGACGCCGCGCTCGCCGGCAGTCCGCATTGTTGGGATGACTACGCCGTGGGCGAGAAGATCGATCACGTCGACGGCATGACCGTCGAAGAAGCCTGCCATATGACGGCCACGCGGCTCTATCAGAACACCGCCAAGGTCCATTTCAATCAGCATGCGCAGAAGGCCGCGCGCTTCGGCCGGCGCATCGTCTATGGCGGCCATGTCATCAGCCTGGCGCGCGCCCTCAGTTTCAATGGGTTGGCCAGTGCTTTGCGCATCGCCGCCATCAATGGTGGGCGCCATCTCAATCCCTGCTTTGCCGGCGATACGCTCTATGCCTGGAGCCAAGTGGCGCAGAAATGGGAATTGCCGGGTCGGCGCGACGCCGGCGCGCTTCGGATTCGTACATTCGCCACGAAAGACCGCCCTTGCGCCGATTTTCCCGCCGAAGGGAACGACCTGCTGCTCGATCTCGACTACACGGCGATCTTGCCCCGGCGATAAAGGAAACTCGCTACATATAGCGGCGATTCAACTAAGGCCCACAAAATCCCGTTGAGCTCCGCGACTCGGTCATGATAAAGGAGAAGGCGTCGGGTGCGGGCCGATGTCGCCATCCACCGCATGCGCGCTCCCGCGAGGGGGCGCTCCCGACGCCTTCGGAGCCGCAAGGGCTCCTGCACGAAAAAGCGGCGGGGCATTCCTGCCGACGGCGCGCCAAGCCCGACCTTCACATCGCGACCGGCGCCGCTGCCACAGCAATAGGCTCCCTCGGATCGGGAGCCTCGCCCGGTGAAGGGCCTGCCAATTCTCGACCGACCTCCGGCCGCAACACCAGCTCCGCCCGAAGGCGAAGCAACGGCATCGCCGAGGCCTTTCACGACGCGTGGCGAGGCGCCAGCGCCATGCCGCGACCCCCTTGGACCGAAAGGCAAGTCTTCCTTGAGAACGACCTGGCCTTCCACCTCGACGACCGAAGCGAGCGCGGCAGAGCCGTGCCGGCCTAAGCCACCGACGCCGGACGACCTGCCCTGGGAAGGGCGGCAGCCGCCCGCGAACACGCGTAAAACCAGCCTATCCCTGCGCGGCAGGGCCAAGCCGGGCACGCGGCCCGACGCTTTCGCGTACTGGCCGAAAGGTTGAGCCTAGTTGGCGGCGCGAACAACCGCCCTGTCGGCCCGCGGAGCAGAATCTTGTGAATAAATCTATCGGTCACACACATTTAATGGTGCTCTTATCCACAGAATTACCCACAGAGCCCGGCTACGTTGACTTGCACCAGCGGTAAAGCTAAACCGTGAGGCCTATCGTTGCAGCGCAGCAGAGAACTGGACCGCAGCATGTTGTCGGCAAATCGCCCGCTCTCGCCGCATCTGCAAATCTACAAGCCCCAACTCACTTCAGTCTTGTCGATCCTGCACCGTTTCACTGGTCTGGGCCTGACGCTGGGCGCCGCCGTCCTGGTGGCCTGGCTCATCGCCGCCGCCCATGGCGCCGCCGCTTTCGATTACGCCCAATCCATGGCCGGGGCCTGGTATGGCCGGCTTCTGCTGTTCCTCTGGGCTTTCGCCCTCTTCTTTCATCTGTGCAACGGCATCCGGCATCTGTTCTGGGATGCCGGATTCGGTTTCGAGTTGAAAACGGTCTATCTCAGCGGCTGGACCGTGGTGATCGTCTCGGCCTTGCTGACCCTGGGATCTTTTATCGCCGGCTACTGGTATCTGGGAGCGTTCTGATGAGCGATACCCGCAGCGCGCTTGCCAGGACGCGGGGCCAGGGCGCCGCCAAGGAAGGCTTGCGCCACTGGTGGGGCCAGCGCGTCACGGCCCTGCTGCTCATTCCCCTGGTCATCTGGTTTGTCATCGGCCTCGTGATCCATACCGGCGCCGATCATGCCGCCGTCACCGACTGGCTGAGCGGGCCGGTGACCTATGGCTTGATGCTGGTCCTGCTGGGGGCCGCCTTCTGGCATGGGGCGCTAGGCCTTCAGGCGGTGATCGAGGATTACATCGCCGGCGAATGGCAGAAGCTCAGCCTCGTTCTTTTATCCAGGCTGGTCTGCCTCGGCCTGTTCGTGGCTGCCTATGTTTCTCTCACCATCATCGCGTTTGCGGGCTGATCCATGGCCAATGGCAAAGCCTACGAGGTGGTCGACCACAGCTATGACGTGATCGTCGTGGGCGCCGGCGGTGCCGGCTTGCGCGCCACCTTTGGCATGGCCGAGAAAGGCTTGCGCACCGCCTGCCTGTCCAAGGTCTTCCCGACCCGCAGCCACACGGTGGCGGCTCAAGGGGGAATGAGTGCGGCGCTCGGCAATATGGGCGAGGACGATTGGCGCTGGCATATGTACGACACGGTCAAGGGGTCGGACTGGCTGGGCGATCAGGACGCCATCGAATACATGGTGCGCGAAGCGATCCCCGCGGTGATCGAGCTCGAGCACTACGGCGTGCCCTTCAGCCGCACCGAGGCGGGCAAGATCTATCAGCGTCCCTTCGGCGGCATGACCACACGTTATGGCGAGGGCATCGCGCAACGCACCTGCGCCGCGGCGGATCGCACGGGGCACGCCATTCTGCATACTCTCTATCAGCAGGCGCTCAAGCATCAGGCCGAGTTCTTCATCGAGTACATCGCCCTCGACCTGATCATGGATGAGGCGGGCGTGTGCCGCGGCGTCATGGCCTGGTCGCTGGAAGATGGCCGCATGCACCGCTTCCGCGCCCAGATGACGGTGCTGGCGACGGGCGGCTATGGCCGGATCTATTTCTCCTGCACTTCGGCCCATACCTGCACGGGGGACGGCAGCGCCATGGCGCTGCGTGCAGGATTGCCGCTCCAGGACATGGAATTCGTCCAGTTCCACCCCACCGGCATCTATGGTGCCGGCTGCCTGATTACTGAAGGCGTGCGTGGCGAAGGCGGCTATCTTACCAGCGCCACCGGCGAACGATTTATGGAGCGCTACGCCCCCAGCGCCAAGGACCTTGCCTCGCGCGACGTGGTCAGCCGGGCCATGACGCTCGAGATCCGCGAGGGCCGCGGCGTCGGCCCGAAGAAGGACTACATCGACCTTCATCTGGAGCATCTCGATCCCAAGATGATCCATCAGCGCCTGCCCGGCATCGCCGAGACGGCGCGCATCTTCGCCGGCGTCGATGTGACCAGGGAGCCGATCCCCGTTTTGCCGACCTGCCACTACAACATGGGCGGCATCCCGACCAATTACCGGGCCGAGGTTGTGACGCTGAAGAATGGCGATCCCGATTCGGTCGTGCCGGGGCTGATGGCCATCGGCGAAGCGGCTTGCGTTTCCGTCCACGGCGCCAATCGCCTCGGTTCCAACTCGCTGCTCGACCTCATCGTCTTCGGCCGGGCCGCCTCGCTTCGCGCCGCCGAGGTGGTGACGCCGGGCGGGCGGCAACCCGATTTGCCGGCCGATGCCGGCGAGGCTGCGCTCGCCCGCTTCGATCGCTTCCGCCACGCCGACGGCGAGGTGACCACGGCGGCGTTGCGCCTGGAGATGCAACGCATCATGCAGGCCGACTGTGCCGTCTTCCGCACCGGCCAGATCCTGGCCGAGGGCGTGGCCAAGCTTCAGCAATCCTGGGCCAAGCGCGCCCATCTCAAGGTGGCGGATCGCTCCCTCATCTGGAACAGTGATCTGGTGGAGACGCTCGAGCTCGACAATCTGCTCGCCCAGGCCATGGTCACCATCGTCTCGGCAGCCAATCGCACCGAAAGCCGCGGCGCCCATGCCCGCGAGGATTTCGGCGCCCGCGACGACAAGAACTGGCTGAAGCATACGATCGCCTGGATGGGTGAGGAGGGAACGCCGCATTTCGGCTACCGGCCGGTCCATCTCCAGCCGCTCAGCAACGACGTGCAATCCTTCCCGCCCAAGGCGCGGGTCTATTAAAGGAATTCCGAGCATGGCCGCGCTCACGCTTCCCAAGAATTCGAAAATCGTCGCCGGCAAAGCCCATGCCGGCGCGCCGGACGCCAAGAAGCCCAAGACCTTCAAGATCTATCGCTGGAATCCGGACGAGGCCGCCAATCCGCGCATCGACAGCTATCAGGTCGACCTTGCCGATTGTGGGCCGATGGTTCTGGACGCCCTCATCAAGATCAAGAACGAGGTGGATTCGACGCTCACATTCCGGCGCTCCTGCCGCGAAGGCGTCTGCGGCTCCTGTGCCATGAACATCGACGGCACCAATACGCTGGCCTGCACCAAATACATCTCCGAGGTGAGGGGCGATGTTGCCGTATATCCCTTGCCCCATATGCCGGTGGTGAAAGATCTGGTGCCCGACCTGAACCAGGCTTATTCCCAATACGCGTCCATAGAGCCCTGGCTGAAGACCACCACCCTGCCGCCTGAACGCGAGCGGCCGCAATCCCCAGAGGAGCGCGCCCGGCTGGACGGTTTGTGGGAATGCATCCTCTGTTTCTGCTGTTCCACCGCCTGTCCCAGTTATTGGTGGAACGGCGATCGCTATCTGGGGCCGGCGATTCTGCTCCAGGCCTATCGCTGGATCGCCGACAGCCGCGACGAGGCCGCGGGCGAGCGCCTCGACAATCTGGAAGATCCCTTCCGCCTCTATCGCTGCCACACCATCATGAACTGCACCCGCACCTGCCCCAAGAGCCTGAACCCCGCCAAGGCCATCGCCGAGATCAAGAAGCAGATGCTCGCGCGGCGCTGAGGCGCGAACGGCTGAGCGCGATCGCGACCTGCATCCGATGCCGACTGCATTTTCGTCATGTCCGCGCTACGGCGCGGGCATCCACGCCCTGGCCCCTTCAATCCCCCCTTGATGCAGGGCAATCGCATTCGGCGAGCCTGTTGCCTTTCTCTCCTCTGTCATTCCCGCGCAAGCGGGAATCCAGCGCCCCAAAACCCGTCACTCGCCCCCGGATTCCCTTGCACGGGAATGACGGCAACAGAGAGGTCGCAGAACCCATATGCGATTGCCCTGCCCTTGATGGAGGCGGGGGTAGGGCTGCGAGCGATTTCTGCGCTTCGGCCTGCGGCCGTCCCGGGAATGACGGCAGAGACTCCGATTGGATTGGTCGAGCGCTCGAGTTGCTTGAGTACGCCAATCCCTCTCGCGATTTTCATCGAGAACATGTAATCACTAAGCCATGGACAAGGTAGTCATCGTCACCGGCGCCAGCCGCGGCATCGGCGCGTCGGCCGCTCTCGGTGCGGCCAAGGCGGGCTATCGCGTGGTGGTCAATTACGCCCAGCGGCGCGAGGAGGCAGAAGCGGTCGTGCGGGATATCGCTACGGGCGGCGGCACGGCGGTCGCCATCCAGGCCGATGTCGGCCTCGAGGCCGATGTGACGCGACTCTTCGCCGAGACGGATCGTCTGTACGGTCGGCTCGACGGCCTGGTCAACAATGCCGGGGTGGTGGGTCGCAGCAGCCGCTTCGTCGACATGGCGACGGCGGACCTCCATCGCGTCTTCGCCATCAACGTCTTCGGCAGCTTCCTCTGCGCGCGCGAAGCGGTGAAGCGCATGTCCACATCCCGTGGCGGCGCAGGCGGGGCCATCGTCAATATTTCTTCCGGGGCGGCAACACTGGGCAGCCCCGGCGAATTCATCCACTACGCGGCTTCCAAGGGCGCGATCAACACATTCACGATCGGGCTCGCCAAAGAGGTCGCCCGCGAGGGCATCCGGGTCAACGCCATCGAGCCGGGCATGGTCGACACCGAGATGCAGAACGCCTCCGGCGACACCGGACGCATGGCCCGGATCGTGCCGACGGTGCCCATGGCTCGTGCTGCGTCCGCCACTGAGATCGCCGGGCCGATCCTGTTCCTGCTGTCCGACGCCGCCTCCTACATGACCGGTGCGATTCTGCGGGTCGCCGGCGGCCGATGAGGGAAGAGGCAGCGGTGCTCGATAGTCCCAGCCTTGGCGGGGGACCGCTTGCGGCATACCGGCGGCGTTGCGCCGAGGGCAAGCTGGAAGCCGATCCGGCCCAACTCCTGGCCGCCGAGAAGCTGCAATCCCTGCACAATGCGCTCGCCCGCCGCGGCGCCAGTCGGGCGGGCGGCAATTGGCGCGAGCGTCTAGGCCTTTCCCATCGGGCCCTGCCGGAAACCCAGGGCCTCTATATTTTCGGCGGCGTCGGGCGCGGCAAATCCATGCTGATGGATATGTTCTTCGCCGGCGCGCCCGTCGAGAGGAAACGCCGCGTCCATTTCCTCGCCTTCATGCTGGAAGTGCATGATGCCCTGCATGCCTGGCGCAAGACGGCCAATGGAGACCCCATCCCGGCGCTGGCCGCCTCCATCGCCGCCGAGAGCCGCCTCTTCTGCTTCGACGAGTTCCAGGTGACCAATATCGCCGACGCCATGCTGCTCGGTCGGCTCTTTGCCGCCTTGTTCGACGAGGGCGTGGTGGTGGTGGCGACATCCAATACCGCCCCTGACGACCTCTATAAAGGCGGGCTCCAGCGCGAGCGCTTCCTGCCCTTCATCGCGTTGCTGAAGGAGAAGCTCGATATTCTGGAGTTGGACGGCGAGACCGACTACCGGCGCCTGCGCATCCGCGATCTTGCCCTCTATCACACGCCGCTTGGCGATGCCGCGAGCCAAAGCCTCGCGGAGGCCTTTGCCCGATTGACCGATGGCGCAACGCCGGCGCCCACGACACTGATCGCGCAGGGTCGCGACGTGCCGCTGGCCAAGGCCGCGAAGGGCGTTGCCTGGCTCAGCTTCGACGATCTCTGTCGCCAGCCTCTGGGCTCCGCCGACTACCTCGCTATCGCAACGCATTTTCATACGGTGCTGCTCGATGGCGTGCCGGTGATGACGCGCGATGACCACAATGCGGCGCGGCGTTTCATGACGTTGATCGATGCGCTCTACGAACATCGCGTGCATGCGATCGTGGCGGCGCAAGACGTGCCGGATCGACTCTTCGCGGCGGGAATCGGCGCGGAAGATTTTCGTCGCGCGGCCTCCCGCCTGCTCGAAATGCAGACGCGGGAATATCTCCGCCAACCGCATCTGCCATGATTCGTGAAATTTCCTGTCTAGATCTACTTGCTCTTGGGGAACAAAAAGCGTAATAACACAATACCTAGTGTCAAGAGTTGACACCTGCACGGGGGCTTGATGGCTCGAAATAAGATCGCCCTGGTCGGCGCCGGCAATATCGGAGGCACGCTGGCGCTGCTCATCGGTCTCAAGGAACTTGGCGACGTCGTGCTGTTCGATGTCGTCGACGGCGTTCCCCAGGGCAAAGGACTCGATATCGCACAGGGCTCGCCGATCGAAGGCTTCGACGCGCGTCTCGTCGGCTCCAACGATTATGCCTCGCTCGTCGGAGCGGATGTCGTCATCTGCACCGCCGGTATCGCGCGCAAGCCGGGCATGAGCCGCGATGATCTGCTCGCCACCAATTGCAAAGTCATTTCCACGGTGGGTGCGGCGATCAAGCAGCATTGTCCGAAGGCCTTCGTCATCGTCATCACCAATCCGCTCGACGCCATGGTTGCCGTGATGCGCGAGGCCTCGGGCCTGCCGCACAGCCATGTCGTCGGCATGGCCGGCGTGCTCGACAGCGCGCGCTTCCGGTTTTTTTTGGCCGAGGAATTCAAAGTCTCGGTCGAGGATGTCACCGCATTCGTTCTCGGTGGGCATGGCGATACCATGGTTCCGCTGATACGCTATTCGACCGTGGCCGGGATTCCGCTTCCCGACCTGGTCAAGATGGGTTGGACCACGCAGGAACGGCTCGACAAAATTCTCCAGCGCACGCGAGACGGCGGCGCGGAGATTGTCAGCCTTCTGAAAACGGGGTCCGCATACTACGCCCCGGCAGCCGCGGCCGTGCAGATGGCGGAGAGCCATCTGAAGGACAAGAAGCGCGTGTTGCCCTGTGCCGCCTATTTGGACGGCCAGTACGGGGTCAAAGGGCTCTACGTCGGAGTGCCGGTCATCATCGGCGCTGGTGGCGTGGAGAGGGTGGTCGAGATTGCGTTGGACACGGCAGAGAAGGCTTTGTTCGACAAATCGGTCTCGGCCGTTCGGGGCCTCATCGATGAGGTGAGGAAAATTCAGAGAGGAGACTAAGCTATGAGAAAGATGACCCGTAAGACCGCCAAGCTGGCGGCGAAGAAGCCGGCCAAGAAGGCCGCGCCGAAGAAGGCGAAAAAGGCTGCTAAGAAGAAGAAGAAGTAACGTCGGTTTCGACTGACGTTATTTTGAAGCCGGGTGCGGCGCTCGCGCCGCCCCGGAAGCGGTTCTCGGGGGGCGGCGCTCGCGCCGTCCCCCGAAACTATTGCACCCGGCCATCGAACGGTCGACCTCGAAAACCGCTCGCAACCAATGGCGCCATCCCGGCGGCACAATTATTGTCCCTGTCGCGATTTAGGGTTAGATTACTGCCGTTGCTGCACTGCGGCATGAGCGCTTCGGCGCTCTTTACGTGTCGATGAACATAGGCCGATGAACATTCACGAATATCAGGCGAAAAGCCTGATGGCGAAATTCGGCGTCGCGGTACCCCGCGGCGCCGTGGCGTATACGCCCAATGAGGCGGAAGAGGCGGCCAAATCCCTCGGAGGATCGATCTGGGCGGTCAAGGCCCAGATTCACGCCGGTGGGCGGGGCAAGGCCGGTGGAATCAAATTGGCTCGGAGCCTTACCGAGGTGCGCGAAGCGGCCCAGGCCCTGCTGGGCCGTGCGCTGGTCACCCATCAAACGGGGCCCCAAGGCAAGGAAGTCAAACGCGTCTATGTTGAGGCGGGCTGCGACATCGCGCGCGAGCTCTATCTCGGCATCCTGATCGACCGATCCAGTTCGCGGGTCGTGGTGATGGCCTCCACCGAGGGCGGGACGGAGATCGAGACGGTAGCCGCCAAGACGCCCGAGAAGATCATTCGCGTCACCATCGATCCAGCCAGCGGCCTCATGCCCCATCATGCCCGCCGGATCGCCTATGGCCTGGGCCTGGAGGGCGACCAGGTGTCGCCTGCGACCAGATTCATTGCCGCCATGTATCGCGGCTTCATCGATCTCGATGCCTCGATTGTCGAGATCAATCCGCTGGTGGTGACCAAGACGGGCGAGGTGATGGCGCTCGATGCCAAGATGAACTTCGACGACAACGCCCTCTTCCGCCACAAGGACGTGGAGGCGCTGCGCGACGAGTCGGAGGAAGATCCCTCGGAGCTCGAAGCCGCCAAGCACGGCCTCAATTACATCAAGCTCGATGGCAATATCGGCTGCATGGTGAACGGCGCTGGCCTCGCCATGGCGACCATGGACATCATCAAGCTCTATGGCGGATCGCCGGCGAATTTCCTAGACGTGGGCGGCGGGGCGACGCGCGATCGGGTGACCACCGCCTTCAAACTGATCCTCTCCGATCCCCATGTGGAGGGCATCCTGGTCAACATCTTCGGCGGCATCATGCGCTGCGATGTCATCGCCGAGGGCGTGGTGGCCGCGGCCAAGGAGATCAGCCTGGGCGTGCCCCTGGTGGTGCGCCTGGAAGGCACCAATGTCGAGCTCGGCAAGAAGATCCTGCGCGAATCCGGATTGCCCATCGTCTCGGCCGACAATCTGGCCGATGCGGCCGAGAAGATCGTCAAAGCCGTGAAGGAAGCCGCCTGATGGCCGTTCTCGTCGATCGCAATACCAAGGTCATCTGCCAGGGCTTCACCGGCGCGCAAGGCACCTTCCATTCCGAGCAGGCCATCGCCTATGGCACCAAGATGGTGGGGGGCGTCACACCGGGCAAAGGCGGGACGCGCCATCTCGATCTGCCGGTCTTCGACACGGTGGGGGCCGCCGTATCCAAGACCGGCGCTACGGCAAGCGTGATCTACGTGCCGCCGCCCTTTGCCGCCGACGCCATTCTGGAAGCCGTCGAATCGCGCGTGGCCCTTGTCGTCTGCATTACCGAGGGCATTCCCGTTCTCGACATGGTGCGGGTGAAGCGCGTGCTGGCGGGCAGCGGCACGCGGCTTATCGGCCCCAACTGCCCCGGCGTCATCACCCCCGACGAATGCAAGATCGGCATCATGCCCGGCCATATCCATAGCCGCGGGCGGATCGGCATTGTTTCGCGCTCCGGCACGCTTACATACGAGGCCGTGGCGCAGACCACCGCTGCAGGATTGGGCCAATCAACCTGCATCGGCATCGGCGGCGATCCGGTCAACGGCACCAGCTTCGTCGATTGCCTGGAGCTGTTCCTGGACGATGAGGAGACCCAAGCCATCATCATGATCGGCGAGATCGGCGGCAGCGCCGAGGAAGAGGCCGCGGCCCTGCTGAAAGCCGCAAAGCGCAAGAAGCCGGTGGTGGGTTTCATCGCCGGCCGCACCGCGCCGCCTGGACGGCGCATGGGACATGCCGGGGCCATTATCTCCGGCGGCAAGGGCGGGGCCGAGGACAAGATCGAGGCGATGAGAGCGGCGGGAATCACCGTGGCGGATTCGCCGGCCAGCCTCGGCAGCACCATGTTGCGGGTGCTGAAGGGTTAAGGGCCGAAGGGCCAAGAGCTGACGGGCCGGTGCCGGCCGCAGGATAACGAGTCGCCCGGGACGGGCGCCAACAGCGGTAGACGAGCGATGCAAGAGAGCGAGACATCCTTCCTTTCCGGGCCGAACGCGGCCTTCATCACGGAGCTATATGCCCGTTACGCCGAGGACCCCCAATCGGTCGAACCGGGCTGGCGCAGCTATTTCGCCTCCCTCGGCGAAGAGGCCGCGGCGGCACTCGGCGATCTCCGCGGGGCAAGCTGGGCGCCCCGCCAGGCGGCCTTCCTTGATGGCAGTGGCGCCGGCGGCAATGGCCATGCCGAGGCCCACCCCTCCGCCGGCAATGGCGCCGCCATGCCGCTCGCGATGATCGAAACGGCCCCCGGCGTGGAAGCGCTACGTAGCGCCGCGAAGGATTCCGTCCGCGCGCTGATGCTGATTCGCGCCTATCGCGTGCGCGGCCATATGGAGGCCGATCTCGATCCCCTCGGGCTAAAGCCGATCAAGCCCCATGCGGACCTGGATCCGGCCACTTACGGATTTAGCGATGCCGATATGGATCGGCCGATTTTCGTCAACAATGTGTTCGGGCTGGAGACGGCCACATTGCGCCAGATCATCGCCCGGGTTCGTGCCACCTATTGCGGCAAGATCGGCGTCGAATACATGCATATCCAGGACCCGGCGCAGCGCGCCTGGATCCAGGACCGCATTGAATCCGTGCTCAACCAGACCGAATTCACCGAGAAGGGCAAGCGCGCGATCCTGGATCGGCTGACCGCCGCCGAGGTCTTCGAGCATTTTCTCGACCGCAAATATACCGGCACCAAGCGTTTCGGCCTGGACGGCGGCGAGACGCTGATCCCGGCAATGGAACAGATCCTGAAACGCGGCGTCCAGTTGGGCATCACCGAGGTCGTCTTGGGCATGACCCATCGCGGCCGCCTCAACGTGCTGGCCAATTTCATGGGCAAGCCCTTTGCCGCCATCTTCTCCGAGTTTCAGGGCAACCCGGCCAATCCCGAGGATGTCCAGGGCTCGGCCGACGTCAAATACCATCTCGGCACGTCCTCGGACCGCGAGTTCGACGGCAAGATCGTGCATCTTTCGCTGACCGCCAACCCCTCCCATCTGGAAGCGGCTGACACGGTCGTCCTGGGCAAGGTCAGGGCCAAGCAGCGCCAGAAACAGGATACTGAGCGCAACCACAGCATGGCCCTCCTCCTCCACGGCGATGCCTCCTTCGCCGGGCAGGGGTTGGTGGCTGAAACCCTCGATCTATCGGATCTCAAGGGCTATCGCACCGGCGGCACCATCCATTTCATCATCAATAATCAGATCGGCTTCACCACCAATCCGGTTCAGTCGCGCTCCGGCCCCTATTGCTCGGAAGTGGCAAAGATGGTCCAGGCGCCGATTCTCCACGTCAACGGCGACGATCCGGAGGCAGCCGTCCATGTCGCGCGCATCGCCACCGAATTTCGCCAGCAGTTCAAGAAGGACGTGATTATCGACATGTTCTGCTATCGGCGCTTCGGCCATAACGAGGGCGACGAGCCGGCCTTTACCCAGCCCCTGATGTACAAGACCATCGCCAAGCACCCCACCACCCGCGCGATCTATGCGGAGCGGCTGTTGAACGAGGGCATGATCGGCGCCGGCGAGGCCGAGCAGATGGTGGCGGAATTCCAGCAGCATCTGGAGCGGGAATTCGACGGTGCCGCCAGCTACAAGCCCAATAAGGCGGATTGGCTTGAAGGCGCCTGGACGGGGCTGGCCACGGCCTCAGGCGACGATCGCCGGGGGGAGACCGCGGTCGCGCGCGAAAATCTGCAACGCGTCGGCCAGGCAATCGCCCAGGTGCCGGCCGATTTCAATGCCAACCGCAAGGTTCTGCGCCTGTTGGAAAATCGCAAACAGATGGCGGCGACCGGGGAAGGCATCGATTGGGCAATGGGTGAGGCGCTGGCCTTCGGCACATTGCTGGACGAGGGCACTGCGGTGCGTCTCTCCGGCCAGGATGTATGTCGCGGCACCTTCTCCCAGCGCCACGCGGTGCTGATCGACCAGGAGACGGAGCGGCACTATCTGCCGCTCAACAACATACGATCCGGCCAGGCCGAGATCGAGGTGATCGACAGCCCCCTATCGGAAGCGGGCGTGCTGGGATTCGAATACGGCTTCAGCCTGGCCGATCCCAAGGCCCTGGTGATCTGGGAAGCTCAGTTCGGCGATTTCGCCAACGGGGCCCAGGTGATCATGGATCAGTTCGTCTCATCGGGCGAAAGCAAATGGCTGCGCATGTCGGGCCTGGTGATGATGTTGCCCCATGGCTATGAGGGCCAGGGGCCGGAACATTCATCGGCGCGCCTGGAGCGCTATTTGCAGCTCTGCGCCGAGGATAATATGCAGGTCGTCAATTGCACGACCCCCGCCAACTTCTTCCACGTGCTGCGCCGCCAGGTGCATCGCAACTTCCGCAAGCCCCTCATCGCGATGACGCCGAAATCGCTGTTGCGCAACAAGCTCTGCGTCTCGAGCCTCTCGGCCATGGGGCCCGGGTCGTCCTTCCATCGCGTGCTGTTCGACGATGGGAAGCTGCGCCCCGACGCCGCGATCAAGCGCGTCGTGCTGTGCAGCGGCAAGGTCTATTACGATCTGTTCGAGGAGCGCGCCAAGCGCGGCCTGGACGACATCTATCTGATGCGCATGGAGCAGCTCTATCCCTTCCCGGTGAAGCCCCTCCTGGCGGAACTCGGCCGCTTTCCCCAGGCCGAGGTCATCTGGTGCCAGGAAGAGCCGCGCAATATGGGCGCCTGGACCTTTGCCCAGCCCGAGGTGGAAGCGGTCCTGGAGACGCTGGCTGCGCGGACCCGACGGCTGCGCTATGTCGGCCGGCCGGCTTCCGCCTCGCCGGCCACCGGCCTGCTGCGCCGGCATCTGAAGGAAGAGGCCGCGCTCGTCAATGCGGCCCTCACGCTGGAAAGCTAGCGCGTGTTCCGATCGCGAGGAATTCCCGTTCCATCGTTGTCCCCCTCCGCGCGAAGCCCGAGGGCCGAGTTGTCGATGAGCGGAGCAAATCCCGAAGCGCCGGCGCCCGCCCCCCACCCTAACCCGCCCCAACACATGGGGGGCGGGAATAGGAGTGAAGGGCCATTCAAACTTCCACCGCCCCCTCGATGGCGGAGGGACAGGGGTGGGGCAATCGCATTTGACGAGACTGTTGCCTTTCTCTCCTCTGTCATTCCCGCGGAAGTGGGAATCCAGCGCCCCAAAACCCGTCACTCGCCCTTGGATTCCCGCTTGCGCGGGAATGACGGCAACAGAGAGGTCGGAGAACCCGAATGCGATTGCCCTGGGGACGGGGCTGGGGGTGAACTGGCGCGATTGACGACGTTTGATGATGCATCCGGCAAGGATGCGGTCCGCGAGCGGGCGGCGACAGCTTCGATCGGTTGCATTCATCTCATCGGAATCAGTGCTAGGCGAGGCGCTTCATGACCATCAATATCATCGTACCCACGTTGGGCGAATCCGTGAGCGAAGCCACCGTCGCCAAGTGGCTGAAGGCCGCGGGCGATCCGGTCAAGCGCGACGAGGCGCTCCTGGAACTGGAAACCGACAAGGTGACGCTGGAGGTCTATGCCAGCGCGGCGGGCAAGCTCGCCGAGATCCGGGCGCCCTCCGGGACGACAGTGGAGGTCGGTGCTGTGCTCGGCGTCATCGCCGAAGGTCCCGGCGCCGCAGCCCCGGCCCCCGTTGCTTCATCGGCAGCTGCTGCTTCATCGCCATCTGCTGCTTCGCCGGCACCCGCGCCCGCTGCCGCACCCGCGGCCAAAGCGCCGGCGGCAGCCCCGGTGACAGCCGAAGTCCTGGCCCCCTCGGTGCGCAAGATCGTCGCCGAAGCCAATCTCGATGTCAGCAGTGCCAGCGGCAGCGGCAGGGATGGGCGCTTGACCAAGGCCGACGCCCAGGCGCTGGCCGAAATCGCGCGGGCAACCCGCAAGGCCGCCGCAACGCCCGCTGCGGCGCCGGCACCCGTCCCAGCCACAGCCCGCCCGCCCCATGAGCGCGAGGAAAGGGTGCGCATGTCGCGCCTGCGCAAGCGCATCGCCGAGCGCCTGAAGCAGGCCCAGAACACCGCCGCCATGCTCACCACCTTCAACGAGGTGGACATGAGCCGGGTCATGGCCCTGCGCAACGCCCATAAGGAAGCCTTCGAAAAGAAGCACGGCGTGAAGCTGGGCTTCATGAGCTTCTTCGTGAAGGCGGCCATCGTCGCGCTCAAGGAGATTCCGGCGGTCAACGGCGAGGTCGACGGCGACGATATCGTCTACAAGAACTACTACGACATCGGCGTCGCCGTGGGCACCGAACAGGGCCTTGTGGTGCCGGTGGTGCGCGATGCCGACCGCCTCGGTTTCGCGGATGTTGAAAAGCGCATCGCCGATCTCGGCCGGCGCGCGCGCGACGGCAAGCTCACCATCGACGAGTTGACCGGCGGCACCTTCACCATTTCGAACGGCGGGGTCTATGGCTCGCTCATGTCCATGCCGATCCTGAACCCGCCGCAGTCGGGCATCCTGGGCATGCACAAGATTCAGAATCGCCCTATGGCCATCGGCGACAAGATCGAAATCCGCCCCATGATGTACATCACCATGAGCTATGACCATCGCATCGTCGACGGGCGCGAGGCGGTCACATTCCTGGTCCGGCTCAAGGAATGCATCGAGGAGCCGGAGCGGCTGATTCTCGATATCTGAAGCCTGGTCTTCAGACAGACGAGTTCGAGGCGAAGGCCATTCGGACGAAGCGATCCTAGGCAGAGCCTCCAGGCTTGGCAACGATCCGACGGAACCTTACACCTGATCTCGAAGGACTTGGATGCAACGGCGCGAAGCGCCAGACGGAGGACGAGCGATGGCTGAGAGCGCATTCGACGTCGTGGTGATCGGCAGCGGACCCGGCGGTTACGTGGCCGCGATCCGCGCCGCACAGCTCGGCCTGAAGACGGCTTGCGTGGAAAAGCGCGAGACGCTGGGGGGAACCTGCCTCAACATCGGCTGCATTCCCTCCAAGGCGCTGCTGCAATCTTCCGAGGTCTTCGAGGCGGCCCGGCACGGCATGGCGATCCACGGCGTGAAGGTCGGCCAGGTGGATCTCGATCTCGCCGCGATGATGGCCCAGAAGGACAAGGTGGTGGAGGCCAATACCGCCGGCGTCGCCTTTCTGTTCAAGAAGAACAAGGTGGAATGGATCCAGGGCGCAGGCCGCATCACCGGTCCCGGCAAGATCGAAGTTGCCCTCAATGCCGGCGGCACGCAGGATCTCGCCGCCCGCCACATCGTCATCGCCACCGGCTCGGACAGCATGCCGCTGCCCGGCGTCGCGGTTGACGAGCGCAGCATCGTGTCATCCACCGGGGCGCTGGCGCTGGCCACCGTGCCGAAGCGCCTCATCGTCATCGGCGGCGGCTATATTGGTTTGGAGATGGGATCGGTCTGGCAGCGCCTGGGATCGCAGGTGACCGTCGTGGAATTCCTCGATCGCATTCTTCCGGGCATGGACGGCGAAATTTCCAAACATATGCAGCGGATCCTGCAAAAGCAGGGCATGAGCTTCAGTCTCGGCATGAAGGTGGCCGGGGCGACGGCGGGCGACAAGGGTGTGGCGGTGCGCATCGAGCCGGCCAAGGGCGGCCCGGCGGAGAGCCTGGTGGCCGATATCGTGCTGCTCGCCATCGGCCGGCGGCCCTTCACGGAAGGCCTGGGACTCGAGAGCGCAGGCGTGGCCCTGGACGAGCGCGGCCGGATCAAGACCGATGGGCATTTTGCCACCAACGTTCCCGGCATCCATGCCATCGGCGATGCGATCGCCGGTCCGATGCTGGCCCATAAGGCGCAGGACGAGGGCATGGCGGTGGCCGAGATCATCGCCGGCCAGGCGGGCGATGTGAACTACGAGGCCATTCCCGGCGTGGTCTACACCTGGCCCGAGGTGGCCTCGGTGGGCAAGACCGAGGAGCAACTCAAGGTAGAGGGTGTTGCTTACAAGATCGGCAAATTTCCCTTCACCGCCAATGGCCGGGCCCGGGCCATGGCCATGACCGACGGTTTCGTGAAGATTCTCGCCGACGCCACCACCGATCGGATCCTGGGCGCTCATATCCTGGGGGCCAATGCCGGCGATCTGATCGCCGAGATCGTCGTGGGCATGGAATTCGGCGCTGCCGCCGAGGACATCGCGCGGACCTGCCATGCCCATCC
>WNFR01004626.1_pt1 | contig 40179 bp, 63 predicted proteins | sample 5400221 | NCBI WGS metagenome assembly WNFR01 (sample SAMN13153357, study PRJNA577476) | soil metagenome | isolation source: 40 cm soil under Madrone tree | place: USA:California | collected 2016-06-14 | reverse complement strand
ATGATGACCCAGCAAATACAAGGGTTCGAATCAAGCCTATTGGCCGGGCAGTCAATACAAGAAGACCGAAGATGTATGATTCTGTCTGAGGCGTACCAAGAATTACTTGAGAAATTTGAAGATATTTTTGAAGATGTTTTATATACAGATAATTAGCTTTATGCTATATTTACGAGTGTCATTAGTGCCTCTTAGATATGTCTTGAGCTAATAAAACAAAAGGCAGATAGATGGAGATTCCCGTTTATTTTGGTATTTTTTTTGGTGGGTTTTTGTTGGGGCTCATTGCCTTTATGGCATGGGATAACAGCGGAAACAAACCAGTAGCATAACATTTAACTTAAGGTATTTATGAAAAAATTTATTTTTACAGCGCTATTATCATTGCCAATATTTTTATCAGCAAGTCAATATGCCGGATTTCATGCGGGGACTGATTACAGAAATCAAACAGCAGCGTCGAATTCAGGTCAAAAAGTGGGTTGCAGAGTTGGGGGAGTTTATGGATATGACTTTGGAAATGGAATCAGGTCAGAGGCCGAAGTTTCGTATCGAGAAGGCCATAAACGTACCCAATACAGTGATGCAGGAGAAGATCAATTAGCTTATCGCCGTTATGATTCTCATCACTCTTGGTCTTACATGGCCAACTTATGTTATGACGTATTTCAGTTGCAAATGTGGAATTTGACTCCTTATTTTGGTGCAGGCGTTGGATATGTCCAATCAGTAGAGCATAGAAAAGTAAAGTTTGTGAATGAAACCAATAGTGAGAAGAGAAGAGACTCAGGTTTTGCATATCAGGCATTGGCAGGTATTAAATATCCAGTAGCGGACAAAATGAGTTTAAGCGCTCAATATTGCTATCATATTCCAGGGCCGCACACGAAAAATCATAGCGTTACGATTGGTATGACCAAAGCATTTTAATTTAAAAGGTGCGCCGGACGTCTAGTAACCCTTTTGGGATTCCGGCAGTTTTATGCTAGAAGATTATTTACCAGAATTTCAAGAAGGCTATATGGATAAAAAGATCAAGAAAGTGATTTCTAAGGAAAAAGGCGCCCTCAAGGAGACAAAACAACTTCTGAAGATGGACAAAAAACATGACAAAGTTATCGAGAAGGCAGAAAAGAAGGTGAAGGGCAAATAATAAATGTTTCTGGACTATTCAACTGAAGAACTTGCGGCCTATGTCCTGCTATTTATCGCAATAGGATATTTAACACATGTTATTTGGATAATGGTAAGGAGTATAAGACCTGATGAGTGATTCCCTCGATGCAGTACTTAACCATCTTTCAAGTGAAAATTTAATTTTTCTTGAGGATAAAGATTTGCATAAATTACCAAAAAATAACCCTCCAGGCGTTCAGAATCTTCCAACCTCCGCAACTGAACTTACAATCACGATTCGAGATAGCGAAAAAACACAAAAGACTAAACACTTGGTCTATGAGCAATTTTACCTCAATGACAATGACCCAATAATAAAATCATTGATAGCTCAGGCAATGCAAGAATTTAATGCAGAGCCTGAAGCTATACGAATAAGAGCTAGCCTTGTGGTTCTCTAAGGATAGCATAGATAACAGCAAGGGCGCCTTCTAAATCAGCATAGGTGACAAAGGAGAATCGAACATGAGAAGGCAAATTCTCATTGGACTTGATTGTATCAAGCAACATGGCAAGCAACTCGTCTCTTCTCCCTCTAATAGGGCTTTTCTCTTCACTATCGGTTTCTTGGTTGTTTTCTACTTCATCTTTAGATTCTTCTTGTAATTTCATATACTTTCTCCTTGAATTCATTTGTAAAGTTTATTTTTTACTCACTCGTAAAAATGAGGTTTTGTCATCGCAAAAACATTCAATATTCAACATTCATCAATTTTGCTAGATTCTCCATTGATTGCTTATATAAATGCATATGATCGAGGCATTCACACTCATCACAGATGAAACCACAATCATTTTCATGCCTTCCGTCAATGTCTGAGTTCTTATATTCAGTGCACCCATTACAAAAATATACGTTCATGTCTTGACTCCTATTCGTTGTTTATGTTATTTGTTTGTGTAAGTAGCTCGAGCTTGAAGTCTTACGACTACATAAGCGAACTTGCTTACTTAATCACTAATATATCGTACGATCTGAATTAAGATCAAGTGATAATGTGAAGAAAATAAATTAGATCGTAAACCATTGATATTCATGGCATATGGGCGCACCTGCTGGACATGCTAACTACAACACAAGCAAAGACCCAATGAAAAACGGGGGCTTTTTCGGTAGGCATGAGGATACATACTCAGATGAAACGCTACATGAATTAGGTCTAGGCGTTGTTGATTGGATAAAGCAAGAAGGTAATATTTTCCTTAAGTATTACTTCTCTACCAAAATGATTAAATGGACTACCGTTCACAAGCTTGCGCAACGCTCCGAATTCTTCCGCGATTATATAGACATAGCAAAAGACATACAGGAATCAAAGCTTGCAGGCGAGCCTTACGATAAGACTAAAGAAAAAGACGGCGCACACGCACGTTTTATCTTGGCTAGACATCATAAAGGCGATTGGGAAGATAAAGGCATAGTAGTTGCTGATGAAGCACAGAAAGCTAAGCTAGACGCGACTATGGACTTTGTAGACTTTCTTCAGTCTAAAGCCCCTAAAGAGAACATTGAATGAGAGAACCTCTCTCACCTAAACAACTCCAATACATCATACATTCTAGAGCTAAATGGAATATCGCGCATGGTAGCGTTCGTACAGGAAAAACAGTTGGAACGCTATTTGCGTTTATGCATAAGGTGGATAGATGTTGCGACTCGAAGATTTACATTGTGGGGCATACCTTTGATACCGCATATCGTAACGTGGTACGCCTGTTATTGGAGTCTGCCGAGCTGGCGATATTTCGCCCTTTCTGTTCTTGGTCTGGAAAGAAACTATTGTATAAAGACAAAGTTATATCCGTTCTCGGTGCTAAAGATGAAGGCGCTATAGGAAACTTTCAAGGCCTTACGATGTCACTCTGCTATTGCGATGAGATGACGCTTTACCCTGAATCTATTATAGACATGATTGATACTCGTTTATCAGAGCCATGGTCGCAAGGATTTGCGGCAATGAACCCTTCATATCCATCACACAAACTAAAGCAATGGATAGACCAGGCGGAATTAGGCAATCCTGATTATTACGCGCTTCACTTCACGCTTGAAGATAATCCTTATCTCGAGCAATCCTATAAAGACAGACTTAAGAACTCTCTATCAGGCATATTTTACAAACGGAATTACCTTGGTTTGTGGTGTCTTGCCGAAGGGTCTATCTTTGATTTCTTTGATCCTAAGATTCATGTTGTCGATAAGCCTCCTCGTGCTGCTGAATATTGGATTGCCTCTATCGACTATGGTGCTGTTAATCCTTTCTGCTGTTTACTTATTGGGGTAAGCACAGGCCGCTACACTCAGGAAGGCAAGAAGCTATGGGTAGAAAAAGAATATTACTGGGATCCGGTGAAGCGTGAAAGGCAAAAAACGAATAGCGAGTTTGCCGATGACGTGCAAGCATTCCTTAGCGATCATGATGTTAAAAACGTATATATCGACCCATCTGCGGCGGCCTTTAAAGTTGAAATGCGTAAGAGGGGAATACATATGGTGGACGCTAATAATGAAGTCTTGGATGGAATTACGATGATGACATCCGAAATGAAACGCGGAACCATCACCATATGTGAAGAATGTAAGAACACCATCCGCGAGATAGAAACCTATGTTTGGGATCAGAAGGCTGCAATCAAAGGATGGGATGAGCCATTAAAGAAAGACGATCATGCGGTTGATGCTCTAAGATATGCCATTGCGACTCATCATGTTGCGATCTATGACCCTTACAAGCACAAAGATATCAATCCCGGGCGCATGGTCAACACATTCGATCATGGCCGGGATGTTAGGCCTTCGCCAAGGGCGTTTTAATGATCTACTTATTTTTAAAAGCAGAGCATCTGTCCAGCATTTCAGCGATTGTCTTGAGATATTCAAGATCATAATTCAAAGAGCAATCTTCTTCTTCGCATTCATCTTCCTGATTATCAGACTCAATTTCATCATTATGCGCTTCAACAAGATCATTTAAAGTTTCACGGTGATATTTAATTTGGTTTTTGAGTTTATTTATTTCATTTATTGCGACTGCCTGCGATAGCTCGAGTCTATCGATCTTTTCATCTCTTGTCTTGAAGTTATCATTCATAAGTTTCAGAAATACTTCAGTATCTGTATACAATATAGCCATCTTTCAATCTCCTTTATGTTACTTCCTATAGCAAACTACTACTGATTTATAATCGATTCCTTCAACTTTTTCAACAGCAACATTAACACTTATTATTTCTACGTCAAGTTTCGAGAAAAAGTCATTCATTTGTTTTTCCAGTGTGACGGGTCCTTCGTTTCCTTCTTCAAATATCTTGAAACTATGTAGCATTCATTCACTCCTTGTGATAATAATTACTTTCTTGTATCTTCTTATTTTACAGCACTTTACGTCAAAAGGTCACCTTGGGAATCTATCTAGCTCCTTGGAACAACAATTTAGAGCCCTCACAAGGTAACGTCAGGCAATGGCTCGATAATCTCTACAGCAAATTTCAGCCGATCGAACAAAGTCGATGGAATCAAAGCAATATTGATACGATGTTTTACGCTGGCGCACAAGACTATGTAAACCGTTATTTCAACACAGCCTATCAAAGTTCGGCACAAAAATTCTACTTTAATATCTCTCAGCAGCCAATAAATATGGTGACTGGGTACGAACGCCAACACCGTAAGAACTTTAGCTATATCCCGACTGAAGGCGCTGATCCAAAGACAACCGATCAATACACGAAGTTAATCACAAATGAGGCTAATAGGGGAGCCATCCACGAACAGAAGTCAAAAGCTAAAGAGCTTGCAGCCATTGCTGGAATGTGTCTAGTTCAACCCTATTTAGATTATAATGATGATCAGGCCCAAGGGACACTTAAGGTTAAGATTTGGGAATATAATGCATTCCTTGTTGACCCATATTTCCGATCTCCAGACATGAGTGACGCGAATTTCGTTTGGTGTCAAGAATACATTTCCAAGCAAGAGGCCGAAGATCGCTTCCCCGACAAGATTGACATGATCCGGCCTATGTCCGGAACACCTCAACGTTATGGTAGTTTCTATTTCCTTCCAGAAAACTATAACATGGCCCGAAATGATCTGATGGTACTATCCTATGTGTGGTATAAGTGGCGAGGTAAAAAGAAACGCCTCTATAGCAAATCTAGAAATCAGTTCTTTGACTTTGCTCAAGGTATGGAAAATCTCGAGGAAGTACTCTACAATATCCCCGACATGGAATTAGTAGAGGTTTCAGTGCCAATTTGGAAGCTAGCAACTGTCTTAAATGATCAATTAATGTTCCAAGGAGAGAATCCTCTAGGCTTTTCTCAATGTCCATTTGTTCCATACTTCTGGAACTACGAACCACACATAAACCATTATGATCTAAGAGTTAGAAGTCTTATGCGCACAATGCGCGATCCTCAGTTTCTCTTTAATCACAAGGTAATAATCAACAATGACATTACAGAAGCGACGATTAACGCAGGGTGGAAGAGAAAGATTGGAGCGGTTGCGAATGAGGATAACCTCAAGAAGAGCGGTCAAGGTCATGACATTATCATCAACGAAGGGTATTTGTTGGAGGACTGTGAAAAAATCGTCCCTAGTGGTGTCCCTGAATCCGACTTGGCACTTGCGCAGCAGATGGCGGACTTGGTTTTTAAGACTTCGGGAATTGATCTGGAAAACTGGTCTGGTCAAAACGATAAACAAATCAGTTCGCTCACGGCGCTTATTAAGCAAGCTGCTAACTTAATGGTATTCCAAAAATACTTTGATCAATGGGATTTTTCCGACAAACTTCTAGGTGATTTGCTTCTCCTGATCCCTCTCCACAATTGGAATGCTGCAAAGGTTGGATTGATCATAGGTGAAGAACCTACACCCCACTTTTTTAGCCGTATATTTGCCAAGTATCAGGTTATCGTTGAAGAGGCAGACCTTACCCCTACCCAACAGAATTTGCAAGCTCAGCAAATGCTAGATATTAATCAGACATTCGGACGCGAAGTGTTCCCGCCTTCCATGATTATTCCGAAACTGAACATAACTGGCAAAGGCGAGATCATACCTTATCTACAAGAGCAAGAGGAAAAAGCTGCCGCCGCCGAATCCGAAATGATGAACATCCAACATGCATTCGAAGAAGCTAAACTCAAAGATCTAATGTCTAAAGCCGTATCCAATCTAGCAAATGCTAGAGAGCGTCATGGCCGTGCTGAAAGTAATATTGGACTCTTTGAAGAAAGATTGAGTATGATAGAAAAGAACAGAGCTTTAGCAACTAAAGAAAAGATGGCAGCTCTTGAGCAATTAGTCGAAACCATAGCCAAATTTGGAGAAGTTGAGACAGCTTTAAGAATGCAAGATATAAATAATGAAGAGCAGAATCAGAAGTTTACCGAAGACAGAGAGAAAGAAGACGCGAAAAGAACTTCTGAAAGCAATAAATTCGTAGAGAATCTCATGGCAGGCATGGGATCATTACAGCAAGGGCAACAGCCCCAACAATAACAAGCCTTGTCGGCTTAAAAGAGGTATATATGGCAGGCGGTCAGCGCATAGATGACCACGGCTTTTGGGCCGGGTCTAAGGGAAAAGACAGTGTGTTTCCAGATGGACCACACAAAACTAAAGATGAAAGCTCAGCTGAAGGCGCTGGACACGTAGGATATTACGAGGATACGACCGAAGCGATCAAAAAAGTACAAATGAGACAAACATCGAAGATTAAAGGTCGACCAATGGGGCCTCAAGAATTTCATTAATCCTCGTTCAGGGGTTATGCGGAGTCGGGAATCTCCTTAAAAATCCCTTTTAAACTTAAGAGGCATTATGAAAAGTACTAAAACTGTCCAATCATATGGCAATACAGCCGCTCAAAAGAATCGTTCTTCTCTAAAGAATACGAAATCAGGTTTCCAAGATCCTATTCGTATCAAAGAGCAAAACGAAGAATGCAAACCAGAAGATGGGGTAAAATCTCCTTGGGATTTTCGTTGCCCTCAATATGATCAGCGATCATCCAATTTTATCAATGCAGGCACGCATTATGGCGTAGGAATCAATCAGCCAGTAGGCCATGAAGGTAATCCTAAATCAGTAGTTCCCGCACTTCCAAGAACCCGTATGAACACACTGCAAGATGATGACAAAGGTTAAACCCATATCTAAATATAAACAGGCCCATACCGACAATACTAAATACGGCATGGGCGATTTTTACGGAACAGGTCTTACTGGAAAGATAGGAAAGATTCGCGATGTCACGGGTTATGGGAATCCTCCGAAGGTGAACTTAAAGAAGCCTCCGAAAAGTCTTGCGTGAAGTCGTAAACCCTATTCATCATCTTGTTTTGTCTCTTGTGTTGAATTAGATCATAAACAATTTGTCGACTCTTTTCCTCTGATAGATCATCAGGATCTTTAGCCTCTAGCTTCTTTTTATTGCTTAAGAATACTTGTACGCTATAATTTACAAATTCATTTTCAGTCACATTTCCAGTCTTGAATTGCGACCACATTTCAGGAGGCGGTATGAACCATATTGGCTCTACTATGTCAGTACCAGAAACAGCACGAACCAGATAAGAATTAATCTGAGCTTCCGGTTTCTGTAATCTAGGCTGCCAGAGCATTCTTTTTGTGACCCCATCGTCGTCAGTTCTAGGATGGCCAAAGATATAAACATAAGGCGATCTCTCCTGATAAAAAAGTGAATCAAAATTTTTCTTCAGGCAATCATTGATTCCCTGAACGATATTACTTTCCTGGTCTTTCTTAAAATGCAGCAGTCTATCATGAGTTTCAAGTCTGTTTAGTTTCATTTATACCTAGCTATAGTGGGTTATACGCAAATCTTGCTATAACTTCGAATATTGCCAATCTGCTATAATGATGTCAACAAGGAGGTGTTTATGATGCCTGGAACACTGAAAACAGATAGCCAAGTTAGGATAAAAGACAGTTGCAATCAATGCTGCTGCTTCGGAAGAAAAAGAAAACACAAAGAAACTCATAAAAAAGTTGAAAAGCAAGTAGAAGTATTGAACGTTAATAAACCTGAATCGCCGAGGAAAGCCGAGCATAAGGTCACTCAGATTCATCTCGATTTGAAGGTTTCTGAGGAGGAAGATGTGGTGGTAATGGATTACAAGGTCGGTCAGAAGGAATAACCACTTTACCGACGTCGGTAACCCGTTCGACGATAGGTTCGTAGGCGTTAAAGAATATACTTTGAAAGGAAATGTAGTCGGGGATTATGTAGAAGTTAGGGATCTTCGGATCGGGGATCATAAACCTCAGTTGTACCGTTTTTGAGTGCACCTGAACTATTCGGTATTTCCGGTGAGTTTATTGTGTCAAAAAACTCTCTTATCCAAGTTTCTATTTCGCATATAGGAAAATCGTCATCATATTGCTTATCAGCTCTTTCCATCACGTATTTTATAAGTTCTTCTTCCACCGCAAACCTCGATCGCCAATAATTAAGTTTTTGTTAGTTCAACTTATAATCATAACAATCGTCAAAATCATTTTTCATTGCTTCGCATTGTTTATCCCACACATGTTTTTTTACGCCGGACATTTTCGCTGATTTTATCAAGACACATCTCATATAATTTAGAGCATCTCTTATTGTCCAGTCCTTTGAACCCATATAATCATTCATGATTTGTGTAAGTTCTTCCCATTCATCCTGATTTCGACTTATCATTTCCTTCCTTCGGATATCTTTTTCATAAAAACGAGCGCAACTTTATTGGTCGTTACTTTCGGTCAAATTTTCAGCCAATTGCCTCTTAATCGCTGCATCCGGATCTAAAGGCCTTGGAACAAGTTTACTAAATATGATAGCTACTTTTCTAGCAGTCACGCGATTCTCTCGCACATAATCCCATCCCTCATTGGATTGCTCAACTATGATTGTGTCACGCTTCCAAGTTGTTGTTGCAACTGTTTTGTATTGAACATTAAATACGTTCATTTTTTCTCAATCCCTTTGTAATCCAGTAGACTTGCTCATCATCCATGCTTAAGCAAGAAGCAATGTGCTGATCGCTTGCATTCATTTCTTTGAGCCATTCGATGCATTTAACTCTTGCTTTAAGAAAATTTCCCCAAGGGTGATCGCCTTGATAGTCATCAATTCCTATCATATTCCCTCATGTCAAAACCTACTTATGAATGTCAAATTAGTTTTCATTGCCGATATCCTCATCTGGTTTTTCGTGAGATCTAATCAAATCTTTCAAAATCGTCTCGGGAGTTAAACCAAAGAAATTCATTTCGCTAGCTCCAAGAAAATGTTGCACCACTCCATTTTTTAGAATAATACCTTTTTCATTTTCATATTGATTCAAAAAACGCCTTCGCCAAAATAATCTTTCACTCATACATTACCAATTCCTTTTCAATAATCGTAATCATATTTGGATTCAGTCCCGCTGACGGTTCACCAAAAGCCGTTTTATATGACTCATATGCTTTTGATAAATCAGCGTATACGCCTAGAATATCAACCATCGAAGGGCATTGAATTAATAGGATGTAGACTTTCATTATTTTAAACTGCTCCTTAAAAACCTCGAAAAACATACTCCTAAACAAAATCCGAGTGAAAGTCCTTCAAAAAAACCCCACTCACTCATTCCCGAACCTCTTCTTTCCTAGCCTTCTCGCGCTGGTATTCTAAACTCAATTTCTCGGCATCTTTAATAATCTTTTTTGCACGTTCAATTGCAGTCGGCAATTCTTCAAATGGCATGTGGAGAAAAAGGAATTCTAGGTCATGCATTTCCGAACCTCTTCTTCACGTAATCTTTCTTGCTCATTGATTTCATCTTCGAGTCTCCATTGAGCTGCTCTTATGTTGGATGCTAATAAATCAGCCATGATATTTAACTGAGCTTCAGACATGTTTTTTAGTTTCTCGTTGCCTTCATCTGATAGGCAAATGAATTTACAGAATTCTTCCATTATTCCCTTCGACGTCTGATAAGATACGTTCTGTTAAATAAAACATATAATTCCAGTTTTAAAATCTAAAATTCATAAGTTTTACTTATACCTATTTAACCATCAATATTGTCAAATCTTTCCAGTAACTTTTTATATTCTTCGGGAGTTCGGTTGTTTTTACTCATATTCTCATGAGGAGTAAGATATTGAAGGTTACTCAATACATGTTTTCCCCCTCTACTTACCGGTACAATATGATCTACAACATATCCATCGGGGCAATTATGATAAAAATCATTTATCTTTTCAATATCTTCTGCGCTCAATTCATCTTTGAGACTTTTCATTAGCTCGCGATGTTTCTTGCCAAATTTCCTCTGATAATCATTAAATTCTTCACGATCCAGCCAACCATTACACCATTCATATCTTTTGTTTTGAATATATTCTTGAAATTCATTTCTGGCGGTACTTTTTATAAATTCCTTCAAATCATCGTTTCTTTCATCGCTCATCTAATCTTCTCCCATTTTCTTTCCGCTTTTAACCCGCAATAAGGACAAAAGTTTACGTCTATTTCTTGCCAACTATCACAAAAAGTTTCCGTACCATCTTTATCTTGAAACCAGACTTCAAAGATCATCGGTTCTATTCCATAGCAGCGATTATAAGCATCTCCAGAGCATTCATCAATCTTTCTAGTTTTGAAAGTTCGTTTGCATTCATGGGTCATCTAATCCTCTCCCATTTCTTCCCTACAATCCCTAATCCTTTCTTGAAAATAAAGATAGCCAACTAATAGGCCTAGTTCTTTTGCTTCCTGCTGATTTTTCACAACCTCTAGCGTATATTTATATTTTTCTTCATTAATAATCTTTTTTCTCTGGCAAGTTTTCTATTTTTCCTAAAATTTCAATATGATTTCCAGATGCGTATTCGTTGCTATCAGGAAAAGGAAGTAATCGGCGAGGAGCCATACTAAACGCATCCACAGTTAAAACAGCAAATACAAAACCATTATCTTGATATCTTCCGATTCCAAAATATTCTTTTCCGTCAACACTAGGTAATTTAACTAATAAAAGTCCTTCATCATTCACTTAATCCTCTCCCAATTCTTTAAGCAAAACATACCGACCATACTCTCGAATTCCTTCATCGATAGATATTCTGTTTATCCGTGAATATAGTCTGGCCTTTCTCCTTGCTCGATTTCTGTAAAAATGTCTAAGTAATTCGTTCATACTTCTTCCTGGGCGGTTTATCAATCCCATTCTTCAATCGCATCTCTCTCAATTCATCCCTAATTTCATCGCAATCATCCCAATTCATCTTAGTATGACGTTTGATCAACGGGCTGGTCACATTCGGCAAGTTTACGAATTTCTCGTACAGTTCATTGAGCAAGTTCATCTAATCGTTCCTTTTCTTCTCGTTCCAGTTCATCGGCAAAAGTCTGACAGCGCTCGCATGGACATTTTCGCCAATGCCTTATTCGTTCTGCATGGGTCATTCTCATTTCAAAACTCCCTTAATCATCTCATACTTCTTCACACAATCGTAACACCAATAGCCCTCACCATCCCGATACAATTGACCATGACATTCGGGACATGAGTGGACTTCATGAAATTCAGGTATTTTCTTATTCTTTTTCACCATTTTCACCTCAAAAGGGGAGGAGCCGCTACGTCACGAACTCCTGCAAACCACTTGCTCACCCCAAAATAGCAAAATTCATATTTAATTACTTGCATGAATACAAACACTTTAGTTTAATGGCTTTACATCCAACCGCTACCCGGCGTTAAGGGTAAAGGATATTATATGACAACACCAGAAGTTACACCACAAGATAACGCTCAAAGGCAGAATGATAAAGAATTAAACTTTAGAGCCCTTGAAGCACGTTATGAGAGGAAACTAGCAGAAGAAAGACAGGCTAGAGAAGAACTTGAAAGAAAGTTTCAATCCATTCCACAAGATGATGACAACACAGATGAACCATATGTTGATCATAAAAAACTAGAAAAGAAACTCGCTAAATTCGGCGAGAAAACGAAGCATGAAACTCAGTCCGAAATTAAGAACGCTGTCAGCTCGGCTTTATATGAAGAAAGAAAGCAATCATGGCTCGAAAACAATGGCGATTTCTATGATGTCATGCAGCATGCTGAAAAGTTTGCACAAGCAGACCCTCAACTTGCAAAAACGATCTTGGAGATGCCAGAAGGTTTTGAGAGACAGAAATTGGTGTACTATAATATTAAATCACGAGGGATTGACAAACCGGCTGTCAAGCAACCAACAATTCAAGAAAAGATTGATGCTAATCGTAAATCTCCATACTATCAACCTTCGGGCGTTGCTTCTGCTCCATATGCTACACAAGGTGACTTTAGTCCAACCGGTCAAAAACAGGCCTATGAAAAACTACAAGAACTTAAACGTAACTTGAGGATTTAATGAAAGAATCAGTAAAAAAAGCAATGAAGCACCCAGACAAACTCGGTGAAGGTGCAAAGAAAAGAAAATCACTGCCTTCTAAAGATAAAAAGAAAGTGGTAATGGAAGAATTTAAACGCGGGACACTTCATTCGGGAAGTGGAGGAATCGTTACAAACCCTAAACAGGCTGTTGCAATTTCTTACTCGGAAGCTGGCGAAAAGAAAAAGAAAGGTAAATAAAATGGCTCACAAAAAAGATAAGATGGCTGATAGTGAAAAGATCGGACATGTAGAAAAAAAAGGCATGAAGAAAGAAGAACATAAGAAAGATCATAAGAAAATGGAAATGCCTAAAAAGAAAAAATAACCTCCTTTCATGAGGACCCCGAGATCTTAGGGTCTCGGGGATTTGATATGCACGAAATGATTTCAATAGAGAATAAAAGAATGTCTACTTGTCATAAATGCAGGCTGCATAGTGGTGATAATGACCACAACATGCGTTGGAATAAGATTGCTTATCAATGGCTTTGTATTGATTGCAATGATGAATACTTGAGCAAACTGGATGAGTTTAATGAGAAATATTTCGAGCAATGTGAAGTGATGTAAAGCGGCTTTACATGTTCTTGCGTTTGGGATTTAAATCACCCTTTTTACCGCAAGATTTGCAATGGTTTGCTATTCCATTCTTCAACTTAAAACGAGTTACTCTATTATGATTACCACAGTCACAAACACAGAAATACCTTGCACCAGTTTTTCTATCACCATCGAGAGAAAGAACAGTTAATTTTCCAAATTTATTTCCTATAATATCAAGTAAGTCAGAAATAATACGTTTTTTTGGCAGATGATTATTTTTAAACATTTTTAGAAAAGTATCTATTCCATACTTCTCGATACATCTTTGGAATTGCTTCCTTGTATATCCTATTTTTTCAATCAATTCGGATTGACACATTTTTCCTAAATGAGTTTCATAATAGTGATTATTACGTTTATTCCTATGATTTTCCTTAGGTGTTGACCACCGACAGTTATCCTTGAAATAACCTTGATTATTGTCGATTCGGTCTAAATGACATGTATCATTAGGTCTTTGTCCCATGTCACGACAAAATATATCAAAATCATGCCATTCTTTGCTTACAAATATTCCTCGAGCCCCATAGTTTCTATATTGTTTATTATCTGGTCTATGACACCTGTACATCATGCTTGTCCAAACTCTATAAAGACGGACAATTTGTGTTGGGGAAATATGAATTGACATAAAGAAATCCTTGTTGTTTAATTAAATTACGGACGTATCACGTTAAGGTACATTGCGTTACGAGAAACTCGCAATTTCTCGTGAAAGTGAAAACGGATGTAGTACGATTCATCCACGGATCATTTTCTTCTAGTATTATATCACATATGACAATAAAGGTACATATATGATTACTAATACAGGGAACCTCGGACCTATGATACTCCAGAGCCTAGCTCCGGCCATGTTATACGTTCCCACACCCACAATGAATTATAGTATGCCGACACACGGTGGTACAACAATTCGCTTTATGCGCCCAAGAGCGCTTCAACCTCCGACAATTCAGTTGGGGAATTCCGGTATTGATCCACCAGCCCAAGTTCCACAGCGCGATATTATCGACGCTCAGATGGCATTCTTCGGTACTGGTTGCATCATTAACGAACAAGTTATTTTACAAGACCAAGAAGGTGTTTTGGCTTGGGTATCAGAGCGTTTAGCGGTTGCTATGAGACAAGCTGAAGATTTGATCCTACGCGATTACATCGTTTCAGCAGCATCTCAGATCATGGCTGGAGGCGGTTCAAATGGAGATAACCCAACTAACCTCGGTATTTCCGATTTCAGTTTGGTTGCAACTACTTTGGACACAAATAACGCCTACAAGTTCATGTCAGGTATCGAAGGTATGGATCGGTTCGGAACAGGCCCTGTACGTTCAGCATATTTTATGTTGACATCTACAGAACTTCAATCTGATTTTGACGCTCTGACATCAGTAGGAACAGTTTCCTTCCTGTCACAGTGGAATTATCCGACTAATGCCAGCGCTTTGCCATCTGAATATGGTTCAGTAGCAAACGTTCGTATTTTGACAAGCTCAGAGGCTCCTGTTGCTCGTGGAACATCTGCTAAGGGTGCTGACGTTTATTATAACACAGTACTTGGTAAGCAGGCTGTCACACACATCAATCAAGACGGATTCTCAATGAATCTTATCTATAGAGACCCATACTACAGTGGTATGTTGGCCCAAAATGCTACTCTTGCTGTTAAGTTTGCGCAATCCCAGGCAATTACACAGGATACAGCCATTAGAAACCTTCTAAGCACTCGTTTATCGAACTTAGGACTATAAGGAGGTATTTATGACTGAATATTCAAGAATGGTAAAGGGTAGTTATACTGTTGTTGGCGGTACTCTTGGAGTTTCTGCACCAAACGTTAAAGTAATTAACCTTCCTTTTAAACCTGATTTTGTTGAGTTGATCAACTATACTCAGGCAGCAACACCTGCGCAACATGGTATTCCATTTGCATTTTGGGATGCTTCTGTGCCACCCTTGACTTTTTCTGCTGTCAATTATGACACAGTTGTGGAGATATTCAACTCTACACCTGTTTTAACAACAGATATGGTAAAAGTTGGTGGAGGTATCAGCGCATTTTCTGCTGGTTTGATGCTTCAATATGGTGCTACTCAGCAAATTATCGGTATTACTAAGGCTAATCCTGCGGTTGTAAACGTTACAGCTCACGGATATAGTGTAGGAGATACTGTAATCTTGCAAGGTATTGCGCTGTCAACAACTAACAACATGCAATTGTTAAATGGTGTTCCGTTCACAATTTCAGCTGTTACTGATGCTGATCACTTTACTATTTTGTGGGACGCGAGTGGATCAAATTATACCGCAATATCTGGCACTCCTTCTGGAGCACTGGTTAAAAAGGTATTGTATCCGTTCCTGTATCTTCCAGAAGATAACTTTGTAAGTGCTGTTACACTTGGAAACACAACAACTATTGTTACCACGATGTATCATAACTTCGAAGTTGGTCAGGAAATTGCTTTCCGCGTTCCTTCAATTTGGGGACCATCTGGCTTGAATTCTTTACCGAATTTATTGATTCCAGGTGCTCCAATTTATGGTTATGTGGTTTCTATTACTGATAACTGGACATTTGTATGTAATATCAATTCATCTGCATTTACTGCATTTACAGACAACTTTACGATGACTGCTGCCACACTTCCTGGCCTTCAGTATCCTCAAGTATTGGCTGTGGGTGATGTAAACACAGGTGGTAATCTTATTACTGCAACATCACCTTTGTATCCTTCACCTTCTTTCCCAACTTCTACAAACAGGATTCCGACAATCAACGGACCTGCTATTAGAGGTGCTTTTGTGAACAACACAAGCCAAGGGTTTATCGTCGGCAATTTCCATAGCCGTACTGATACAACAAGCTGGGTCGGTGGATCTGCTGGAGATGTGATTGAATATCGTGCTTACTTGCACGATTTGTCTAGTCCTTAATAATAATTGAATGGGTGGGGATTCGTTCCCACCCCTCATGAGGTAAAATGCTCCCATATTATCCAGTAATAACTGGTCCAATAGCACTTTATAATAATGTTCCAGTTAATCCCGAATATTACAAGCCAAGGCAGTGGTTCATATCCACAATTACTCTTGGAACAACAACGCTCGTTACAACAACCGTCGATCATGATTATGTGATTGGTCAGCTCTGCAGACTTTTAATCCCACAAGCCAATGGATGCCGTCAATTAAATGAAACTACATCATATGTCATTGATATTCCTAACCCTAATCAGGTTATTTTGAGGCTAAATTCTTATGGTATCGATGCCTTTACTGTTTCGACTCAACCCACTCAACCACAAATTCTTGGAATTGGCGACATTAACTTGGGAAATATCAACGCTTCTGGTAATTTGAATACAAGCACCCTAATACCAGGTAGTTACCAAAACATATCACCTTTATAGGTATCCTATGGCAGAAAAGCCCAAAATTAAAGAAACGGAAATGGATAAACTTGAAAAGCAATTCGATGCTTTCAATGAAAATGTACAAGCTTTGACTCTCGATCGAATGAATGAGACGCCTAAGCAGGAATTAGAGCCACAAACTAAATTATCTCAAGTTGAGATAGAGAAATGTAAGGAAATTCATCTAAAACCAGCTAGATCGATCGGTTCAAACCAGAAGTTTAATGAAGCCTACAGAGAAAACTGGAACTTTGACAAAGAATATGTCCAATTCATTGCTGAAAACAACGAGTGCAAAGGCGATACCATTGAAGTATGGACACGTCCATATGGTGGCTTACCAGCTGAATTCTGGAATGTCCCAGTTAATAAACCTGTTTGGGGTCCTAGACATTTAGCTGAGCAGATCAAAAGAGCTTCTTATCATAGATTGACAATGCAGCAGACAACGACAAATTCTGATGGGATTGGTCAATATTATGGATCATTGGCTGTTGATACTACAGTACAGAGATTGGATGCAAGACCAGTATCGAGTAGAAAATCAGTATTTATGGGAGCTAGAAGTTTCTAATGACCAATCTTCTGACCGATATAATTACGTATGTACGAAGGATAATTAAAACCCCTTCCAATGCTGTCATCACCGATTCCTTAATTATTGATTACATCAATAGATTTTGGATGATGGATGTTGACGCTCGCATTCAATTATTCGATCTTAAGACTACTTATCAATTCCAGACTAGCCCTGGAATTGATCAGTATAATATGCCTTTGTATAATCCCCAATCTGAAACTCTTGGTCAACCAAATCAAGCAGATATTGGAATGTTTCCTGTCTATCAGGGATTCATGGGACCTGCATTCATCAATGGTATAGAAATGCCTTTCTATACTGAAAGAAACACTTTCTTTAATGTTTATCCAGATTATATTCAGCAATTTTTGCAGGCTGGAACTGGTAATGGAACAGCTGGACCTTATACATTTACTCTTCCTTTTCTGCCAAACACGACACCACCGCAAACATTTCCATTATCTTCTGGAATCTTAAGGGGACATGTAGATATCACCGGGATTATCGATTCAGGAGTTAATCAAGACCCTCCATTAAATGCCTTTGGAGATCAAGGAACTCTAATCCATAATACTTCTGGAAATCCGATAATTCCTTCAACGAGCATCAAACCTAAAGTTTATTACACTGCCTTGGCAACGGACGGTTCAACAACCGTTGTCTCAGATACAGGTATATTTTTAAAAGATAATCAGAATTATGGCCTTTTAATGGCCCCAGGATCTGCCCCTTTCGGTAATGCAACTCTTTCTGGTGGTTACGAGAATTCATTTGTTATCACTGGGATAAGTCAAGCAGCATCTGCAGTCATTACAGCTACAACGAACTTTTCGATTGGTCAAACTGTATTGATCTCAAATGTAGCAGGAATGATTCAGTTGAATGGAAATACTTATACCGTAACTGCCGTTACAGGCACCACAGTTACCATTAACGTAAACTCAACCGCATTCACAGCATATACATCAGGTGGAACAATATCCAGTTTATCTAACGTGATAAATTACCTCACAGGAATTGCATCGAATGTGATATTTCCTAAACCTATCGTTGCTAACTCACCAATCCAGGCTCAATGTGTCTTTTATCAGCAAGGCATCCCCCGCGGCGTTTTATATTACAATAATGTTCTTACTCTACGTGCCCCTCCTAATACTTCTTATCTGGTTGAGTTAAATGCATATCTCACACCCGCAGCATTCTTCAATACAGCCGGAGCTATTCCTTTTGGTTACATGGCTGAATATATAGCTAGGGGAGCTGCTCGTAAGATCCTTTCTGATACTGGAGACTGGGAGCAATTTAATCAGTATGAGCCTCTATTCCTAGAACAGGAATCATTGGTTCACATAAGAAGTCAAAGACAATTCACATCCACTCGCACGCAGACAATTTATTCGCAAGGAACATTTGGTCAAACAGGTTCCAATGCTGCAAATGGATTTGGAATAACATAAAGGTAAAATATGACTTTATTCCCATATACAGACAATATTCCATTTGCAACCAATTCACCATCGGCAGATCAACCTAACATGCTTGTCAATACGAATTCGATTGATAATCTGATAGGCGTAGATCACGTTGGCTTTAATACTGCAAATGGCGGATATCATAGCGATATTCATTTCAATACTCAACTTGCAGATCCAGCTGCTGTTCCAACCATTGGCCAACTGTATACGAAAACAGTCACATTCAATGCGGTGACAAATGCTGGATTATTTTATGAAAATGGAGCTGGTGTTGTAACTCAGATTGTAGGTCCTGCGAATACTAATCCAATTCTTCCTCCCGTAGGAACAAACGCTGTTGCAAATGGTTATACAGTGCTTCCGGGCGGTATAATCCTGCAATGGGGTACTTCAAATATGGTGGCTGGTGCAACGAGTAATACACCTGTTGTTTTTCCAATTCCTTTTCCTACCAATGTTTTTATAGTGATAGCTGAACCGATTTCGAACGGTTTGAGCGCAACGGTAGGATTAACTTATGCTACGAAGCAACCCGCAATATTAACTGGATTTAATTTCCTTTGTCAAAATCCGAATACGGTAAGTCAATTTGACTGGTTTGCGATAGGTAACTAACATGGCAGAAAATTTAGTTGTTGGTCCAATCGGAAGAGGTCTTAAAACAGATCAACTCCCATTCAACATCGACAACGATTCATTCCCTATCCTAATTAATGCTTATCAATGGCGTGGTCGCGTCAAAAGAAAACGTGGAACGGCTCAACTCGGAAGACTTCTTCGATCGATAAATACATCTACTATACAAACTAGCGGCGGAGGAATATTTTCTGGAAATATTCTGACTGGACTTGAAACCAATGCGAGTCTCGCTAATACGGCAATCACTATCGGTGCAGATATTTTTACTGATACAGTTCCACCATCAGGAATATTAACAGGATCAACTGGTGGCTCAGGAACTATAAATTATGCGACAGGTGCATTGACTATAACAGGAGCACCAGCAACTACAAATATTCAATTCAATTATTATCCCGATCTTCCCGTTATGGGTCTAGAAGACCTAAATAATGTATCTACTCAATTCTCAAGTAACCTGGCTTTCGACACGAAATATTCTTACAATATCTCTCCATTAGCACCTTATTTGATCTATGATGTTAGTTATTATAAAAACCCTACTACAGGAACCTATCCTGCATATGTTCAAAAGACAACCGCAACTCCTTTTACCTGGCATGGAGCTGATTATCAGCAATTTTGGTCTACAAATTATGAGAATGCTTTTTGGGTTGCCAATGGAATTAAAATAACTAACGGTTTTGCTGATTTGACTGGCATAGGTATGCAATTTGCACCTGCTGCCTCAATCACATATGTATCGAATACTGCAACGACTTTGACAGTGACAATATTAAATGGCCCTTTAGTTATTGGAGATTTTGTCTATGCGAATGAATGGGTTGGAGTAACCGGATTAAACAATCAAACAGGATATGTAACCGCAGCATCACCGAATACACCGATTGCAGGCACAGAAACAGTCACAATTACATTTCCTTTTGCAACAATTAGCGCTGGTCCTTTTACTCCTGGAATATTGCAGTATCTTACCAATAGCAGAACTGATGTAGCTGTTGATAATATTCGTTGGTATGATGGAGATCCTACAAATGGAATTTTGCCTCCAACACTCGTTCCTGGGTTTGGATGGGTAAACTTCATGCCGCCTTTGTCTAATGCGCCTTATTCAATCGCAGATACCCCATTTGCTATTTACTATCTGGTAGGCTGCAAGTTAATGCTTCCTTTCAAAGATAGGCTGCTGATATTTGGACCAGTTATTCAGACATCTACTGGATCACCAATTTATCTTCAAGATACTGTTATCTATAGTCAAAACGGAACTCCATATTACACTAATTCATTTACCAATAGTCCATCTCCGACTAAAGACACACCAAATGGACCATTTTTCACAAATCTGACTTCATTGCTTGTTCCTGTTAATCAGACAGCATTTCCACCTGCATGGTTTGAAGATTCTACAGGATTCGGTGGTTTTAAATCAGCTGGTATAGCTCAACCGATTATCACAGTATCTCCTAATGAAGATATGCTGATGATTGAATTCGATAAATCAGTTTCCAGACTTGCATACACAGGAAATGATGCAGAAGGACCGTTCGATTTCTATCAGACTAATTCTGAATACGGTTGTGGAAGTACATTCTCCGTAATTAATATGGATAAATTTGTATTGTCAAGGGGAAAAAGGGGATTCATAGCAGCAAATCAAGTTGAAGTTTCCAGATTTGATTTAGATATCCTAGATCAGGCATTTGAGATTAATCTTAAAAATAATGGTTCTGAGAGAGTTACAGCGGTTAGAGATTACATTACAGAATGGATTTATTTTACTTATTGCAGAAATGGAGCGGAGGTAACCTATCCAAATCAAACTTTATTTTATAATTATAGAGATCAATCATGGGCTACTTTCAATGAAAGTTACACCACCTATGGATCTTTTAGACCTCAAACAGGCTTTACATGGGCATTGCTAACTAATATTACTTGGAACAGTTGGACAGATCCTTGGAATTCAGGCTCAGATACATTATTTCAAACACAAACAATTGCTGGAAATCAGCAAGGATTTGTTGTTATAAGGTCGGACAAGCAAACATCAGAAGCCCCATCTTTGTATATCAAGAGCATTTCTGGAAATACTATAACATCTCCTAGCCACAATCTTACTACAACTGATTATATAGTAATCAATGGTGTTGTTGGTACTGCAGGTGCTTTATTGAATGGTAATGTTTACATAATCACAGTTGTAACTCCAGATACATTAACGATAGCAACCAATATTGGGGCTGCAACTTATTTGGGTCTAGGAACCATCACACGCATTTATAATCCCTTCATTCAAACTAAGCAGTTCAATGAAGCCTGGTCGCTTGGAAGGAAAACGAGGATTGGTCCTCAGCAATATCTTTTGACCAAGACAAATAATAGTCAGATCACTCTTCAGATTTATTTGAGTCAAGATTCAGAAACTGCTTGGAATTCAGGTAGTATTGTTCCTACATTTAATCCAGAGCCATTGAACAATTCATTAGTATACAGCCAGATACTTTTCACTTGCCCTGAAAGCACAAATTTAGGTTTAACTCCGTTCAATACAAATTTGCAAATGCTTGCAATTCCAGGATCTGCACCAAATATTGGAGGATCATCCCTATCTGGCCAAATATTCCATAGGGTAAACACCTCTCTCATTGGCGATAGCGTTCAACTTGGATTTACAATGTCAGATGCTCAACTTTTGGACCCGACTCTTGCCAATCAATTCGCTGAAATTGAACTGCATGGATTCATTATAAACGTTAGCCCTTCAATGCTTTTATGTTGATATTATGAGCAATCAAAATCAGAATTTATTAAATCCGGTTCCCTATCTTAGAACTTCACGTAGTTTTCCTATTGATTCTGGTAAACTTGAAGTTGAATTGGTGAATTCATATATAGATATAGCCAATGCAGTAAATGCTAGAACGATAGGAATTTTCCCTTCGAACAGGCCGTCTATCACTGGTGAGTCTTGGTTTTTAACCAGCGCGAAACAACAAACGTTGCGTCAAATCTACAGTATTGGAGCAATCGCTTCTGGAGCAGAATTGGATATTCCACTGGGATTTACGAACTTTAACATTTTGACTAAGATTACGGCCACTGTAGTGACAAATGTGCCAGATTATCGGCCAATTCCTTTTGTTGATCCTGTAACTGCTACCAATGGCATGGAAATTTTAGTTGGAACTGTAGCTGGAATATTGCAGATAAGAATAATACTGGGGGCTACGGCTCCTCCTATTGTGTCTGGAATCGCTGTAATAGAATTCCTTTCACAGGTATAGTAAAAATAAAAGAGGTGAGTTTATGGCTAAGTTATTTCAAGATCCAAAGCTAAATGAAAAAGCCAATAAAGCGATTTATCAAAATTCCGATGTAGGAAGAAATGAGAAGTTTGCAAAAGGCGGTAATAGAATTCCTCGTGGTTTTGATTATGCTTACATGCGAAACTACACGCCTCAACAAGAAAAATTGTTTGCACAAAGTTTTGAACATGTATCACCGGATAGTTATACAGCAAGACTCGCTAGGGGCGATAAGGAACTCTTTAATGAGATGGAAGAACCTTCAATGAGAGAATTCAATGCTCTCCAGGGTCAAACCGCTTCCAGATTTAGCGGAAGGGGACAAGGTGGTAGAAGATCGAGTAACTTCCAAAATACCAATTCTCAAGCGAATATGGACTTTGCTTCTCAGTTGGCTTCCAGAAGGCAAGATCTTTCGCGAAATGCTATCAAAGATTTGATGGAAATGTCACATACGCTTCTTGGAGAAAGACCATTTGAACAGGCGCTTGTTGAAAGACCTAAGGTTGGTAAAAAGGATAAGACCGATTATCCTTCAGCAGCTGGCGGTGCTGTATTAGGAGGGCTTACCGGACTTGCCACAGGTGATTATGCTGGTGGAGCTCAAACCGGTTGGGAAGTGGGTAAACAGATCAGAAAAGACAAGTATGGAGAAGTGTAATGCCTATTCAAGTTATTCAAAGAAGACAAGAAGCTCCAAGAAAGCAATCTTTTGATGAAAAATGGGGAGCGGCCATTCATGCTGGTTTGGGCGTAGCTGGCAATGCTGTCAGCAATTATCAGCAGCGGTCTAAAGAAAAAGAATTTGCTAAACAGGTTCAGGCTAAAGAAGAGAAAGAGAACGAATTCTTTAAGGAAAAATATGGAGAAGATCTTTCAAAAGCATCTCCAAAAGAAAAAGAAATGTTCTTTGCCAGCAAATTGAGAGAAGAGCAAAAAAGACAAGAATTAAATGATAAAATGAAAGCTTATGGGGATGCAGGACTAGGTGAGTACTTTCAAGATCAAGGGCAATCCGGAGAATTTGGACAACAAGAAGGTAGACCTGCTTCTTTTTCAGATCAAATAAGTCGGAATGGTGGTGAGCAGAGAGGCGGGTCCGATCAATTTAATGACCAAGGCGAGATTGAAGTCGGTGATGTAAAATTAAAAACTGACAAATTAATACCAGAGAAAAAAATAGCATTGGCAGCAGCAATTGATCCAGCTATCGCCAGAGAGATGAGAGCTCATAATACTGCTATTGAGAAAAGACAAATTCACGAAGAAAATCTTGAGTTTAAAAATAAAAAAGAATCTCCTGAGCATAAGCGTGAAACAGCGATGGCAGCTCAACAAGCCAAAGCAGATACTGATTATAATAAAGGACTTCAAGAGTCAGCAGGTCTGGCACATATAAAGACAAAAACACTCACAGATCTAGAAAAATTAAATGAAAAAGGCGTTACCGGAAAACCTTATGAAAAACTTTTAGAGAAAATGGGATTAGTAAATCTTACATCTGAAGGTCGTAGAGAATTTGCGGCTGATGTAAAGCATATGATTACCGATATTAGATCAATACTCGGGGGTCAGTTCAGTAATTTTGAATTCCAAACAATCCTTAACGCATATCCCAGCGCTGATTTTAGTCAAGGAGCTAACCGGGCTATTATCAACAACTTGAAAGAATTTCAGGATATCAAAAATAAAGAGATTGAATTTGCTAATCAGATTAAGAAAAATAATGGCGGAAAAATTCCTCAAGATTATCAAGCTTTGGTCAATCAAAAAGTTAAAGAATATGCTGATGATAGATTACCCTCCATCAAAGCAAATAACAGAAAAGTTATGCACGAAGAATACGGTATTCCCGAAGGTAATTATCTTATGTTCTCACCTGAAGGTGAACCTTTGAATGTTCCCGAAGAAATGATAGACCATTACATGGAACTTGGAGCAAACTTACCATGAACCAAGATCCTTTTGCAGCAGTTAGATTAAATCAACCGCAGCAACAGCAACAAATGCCGATGGAACAAGAAGGACAACAGCAACAAGAAGAAGATCCTTTTGAATCTGTTCGCATAAAAAAAGCTGATGAAAAGTCAGGTCTGCTAGAAGTTGGTCGCCATGCAGCAAGGATTGGTTCAAGGATAGCTGAAACTATCGGAGGAATTCCGGGAGATGTTAGTTCTCTTATTCAAAGCGGAATCATCACAGGATTGGATAAACTCGGAGTCAAACCTCTATCTGAGGAACAAGAATCATTATATAGAGAACAAGGTCTGCCAAGTTCTGCAAAACTAAAGAAATTATCTGAAGAAAAGACTGGAGGTCTTACAGCTCCCCAAAATGAAGCCGAAGTATTTGGTGATGAAATTGCTACGACAGCAGCAAGTTTACTTGGACCAATGAAGTTTAGGAAGTTGCTCGGTGTTTCTGTAGGCGCTGCATCGGCTAAAGAAGGAATGAAGTTACTTGGACTTGGAGAAGGCTCACAAGAAGGAGCAAAACTTGGAACGATGCTTTTACTTACAGCAATGAATCCAGGCGGCGCTATGAAGTATGCACAATCCCAATTTGACACAGCTAATAAATTGGCAAAAGGTGTCAAATTGAATGTTAGCCCGATGACCAAAAACCTAAATAATCAACTAATAGAATTAGAAAAAGGTTTTGAAACGTCGGCAAAAAATGCCGTTAAGAGTCCCATTGAAGGCATTCTTGAAAAAGTTGATGCAACAGGAAAAATACCATTACAAGATTTAATGGCTTCAAAAAGAGACCTCAATACTGTTATGAAGGATCCTGTTCTTTTGAAGAGGGAAAGAAAACTGCTTAAGGGAGTGGCAAAAGAAATAGATAATGCTATTAAACCATATGAGAAGATAAATCCTGCATTTGGAAAATCATATAGGCCTGCTAATGAGATATATGGAGCAGTAATGCAGGGGACAAAAGCTTATGATTTTATAAGAAAGAATCTAGGCGGAAAGTCTGTTTTAGGAGCTGTACTCGGTGAAATTGCATTAGGTAAAGCTGAAATGATAGGCCCAACGATTGCAGGTGCGGGAGCAGTTATGGGTGCAGCAAAGGCTGGAGATTTCTTCATGAGAGTCGCTAAAAGTCGTGAACTTCAAAAGTTTTATTCATTAGCTACCGCAGCAGCTTTAAAAGAAGACTTGCCTGCGCTTAGAATTTATGCAGACAAGATTGAAGAAGAAATTTCTAAATCTAATCGTCCTCTTCCTTATAAAGCCAATAGCAAAAGAACACAGAAAAAAATAGACTAAAAAAAGTGGTCATTTCTTTTTCTTCTCCTCTAAAACCGAAATTCTACCATGGTGATCCTTCACACAATTATGAAGTTCAGATATTTCTCTTTTAATTTCATTGGATGTGGAATTTGACTGAATCATAAAAAAAATACATAGACCCCATGTGCCAGAAAAACCACCACCTAAAATCCATAGCAATACTGTGAGTTCCATTATTTCATTATCCTTCTAAGAGGTAAATTTTCTTGCTTTTGTAATTGTTTTCTTCTTTCAACTTCTCTATCTAAGGCTTCATCTCCGACCAAATTTTTCAAAAAATCCCCTTGAGGATCATCCGAATGATTGACAATCATTTCATATCTTAAAATTTTGTCGATCAGAGATTTTTCTATGTTTAGTCGATAAACATGATGCAATTTATCTTTTATTTTATCGGTATACGATTCTTCATTCAGCCTGTATATTTCACTTATGGGTATCCTATAAGAATATCTTTGTGATTGACCAAACTTTACAGCTTGTATCAATCCTTTCTTTATATTGTTTAAGACAGTGTTTGCATGTAACCTGAAGATCGTAGCAAATTCTGGAATCGTCATGAAACCTATAAAATCAAAAGATTTTTCATAATTGTCCAAAGATTTTTCATTTTTATTTTCATCTAAAATTTTATTTCGATAATCCTGGTAATATGGAGCATTCTTTAAATCTATAGCATTACTCTGAGGCGTTCCTTCATATAAATGAGAATGGTTTAAACATTTTCTATTGTTACATTTATGACAAATATACGAATTTTCATTCACAATTCCCACATTCAAATCATAAGAAGCCCTGTGAACTAACCAATTTTTCTTGAGAAAATAAAAATAGCCATACCCACTAGCATTCAATCTTGCATTCCATTCTAAACAATCTCCTTTCATCGAAGAATTGCTTTCCAAGATCAATTTTATTTCTTCCTTGATTTCATCTTTCATATTTTTATCATATCACAAAAAATTAACCACGTCTATGCGAATATGTAAATTGTGACTGTTTGTTATAACACGTTAAACGATATTGACTTACAACATGTTTGGTTGTAAGTTAATGTCTTTAAGGAACTTACACCCAAAGAGGTTTATATGCCATTATGCTATGCGATCGGAGGTATGCTCAATACCCCACCAGGCGCTATTAAAGGAAACGGAGCCCCTTCAGCATCATTCAGGGGAGATTTAGGTCAACAATACTTCGATTTCTCGACGACACCTCCAACAGAATATGTTTTCAATGGTCAAACTTGGACAATCGGTGGTGCTTCTCCGGCAACAACCACAACCTTTGGTACTGTTGAACTTTCAACATTGGCTCAATTACAAGGCGGAACAGCAGCAGCTGGTGCAGTGGTGCCTCTTGCTAATGATGTCTTTACTTTTGTTAATGGTATTGTTTTAGCAGGAGCTGCCATTGCTCAAACAGCTGTTACTGGTATTACAAACTTAGCAACCGATGCTCAAGCAGTTGCAGGGACAGCAACGGTTCCAGGTGTTACTGCCTTGGCTGTTCAACCATCTAATTTAGCGGCTGTTTTTGCAGCACCTCCAGCAACTGGTGGTACAACTCCAGCAGCTGCAGTATTTACAACACTTGGAGCAACCACAGTTACTTTCACAGCTGGTGGTACATGGGCTTCTGGTGGTACTGCAATTTCAATTGGCGCAGATGCAACCACTGACACCATCAATATTGGTACTGGAGCCGCAGCTAGAATTATCCATATAGGTGATTCTACACAAGCTAATCTGGTAACAATCGGAAGCGCTACTGGAGCCGCGGCGTTAACTTTAAAAGCTGGAACAGTTCTTCAGGCACAAATACATTGGTCATCGCCGGTGGTTCTGGTGCGACAACGCTTCAACTTGCAAACGCTCAAACAGCTGGTTCAATTGTTGCAGGAACTGGGATGACTACTGGAACAATTACTTTAGGTGGAACTGCTCAGACCGGTACTATTACTCTTGGATCAAGCTCAGGAACTAATTCGATCGTTATTGGAGGAGGGACTGGAGCTACTACACTAAACCTAGCTAATACACAGACAGCAGGCGCTGTGAACGTTGGTGCAGGCATGACGATCGGTACAATTACAGTCGGTGGTACTGCTCAGACAGGTACAATCACATTAGGTAGTTCTTCAGGTACCAATAGTGTTTTAATTGCTAACGGTTCTGGAGCTTCTACAGTTTCGATTGCAAACGTACAAGTTGGCGGCGTTGTCAATATTGGTACAGCAATGACCACAGGAACATTAAATATTGGTAGTACAGCGGCAGGAACTGGAACAATCACATTTGCTGGCGGAACAGGTGCTCAAACAATCAATATTGCAAGTTCTACAGGTGGTAAGACTGTAAATATTGCTAATGGCGCTGGAGCTAATCTTGTAACTATCGGTTCTACCAATACAACTTCAGCATTGACATTACTTGTTGGTACAGGAAATTTTGTTCTAACCACCGCGGCTACTTCAAATATTACAATGGGTGCAGCTCAAACAACTGGTACAACAACAATCGGCGGTACTGCTCAGACCGGAACAATTACATTAGGCTCTTCATCTGGAACAAATATAATCGCAATTGGAGCTGGATCTGGTGCTACAGATCTGCAATTAGCTAATGCTCAGCTTGCAGGTTCTGTTGAAATTGGTACGGCAATGACCACAGGAACTATCCAAGTAGGGGGAACCGGTGCTCAAACAGGAACTATATCAATTGCTCCAGGAACTGGTGCTCAAACGTTAAATATTGCAGCTTCAGGTACCGGTGCAAAAACAATTGCAATTGGTGCGACTGGATCTGTTGATGTCATTACGATTGGTTCTGCTACAGGAGCCTCTAGTATTGCAGCCTTAGTTGGAACTGGTAACTTTAGTCTTGATGGAGCTGCAACTTCAGCTTACACATTCGCTCCTTCAACTACTTCAGGAACTATTAACTTTGGTGGTACTGGAGCTAACACTGGAACAATGACGATCGCAGGTGGTACAGGTACACAGATAGTTTCAATCGCCTCAAACTCAGGTGCCAAGACTGTAAATATCGGTGTGACAACATCAGCCGACACTGTCAACATTGGAACTGGTGGAACTGCTACACAAACTGTAAATATCGGTTCAACTAGCTCTGCATCAACGGTCGTTATTAATGCAGGAACTGGTAAAGTTGCTGTGACTAGTTCTCATTTAGCTGTTGCTACAACTGGTAAGGGTTATCAAATCAAGGCTGGTGCGGCTACTGATTTTGCAGGCACAGGAGTTTTAACATTAGGATCTGCGGTAATTTCGAATACAAATATTGCTACCGGAGATTTGATCTTCTTGCAAAGAATCGCAACAAATGGATCTGTTACTACTGGTGAATTTACATACACTATCAGTAATAATACTTCATTCACTGTTTTGAGCGTTATTTTGGGAACTCCAGGCTCAACGCAGACAGCAGACGTATCAAGCTTCGCATATTTCATCGTACGACCTTTATAAGATTTGCATAATTTATGGTTCATTTAGTATAAAGCTGAATGAACCATAAACCTTAGAGGTAAAGATGATTAAGAATACAGCAGGGATCTCAGCAGTAATTTTAGATAAAGTATTTCATTTTACTTGTGAGAATGATGCACCACTTGCTCTTGTGAAAGATGCGTTGGTTAAATTTTTGCAATATATAGGTCAACTTGAAGATCAGCTTTTAGCTCAGCAAAAGGCTGCACAAGAAAAATCAGAATCCGAAAAAATAACGCCAATAGAAGAACCACCAAAAGAAGGTGAAGATGGCAATCAACAATAGTCAAAATGCAGCCGCAGGAACTGAACTTTCAGCTGTTATGACGGGTGCCAATGTTGCAATTGGTACTCTGCCTGTAAATCCTGTTATCCTTATATTTGATAATCAAGGTACTGTTCCTGTCCAGATTTATGTGGATGGTACAGCAGCTGCTCAATTATGGCGTACATTTCCTGGTGGTGAAGCTTTGGTATTAGATATGCGCGCAGCTCATGGAGTTGCGCCTAACTATACATTCCCGGTAGGAACTACCTTCACAGGAAACGGAGCATCAGGCACGTTTTCTATTTCTTATGTTTATGCCCAAAATATGTGAGGTAGAAATTGAGCCAAATATACAAGAATAATGGTGGCGGCGGAGGGGGCGGTTCAGTCTCTCAAGTCAATACCCAGTCAGGAAACGCAGTACCAGCAGCTGGTATATTGCTTTTCAATGGTTATGATACCACAGAAAATAATATTTTTGGGATTGAGACTAAAGGCGGTACCAATGCAGGAAACCCTCCTGGAACTGGTGCAACAAATGAAGAAGATGTATATCTTACTAATAGATTTCATGGAACATTGACGACAGTAGACAATGCATCGCACACAATATCAACTCTTCCCATAACAATCACTAATGGTGTGACGCGTATCAAAGTGATTGTAGTTGGATATAACACCACTGGAAACATCGCAGCTACGACAGAGATAAACGCATCTTATAGACAAACAGCCGGGTCAAATACACTATTACCAAATAATTATTTCGACATTCAGGAAGATCTAACATTTGTTGGTTCCGTTTTCACGGTTGGAACAACACCGGGTTCAATTCTTGTGACAGTTGCTGGACAAGCGGCTAATACTATTAACTGGGTTTGCATCGGAACATACGTGCAGGTAGGTACATAATGACATATTCAGCTGGCTCAGGTTGGGGTGTAGGTTCGGTTAATGGAGTTCAACCATCCGTTTTAGTGGGAGCAAATATAGATCTAAGCGGTCAAGTTCCTATAGGACAGCCAGGAAATTGCTTTTCTGCTAATGGTCAATTGATGATAGGAAGAACAACTCCTAATGCCTTCGGTACAAATACCCAAATGGGTTTCATAACTTCAAATGATGGATCCATTAATGTTCAAAACGGTGCTGGAACTATCAATCTTTCTGGGCAAGCATCAGGGTTTCAGCCTAATGCTGTTTTGCAGCTGTTTGATGATTTCGTTGCAAACGTACCTGCTTCACTTGGTGAACTCCAATGGACTTATAATAACAGTCCTTCATACCTAAATTCAACAGCAGACCATCCTGGTATTGTACAATTAGTCGGCGGAGTAATATCTAAATCATATTTCTTACTTACAAATTTATCTTCCAACGATCCTCATCCAGGTTTTATTTTGGGGAATGGAGCGGTATTTCAATCATTTACGGCCAGTTTGGTTACGCTCTCCGCTCTTGGCAATCGATATTATTCTATCGTTGGCCTTGTGGATGATATCACGATCGGGGCGGCTCCAGTCATAAATAATGGCGTTTACTTCTCATATAAGGATGACGTGAACGGTGGCCAATGGCAGATAAATTCAGCTGCCAGCGGTGTGACAACAACAACTAATACGTCGGTCGTTGCTTTAACAGGATTTACTACTTTCGGAATTTCCATTAATGCTTCTGCTACCCTGGTAACTTATTTCATTAATGGTCTGAATGTTGGAACCATATCCACTAACATTCCAACAACTGCAAACATGTTTCCTAATTGGTCACTTCTTAGAGTAAGCGGAAGTTTGCCTAACACGCTGATTGACCTTTTTTGGATGACTTTCGCGCTATCTAATCCTCGCCCAGGCCCTTTAAGTCCTACAATTACTGGTACCAGTGGAAGACAGCTTTTAAGTTATACAGCGACAGCTATCAGCTATCAGGTGCTCGGTACAGATGCGATCATAGGGGTTACAAATAACTCAGCCGCCAGAACTATCACAATGCCAAATTCGGGATTGCAGGCTGGCCAAGTTTGGACGGTCAAAGATGAGGCGGGGACGGCGCAGAGTGCCAATAACATTACCATTAGCGGAAATGGATCGAATATTGATGGTGCATCGACTTATGTTATCAATACAAACTTTGGTAGTGTCCAATTATACTGGTCTGGCTCAGCATTTTTTATAATTTAAGGTATTTATGTCATATAAGCCTAAAGTATTAGCAATAGTAGACGGTGGAACAGGTATAACTGCTGCAGGAACCAGCGGAAATGTTCTAACAAGTTATGGGACGAATTGGTCATCTGCGACTCCTTCGGGAGCTACGCCTATAGGACAAGTCGCCTATTTTTCTAATGCAAATGGCGATGCATATTTATCTCCAAGCTACCTAAAATGTGATGGATCAACATATTCTCAGGCTACTTACACAACTCTTTTTGCGAGATTAGGTTTACTAAATCCAGGTGGTAGCATTTGGACTTCGCAAACGTCGGGTACATCAAGTAATATTCTTTCATCCGCTTTTGGAGTTTCAACTTATATTTACGCGGGAGCCGGGGGAGTATTAGCAACATCTACAAACGGCGCTACATGGACAGCTAGATCAAGCGGCACAGTTAGCTCTATAAATTCCCTAACATTTGGAAATAGCCTTTTTGTTTTAGGAACGACAGGTGCTTCAGGAATTTCTACTTCGACAGACGGCATAACTTGGACGGGAAGATCAAGCGCAGGAACGGCCGCTATTTCTTCATTAAATTACGGATCGCTTTATATTTGGTGTAGTAATAACATTGGTGCTATTGCTAGTTCTACAGATGCAATCACATGGACAGCTCGCGCAAACTTAACTACTAACCCTCTTAACGTGGCATTATTTGGAAATAGTGTTTATGCATTCCTTGGAAATAATGGAACAATTTTAACTTCCACGGATGCAGTAACATGGAATTCTAGAACGCCATCTTTTGGAACAGCTTCGCCGGGACATGGTGGATCAGTAGTATTTGGGTTTGGTAATTCTTTATATTATCTTTGTTCTGATAACGGAATCATTGGAACATCGACGGATGCTTTGACATGGACAGGAAGAACCAGCGGCACCGCAAGCAGTTTGCATGCTATTATTTACGGAGCTGCTTATGTGGCAGTTGGAGCGGGCGGTGTAGTTACATCAAGCACGGACGCGATAACTTGGACTGTGCGAACATCAGGAACAGTCAGTATTTTACAGGCATTAACATATAGTTCCGGTGGTGTTTATGTGTTTGGTGGAGTAGCCGGAGCTTGCGCAAGTTCAGCAGATGGTACAACTTGGACGGCTAGAACGTCCAATACAGCTTCGCAAATTAACGCTATGATTCATGGTACTGCTTATATTTATTGTACTGACGGAGGAGGTGTCGGAAGTAGCACGGATGCAATCACATGGACAGCAAGAACTTCAAACACAACTTCATCTCTCTACGCTATGACATATAGTTCAGGAGGAGTCCATGTATATGCCGGTCATAATGGATCTCTTGGAACCTCAACAGATGGGACAACCTGGACAGCCAGAACCTCTGCAACAACATCATCTATTTATGGAATGGTATTTGGTAATGCTGCATATGTTGCAGTTGGATCTCTGGGAGTTATTCAATCCAGCACCGACGCGATAACTTGGACGGCTAGGGTTAGCCCTACAACAAGCACGCTAATTTCTGTAATTTATAACTCTGGATTTATAGCTGCTGGTGAGAATGTTGTAGTAACAAGTACGGACGGTACTACTTGGACAACTAACGGGGGTAGAACAACCACTCAATCTTTCCTCAGTGGTGTTTATGGAGCAAATTTTGTTGCTGCTGGAACCTCCGGTTATCTTCAAACGAGTACAGACGCGATAACTTGGACTTCTAGAACGTCTGGTACGGCTCAAAACATCTCCACAGTAGGTTATGGAAACGGAATATATGTTTTTACTGATACAACGACTACACATTATACATCTTCAAATGCTATAACCTGGACAGGAAATGCCGGAAATTATGTAGGTACTACTATTACGGCAGGATCAAATGTTTTTGTTTTGGGGTCAGCAAGCGGAAATTTAGAGACATCAAATACAAATTATCCGTACAATTCAGGCACTCAATTTCAAGTGCCTACAGATGCGAATTTAGGCATTGTGACGCAAGCTACAAATAACTATTTAAGATCACTGTATATCAAAGCACTATGACAAAAATATTCTTAGCAACACCAGCCTTTGACGGTAAAGTTAACGTCGCGTATGCATGTGCCCTTGCAGATACGAGGCTTTACCTTGCTGCCAATTCCATTGAAACAGTCATTCGTATTCATACGAGCGGATCTCTGCTCGTACGCGAAAGAAACGACCTTGTGAAGGCATTCCTGGAATCAGACTGCACTCACATGCTTTGCATAGACTCAGATATTGCCTGGCAACCTCAAGACATTAAACGATTGATCGATCATCAAGAAGATTTCGTCGCAGCTCTTTATCCAGCTCGCGGCCCTGAAAAATGCTTCCTTTTCAGAGGGGTTTACGGTGAAAACAAAAAGATGGATGTATCTAAAAAGGGTTTGCTCGAAATGGAATACATTCCGGCTGGGTTTATGCTCATCCGTCGAATCGTCTTTGAAAGCATCATCCTGCAAAGATCTGATCTGTACTATGAGCCAAAAGCCGAAGAGCTTAAGCACACACGAGGCCACTTATTTTTTGGGATTGAGCTATGGGAAGGTGAATTCTGGGGTGAGGACTACGTTTTTTGCCGCAACGTAAGAAAAGCAGGATTTCACATATGGATTGATCCTGTTATTCCTCTTGATCATTCAGGAATAAGAGGATCATTCGCTGAATGCCTTACAGACAAGCCTCCCGACGTTTCTTCGAGTTAAAGTTATCCACCACAGTTTGACATCCGCATGAATTGCTTCTTCCAGATCGAAGAGTGGCACCGCGGACAATGCTCTTGTGTCCACAGGTGCACTTGCAGAGCCAATAAGCTCGAGTTTCGTTTGAAGTAATATGATCAGGTCGTGCAACCTGACATATTACCGTCCAATGGCCAAATACTTGGTTTGTCATATCGAAGCAGGGTTTAATCATTTTGTAGTACTCTTAAAATTTCATTATAGGCCAAAACCTTTCCCTTATAGAGGTAAAACTGTTCCCAATCCTGGCTATCATTCATGAGTTCGATATTGATATTCCTGGACTCAATTACATATTCGATTGCTTGATCGACCATCATAATACAAGCCTTCCTTTGCAAATGTTAAGTTTAAGTATCTGTAATTCATGCGCTACTTCAGTATATTGCTTACGCAAATCCCCCTGCTGAGCAAAAAGGGACTTGCGAAGCTTTGTCATATCTGATTTGAGATCATCGACTTCTTTCTCATAATTTCTGAGCTCCGGAAACATATCTAATTGTTTCATAATCAATCCTTGGGTGGCGTGTTTGACTGAACACAATTCCAAAATTCGATTAATTTTTCAAGTAGTGTCGTAATGAACTGATTATCACGGACTACGGGAATTAAAATTCCTTCTGTTCCGTCAAATGACCAGTAATCCATGCGATCAACTCCTGCAACATACATCTGCTGATGACACTGCGCTAAATAATAACGAGGTATCTCACCGTGCTGCGCGAGCTTGTGCGAAGCTTTACCACATTTGATTTCAACAATATTTTCAAAACAGTTGCTGACACCATCGAAGGACGCCGAAATCCACGGGAATATATCGTCTTCTGCCACAATCGGTTTAACCAATATCCCTCTTTGTAGCACATAAGCATTTCTTGCTTGTTCTTCCATTTGAGTACCACGACGCATAGCATTATTGACCTCCTTTGTCCATCCTAGTGTTTTTTCTTGCCAGAGTTGCATTGGAGTTGCCCATGGGTTTAACCCCATTATCGTTGCGGCATCTGATGCGCCCACGTGCTGCTGTCGGAATGCGAGCCATTCTGGGCTGCCCTGTTGGAGATCCGCGTAGATTTTCATCTTTATCCTTGAAATATGAGTTGAACATTATTTTGCCTTTTGCAATTCTGCGTTTTTCTTCATGCCGTTTAAAATTTGAGGATATATATCCTGAGTGATCTGTTCGAAAGATTCAAACCCAAACTGATCTTTCATATGCTTGAACACTTTATTCATGTATTCTTCGGAGCAATCAGCATAAACAGACATTAATGCACCAAGTTCATTTGGCATGATTGGGTTGGATTTAGGCTTTTCTTTTGTTTTAGGCTTTTCTTTTTCACCCGTCCTGTTCATTGCAGCTTCACCATCGTCATCTTCTAAATCAGAAACAACGCCAACGGCAGCGCTTAATGAATATCTTTTTCCATAAGTTGTGGCAGATCCAACCGATTGGGCATCTTTCTTCGTTAAAGGCACCACCATCGGTCCAAACTCGATCCATTGACCCGAAGCATGGCAAACCCTAGTCGACACCTCTACGCCGTTTTCTGTTGAAGAAACGTTCTGAAAAAAACAAAGGCTGTTTTTTGCAAATGGTTCTCTAATCGAATCGACTACTTGAGCTAAGCTTGAGTAAGTACTCTTAAAAAAAGGATTTACCGTTGACTTGGAAGCTGGTTTCATTTCTCCCTGGGCCAACGACATTGCTTTCGATATTTCGTTAATATTTTCAGAGGTTTTCATGATTACTCCATTTGCCATTGAGTGTTTCTAATCCCTTCTTCTTCCTTAAATCGATAAATAAATTCCTCGAGATCTTCAAAAATAGCGGCTACCTCCACGGGAGATAACCGATTTAAGACCTCAGATCGAACTTTTTCCATGTAGCCGTCCATTTTTTCCTTCTCTAAGTAAATCGGGCAGTCGGGATTATTCATGCGACACCTCCGATCAATCGATAACTTACTTCTCTTAAACTGTTTGCCACGATCAAAGTGTCGTAGCTTAATTGGTCAAGCTGGTGACCTAAGTCCCAACCGAATTTTGTCTCATTATTAGCCATCGTTTCTAATGTTTGGCTCAGTTGGTAAGCCATACTTACTAACTCGTCTATGTCACTCATGTTAAACTCCTATCTTGCGTTTAGGTTTATATCTCAGCGTTCCAGCTTTAGCAACGGGCCTCTGAGGTTTCCGTGTTAATCGCGTACTTGCTTTAATGAACCTAATGTAACACATCTTCGATTTATGAACAACAGAAATGTTGTTATTGATCGAAATTATGCGATATGCTAATATATCGTCAAAAGGAGGTCGAGATGACAATTCGCGAATACTTGTTTAATAGCAGAATAACAGCCGCAAAAATGGCTAGAGATTTAGGAGTACACCCTAATTATTTTAGGATGATCAACAGGGAACTTGTGCAACCAGGCTATGAGTTAGCCACCAAGATCGAACTTTATACAGGGGGACAAGTAACTCTAAAGGAATTGAGACATGGAAAGTGAACCTGATAAAGAAACTGCCGTTGAACTTGCTAAGGCAATGTCGATATTTTTTATGGAAAAGAAAACACTTCCAGCTGATGCTATAAATGCGATGGTATTGCAAATATACGCACTCGCGTGCATTGCAGGGAAAAATCCTAAGCAGGTAATCCTTTCGGTGACAGAAGATTTATTGAATTTATCACAGGTTGCTGAAAAAATTAATTCAGAAGACTTTGATGATTTGGATCTTATGAAATCTTAACAAATTTTCTGGAGAATTATTGGCGGAAGGAATAACTTCCTTAATGACAAAAGCCCGGGACGTTGCCCGGGCTCTATCTAGGCATTATATTGAAACTAGGGATGGTTCAATATTAACGCCGATGATAGTTTTTATCAACAAAAACTAAAGGAGCGTTATGTCAGACTCAGTATCAGAAGTTTGCACTATTCATAATATAGCATTCGGCGGCGGATTTACGATGATCTCTAATAAGATCTTTGAAAATCCCAATCTCTCGTGGCAGGCTAAAGGACTCCTTTCCTATATCCTTAGCCGGCCGCCGAATTGGCATGTGCACTCTTGGCAACTATCCAAAATTTATGAAGGCGAAAAGAAGGGGAACGGATTCTGTTCCATCAAAACGATCATCAAAGAGCTTAAAGAAAATGGATATATCGACTATGCGAAGTCGCGAGATAAAAAAGGTCGATGGGTTCACCGATACGACGTATATCCAATGCCTTATAAAGAATTTAAAAAAATCTTTCCAGAGATTGTTTATCCACCTGTGGAAACCCCGGAGCCCGTAAACCGACCTATAATAATAAATACTGATATAACAAATACTGAGTTACCTATAAATATATGCGCCGATAAAATCGACGCGAAAAAGTCTAAAAAATCTAAGGTACCTGAAATTGATAAAATCGAACGAAGAAAACTGGTTTTTACCTCTGAAGAAGAACATAACAAACTTTTGGAAAAATTCGGAGAGCAGACAACAAATGAAGCTTATGATTACCTCAGTGAATGGAAGCTAAGCAAAGCAGAAGCTGATCCGCGAGCTAATGCAAAACATACTGATTATTACAGAATTAGGAAATGGGTTGTAAAAACCATGCAGCAAGAAAAAGTTGCAAAAGCTTTCGATGAAACGAAGGAATGGGAGAAGAGCAATAGGGAATTATTCTTTAATCTTAAGAAAAAATATTTTGATCAACTGAAGAATTTTGAATATTCTAACGGATTCATTCTTAATAGATCTAATGGTAAGGACGTGTCAATGAAGATGCAGCCAGAAGCTTTTCAGAATGTTATGAATGATCTCTTAGGACTATCAATTCAAGTTGAAATTTCAACTCAGAAAAAACAAAAATTTATGCCTAATGGAGAAGTTTATTATGAATGAAAATAAATCATATGCTACGGGAGTTGCCACCACAAAAATTCCGACTCATCAGGATTATAATTGTAATGTAAACTATGCCGGAAAATGGCTCGTAAATTTTAACGAGAAAAAAAAATATAAGCATCTGTGCGGCAGAATGGTGAAAAATACAGATGGAGAAAAATATTTTCTGGAATTTAATTTTATCATTTCGTTTGTTGAAGTTCCAGAAATTGATCAAAATTATCCTTGTTTTGCTTCTCCACTTGATCCCAATCAGCCAACAGAAAAATTTATGTTTGAATTCAAGACTCTATTTTATGAGTTTGTAAAATTAGAGAGAAAATATTTTGATTATTTAAAATTTTTGAACGAGAAAAAGGAAGAAAAAAAGAATCAAAAAGAATTTGAAAGATTTGATCCGAGATAACATCTAGGGCGAAAAGGGCAGCGTGCCCCTGGCGAGTGTTTAGGTTGTGCATAAAATATTGATTCTCGGCCTAGCCCAATTATAAATGAAATGAAGAAAAGAGAGATAAAAAATGATTGAAATAATTAAGTTTGAACTTATTAACAAGGGCGCATTGGTAGCAAAATTCAGCATCAAGATGCATAAGTGGGGGGGACTGCAGATTAGAGACTGCACTCTGTTTGAATCGGGAGATAAGCGGTGGATTACGCTTCCCTCTAGGCAATATGAGGTTGAAGGAAAAAAGAAATACTTTCCCTATGTCGCCTATGAAGAGCGTAACCTGGACGATAAATTTAAAGAGATGATTATGAAGGCAGTTGAAGAACACATGTACAAAATGGTCAAGGTTGCTGATAATCCAGAAGTCAGAGAGAAAAAAGACGCTTTTGAGGATATGCCATTCTAGAGAAATCCCCCCGAACGCAAGAACGGGGGGCAAACTTCAACAATCTTCAAGGAGTCTAGATGAAAATGCTAGACATCTCAAGATTTAACAAGAAAACTAAAATTATGCAAGACAAAAATTCGCCAGGTTGATAAATGTTAGGAATGGTTAGACATAAATTTAACGCAAAGTCTTGTGAGGCAGACGGGAAGAAATTTCCTTCACTGCTGGAACGCAAATATTACAACTATCTTAAAGCTCGTCAAGCAAACGGCGAAGTTCTCTTTTTCTTACGACAAACTCCATTCGATTTACCTGGCATGAAATATTTGGCCGATTTTACCGTTTTCCTGGCCTCTGGCGAGGTTGAATTTATCGACGTGAAGGGAAGAGACACCCCAATGTCAAAAGCGAAGCGTAAGGCCGTAGAAGAGCTTTATCCGGTAACTATTAAAATCGTAACGAGGTAAAAAATGTTAAGCGTATCAGATACAAAACAATTCAATTTAATGAGAAATAAGTGGAATCAGTTTAAGGTTGAACGGAATATGCCAAAATATTACGGTGAAGTAAGCCCTAATTGGATTACAGTCTTGCAGAGGGAGGGCATGGTTGAGCAGCTCATGCGATATATCGAAAAAATGATAAAGGATTAGCCATGAATGAAATTGAAATGACGGCCGAGCAGATCATAAATTTAATCTTTGAAAGAAAAGTTAAAATCGGTGAGACTGAAGTTTTATCTAAGAATTCATTTCATGAAATACTGGGTAAACT